>Ga0193738_1001290_pt1 | contig 10280 bp, 9 predicted proteins | sample L2a1metaG_FD_144927 | JGI IMG/M metagenome (GOLD analysis project Ga0193738, IMG submission 144927) | Soil microbial communities from a riparian zone of the East river system, Colorado, United States - L2a1 | ecosystem: Environmental > Terrestrial > Soil > Riparian zone | place: USA: East River...
GAAAGCAACGTGCTCAGCTCCAGCCCACCGAACCCCGCCCCGAGGATCACCACCTGGCGCTTCATCCACTCAGCATGCTCCGGTTAGCCGCGATCGCCCATACCCAGGGGTGATTGAGCTGGGCGGCATCGGGTGAAGGTCAGCAAGCCCAGTTGCTGCCAAGCACGGCGGCGCCCCGGGCAACAAGTGGGCGCTGCTACGGCAAGGGATTGGCTGGCACACTTGGCATCGCTTGATGAAACCCAAGCCGGACCCACGTGGCCTACGTCGACTTCACGATGACAGGCCATCGACATCGTGGCCGACCTCGCCCCGTATGGGCGGGCCGAGACCGAGCTCCAAGTCGCCATCGCGTTGGCAGCCGACGGGGAGAGGCCGGGCTTTTGGAGAGGGCAAGCATGGCCTGGCCTGAGACGCGCAGAGATCCGATCTGAAAAAGGGGGGTAAACAGGGGGTTAGCTGATCTTGAAAGAGTAAAACCCCTAGTCACGCTCCCCCGGTTGGACTCGAACCAACAACCCTTCGGTTAACAGCCGAATGCTCTGCCAATTGAGCTACAGGGGACTGACAACCACGCGGCTACGTACCTTAGCAGCCAGGTCAGCCTACGTCGTATTCCGTTCTCAGCTGCTCCATGGCTTGATCAACAGCAGCCCGTACGCCATCAGTTTCCCAGCTCAGTCCGCGCGTCAGCGTGCTGTGCCAGGCGACCGTACCGCTCGCTCCAAGATCACGACGAGCGCTGATCGTGACGCCGCGCTCTCCGAGCAACGGAACGAACCTTTCAATGGCAATCGTTGCTGAAATGCGCTCGCGAAAAAGCTCCGGCAACCGCCCCGGCTCGAGGAGCTCGAGCGAGCCGCGAGGCGATGGTTTGCCTGGCGATGCGTGCAGCACCCAGCTCAGCTTGCGTAGCTCAGCATTCCAGCCGCCTCGCTCAATTTCATGCCAGCCGATGTGCGTCCAGCCGGCCTCGCCTCCGTACGACAAGGCGGTCGGGCTGGCGATGCAGTATCCCGCTGGGGTCCTCGCCCACGCGAGGATCCGGACGGACCGGTCCGGTTGTGTAGCGAGTGAGGACCTCCAGGATTCATAGACCGCCCTGGGCAAGCCACGACTCCGCGACCACCAGGCCGACCCACGCTCTGTTTTGTTCCCCACGCGGCCATTGTGCTCGGCCGAGGAACCCTAGCGCGGTCAAAGCTGAGCAGACGCCCGCCACGGGCAGAAGCCGCGCAAGGTGTCCAGCGCTCGCGCCTCGATGCGGCGAACCCGGGTTGCCGAGATCTGAAGCACCCGCGCTGTGTGCGCGAACGACCGCGGCTCGCCGTCATCGAACCCCAACCGAAGCTCCAAAACGCGACGATCAAGGTCGTCCAAGCGGAGCAGCAGTTCGCGCACCGGCACTGGCTCGGAGATGACGGAATCCAGCTCGTCGCGGGCGTGCAGGCGGTCCAGGATGCCGCCATCCACGAGCTCGAGCGACCGAGGACGCTGGTGTGCGAGCAGAGCGCTCGTCCAATCCTCGCTGCGCCCCAGAGCATCGGCAATCTCTTGAAGAGTCGGCGCCCGACCGAGGCGTTGAGTGAGTTCAGCTTCCAGCCCGCGCGCGGCCCGCAGCTGTTCAGCCCGGCTGGTTGGCAAGTTCATCGCCCCCAAATGTTTGGCCGTAGCAGCGCCTACGAAGGCACGGATCCAGAACAAGCCGTACGTGGAGAATCGGTACCCTCGCGCGTAGTCGAATCGTTCGACAGCGGTGATCAGGCCGATGCATCCCTCCTGGAACAGTTCCGCATCTCCGAGCTGGCTACGCGAGGCAAACTGTCGGCTGACCAGACCGACAAGCCTCAAGTTGGCTCGGATGAATCGCTGCCGAGCCAGCGCGCCCTGCTCTTCGAGAAGCCTCAACTCCTCGTCGGTCGCGTCAGCGAAGCCGGCGCCAGATATTCGCGCTTCACATGCCAGGAGGCCAGCCTCCATGTCGCGCTGCAGCTCGACAACTTCGGCGTGTGTCAGCAGCGGTTCGTTGGTCGCATCGTCGAAAACTCTGGTCACGCCGACACTCTGAGGCAGCCGGTGCGGTTCGCAACACCTAGTAACCCGAAATCTGTGGATATCTAGCGTCAGTGCTTCTTGCGAGAGTTCGTGGGCGAGATCCCATCACCGGAGCGGGTTGGCTGTGGATTGGGGGTGGCCTGGCCAACCTCAAGAGTTGAAGGTTCCGCCGAGAGCGCAGAAATCGCCCACTCGTCGCGCTGGGCGTGGGCGATTAGAGCGCGCTGATCATGGAATACGAATCGCCCGACCCAACCCGGACCCGCGTGCCGGGAGCCAGCAAATCAATCCTCGGCGCCAATGCTGCGGGTATGCAGCGCCTTGCGACGCGCCTCCAGCACCACCAACTCAGAAAACATCTGGTTGTACTTGTGCTGCGCCTCAACTGGATTCGTACGTTGCAATTTGGACTTCAGCGCTGCGATCGTACGCATGACCGACAGCAACTGAAGCGCTGCCGAGTTCGCGATCACGTAGCGCACAGTCACCTCGCCGTGCACTGGCAGCGCCTCGACGGCCAGGGACGCGACCAATGATCGGATCTCCTCCGCCTCGCATGCCTCTGATACTCGATGCACCCACTCGATGCTTGCCCTCAATCCAGCGCCACCAAGCTCGGCCCCAGCCTTCTCTACGGCTCCGAAGACCGCGGCGTACGCGGGATGAGTGAAGTCGGCTGAGGTCAGGCCATCCCAAGCGTCGGGAAACAGGTGCGGGTTTTGAATCAGCAGCTTGGCAGTCTGTCGCTCGGTAGCGAGCAACCGATCATGTGGATCAGGCAACTGCACCTGCATTCCCGGTAAGCGTTCAGTATCCAGCTCGGGCACCGGCCTGGCCGCTGCTTCCGGTGAGCCAGCGTTGGTGCGGCGGCGGCCCGACCGTTTTGCCGCGTGCAGCACCTCCCTCCGCACCTCCTCGACGTCCATCCCGAGTAAGCCGGCGAGCTCGCGAGCATAGCCAGATACCAGCGCGTTGTCCCTAATGCTCGCGACCAGCGGGGCGGCTGACCGCAGCGCCGCAAGTCGGCCGTCAGCCCGGTCAAGATCATGTTGCTTGAGCACATTGCTCATCACGAACCGGTATAGCGGCACCCGTCGCGCGACGAGTTCGCGTACGGCCGCCTCTCCGCGCTGCAGTCGCAGGTCGCACGGGTCGAGACCAGACGGCTCAATCGCCACATAGGTCTGGGTCACAAAATTCTGGTCACCTGCGAACACCTTCAGCGCAGCCGCCTGTCCCGCCGCATCACCATCGAAGGTGAAGATCACCTCACCATGGAACGCATCATGATTGCCCATCAGCCGGCGCAGCAACCGAGCATGATCATCACCAAAGGCAGTACCGCACGAAGCGACTGCCGTGTCGACGCCGGACAGATGAGCCGCCATGACGTCGGTGTAGCCCTCAACCACAACCGCCTGGCTCTTCTTGCTGATCGAGGTGCGAGCAAGGTCCAGCCCGTAAAGCACGTGAGACTTCTTGTAGAGAAGGGTTTCTGGGGTGTTGATGTACTTCGAGGGCATTCGGTCGTCCTCAAACAGCCGGCGCGCCCCGAAGCCCACCACTTGCCGCCCGGAGTCGCGGATCGGCCACATCAGTCGGCCCTGGAAGAAGTCCCAACCAGACTCGCGTGCCAATCCGGCCGATACCAACTCCACGTCACTGAACCCGCGGGCGCGCAGGTGCTGAAGCAGGGCGCGGCCGTCCCGTGGAGCGAACCCGACCCCGAACCGCTCCGCGGCTTGGCGGTCAAAGCCTCGCTCGCTCAGAAACTGCCGAGCCGTAACGGCGTCAGGAATGCCTAGTTGCCCGACGAAGAACTCCGCAGCCAGCCGAAGCGCTTCCGCCATACGCGTGCGCGCACCAGGCTCCGGCCGAGAGCCTCCATCGTCGGTGTAGCGCAGTTGAATGCCCACTCGATCGGCGAGCCGCTCGACTGCCTCAATGAAGCTGAGGTTGTCGATCTTGCGCATGAAGTCGATGACGTCGCCACCCTCGGCGCAGGCACCAAAGCAGTACCAGTACCCGCGTGAGGGTGTGACCTGGAAGCTGGGAGTCTTCTCATCGTGGAATGGGCAGAGGCCTTTCATCGTCCCGCCCGCACTGCGAAGGGTGACGTAGGAGCCGACTATTTCCTCGATCCGAGCCCGGTCTCGTACGGCGGCGATGTCTTCCTCGTTGATCCGCCCACCCACGGACGGGAGTCTATGTTCCAGTGCTGACCGTGCGGCGTACTCACCTAAAAAAGGTGATTGTCAACCGGACACACGGTCACCAGCAGACACCACGGAGGAAGCCGACAATTTGGCTCGATCACGTTCTCAGAAAACTGGGTTAACCCAGATTGCTGGCGCATTACACACTCTGCAACCTGTGTGAAGCGACGGGAAAGTGGGTTAACCCAGTTTTCTGACATGCGGGCTGCGTGAAAGTGTCACCGGTAGGTTGACAGGTGTGGCTGCGGTTCCTGATGTGCCTTGGCTGATCTTCGACGGAGATTGTGCGTTCTGCACCTCCAGCGCGCATTGGTTGGCAGGGCGGCTGGACCGTCCGAGGGGGCGGAACGCTCGGCTCACCCCCTGGCAGTTCACCGATCTGGCTGCCCTTGGCACCACGGCGGAGCGTGCTCAGCGCGAGGCCTTGTGGGTTGGCACGGACGGCACCATCTACGGCGGCGCAGCGGCTTTTGCCGAATGGCTCAAATTCCGCGGCGGCCCGTACGCGGTCGCTGGCTCTGTGATGGACCTGCCAGTTGTTCGCGCTCTAGCCGCCGCCGTCTACCGCGTGATCGCGAAGAACAGGCACCTGATGCCGGGCGGAACTCCCGCCTGCGCGCTCCCCCCGCCGGGCTTTGACGCGACGCAGCCAGGGACCAAGGCGCTCTAGCGGAGCAAAGGCAAGCCAGCAAATCGCAGTGGGCGCGAAATGGATGTACAAGATCGCCACGCTGAATACGTGAAAACCCATCCAGAACACCGCCGCGGCGAGCAGCGCTCGGCCGCGCAGCCACAAGACGACCACCGCCGTCAACTCAGCGGTGAAGGAGAACCACTGCATCAGATGAAGCAGCTCTGGATAAGGCAGGAGGAACTGACCGAGCCCGTGTGGCCGCCGGATGATCGCCCACATCAGGATTGAGCTCTCCGGCCAGCTGGTGATGCTCCAACCGCCACTGCGGATCTTGGTGAGTGAGGACAAGAAATAGGTCAAGACCACAGAGATCTGGATGCACCTCAGCGCCCATCCGGCTTGTGCGGAGCGCTCCCCGCTGCGCCACCGATCGGCAATCACTCCCACAGTGGGCAACACCCACAAGGCGACGACGAGCGCGAGATGATCATGGTCGACCTTCCCGTAGCTCATGCCGATTGCCGTCCACCATGTGAAGGCTGCAGCCACCACCCCACCGGCCAGCCGGGGCAGCACATTGGCCGCAGCCAGCAGACAACTGATCATCAAGATCAGGTACAGGGTGATCGTCAACGGCACACTGGGTGGAGGCAGCTGAAGCAGGCGTTCGATCAGCAGCGGCTGGTAGAGCTCGGGATGTCTGCTCAGCGGGATGGGGTCGCGTACAAAGAGATGGATGTCGATGATCACGAACAGGTAGATCACAGTACGCAGCACGGCCACCCGCGACTCCGGAACCACCGGCATGAACCAGGAGACCCCCGACCGCAACGTCCTCACGAGGGCACCTCCCAGGTGGCGAGTTCCACGAGACGGGTTCGGCCAATGCGACCGTCTAGGAGTTGTGTCTGATCTTGAACAAGCCAGACTCGCAGCAACGCCGGCTCCGACCGGTGCCGGGAAGTCCACCCATCAGCCACCGACCCGAGTAAGGAGGGCACGGTGGTGATCTCGGGGATGCGCGCTTCGATCTCCGCGCGGCTGATCCCGGCCGATTCGACCCGCAGCGGGAGGTCGACGCGGCGTCCGTCTGCCAGCAGACCCTCAACTCGGGTGATCACGATGGTCGCGTCATTGGCCGGGGAAAACGCGTACTGCGACAGCGGTCCGAACGGCCACACGTCATCACTCATGCGCAATGAGCCGTTGAGCAGCAGCCCGATTCCAAGCACGGTTGCGGCGATCCGCCAGGCGTACGACAGCCGGCTGCTGCCGCGTACCCGCTCCCCCACGGTGCCGATTACAACACGATCCGGATCGCTTGTACGGCGGTTTGGTAAGCCTCGCGTTTTCTCAGGCTTAACCGGGCGTTATTGCAGCGCTAACCAGGATTCAAAGGTCCCGGTCGATGCCGCGTGGCAGCCGGTCAGGTGGCCAGTCGAGGTGGCGCACCGCCATGTCGAAGGCGTACCTGTCGGTCATTCCAGCCACGTAAGTCACGGCCGCACGTATCGCGGCCTCGGACTGGGCCGAGATCTCGCGACCGTCAGGCATGAGGTCTGGCCGGTCGCTGTAGTGCTCGACCAACGCACGCAGCACCTCGACCACCGCACGAGATTGGCCCAGAGAGGCGGGGCGCACGTAGATGTGTTCATAGTTGAACGCCCGCAGCGCCGCCAGCGCCCCAGCTTCGTCCGGAGGCATCCCCACCTCGCCATGCTTCTCGACCGTACGTACCAGTGCCCTGACGAAAGTGTTCAGCTGCTCCCGTCGTGTTCGTCCGCACACTGCGACGATTTCGTCCGGAAGATCATCCGGCAACACGATCCCGGCATGGATAGCATCCTCAAGATCGTGCGCGCAGTACGCGATCCGGTCGGCCCAGCTGACGATGTTGCCCTCAACGGTCAGCGGTGCAGGTCGTGACCAGGAGTGGTTTCGGATCCCGTCCAGGGTTTCGGTGCACAGGTTGAGGCCTTGCAGCACAACGTCGGCACCCCAGGGGCCGTGGTCATATCCCTCGGGAATGAAGATGTCGAAGGCATCCTCGCTTGCGTGTCCGCCGGGCCCATGACCGCAATCGTGTCCGAGGGCGATCGCGTCGGCCAGCGTCACGTTGACGCCGACTCCCCGGGCGATCGACGTCGCGACTTGGGCCACCTCGAGTGCGTGGGTCAACCGGGTGCGCTGATGGTCGCTTGGAAAGACCACAACCTGGGTCTTGCCGGCCAGGCGCCGGAACGCCGTGGAGTGCACAATCCGATCGCGGTCGCGTTCGAAGCAGGTGCGCTCGTCATCAGGTTCCTCAGCGATGGCCCGACTTCCCGCGCCTTCGGCAAAAGCGGCGCCCGGGCGAAGCGTCGCTCGCTCGCGCTGCTCGCGAAGCTCCCGACGCACGATTGGTCCCCGTCCGGGGCGAGCTTGGGAATCTGAATGGGCGCGCACCAGGTCGCCCCCAAAGTGACCAGTCATGGTGTCAGCCCATGCCTTGGCGCGGGGGGTGACTTCGTCAGCCACCGGAGATGCCCAGCTCCGCAGCCGTCAAATCAAGATCACAACCGGAGCTGTCGGCCAGCCAGCCATCAGGGAGCGCAACTGTGGTGCGCGGGGCGCCTTGCCGTCCCCGGGGCGATCCCAGCTCCGAGGTGGGGAAGCTGATCTCTGGGTCGAGCTGAGACAGCAGGTCGTCGAGCTCAGCGAGCGAGGAGACCATCGACAGGCGGCGTCGCAGCTCACCGCCGACCGGAAAACCCTTGAAGTACCAGGCCATGTGTTTACGCAGGTCGCTCAGGCCGTGCAGCTCGTCTGAGAGGCCAACGAGCAGCTCGGCATGGCGGCGCAGCATCTTTGTCACCTCACCAAGGCTCGGAAGGGTCCGGGTCTGACGTCCGGCGAAGGCATCGGCCAGATCGCGGAAGAGCCAAGGTCGGCCGAGGCAGCCGCGCCCGATGACGACGCCGTCAACCCCGGTCTGGCAGATCATGCGAAGCGCGTCGGCAGCCTCCCAAATGTCGCCGTTGCCTAGCACAGGGATCGAGACGTGCTCTTTCAGCTTGCCGATAGCGTCCCAGTCCGCCTGCCCGGCGTACGCCTGCTGTGCGGTTCGACCGTGCAGCGCGATGGCCGCGCAGCCGGATTCCTCAGCGATCCGGCCAGCATCGAGGAAGGTCTGATGATCATGATCGATGCCGATTCGGGTCTTCATCGTCACCGGTATGCCGTACCGGCTGGCCGCTCGGACCGTTGCGGTCAAGATCATCCGGAGCCGATCCCGTTTGTACGGCAGCGCCGCTCCCCCACCTTTGCGCGTGACTTTGGGGACTGGGCAACCAAAATTCAAGTCGACATGATCAACGCCGTATTCGTTGCACAAGATCTCGGTCGCATCCGCCATGATCGCAGGATCGACGCCGTACAGCTGAACGGACCGTACGCTCTCGCCAGGGTCGAACTGAAGCATCTGCAGCGTCTTGCGATCCCGCTCTACGAGGCCACGCGAAGTGATCATCTCGCAGACGTACAGTCCAGCACCCTGCTCACGGCAGAGCTGCCGAAATGCGGCATTGGTGATGCCCGCCATCGGAGCCAGTACCACGGGCGGATCAACCTCGATAGGTCCCAGCATCAACACCGACTTGTCAGTGTCAGTGGTCGCCATAGCAGCCACCGACGCTGACAAGTCGGCGTGGGAGAGGGTGGTGGTGGTTAGCAACCGAGGAGCCGCTGGGCGAGGTACTCGGTCACCTTGTCCTCTGACACCCGGTCCTGGGTCATGGAGTCGCGCTCGCGAACCGTGACGGCCTGGTCGTTGAGGGTGTCGAAGTCGACCGTGACGCAGTACGGCGTACCGATCTCATCCTGTCGGCGGTAGCGGCGGCCGATGGCTTGGGCGTCGTCGAAGTCGACGTTCCAGAACTGCCGGAGCCGCCTGGCCAAGTCCCGAGCTTTGGGCGACAAGGCTTCGTTGCGGGACAGCGGCAGCACGGCAACTTTCACTGGCGCCAGCCTCGGGTCGAGCCGCAGCACCGCACGCTTGTCGACCCCGCCTTTGGTGTTCGGCGCCTCGTCCTCGTCGTACGCGTCGACCAGGAATGCCATCATCGCCCGATTCGGGCCTGCTGCTGGCTCGATGACGTACGGCACGTATCGCTCGCTGGTCACCGGGTCCAGATAGGACAGGTCAACCCCGGAGTGCTCGGTGTGGGTCGAGAGGTCAAAGTCGGTCCGGTTGGCAATACCCTCGAGCTCACCCCACTCGCTGCCAGAGAACCCAAATCGATACTCGATATCGACAGTCCGTTTCGAGTAGTGCGAAAGCTTCTCCTTGGGGTGCTCGAAATGCCGCAGGTTCTCATCTGCCAGGCCAAGTTCGGTGTACCAGCGAGTGCGCTCGTCGATCCAATACTGGTGCCATTCTTCGTCCGTGCCAGGTTTGACGAAGAACTCCATTTCCATCTGCTCGAACTCGCGGGTGCGGAAGATGAAGTTGCCCGGGGTGATCTCGTTGCGGAAGGACTTACCGATCTGCCCGATGCCAAACGGTGGCTTCTTCCGAGTCACCTGAACGACGTTGGCGAAGTTGACGAAGATGCCCTGCGCCGTCTCTGGACGCAGGTAGTGCAAACCAGACTCATCCTCAACTGCGCCTAGATAGGTCTTGAGCATCATGTTGAAGTCCCGCGGCTCGGTCCACTGACCGCGGGTACCGCAGTGAGGACAGCCGATCTCTTCAAGACCCCTCGGCTTGCGACCCTTCCGGGCCTCGAAATCTTCCTCCAGATGATCGGCTCGAAAGCGGCGGTGACAGGATAAACATTCGGTCAGCGGGTCGTTGAACGCATTGACGTGCCCTGAGGCCACCCACACCCGGCGTGGCAAGATCACCGAGGAATCAAGGCCGACGATGTCCTCCCGCTCGGTGACGACAGAGCGCCACCACTGCTTCTTGACGTTCTCCTTGAGCTCGACGCCGAGCGGTCCGTAGTCCCATGCGGAGCGCGTACCGCCGTAGATCTCGCCCGCGGGGAAGACGAAGCCACGGCGTTTGCACAAGCTGATGACATTGTCGAGTCGGCTGGTCGATGTCACGAACTACTCCAGACATTTTGCTGCGCCATCCCCGGCTGGGATGGAGTCAGCGCACTAGGTTATCGCCCTCAGCGTAGGAGTCCCTGTGGCGGACCGTGCGAGGGGATTTCCTGGGCCTACCTAGTGTCGTGTCTCCCAGGTCACTTTACGTTTCGCGCCGCCCTGGCACGCACCTCGCGGCGTTCTCCTCGGTCGACATACGACCCGGTATCCCTCTCGTCGGCCTTGCGATCCACGCACCTGAACGACGCCAAACGCAAAGGCACTTGGGAGGCACGACACTGGAT
>Ga0193738_1001291_pt1 | contig 10277 bp, 5 predicted proteins | sample L2a1metaG_FD_144927 | JGI IMG/M metagenome (GOLD analysis project Ga0193738, IMG submission 144927) | Soil microbial communities from a riparian zone of the East river system, Colorado, United States - L2a1 | ecosystem: Environmental > Terrestrial > Soil > Riparian zone | place: USA: East River...
CAAGTAAAATGAATGATGCTTTGCGTGGAAGCTTACCCGCAAGTTTTGCAGCTATTGGCGCAGCGATGACGCCGCCGATCACAAGAGCCAGGATCACTTGCCAGTTTTGTACACCGATCAAAGTAAAAAAAGTAAAGGCACTGGCGAGTGTGATAAAAAATTCTGTAAGACTGACAGATCCCACCACATATTTTGGTGTTCTGCCTTTTGTAATTAAAGTTGAAGTAACTATCGGGCCCCAGCCACCACCACCGAATGAATCGAGAAATCCACCGGCGCCAGCCAGCCAGCTATATCGTTTAAATTTCTTTTTAATATTTGGCATAAACGCATTACTGAAAATTTTTATTCCTAATAATAAAGTGTAAATAGCCATTGCAGGTCGCAAATATTTTATATGCGTATCATCTAATTTTACCAATAACAAAGCGCCAAGAATAGCACCAATTACACCCGGTATCACTAATGCTTTGAACAATTTCTTATTTACATTCCCAAACTTATAATGACTATAACCGGATGCTCCACTCGTAAACATTTCAGCCGTATGAATTCCTGCACTGATAGCGGCAGGACTAACATTTGCTGTTTGTAATATAATAGAACTCGTAACACCATAACCCATGCTTGTAGCGCCATCTACCATTTGCGCAAGAAAGCCCGCCAATACCATCCAGTGAAAATTTTTATCAAGTGTCTGGTACCACTTAACTGTTTCATCAGTCATTGTTTGAAATGGTATATAAGAAAAAACAAAATGACCGATCAGCATTAATCCAAATCCAATTAATGAATAGGTAGCAATTTTTCTCCATCGCCTTGCATTACCAGCAATGTCTTTTTCAATAAGTACTTCGGTAAGCTTATTCAGTTTTTTTACTTTGTATTCAAAGTTGCCATTGAGTTTGCTTCTTACTGTATGTAAATTTTCGATCACTGAATCCAACTCACCCGGCAACGCTTCATGCAATACCTCCTTTATACGTTTGGCTGCAGTGGGGGATTTGCCGTTAGTTGAAATAGCAATTTTCAAATTTCCCTTTTGTACAATGCTGCCAAGATAAAAATCACAGAGATCGGGAGTATCAGCAACATTTACTAAAATTCCTTTTTCAGTAGCCTGGGCTTTTATTTCTTCATGCAGTTGCCTGTTATCGGTTGCAAGAATAATAAGGTCTTTACCCTTTAAATCATCATATTGAAACTCCCGTTGAATAATTTTGCAGGAAGGATGTCTTAAAACAAGCTTTTTTATTTCATCTTTTATTTCCGGTGCAACAATTGAAACCTTTGCTGACGGAGAGTTCGCCAGTAAAGAATGTAGTTTTTCTAGTCCTACATTACTTCCGCCAACCAACAATAGTTCCAACTGATCCAATTTTAAAAAAATGGGATAAAGCTGATTTTTTTTATCAAGCTCAGAAGAATTTTTTTGTATGTACTCGTTACTATCCATCAGCTTGTTTTAATATTCCATTTTATCGATCCATTGTTTTGCATTCGTCGCTGCATAAGAAATAATAATATCAGCACCGGCTCTTGTTAAGGCGGTCCATACTTCAAGATGTGCTGCTTCACGATTAACCAAACTTTTTTCAGCTAATGCTTCTATCGCTGCATATTCACCACTTACATGATATGCTGCAATAGGTTTTAATGTTTGCTGTTTTAACTTTGCGATCACATCAGTATACAGTGCAGCAGGTTTTACCATTAAAATATCGGCGCCTTCTTTTTCATCACGAAGACTGCTTGCAATTGCATCATTGATATTTAATGGAGAAAGCTGGTATGTTTTACGATTTTTTAAACCATTTGTATTCGGGGCTGAATGACATGCATCCCGAAATGGTCCATAAAATTGTGAGCTGAACTTTGCCGAATAACTCATGATGCTTACAGTATCATAATTCAAAGCGTCAAGTGAAGTACGAATGGCAGAGATACGTCCGTCCGTCATATCACTTGGGGCAATGCAATCAGCACCGGCAATAGCAAGTTGTGTTGCATATTTGCTTAAAACATCCACTGTTTTATGATTCACCAGTTTTGAATGGTCATCATTTAAAATACCACAATGTCCATGTGTTGTATAACTACACAAACATAGATCAGAGGCGATCCAAACATCGTTACCAAAATTCTCTTTAATCGATCTTATCAAAGATGATGCAAAAGAAAAATCAAAACCACTTTCTTTTTTATTTGCAGGAACAGGAAAAAGTAAAAACTTAGTTGCTCCGCCTTTTATACTTTGCTCAATTGTGGTTAATACACTTGATGCAGTGTCTACTTCTACCTCCGTTAATCCATTAACTGCTCTTGGTTCAGTAATTGCTTCATCCACAAACAATGGCTGAATAAAACTTTTGTGAGAAAGTTTTACTGAGGCTGTCAGCTCCCTTATATGCGCATCCGCTCTTAAGCGACGCTGTGTGATCGGATAGAAGATCTTCTCCATTGTTCAAATGCTTTAATTGTTGGAAATACTACCGGCTCTACTCCTGCTTGCTTTAATAACTCCGCAGTTTCTCCCCCGGCACATAAATGTTTTGCATCCGGCCTTGCATATATTCCATAAAATTCATATTGTGAAAAACTGGTCCAGAATATTGCTTCTGCAACAACAATTGATTCCCGGATCGTTTCATCATTTTTTGGTAACTGTTTATAATTGCTCACAGCATTATAGCCTTTCAATCTCCATCTTTCTGCTGCTGCTTCATGTGTGAGTATGGAAATATCTTCAGTCGGTATATTTAATAAAGGCATTTTTAATGATGATAATAAAAATTCAAAACCCAATGCATCTGCGCCGGCAGTAACCCAATAACCTTTTTTTGAAAGCTCAAACCATGTTTTGGTACCGGAAGCGATAATTGTTTTATTCAATAGATTCTTCACTTCAGTTTGTTCCTGTATGGTTTTATAGTTTGCAATAAATACAACCGGACTTTCAATTTGTATTTCTTTATTACTCCATTCATAATCAAAAAAACCTTTCATTACTTCGGTTGATGAAAACAAGGGGCCTTCTATTTTTACATTTGGCAAAGGGTCCCATTTCACAAACTCAGTTCCTTCTGAATCCTTACCGGCTGCATATAAATATTTAGCGTTTTTTGTACGCAGTGTTGTCACTCCAAATTTCTGAATACAACCTGCGCCATATTTTATAGCTTCCTTTTTCTCTGCATTACAATCAACCAACAATTCTTCTTCATTTATTTTCTGCAAAACTTCAACTGCCTTTGTATTTAAATGATGAGCTTCTGCTACAATTGCTCCCTGGCAAGGCGCCGGGACACATTCGATCAAAGGAAGGAGTATTAATTTTTTATCAGCAAGTAATTCCTTTATAAGCTCAGCATCTTCCTGGCTTCTCAACAAACGATTTAATCCGGCAGTAGCTAATATTGTTGCATCATATTCACCGCTATTCAATTTCCTCAACCTTGTTTCTACATTTCCCCGAATATCTTTTGTCTCGATTTTAATTTCGGTACCTAATTGCGGCAATGCTTTTTTCAAAAAACCAATTGCCATTTCTTCCCTCCTGGGAGAACAGGTTCCGATGATGATCGTCTCTCCTCTTTTTATTTTTTGTTCAACATAACTATTGAAAATTGCTACATCTCTTGTATCGTCCCTGTCAACTACTGCAAATTTATTCGCACCAAAAAAATGTTCGCTGCTCATATCTTTTAATGAGTGAACAGCTATATCCGCTTCACCAATTGCTAGTGCATCAAAAATTTCCTGTGTAAAAAAATCACTCCCTTCTACGGTATGTAATGGGATGTTTTGTAATGCATCACCTTTACTGCTGCGGGCAATCACTTCCACCTTCATATCGGGAAATGAGCTTTGAATTTTACGCTTTACAATATCAATCTGCAACAGCGACAGCCGGGAACTCCTTCCAATCAGTTTGATTGTCTCCATGCAAAATCTTTTTAAGGCTATACGCCAGGTGATTGATATGTTTTGGTAAATGTCTTGCTGTAATGATGATGCGCAGGCATTCCTCTCCAACAGGCACCGTCGGATAATTTATCGGCTGCAAATAAACACCATGCTTCTCTAATAGCTGGTTTGCGATCTGCCTGCATCGTGCAGCGTCTTCCATCGGCATAATAGTGATATGCGATTCGTTTTGCCTGAACCCAATTTCGTTATTTGTAAATACAGTTCTTAACTGCTTTACATTTTCAAAAAAATGTTTTCTTAACTGATCGTGCTGCTGAATGAATTGAATACTCTTATTAGCAGCGGCGCAAATAGCCGGTGGCAATGAAGTCGTAAAAATAAATCCACTGCCAAAGCTTCTTATAAAATCAATAATGATCGCTGACGCTGCTATATACCCGCCAAACACACCAACTGCTTTTGATAATGTCCCATTTACAATATCAATTGAATGTTGTTGCCCCTCCTGCTCTAATATACCAGCGCCGCTTTCCCCATATAATCCTACACCATGAACTTCATCTACATAAGTAAGAGCATTATATTTTTTTGCAAGAGCAGCAATTGGCTTAACTGGCGAAATAGTTCCACTCATCGAGTAAACTGATTCAAACACGATCAGCTTTGGTGTGTCCGCAGGAATTGTCTGTAGTAATTCTTCCAAATGCTCGACATCATTATGCCTGAATATCTTCTTTTCATTTTTACAACCTCGAATTCCTTCTATAATAGAAGCATGATTTCTCTCATCGGAAAAGAAAACAAGACCAGGAATATTTTTACCAAGTGTCTGAAGTGTCGTTACATTAGCCTGGTATGCTCCATTAAACAATAGTGCCGCTTCTTTCTTATGCCATGCTGCCAATGTTCTCTCTAATTCTTTATGATGATTGGTAGTTCCTGAAATATTTCTTGTACCTCCACTTCCCGAGCCACTTCTATGTGTAACAAATCCAAGCTTAGAGATCACCTCTTCATTTGTGCTCATGCTCAGGTAATCATTACTGCACCAGTTAACTGCCGAATGTTGCTGGCCTTTTTCATCAGAATAATAAAAACCGGGGAAATGCTGTGCACTCTTATTCACTTCAAGGAAATAACGGTAAGCGCCGCTGTCTTTAAGCTCCTGAAGTCGTTGATTTAAGAATGATTGATAATCCATAGCTAATATGAGTTCGTAAAGATAATAGATTTCCCTACTTAATTAGTAGACTAATTAAAATATTTTAACAAAAATGTCACTCAAAAGTCATCATACTTACATTCGTTCTTCAAAATAATATTTGACAAAACAGCTTTCCAGTCTTACTTTTGTTTAGTCTACTGAAAAAGTAGGGTTTTTACCACAAGAGTTGCTGCTGGCGATATAAGTTTATAAACGAAATCAACGACTATGCAGAGTTTCCGCACCGAGTTAGAGAATCCGATTGTTGAAAAAGACATTCTCGAATTAGAAAAAAAGATCCGTCTTTTCCGTGAAGGAAAAATGGATGAAGAAAAATTCCGCAGCCTGCGATTAGCCCGTGGTGTATATGGACAACGCCAGCAAGGTGTGCAAATGGTGCGAATCAAATTACCTTATGGTAAAATGACATTAGCTCAATGGAAACGCATCTCCGATGTTTCTGATGAATATTCAACCGGCAATCTTCACTTAACAACTAGACAGGATATCCAAATACATTTTGTAAGCCTTGATCGTACTCCTGAAATGTGGAGTGAATTAGAAAAAGATGATGTGACGATTCGTGAAGCATGCGGAAACACAGTCAGAAATATAACAGCATCAGATATGGCAGGTATTGATCCTGATGAACCGTTTGATGTCACTCCTTATGCGCATGCGATGTTTGAATATTTTCTTCGCAAACCTGTTTGCCAGGAAATGGGACGTAAATTCAAAATAGCGTTTAGCAGCAGCGAAAAAGATACAGCACTTGTATTCATGCATGACCTTGGCGTTATTCCAAGAATAAAAAATATCGATGGCAAGGAAGTAAGAGGGTTTAAAGTTGTAGTTGGTGGCGGGCTTGGCGCACAACCACACCTTGCTATTGCTACTCATGAATTTTTAGAAGAAGATCTGCTTATTCCTTATCTCGAATCTATATTAAGAGTATTTGATCGTCATGGCGAACGTAATAGCCGTCATAAAGCAAGAATAAAATTCCTTATTCAAAAGATCGGTATTGACGCTTTTAATGAACTGGTAGTTGAAGAGCAGCTGGCATTAACTCATCAGCGATATAAAGTTGATGTGAGTGGTCAGTGGTTAGTGGTGAATAAGCAATCAGCATCTGGTAATGGACAAATCAATACTCACAACTCACAACTGACCATTGATCCATTTCGTTTCCAGCTTTGGAAAGCAACCAACGTTTTTGCTCAAAAGCAACTTGGTTATTTCGCAGTGTATGTTCGTGTAGCGAATGGGAATATCGGTTCACATACCAGTCGTCGACTGATCGAAAAATTAAAAGATGTAATTGCAGATGATGTTCGTGTTACTATTAACCAGGGTTTACAATTCCGTTTTATAAAACCCGAGCATCTTGAATATGTTTACAGTGTTTTAGATGAAGACGGTTTAGCCGCCGCAGGTTTTGGATCCGTGGCCGATGTAACAAGTTGTCCCGGTACTGATACATGTAATCTCGGTATCAGTAATAGCACAAGCACCGCAATTGCTTTAAGTGAAGTGATTGAAGAAGAGTTTCCCGAATACTTATACAACAAAGAAATTACAATCAAGATAAGCGGTTGTATGAATAGTTGCGGACAGCATGGTATGGCTTCTATCGGTTTTCATGGAAGTTCATTGAAAGCAAAAGGACAAATACTCCCGGCTTTGCAGGTTTTGATTGGTGGTGGTGTTTTAGGTAGTGGTGAAGGCCGCATCGCTGATAAGGTATTAAAAGTGCCAAGTAAACGTGGACCCGATGTAATAAGAGTTGTGTTGAACGATTATAAAACCAATGCAACAAACGGGGAGACATTTTTGAATTATAGTCAGCGAAATGGTGAAAGATATTATTATGACTTATTAAAACCTTTGGCAAGCCTTGAAACATTGCTTGCTGAAGATTACATCGATTGGGGACAAGAAGAAAAATTTGCAACTGCAATTGGTGTGGGTGAATGTGCTGGTGTAATGATCGATCTTATCTCCACGCTGATAATGGAAGCCGAAGAAAAAATTGCAGCAAGTGAAGATTGTTTATCCAATTCAAAATGGGCTGATGGTATTTATAATGCCTATGCTGCACAAATACATACTGCAAAAGCATTATTACTGCAACAGGGCGTACAATGCAATACTCAACACGGTATATTAAAAGATTTCGATACGCATTTTAGTGATAAAGGATTATACATACCTGGAAGCTTTAAGACTGCGGTAATGTATATGAATGATGTACCACCTTCTGAAACATTTGCTAATGAATATTTACAACAGGCAAAAAAGTTTATAGAATTTGCAAAGGTCTTTCGTGAACAAGCTGTGCTTGCAGAAAAATAAATGACAACTAAGAATTAAAAATCAAGAAAAGCACTCTTATTGAGTGCTTTTCTTTTTAACAAATGAGCTCTTGGCCAATTATATTGAGTTATCGGTGATTGCTTTGGACTTGGCACAGTTTTTTTATAATAATTGAAAAATCAACTATGAACAATTTCTGGAGATCATTGATTGCCGGTTATGCCGGATGGAAATGGGGAGGCGGTTGCCTTGGAGGCATTGTTGTATTTATTATTGTTTTTTGGTTACTTGGTTATATAAATTGCTAGCCCTTCGACAAGCTCAGGGTAACAATAATGGAGGGCAAACTTTGTGTTGACATTTTTTCTCATTATTAATAAATGACTTGAGATCACGGCGGGCACGGTAGTGACAGGATCTTTGCCCGCTGTGGTTATTTTTTTATCAAAAATGCTCAATAAAATAATCAATAATGTCTTCCTCTATCCCTGCGCTTAAAAAAAGTACTTTAAAAAAACTGGCGCAGGATCCAGTTGCGACCGCTAAAGCAGTAAAACTGGTATATGTAAGCAGCAAAGACGAAGGAATTGAAAGAGCAAGTGCAGGAAAAGGTTTCAAGTATTTGTACCGCAATAAAATCGTTAAAGACAAATCAACACTAAAACGCATTCGTACATTGGTCATTCCTCCTGCATGGAAAAATGTCTGGGTATGTAAAATGGCCGAAGGGCATCTGCAGGCAACCGGTTTGGATGTACGGAATCGAAAGCAATATCGTTACCACCCAATGTGGAACGAACTGCGCAACAAAACAAAATTTTATCGCCTGCCCGAATTGGGAAAACTGTTGCCTATTATTCGTAAGCAACTCGATGTTGATCTTGCATTACCGGGTTTACCAAAAGAAAAAGTGCTCGCCGCTGTGGTAAGCTTAATGGAAAAAACCGGCATTCGCATTGGCAATGAGTTTTATGAAAAACTCTATGGGTCATTTGGGCTTACAACATTAAAGGATAAACATGCAGAAATAAAAGGTAATAAGTTGAAATTTTGTTTTCGTGGTAAGAAAGGTGTTGAACATACGGTATCATTAAAAAGCAATAAACTGGCGAAGATCGTACAGAACTGTCGTGATATTCCCGGCAAAGAATTATTTCAATATATAGACGAGAACGGCAATCGTCAATCCATTGATTCCGGAATGGTGAATGAATATATCCGTAAACTTGCCGGCGAAGATTTTACTGCAAAAGATCTACGTACATGGTGCGGGACTTTAGTAGCACTAACTGCCATTACGGAAAATGGTTTAGTAACAGATGGTGATCCAAAGAAAAAAGTAATAGCGGTACTAGATAAAGTGTCAGAACAATTAGGCAATACAAGAACAGTATGCAAAAAATACTATGTACATCCGTCATTGCTTGAACTCTACGAAAATGGGAAACTGGATAAATGGTTTTCAAAAAAAAATACTACAACTAAAAATGAAAATGGTTTGTCATCCGTCGAAAAAACATTGGTGAATATTTTAGAAAGCCTTTGATTCGGTTTAGGCAGTTTTACTATCCATTGTGATCCCTTCTGGCACGTTTGCTGCATAAGTTAAATACCGCCCAACTAAGCAAACAATAAGCTTATGAAAATTCTTTTATTTTTTTGTATCCTTTGTGGCCCCTTGCTTTCTATTGCACAGCAATCTCTCGATTCGTTAAAAATTAATAACGACACTGTATTCTCTCCAGACAGTGAAAAAAAGATAATTGACACTTCAGATAAAAGACCCCGTAATGCCTATGGCGATCTATTGAATGATGATCCAAAATATAATCGTAAATATTCAATTGGCCTTGTCCTTGCGAGAGTAACAAGTTCCAATGTTTTTGGCTGGGCTTATAGTCGCTACGTAATGAAAGAGGATTGGGCAAAGGTCAGTATTCAATCATGGAAAAATAATTTTAAAAATGGATGGGAATGGGATAATGATGGGTTTGCAACAAATTTTTTAATTCATCCTCGTGCTGGCAGCGATTATTTTAATGTAGCCCGCAGTAATGGTTATAGTTTCTGGGGGTCTTACCCTTTTGCTTTTTTTGGTAGTGCACAATGGGAATGGTTTGGCGAGAATACAAGGCCTTCAAAAAATGATCTGCTCACTACACCCATCAGTGGCGCATTTTTAGGTGAGATACTTTATCGAATAAGTTCAAATATTCTTGATGATAGAAAACGTGGGAGATCAAGAATGTGGCGGGAAATGGCTGCAGGTGTCATAAATCCCACGAGAGCCCTGAATCGTTTTACGCAAGGGAAATTGTGGAAAGAAACACCATTCGATGTAAATCAAAAAGAACCATTAAATGTCACTCTCAGTGTCGGAGCTCATCGTGTAAACGTGAACAATAAATTTGGCACTGGCGCCACAAATGCAATTCTCAATTTGCAACTAGATTATGGAGATCCATTTGAAGTGAGAAGGAGGAAGCCTTTTGATGTTTTTCGCTTGAGATTAGAGGGTCGCTATGGAGATGACAAAAGAATTATTGACAATGTGCTTGGCTATGGATTATTGTTCGGAAAAAATATTATAAAGGAAAATAATGGAATGCTTGTCGGGATCTTTCAGCATTTTGATTACTGGAGCAATAAAGTATTTGAATTAGGAACTCTTGGTTTTGGAGTGGGAGTCATTTCAAAAACGAAACTCAGAAGACATTCAAATCTTTACTCAGGTTTGCATGTGGCGGCTGTACCATTAGCCGGTAGTATCACAAGATTTAGGGTTGATACTGATACTTCTGAATTCCGTGATTATCCTTTTGGCGGC
>Ga0193738_1001293_pt1 | contig 10269 bp, 7 predicted proteins | sample L2a1metaG_FD_144927 | JGI IMG/M metagenome (GOLD analysis project Ga0193738, IMG submission 144927) | Soil microbial communities from a riparian zone of the East river system, Colorado, United States - L2a1 | ecosystem: Environmental > Terrestrial > Soil > Riparian zone | place: USA: East River...
TTGGCTGGTTCGCGGCGGCCGGCTTCGCAGAGATCGACGTCGTCATGCCCGCCGGCAGCACGTCGACGATCGGCTCCCACCGGCTGTCGGCACCGCCGCAGGGCCGTTGAGCCCGGAAGGCATCTCCTCTCGTTCGTTCGTTGACGAACTGTTGCGTTTCATGGTGGGACGACGGCGGCCAGGTTCGACTACCCCGGCGTCGACGACCACCCGGCCTGAGCCGCGAACACCCACCATCTTGTGGCGGCTTCGCAACGCCTCCTCACTCACCGAGGCGTTGTTATCCCGCCACAGGATGCGGGGGACGGGACGGCTCCAACGGTTGCGAGTCGTGTCACGCTTGCGCGAAGTTACCCGCTAGTAGCAAGATGGTGTTACTGGCGAGTAGCGAACGCAAGACGACCCTCGGAACCGGAGGGCACCATGGGTCATTACAAGTCCAACCTCCGCGACATCGAGTTCACCCTGTTCGAGGTGCTCGAGCGGGGGAACGTGCTCGGCCACGGCCGGTACGCCGACGTCGACGTCGAGACCGCGCGCAGCATCCTGGCTCAGGTCGACCGGTTGGCTCGCGACGAGCTCTCCGATTCCTACGCTGACGGCGACCGCAACCCGCCCGTCTACGACCCGAGCACCCGCAGTCTCACCCTGCCCGACATGTTCAAGAAGACGTTTCGGACGCTCATGGACGCCGAGTTCTACCGCTTCGCCCTGCCAGCCGAGCTCGGCGGCCAGCCGGTGCCACCCTCGCTGTACTGGGCCGGAGCGGAGCTGATCCTGGGCGCCAACGCTGCCACGTGGATGTACGCCACCGGCCCGTCGTTCGCCGCGACGATCTGGCGCAACGGCACCGATGCTCAGAAGCGCATCGCCGAGATCATCCTCGAGCGTGGTTGGGGCGCGACGATGGTGCTCACCGAGCCCGACGCCGGCTCAGACGTCGGAGCGAGCCGGACAAAAGCCGTGCAGAACGACGACGGCACCTGGCGCATCGAGGGTGTCAAGCGGTTCATCACCTCGGGCGAGCACGACCTCACCGAGAACATCGTCCACCTCGTGCTGGCACGCCCGATCGGGGTAGAAGGCGCGGGCGGACCGGGCACCAAGGGCCTGTCGCTGTTCATCGTCCCCAAGCACCGCTTCGACCTCGAGACCGGTGCGTTGCTCGGACGTAACGGCGTATTCGCCACCAACGTCGAGAAGAAGATGGGCCTGAAGGCGTCGGCCACTGTCGAGTTGACGTTCGGCGACGGCGAGCCGGCCGTCGGCTACCTGCTCGGCGACGTCCACGACGGCATCTCCCAGATGTTCCAGGTCATCGAGTACGCGCGGATGATGGTCGGAACCAAGGCCATCGCGACGCTCTCGTCGGGCTACCTCAACGCCCTCGAGTTCGCCAAGGAACGCGTCCAGGGTGCCGACCTGACCCGTGCCGACGACAAGTTGGCTCCGCGCGTCACGATCACACACCACCCCGACGTGCGCCGCTCGTTGATGACGCAGAAGTCGTACGCCGAGGGGATGCGGGCGCTCGTCCTCTACACGGCGACCATGCAGGACCGCCGCTACCAGGCCCGCGCCGAAGGTACCGTCGACGAGACGGCCGAACGCGTCAACGACCTCCTGCTCCCCATCGTCAAGGGGTACGGCTCGGAGCGCTCCTGGGTGCTGCTCGGCTCGGAGACGCTGCAGACGTTCGGCGGTTCGGGCTTCCTGCAGGACTACCCGATCGAGCAGTACGTCCGCGACGCCAAGATCGACACCCTCTACGAGGGCACCACGGCGATCCAGGGCCTGGACCTCTTCTTCCGGAAGATCATCAAGGACAAGGGGCAGGCCGTCGGTTGGCTGTCCAGCCAGGTCCAGGAGTCGCTGGCCGCCGAGATCGGCGGTGGCCGGCTCAAGGTCGAGCGCGAACTGCTGGTCAAGGCCCTCGAGGACGTCCATGCGATCCTCGCGACCATGGTCGGCTTCCTCATGTCCGCCGACCCGAGGACCGAGAACGGCGACGTCCGCAACGTGTACAAGGTGGGCCAGAACACCACCCGGCTGCTGCTCGCCACGGGCGACCTCGTCATCGCCTGGCTGCTGGTCCGCCAGGCCGCAGTCGCGCTGGAGAAGCTCGACGGCAACCTGCCAGGGAAGGACATCGCGTTCTACGAGGGCAAGATCGCGGCCGCCCAGTTCTTCGCTCGCCAAGTCCTTCCGCGGCTCTCGGCCGAGCGGGCCGTCGCCGAGGCCACCGACAACACGCTCATGGACCTCGACGAAGCCGCCTTCTGAGACCGTCCCCGCCTGTAGTTGCCGAGCGCCCGACCAACCGCCGGGGTCTCCGCCCTGATCTTCGCCCTGAGGCGTCGGCCAGCTCGTCGTGAAGATCGTCGTGCAGCTTCGAGCAGGAGCGCGAGCGTGTCCCATCTTCACGACGATCTTCACAACCGGGCAGAAGGCAGCCTTCCGGGCGGCCATGGTGTCAGCGCACGGCGCGACGGCCACGCCGGCGGTCGCGGTCGCCGCCTCGAGGTTTCCCGTAGCCGCGGCCCGACCGGCCGGGAACGCCCTGTCTGGGGCCGGGGCGGCTGCCGCGCGAGGGTGTCGTCGGCGTCATGGCAGGTGCTGTAGCTAACGCATTGGCCGTGAGCGGACCGTCGATGGATCGCGCGTCGAGGTGCTTGGCCTCGACGCCCGCGCGCTTGTGCAGTCCGGTCATCGCCCGGGCCTGGCCCGGCATCGCGACGGTGACGACGGCCCCTGACGCACCGTTCCGCGCGGTACGCCCGGAACGGTGCAGGTACGACTTGGGCTCGCCGGCGGGGTCGTAGTGCACGACGAGTCCGACGCCGTCGACGTGGATGCCGCGGGCGGCGACATCAGTGGCGACCACGACCTGGGCCCGCCCGGTCCGGAACCTGTCGAGGTTGCGTTCGCGCACCCGCTGGGAGAGGTCCCCGTGCAGGTCGACGGCGGACACGCCGGCGTCCTCAAGGTTCTCCGCCAGCCGGGTGGCACCGCCCTTCGTGCGGGTGAACACGATGCTCCGCGGATTGGCCCGCACCAGCTGGGTCGTCACCTCGAGCTTGCTGTGGGCTCCGACGACGAGGACGTGGTGCTCCATCTCGGTGACCGACCCCCGGTCGGAGTCGACCTCGTGCCGGGCCGGGTCGGCGAGGTGCCGACGGACCAGCCGGTCGACGTCTCCGTCGAGCGTGGCCGAGAGCAACAGTCGCTGGCCGCCCGGCGGAGTGGCGGCGAGCAGGTCGGACACGACCGGGTAGAAGCCCAGGTCGCACAGGTGGTCGGCCTCGTCCAGGGTCACGATCTCGACGTCGTCGAGGCGACAGGTGCCACGTCGGACCAGGTCGTCGAGGCGGCCGGGGGTTGCCACGACGATGTCGACGCCCTGCGAGAGCCGGCGGATCTGGCGGTCGTACGGCGTTCCGCCGTAGACCGTGACCATCCGCAGTCCCAGCGCCTCGGCCAGTGGCTCGATCGCGGATGTGACCTGGCCGGCCAGCTCCCGGGTCGGGACGATGATCATGGCGCGAGGGTGGTTCGGACGACTGCGCGTACCTGCCAGGCGGGCCAGGATCGGCAGGCCGAACGCGAGCGTCTTGCCCGAACCGGTACGGGCGCGACCGAGGACGTCGCGCCCGGCCATCGCGTCGGGGATGACGGCGGCCTGGACCGGCGTCGGCGTGGTGATCCCGTCGACTCCGAGCAGCTTCACCACCAGGTCGGCAACGCCGAGCGCAGGGAAGGCGGAGGTCGTGACGTCGAACGCCTCGATCGCGGCGGCGCGGGCCGGGTCGGCCGCCCGGCGGTCGCGGGGACCGCCCGAGGGTCGTCCGTCGCGGGCGCCGTGCGGGCGGCGCTTCGCGTACGGTCGGGCGGACCGACGCGCACCGCGACGGTCGTCCCGGCGGTCAGGCCGGCGGCCCTGGCGGTCGGTGGGCAGACTGGACTGGTCGAACGGCATGCAGGTGCTCCGGTGGTCGGACGCTGGGCGCGCCCGGACGCAGGCCGCGGATGCGGCGCACGGTGAGCCAAGAGGCGCACGTACCCGACCATCCCCTGGACGTTCCACGTCCGGATACCGGGCACTGAGACGGCCCCGCTGGGTTCACAGCGAGGCCGTGGCTGCTGTCGATCTTACCGGCACCCGGCCCACACACGAAATCGCCGCCCAGCTGAGCTCGGATCAGATCGGGGGCGGTGGGCCGGTCGTCGCCCGGACGACGAGGCGGATCGGCACCGTCACCGACGCCACCTGCCCGTCGATCGCGCCGGCCTGCATGAGCCGCTCGACCAGCAGGCCGGCCGCGACCCTGCCCTGTTCACGCACCGGTTGCGCCACGGTCGTCAGGTCGAACAGGCGGGACAGATCGTGGTCGTCGACGCCGATGACCGAGACGTCCTGCGGCACCCGTAATCCGGTCCGGCGCAGGGCGTACAGCACGCCCATCGCGATCTCGTCCGACCACGCCACCACGGCGGAGGGCCGGTTCGGTCGCGCGACCAGGTCGGTGGCCGCGATCATCCCGCCGTCCACGGTGAACGCGGCGGGCACCACCAGGCAGGGGTCGGGCTCGATCCCGCAGGTGCGGAGAGCCCGTTCGTAGCCGAGCTGGCGGTCGGGCGCGACCGGGAAGCCGAACTGGTCGGTCGGGTCGCCGCCGACGAAGGCGATCCGCCGGTGCCCGAGTTGGAGCAGGTGCCGAGTGGCGAGATAACCCGCCTCGACATCGTCGATTCGTACGCAGGACAAGCCGGGCACGGTCGGCCCGACGACCACGACCGGGCGATGCAGCTTCTTCAAGGCCGTCACCTCGTGAATGGTCAACGGCACGCTCAGCACCAGAAGGGCATCGACCCGCTTGCTCAGCAGCTTCGTGTCCAAGATGCGGCGATCGGCCTCGTCGGTACCACCGACGTCGTAGAGCAGGACGTCGTACTCGTTCTCGACGAGAACCTGCTGAGCGCCGTCGATGAGCGAGGTGAAGAACCACCGGCCGAGCCAGGGCACCACAACCCCCACCGTGTGGGTGCGCCCGGTCGGCAGCCCAGCGGCACTCGGCGAGGGCACGTACGCGAGCTCTGCGGCCGCCGATCGCACGACCTCACGGGTGGCAGCCGCAACCCCGGGAAGGTCACGCAACGCACGCGACACCGTGGCGACCGACACCCCGGCCTTGGCGGCGACGTCGGTGATGCTGCTCATCGGTGCGCCCCGCGGCCCCGTCCTCTAACCCTTCACGCTCCCCGCGAGCAGTCCGCGGACGAAGTACCGCTGCAGGGCGAGGAACACGATGACCGGGACGATGATCGAGACGAATGCGCCGGCCGACAGCAGATGCCAGTCGCCGCCACGGTTGCCCTGTAGCTCGGCCAACCGGACGGTCAACGGAGCCACGTCTTGGGTGCCGCCCGCGAAGACCAACGCCACCAACAGGTCGTTCCACACCCAGAGGAACTGGAAGATGCCGAACGCCGCGATCGCCGGCATGACGAGCGGCAGCATTATCCGGGAGAAGATCGTGACGTGGCCGGCACCGTCGACGCGGGCCGCCTCGATCAGCTCGCGCGGGACTTCCTTCATGAAGTTGTGCAGCAGGAAGATCGCCAGCGGCAGGGCAAAGATCGAGTGCGACAGCCAAACGGTCCAGAAGGTGCCCGCGACGCTCGGCAGGCCCAACGGCGGGTTGACGTAGAGCTGGAGCAGCGGAATCAGCGCAACCTGGATGGGCACGATCTGCAGGGCGAACACCGCCACGAAAATCGTGTCGCGGAACGGGAACCGCATCCAGGCGAAGCCGTATGCGGCCAGGCTGGCGATCGTCAGTGGGATGATCACCGACGGGATCGTGATGACGAACGAGTTCACGAAGTAGGTCGCGAGCTCGGTGTCGCCGCCGAAGAGCACCTCCTGGTAGTTGTCAAAGGTGACCTCCGGGTTGGTGAACCAGGTCCACCAGCCCGTCGTCTTGATGGCGATCTCGGGCCGGAAGGACGAGAGGAACAGCCCGAACGTCGGGATCGTCCAGAGGATGGCGATCACGATCGCGAAGAAAGACGCCCACGGCGAAGTAAGCCGCTTCTTGGCCCGGCCCGCGATCGTTTCGGCACCGACGCCGGCCAGTTCAGCGCGGGCCTCCGGAGTGGTGATCGCAGCACTCATCGGTACTCCCCCGCCTTCCGCAACTGCCGGACGTTGTAGATGACGATCGGTATCACCAGAACGAACAGCACGACGGCTAGCGCTGAGCCGAGACCACGTTCGCCCTGCCTGAAGCTCTGCACGTAGAACTCGTTGGCGACGACGCTGGTGTCGAACTGGCCGCCCGTCATGGTCCGCACGATGTCGAACACCTTGAGCGTGCCGATAGTGATCGTGGTCAGCACGACGATCAGAGCGGGGCGGATGCTCGGCACGGTGATGTAGCGGAACATCTTCGGGCCGGCCAGACCGTCGAGTCGTGCGGCCTCGGTGATGTCGGCCGGGATGGCCTTGATCGCCGCTGAGAGCACGGTCATCGCGAATCCGGCCTGGACCCAGATCAAGACCACGATCAAAAAGATCGTGTTCGATGGCCACCCGAGCAGGAACTGGTGCGGCTCGAAACCTAGCCAGACGAGTACCTGGTTGGCGATCCCGATCTGGTCGACGCCCTGCTGGTCGGGCCGGTACTCGTAGACGAACCGCCAGATGATCGACGCACCGACCAGCGAGATCGCCAGCGGCAGGAAGATCAGGGCCTTGGCAACCGCCTCTATCCGGGCCCGGTCGACCAGCACAGCATAGACGAGGCCGATGAACGTTGCGACGATCGGCGTGATCACGACCCAGAGGAACGTGTTCTGGAGCACCGTGACCAGTGCCGGATTGGTCACGATCGTCTCGTAGTTGTCGAGGCCGACGTAGTTCTCCGTCCTGCGGTCGAAGAAGGACTGGTAGATCGTCCGAATGGCCGGGTAGAGCAGCCCGATCGCCAGCATCAGGAACGCCGGGAGCACGAACGCCAGCGACGCGACCAGGTCGGAGCGCCCGCGGGCTCGCCCCACCACCAGCAGAACCACACCCATCACCGCGGCGAACAGCGCGACGGCGAACACCATCAGGCCGAACTTCCCGAGATTTTCCATGTGGCCTCACCCTCCGGTCGTAGACCAAGGATGCCGGTCAGAAGGCGACCGGGCTAGAGCGTCGAGCAACGTGAGATGCGGGCAGGGCCGTGCAGAGAGCGCGGCCCTGCCCGCAGCCAGATCTCCCGACCTACGGCCAGGAGTTCTCGATGGCGTCCGCGACCTCATGGGTGCTGGCGCCGGTCAGCCAGTCGACCATCCCGGTCCAGAACGATCCCGTTCCCACCGCTCCGGGCATCAGGTCCGAGGCGTCGAAGCGGAACACGGCGTTCTCGTCCTGCAGGATCTCTGCGGACAGTCGGTTGATCGGGCTGTCGTAGGCGTCCAGCGGAACCTCGAGGTTCGCCGACACGAAGTTCGGCCCCGACGCCCGCTCGTTGTGCCAGTCGGCTGTGGCCATGTAGGCCTGGAACGCCTGGACCTCCGGGCGGTCGGAGAACGCGGCGACGAACTCGCCGCCACCGAGCACCGGCTTGCCTTGCGCCTCATCGATCGGCGGCAGGTAGAAGGCGAAGATGTCGCCGTCCTCGGCGACCTCGGTGCCCTCGGGCCAGTTGGCCGCGTAGAACGAAGCCTGCCGGTGCATGTAGCACTGGCCCAGCGTGATCGGCAAGCCACCGTCCTCGAACCGCGTGGTCGCGATGCTGGCGACGTCGCCCAGACCACCGTTGACGTAGTCCTCGTTCTTGAGGATCTCGCCGACCGTGTCGATGGCCTCGATGATCTGCGGGTCGTTGAACGGAATCTCGTGCGTGTACCACTGGTCGTAGACATCAGGACCGGCGGTACGGAGAACCACGTCCTCGACCCAGTCGGTCGCAGGCCAGCCCGTGGCCTCACCCGAGCCGACGCCGGCGCACCACGGCTTGCCGCCATCGGCCACGATCTGGTCGGACAGGGCGAGCATCTCGTCCCAGGTCTCGGGAACCTCGTAACCCGCGTCGGCGAACGCCGTCGGGGAGTACCACACGAACGACTTGACGTTGGCGCCGAACGGCGCGGCGTAGAAGGTCCCGTCGACCGTTCCGTACGCCTTCCAGTCCGGCGAGAAGAACTGGTCGACGTTCGCCTCCACCTGTTCGGGAGCAGGCACGACGGCGTCGGGGTAGTCCTCGACCAACGTGCGGAGCAGGCCGGGTTGCGGCAGGATCGCCATGTCGGGCGGGTTGCCGCCCTCGACGCGGACCGGCAGCTGGGCCTCGAACTCGTCGGACCCCTCGTAGATCACCGTGGCGCCCGTGCACTCCTCGAATTTGTCGAACGACGCCTCGAGAGGCTCGTCCTCGGGCGCGATGATCGTGCTGTACATGGTGATCTCGGTATCGGCGAGGTCCCCGTACTCCGCTACCAAGGCATCACAGTCAGCGCCGGCGCCCAGGCCCGTGGTTTCGTCGCCGCCGTCACCGCCGTCGCCGTCACCGCCGTCGTCGCCGCCGCACGCTGCGAGGACGAGCGACAGCCCCAGGGCGAGGGTGACCGCGCTGATACCGCGTCTGGTGGTGCTGTTGGCCATGCTGGCCCGCCTCCTCCGATGGTTCCCCCGGTCCGGACGCTTGCGGCCCGCGTCCCGGTGACTTCGAACGCAAACGTTTACGCAACGCGTTGGCAAGACCGGCCAGGTACCTACGCCATAACGATTCGGTCACGCGCACCGAGTGTCCGCATTTGGTCCGGTGAGAGCGCTACCACTCGACGATCCGGAGACTCCTGTCAGGAGGCTGGCCGATCCAGCATCGCAGCCGACCGGGCGAGAGTCGCGTTCGCTACGCGTTCAACCCGGGGGCGACGTGCCGGCGGGACTGGACGATGCGGAATCGCCCCGCGACATACGCGCCGTCCGTGAACGCCGCGTTGGCGGCGGGGTTGGCTCCGGTGCCGTGGAAGTCCGAGAACGCCGCCGACTGGTTCACGAACACGCCGCGGGTGAGATTGACCGACAGCGCGACGCCGGCCTCGATGGCGGCTTGCTCGGCGGCGTCGACCACCTTCTCGTCGGCCGAGTAGACGGCGGCGGTCATCGCGCCTTGAGCGCGAACGGTGTCACGGAACAGGTCGAGGGACGCCTCGGTGGAGTCAGTGGCTATCAGGTACGACACCGGCCCGAAGCACTCGGTCGTGTAGATGGCGGAGTCGGACGAGTCCAGCGCGATGATCGTCGGCGTACGCACCGTGGCGTCCGGCCACGCGGGGTGTTCGATCGTGCGTGACGCGAGCACCACCCGGCCGGCGTCCGGAGCAGCGTTGAGACGCTCGAGGACGCCGGGATTCACGACGGCGCCCAACAATTCGACGGCCCTGGCGTCATCGCCGAGCAGTGCATCGACGGCGGCCGCGAGACCCTCTCCCACCTCGGCGAAGGACTTGTGGCCCTTGTCGGTGGCGATGCCCTCGCGCGGCACGTAGATGTTCTGCGGCGCGGTGCACATCTGGCCGGTGTAGAGGCTGAGCGAGAACGCCAGGTTTCGGCACATCCCCGCGAAGTCGTCGGTGGAATCGACGACGACGGTGTTGACTCCTGACTTCTCCGTGAAGACGACCGCCTGGCGTGCGTTGTCCTCGAGCCAGCGGCCGAACTCGCTCGATCCGGTGTAGTCGACGATCCGGACCTCGGGTCGGACGGCGAGCGCCGCCGCGATCCGACCGTCGGGGTCTTCTGCGGCAAGCGTCACGAGGTCCGGGTCGAAGCCCTGCTCGGCCAACACCTCGCGGGCCACGTGCACGGTGATCGCGAGCGGGAGCACGGCACGAGGGTGCGGCTTGACGACAACGGCGTTGCCCGTCGCCAGCGACGCGAACAGGCCTGGCCACGAGTTCCACGTCGGGAACGTGTTGCACCCGATCACCAGGGCCACCCCGCGGGGTACGACGTGGAAGGTCTTGGCCATCCGCAGCGGCTCGCCCTTACCCGCCGGCTTCTCCCAGGTGGCCGTGGCCGGTGTCCGGGCCTGTTCCTCATGGGCGTAAGCGACGGCCTCGAGGGCGCGGTCGAGCGCATGAGCACCGCCGGCCTGGAAGGCCATGACGAAAGCCTGGCCCGAGGTGTGTTGAACCGCGTTCGCGAGTTCGAAGATCCGAGCATGCAGGCGAGCCAGGATCTCGAGACATACGGCAGCCCGTGCGGCAGGTCCG
>Ga0193738_1001294_pt1 | contig 10267 bp, 8 predicted proteins | sample L2a1metaG_FD_144927 | JGI IMG/M metagenome (GOLD analysis project Ga0193738, IMG submission 144927) | Soil microbial communities from a riparian zone of the East river system, Colorado, United States - L2a1 | ecosystem: Environmental > Terrestrial > Soil > Riparian zone | place: USA: East River...
CAAGGCCTTTCGGCAGGATCACGGCCACCGGCAGGTCGCCATTGCGCACGAGTCTCTCGGCGGTCGCGCGATCGAGCGGCGCGCCCTTCCCTTCGGTATCGACCGTCGCGCGCACGCGCAGGGACTGTTCTTCCTGCAGGCCCTTGACGATCCGCCCGCTCAGCTCGGTGCCGTCCTCGTCGACGACGGCAATGCGGATCCGCGACGTGGTGTCGCGCCCCTGGTTGCCGAACACGGACGCGAAGATCGAGAAGAAGAGGATCGGCAACGCGAACACAAGCGCCTGCGCGACCCGATCGCGCTTCAGCTTCACCCAGCTCACGCGCAGCAGTGTCAGGATCATTCCCTCAACTCCCTTCCAGTCAGGTGGATGAAGACCGATTGCAGGCTGGGCCCGCGCACGTCGACGTCCTCGACCTCGCGTCCCTGCCCCGCGACGGCGGCCAGTAGTCCCGGCAGCTCGCGGGCGACGTCCGACACCTTCGCCCGTAGCGTGCGCGGATCCTCCGCCGCCACGTCCACGCCCGCAGGCGTCGACGTCAGCGGCGCGTCCACGCGCAGCGTGACGATGCGGTGCCGGCCGACGGTCTGGTCCACAAGCTCCGCCATCGTCCCGGCCGCGATCACCTTTCCATGGTCGATGATGACGGTGCGCGAGCACCGCGCCTCCGCTTCCTCGAGGTGATGCGTCGTCAGCAGAAGTGACACACCGGAGCGCATCAGCTCGGTCAGCATGTCGTAGATGCGCTCGCGGCTTTGCGGATCGACGCCGACCGTCGGTTCGTCGAGCAGCACCACGCGCGGGCGATGAATGACGCCGCAGGCGATGTTGAGCCGGCGCTTCATGCCGCCGGAGAAGGTTTCGGTCCGTTCGTCCGCGCGATCCTCCAGGGCTGTGACCTTCAGGGCCCACGCGACCTGCGAAGCGGCGTCTCCCTTGGAAAGTCCCTGAAGGCGGCCGAACGCCTCGAGGTTCTCGCGCGCGGTCAGCGTCGGGTAGATCGCGAGCTCCTGGGGCACGATGCCGAGCTCCGGCGGAGTTTTTCGACCGGTGAGTGATCTGCCGAACAGGCGCACTTCACCGGCGTCGAGCTGGACGCGGCCCGAGATCGCTCGGATCAGGGTGGTTTTTCCCGCGCCGTTGGGTCCAAGGAGAGCGAGCAGCTCCCCTTCACGCAGGTCCAGCGTGGCGCCGTCGAGCGCCGTGACGTTCCCGAACTTCTTACGTGCGCCGGCAACGGTCAGGACGTCGGTGTGCGTGGCCATGTCGAGCAGAGCATACGGAACCGGCCCCCGGCAGGTCCACGATTCCGGTGAGTGGAAGCCCGGCGCCGGCGGGCGGCGCTACCCGATACTCGTCTTCCGCGCGAGGCGCTCCTCGTCGAGCCCGTCCGGGTAGGTCACCATCAGGTTGTACTCGTCGATGTCCCGGTTGAATTCGACGACGGCGTCGTTATGCCGCCGGACGCGACCGTTGTAGCTGTTGACCCGATCCGCGAGGTCCGCGCCAGGCGCGCCGCTCGAGCCCTCCGCGTCGAGTGCCGACTTCACCTGCGCGAGGGTAGTCGCTTCAGCGGAAAGATCGGCCATCTTCCGATCGAGCGCGACGCGACGCTGCCGCTTCTCCTCCTCGCTCGCGACTACCCCGCGGAAGGCGCCGCGGTCCGCGAGTTGTTTCAAGTAGCGCTGGAAGATCGGGCCATGCGGCTCGCGCTCGGACGTGACGGCGACGTGGACCATCTCGTGACACAGAACGCGACGGAACTCGTCGGTGTCCTCCTGAATCTCGGGATTCAACAGGATCATCTGGCCGTCGGTCACGCCACCCATCCGGAAGTTGTCGGCGATCATCGGGCCAACTTCATCCAGCCGCGATTCCCACCGAAGGCGCACGGCGGGAAGCCGGTTGTCGAAGTACTCGGCGTTGATCGCGTTGTACGCGGCGGCGAGCTCAGGGTCACCCGGCAGGTTCGCATTGGCGCCCAGGATCTCGAAGGTCCGCTTCTGATCTTCGCTTGTCACGGCGATCTCCCGCGCGTTCCCGGCGACGGGCGTGGGCGCCGCCCGGCGAAGCCACATCGCAACGCCGACACCGACGACGAGACCCAGGACAACTGTCAGGATCGATCTACGCATGCGGTTGTCCGATCACGTCCGGCCCTTGTCCTTTAGCCGGCTGCGGAGAGCTTTCGCGCCGATCCTCCCCTGGCGTTTCTGTTCGATCCGGGCCCGCTCGTCCTGCTGCGTCGCCTGGTGGTCCTGCTCGTCCTGCAGCTTGCGGAAACTCTCGAGGCGAACGGCGGGCAGCGAGCCGTCGGCGGCCGCCGCCACCACCGCGCAGCCCGGTTCCGATACATGGCGGCAATCGCGGAAGCGGCAGCCGGGGGCGAGCGCGTCGATGTCGGCGAACGCACCGGCCACCGATTCGCCGGCATCCCAGAGCTGCAGCTCACGCATGCCGGGCGTGTCGATGAGAATCCCGCCGCCAGGCAACAGCACCATCTGCCGCCCGGTCGTCGTGTGCCGGCCGCGGCTGTCGGATTCGCGCACTTCGCGCGTGCGCAGCAATTCGTCGCCAATGAGGCCGTTGGCGATCGACGACTTGCCGACACCGGACGATCCGAGAAGCGCCGCGGTGCGTCCCGGGGCGATGAAGGCGCGCAGCGCGTCCAGCGAGCCGGGGGTCTTGGCCGAGACGGCGTGCACCGGCACACCGGGCGCCAGCGACTGGACCTCGATAACGATCGCGCCGGGATCGTCCGCCAGGTCCGCCTTGTTCAGCACGATGACCGGCGCGGCCCCGCTGTCCCTGGCGGTGACGAGGTAGCGCTCGATCCGGCGCGGATTGAAATCCTGGTCGAGCCCCGAGACGAGAAAGATGGTGTCGATGTTGGCGGCGACGACCTGCTCCTCGGTCGGATTGCCGGCCGCCCGCCGCGAGAACCGCGTCGCGCGCGGCAGCACGGCGCGGATGCGCGCGTCACCGCCAGTCTCCGGCCGTTCGAGGACGACCCAGTCGCCGACGGCAGGAAAATCCGCGCGCCCAGATGCGTCATGGCGCAGCCGGCCGGACACGCGCGCCAGCTGCTCGTCGTCAGCGGTGCGGACGCGGTAGATATGCGTATGCTCCAGCGAGACGCGAGCCGGGAGATAGCCCTGCGCGGCGTACGGCGCGAAAGCTTCCGCGAACCGCGGCGTCCACCCCAGGTCCTCCAGCAACATTTCGCCGCTACGGTACCATTTCTCGAAGGCACGAAGGCACAAAGGCACTAGGCCAGTTTGAGCCAGCAGCGGAGCACTTCCGCGACGCTCCACGCCTGCGCGACGCAGCCGCGCGGGAGGTACGGCTCCTCGGCGTCGAAGACCTCGCTGATCTGGCCCACGCACGCCTCGTCGAGATGCTGGTCAAAGCTCCCAATCAGCTCCCGCAGCTGATCCCGGTTCGCTCCCGGCAGCTTGAGCTCCGCGTCCACGTAGGGACCGATCAACCAGGCCCACACCGTCCCCTGGTGGTACGCCGCGTCGCGCGAGCGCAGGTCCCCGTAGTAACGCGCCTTGTAGTCGGGATCTCCCGGCGCGAGCGACCGCAGGCCGGCCGGCGTCAGCAGCCGCTCGCGCACCACTTTCATTACCGGCGCCCACCGCGCCTCATCCAGTACCGGATGCGGCAGCGAGATCGCGAACACCTGGTTCGGCCGGCAGCTCGGCTCATTGCCGCGCTCGCCGTCGATCACGTCGTAGAGGTAGCCGCCCTCGTCGTACCAGAACCGTTCATTGAACGACTCGCGCGCACGGCGCGCGTGCTCGCCTGCTGTCAGATCCTCGCCAATACCGTACTGGCGCGTCCAGCTGTCCATCAGGCACAGCGCGTTGTACCAGAGCGCGTTCAGCTCGACGGCCTTGCCGCGCCGCGGCGTGACGACCCAGTCGCCGACCTTCGCGTCCATCCATGTCAGCTGGTAGCCTTCTTCTCCTTGCGTCATCAGGCCGTCCGCCGGATCGATGCGGATGCCGAATCGCGTGCCGCGCAGATGGTGCCGGACGATGTCGGCGAGTACCGGGAGCAGCTTACGCAGCGTCTCGTCGTCACCGGTCGCGACGGTGTACCGCTCGACGGCGTGGAAAAACCAGAGCGAGGCGTCGGCTGTGTGATACAGCCCCTCGCGCTGGCCGTCGGGAAACATATTGGGAATGAGCCCGTCACGAACGTAGTGCGCGAACGTGCGGAGAATGTGGCCCGCCTCACGAAAGCGATGGGTCGAGAGCGTCAACCCTTCCAGGCTGATCATCGTGTCGCGGCCCCAGTCGGTGAACCAGTGGTAGCCGGCGATCACGGTGCGGACTTCGTCGCCGGCGGCGCGCGCGCGCGCAGATTCCTCGATACGCCCGGCTGGACGGATGATGAACTGGTCGGCCGCCAGCAGCAGTTCCGCGGCAAACGTGTCGTCCGCCGGGACGTTGCCGATGGCGACCAGTTTACGGCGGCGCTCGTGCTCCGCCGCCTCAGCCTCCGCGGGCGAGAGGGCCGTGACCGTCTCCCACTGTTCGGCAGAGGCGATGAGCGACACTTGCTCGCCGGCCGCCGCGTCGGCCTTGAAGTAGCCGGGACTCCATAGCGGTCCTTTCCACTCGTAGCCGCGGCTTTCCTCCATGTGGTACGGAACGCCAGTCCACCCCTTCTCGTCGAGCGTCAGCGCCGCCCGCGCGCCGATGAGGCGCAAACGCAGCGTCGGCCAGTCGTCGCCGGCGGAGATCTCGTACTGCTGCCCGCGCGCCGCCACCGAATAGATCTGCGCGATCGCGGAATCCACCGGCGCCTCGTAGCCGCGATAGTGCACCGACGGCCGAAGGTTGAAGCGGACCACGCCTTCACCGCGCAGGACGCGATAGGTAATGTGTACCGTGTTTTGCCCGTAGGGCATCATCACGCGCTTCTCGATCGTGAAGCCGTCGACCTCGTACTGCCACACCGGAAGGCCCAGCTCGAGCCGGAACGACTTCAAATAGTCGGTGCGATCGGCGATGTTCGGGCCGGCGACTTCGTCTTCGTCGCCGAGCCAGATCACGCCGCGCGCCGGGAGCCGCACGCGCTCGAGCAGGTGATTCAGCAGCACCATTCGTCCGAGCGGTGCCGGCAGCGAGGCGATCAGCATGCCGTGATAGCGGCGCGTCAGCATCCCCGCCACGGTGCCGGAGGCGTATCCGCCGAGGCCGTTGGTCACCAGCCACTCGCGCCGCGGGGGCCGCTCCCCCGCCGCAACGGCATCGTCCATTCGGTCGCGCGGCGACACTATCGTGCGTACGAGTTCCGTCATCGCTGCTCCGCCACGAAAAGGGCTGCGGTGCCACCGGGCACCAGCCAGGGACCATCGGGATCGAACGGCGGCGTCCCCTGCCCGCCGTACTGCGGTGCCTCGCTGCTCCACGCCAGCGTCCAGCGCGCCTCGAACGGCGGCGCAAGCAGCGGCTCGCGCGCCGGCGTGAAGTCGAGATCGCAATCGAGGTTGATGACCACCAGCCGATCGCCGTGCCCGGAATCGAGATACCGCAAAAGCAGCGCCCCGGGCCCGAGCACCGCGCCTTCCGGCCGTACGTCTCCCGCTCGCGACAACACGGGATCGCGGCGCCGTAGTTCGAGGAGATCGCAGTGGAGGGCGTAGGCCTCTTTGTGCCGTTCGCGCTCGCTCCGATCGAGCTTCGACGCGACGAAGGTCTGTTCGTCCGACGGTGCAGGCAGGGTCTCGACGACGCGCTCGTCGGTCAGGCTCGGGAACTGTGCGAGGAACTCGACGCGTCCCTTGCGCACGTCGTTGGCGAGGTCCGGCGTGTGATCGGCAAAGTACAGGAAGGGCTTCGAGGACGAATACTCCTGCCCCTGGAACAGCATCGGCGTCGCCGGGCCGAGCAGCATCCACGCAGTGAGTGCGCGATGCCGCGCCGGTGACGCCGCGTGATGCAGCCGGCGGCCAAAGGCGGAGTTCGCGACCTGGTCGTGGTTTTCGAGGTACGTCACGAACGCGCGTGGCAGCAGGTCCAGCGCCGGAGTGCCGCGGCGCTGCCCCTGCCAGGAATACCACTGGCCCTGGTAGAGGTACCCAAACCGCGCGCACGACACGAGCTCCTGCGCGCTGCCGTGATAGTCGCGGTAGTACGCTTCGCGTCGTCCGGTCAACGCGACCACCGCCGTATGATGCGCGTCGTCGTTCCACAGGGCGTCCAGGCCGCAGCCCCCGGCGGCCTGGCTGCGAACCAACCACGTGTCCTGCGGCTCGTTCTCGGCGACGATGTAGATCGGAACGCCGCCGGCGGCGTTGCGCGCCGCCGTGACGATATCGGCGATCACGTGCCGCGGTGACGCGTCCTTCACATCCTGGGTGGCGTCGAGGCGCAGGCCGTCGAAGTGGAACTCTTCGATCCAGTAGCGGGCGTTCTGGACGAAGAACTCCCGCACCTCCGCGGGCCCTTCGAAATTGATCGCGCGGCCCCAGTCGTTCGTGTACTTGTCGGTGAAGTAATCAGGCGAGAACTCCGACAGGTAGTTGCCGTCGGGCCCGAGGTGGTTGTAGACGACGTCGAGGATGACGGCAAGGCCGAGCGCATGCGCCCGATCGATGAAGGCCCGTAACTCGTCGGGCGTCCCGTAGACGTGGACCGGCGCGTACAATCCGACGCCGTCGTAGCCCCAGCCGAAGCGGCCGGGGAACTCGGCGATCGGCATGAGCTCAATTGTGGTGATGCCGATGCGGGCCAGTTCCGGAAGCTCGCGCGCGGCGGCCGCCCAGGTACCTTCGGTCGTGAAGGTCCCGATGTGCATCTCGTAGATCACCTGACCGGTCGGACGCAGTCCCTTCCGCCCCGCATCGGTCCACGTGAAAGCCGACGGATCGACATAGGCCGACGGTTCGTGCGGCCCATCGGGCTGCCAGCGCGACGCGGGATCGGGGCGTAGCCGGTCCCCGTCGAGGCGAAACCAATATCGGGCGCCGGCCGCCCCGTGTGGATCGAGACCGCGGAAGTGTCCCGACGCGTCGGGCGCCATCGAGATCGCGCGCTCCGGCTCGCCTCCTTGCGCGGGAATCACCAGGTCGATTCGTGTGCACGCGGGAGCCCAGACCCGAACGTCGGCGCCGCCGCCCTTCCGCAACTCCGCGCCGACCGTCGGCCGGCGCGCACCGTCACTCTTCGTCATCGGTCATCGGTCATCTGGGGGCCTAGCGTTTCGCGCGCCTGCGTTCTCGTCCCGTCATTCTGGCGATCTCCGCGGTCAGCACCGCCGGTTCGAGCGGCTTCGGCAGATCGCGCTTCACTTCGAGCAGCATCCGGCGCATGTCTTCGTCCGTCCGCGTCATCGTGGTCAGGGCCAGCGCCGGGATGCGCCCGCCACGGTCTGCTTCGAGCGCCTGGATCTTCCCGACGAGCGCGTAGCTGTCACGCTCGGGCGTCAGGGCATCGCTGACGAGCACGTCGGGGCGCCACGACTCGAGCATCTCGAGCGCCTGGGCGACGGACGCCGCGACTCGCACCGAGGCGCCGCGCTGCTGCAGGACGACGCTGAACAACTCGCGCACGTCTTCATCACGCTCGAGCAGCAGCACGCGCACCCCGTCGAGCGGCGGTGAGCTCACGGCCGCGCCCGAGGGCGCCGGCAGCCATGGCTGTTCGGCCTGATCGGACTTGTGCAACGGTAGCTGGACCCTGAACTCAGCGCCTCCGGCGTCGAGGTTGCGTACCTGGATCTCGCCGCCATGCCGCTCGACCAGCTCGCGCACGAGCGACAGGCCCACGCCGAGGCCGCCTGCCAGCCGCGTCGGGGACGAGTCCGCCTGCGTGAAGCGTTCAAAGATGTGCGGCAGGAAATCGCGCGCGATGCCGGGACCGGTGTCGCGCACGAAGATGCACGCCATGCCGTCCGACTCGAGCGCAACCTCGACGCGCCCGCCGCGCGGCGTGAACTTGATGGCATTCGCCAGCAGGTGCCACACGACCTGCCGCAGGCGGTTCGGATCGCCGCGCACGATCAGGGGCCGATCCGGCGACGCGACGTGCAGGAGCACGTCCTTCGCGCTCGCCGCCGTGGTCACCTGCGCCACTGCGTCGGCGACGACACCGGTCAGCGACACCGGACGCTTGTCCACCATCAGCCGGCCGGTCAGGGCCTTCGACACGTCCAGCAGGTCGGCGGTCAGCTGCGCCTGCAGGCGGACGTTCCGCTCGATCGACTCGAGCCCACGGGACTGGGTCGAGGCGTCGAGTCTTCCGGTCTGGATCAGGTGCAGCCAGCCGAGCACGGCGTTGAGGGGCGTTCTGAGTTCGTGCGAGATGGTGCCGAGGAACTCGTCTTTCATCCGGCTCGCGGATTCCACTTCGCGTCTCCCGGCTTCGGCGATGCCGGCTGCCGTCTCAGCCCGCTGCCGCGCGTCGCGCAGCGCCGCGACCAGCGCCGTCAGCAGCAGTCCCTGGCCGACGAAGAGCGCGAGATGCGTCTGGACCGCCGCCGTGGCGACGTGGCCCGTCGCCGACCCGAGTATCGCGCCCAGGACCGTGACGGCGAGGGCGCTGCCCGTTCCCGAGAACCACGCCGCGCCGAGGACGGCGATGCTGAGCAGCAGGAACAGCCCTCCGTCGTCGATGACGCTGCCCGACATGCGCGAGGCCAAAAACACGATGACCACCAACAGCAGCGCCACGAGGTGGCGGACCGGCCCGGGTATCGAGGGAAACGGGTAGGTACCCGTGCCGCGGGCCATCACCGTGACTCGCTGCGGCCGTGGATCGAAACCTCTGGCGCTGGCGGTTCCTGTTGCTGGGACGGTGCCGGTTCTTCGCCAGCGGTGAGATCGTCGCGCGACGGCGCCAGTTCGGGCCCGAGCACGCGATCGATGAGGCCGTACTCGAGCGCCCTCGAGGCGTCGAGATAGAAGTCATTGCGCTTCGTGTCCCGGATGATCTGCCGGAGCGGCTTGCCGGATCGGTCCGCCATGATGCGGTAGATCTGCGCCTGCATCTGCTTCAGGCGATCCAGGTGCTGCGCGGCCGCGGTCGTGGACTGCCATCCCGCCCATTTCGCGGGCTCGTGAATCATGATCCAGGAGTGCGGAAAGGCGAGGCGTTTCCCCGGGCTCGCGGCCTGCAGCACCACCGACCCCATGGAATACGCCATGCCCTGCACGACAATCGTCACCTCGGTGCCGGTACTGACGAGGTAACGAATCACGTCGTGCAGCGCGAGGCCGTCGGTGACGTTGCCGCCCGCGCTGTTGATGTAGAGCGTGATCGGCTTGCGGCTCTCGCTCGCCAGCTCGCGCAGCTTCTCGATCACCGAACGGGCGACGTCTTTCTCGATGTCGCCGATGAGGTAGACATCGCGGAGGCGCGCCGATTGCTCCTTCTTGAGCAGATCCTTGACCGCCTCGACTATCTCGTCGAGCAAACGTGCGTCGAGATCACCCATACCGCAGCATGTATTACATGCCGCGTGCCGTTCGTGGGATGACGAACTTCTCGGCGGTTAGCTCAGCCGAGAAACTGACGACTTTTACGTCGACCAGGCCGGCGTCCTTCCCCGCGCGCATCATTTCGGACTCGGTCAAGTCCTTCGACCCCTTGGGTCGAAGCGTCCAGATCACGCCGGCGGGCTGAATCCTCGGGACCAGCGAGACGAGCCGCCGCAGGTCGTCGCGATGACGAAAGGTTGCGAACACCATGTCGGCGGGCACCTTCCCCGTGGTCCGTATCCGCGCTCCGGCGGCTCGCAACTCGGTCATGAACTCGGTGTCGTCTTCGATGCCGAGGAGCAGGACGTCGGTGTCGGCTTTTACGCCCAGTTTCTCGATTCGCGTCCGCGTGCTGACAAATTCCTGGCGCTTCTTGCTCATCGTGCGCGGGCCTCGAGGTTTCGCGCGAACTCGTTGAGCGTCGCGGCATGCCCGAACACGAAGCGCGACATGAAGCGGAAGATCGGGTTGTAGACTTCGCCGTCTTCGGTGATCGCGACCGAGCTCCCGCTCCCCTCTGGGGAAATGCGGTAGGTCCACGCGCCGCCGAACGGCAACGAGGGATCGGCGATGCGCGCAATCAGCAGCGACGGCCGCTCCATCTTCTCGAACCGCAGCGCGATCTTGTCACCGCTGACGTCCTCCGTCCACGCCGGCTTGCCGTCGTGGTCCGGCTGACGTGTCACGGACTTCACACCTGGACGCCACGATGGATACCTGTCCACATCGATGAGCAACGCGTAGACCGCCTCGGGCGCAAGCCGCACCGTCAC
>Ga0193738_1001295_pt1 | contig 10259 bp, 8 predicted proteins | sample L2a1metaG_FD_144927 | JGI IMG/M metagenome (GOLD analysis project Ga0193738, IMG submission 144927) | Soil microbial communities from a riparian zone of the East river system, Colorado, United States - L2a1 | ecosystem: Environmental > Terrestrial > Soil > Riparian zone | place: USA: East River...
CGGCGAGCAGTGCCGGAAGGACAACCAATGCCCCGGCGACTGCGATCGCCACCACACCGATGCCCGCGTAGGCGAACGACCGCAGGAAGTACAGCGGGAAGAGCAGCAGCGCCGCCAGTGCTGCCGCGACGGCCAGGCCACTGAACACGATCGTGCGCCCGGCGGTTTCGACGGTGCGGACGACCGCGTCCGGCACCGCACGGCCACCGGCGAGCTCCTCACGGTATCGGCTGACCATGAGCAAGGCGTAGTCGATCGCCAGTCCCAAGCCGAGTGCCGTTGTGAGGTTCACTGCGTAGATCGACACGTCGGTGACCGACCCGAAGAGCGACAGCTCGCCGAACGTGCCGAGGATCGCGATGGTTCCAACAGCGAGCGGCAGCAGCGCGGCCACAACGCTGCCGAATGCGACGACCAGCAGGGCGAGGATCACCGGAACCGCGATGCTCTCGGCAACGGCGAGGTCCTGCCCCACCTGACCGTTGATGTCCTCATCCACAGCGGCCGGACCTCCGACGGTCACCTCCAGCGGGCCGTTCGCCCCTGCATAGCGATCGGTGACGGCTTCGACCTCGTCGTCGGTCAGGTGAGCCACCACGAGTGCCTCGGCGCCGTCCTGCGAGCGCAGCGACGCAGCATCGGTCTCCCAGTACGACACGACCTGCGCAAGATCGACGTCGCGATTCAGCCGATCGGTGAGCCGGGCACCGGCTGCCACCGCGTCGGGGCTGTCGACGTCGCCCGACTCCGCCCGGACGAGGAGAACCAGGTCGGCGCGGCCGCCGAACTCGGAGCTGATGAGTTCGGCTGCCCTGGTCGACTCGGCCTCAGGATCCTCGAAGCCGCCCGACTGCAGCTTGCCGAAGGCACCGAAGCCGACGAACCCGACGCCGAGCAGGACGACAACGGATGCCGCCAGCACCAGCCTGGCGCGGCGGACGACGAATGCCGCGAGATTTCCGAGCATGACCGCTCTCCTTCACTTTGCGGGGCACGGAGTGGCGCGGCCCCGGCCTAACTTTGCAGATGTAAACTTTACAGATGTAAACTTGCCATGGATGTGGACCACTGTCAACATCTCGCGACGGAGGGACCGACGATGAAGGCGACGACGACCCGGCCGACGTACCACCACGGCGACCTGCGCAACGCGCTCATCGACGCGGGAGCAAAGCTGGCCGAGCAGGGTGGTCCTACCGCCGTGGGGGTGCGGGCGGCCGCCCGTCAGGTCGGCGTGACGCCGACCGCGGCGTACCGTCACTTCGCCAACGCCGAGGCGCTCCAGGGTGCAGTGAAGGAGCGTGCCTTCGACGTCCTGGCCGAGGGCATGCGGGCGGAGATGGCGACTCTGGAGCCGAGCGGGGACGCGGCGGAGGATGCCGTCCGCCGGCTCTACGCCATCGGTCGGGCATACCTGCGAGTCGCTCTTGCCGAACCCGGTCTGTTCCGCACGGCGTTCGGCGAGGAACGCGGCAGCCCGGCCACGGCCAGGGAGACCGATGCGTCCTTCCTGATGCTGAGCCGCGGCCTCGACGACCTTGTGGAAGCCGGGTACCTTCCCGCTGAACGCCGGCCGCTGGCCGAGTTCGCCGCGTGGTCAGCCGTGCACGGCCTGGCCCGCCTCATCCTCGACGGCCCGCTGGCCGAGCTGCCCGCCGACGCCCGGGAGGCCGCGCTGGAGCGAACCCTCGACATGGTCGCCCGCGGACTCTGAGCGCGGGATCAACAGCGCGGTCTCATACGAGGTCGCGCACGGCGATGATCTCGTCGCGGCCCGGGCCGACGCCGACGGCTGACACCAGTGTTCCGCAGAGGTCCTCGACCGTGGTGACGTACGTGCGGGCGGCGTCCGGCAGGTCGGCGAGGGACCGGGCGCCGGAGATGTCCTTCGTCCAGCCGTCCAGATACTCGTACACGGGAACCGCGTGGTGGAACTCTGTCTGCGTCATCGGCATCTCGACGTGGCGCGTGCCGTCGACCTCGTAGGCGACGCACACCGGAATCTGTTCGCGACCGCTCAGCACGTCGAGCTTGGTGAGGACGAAGTCGGTGACCCCGTTGATCCGCGCGGCGTAGCGGCCGAGCACGGCGTCGAACCACCCGCACCGGCGCGGCCGGCCGGTGGTGGTCCCGTACTCTCCCCCGGCGTCGCGTAGCCGGGCGCCGTCGTCGTCGAGCAGTTCGGTCGGGAACGGTCCCTCCCCCACCCGCGTCGTGTAGGCCTTGATCACCGCGATCACCCGGTCGATCCGGGTGGGCGGGATCCCGGATCCGGTGCAGGCCCCGCCGGCGGTCGGGTTGGACGACGTGACGAACGGATAGGTGCCGTGGTCGACGTCGAGAAGCGTCGCCTGACCGGCCTCCAGCAGTACGGTGCGGCCCTCGTCGAGCGCCTCACCGAGCAGCCTGGCGGTGTCGGCGACCATCGGCCGGAGCCGGTCGGCGTAGGCGAGCAGCTCGCCGGCCACGTCGTCGACGGTCGCGGCGCGGCGGTTGAAGACCTTCACCAGGAGCTGGTTCTTCTGCTCGAGCGCGCCCTCGACCTTCTGCCGCAGGATCTTCTCGTCGAACAGGTCCTGCACGCGAATGCCCACCCGCGCCATCTTGTCGGCGTACGTAGGGCCGATTCCGCGACCGGTCGTGCCGATTTTGCGGCTTCCCAGGAACCGTTCGGTCACCTTGTCCAGGGTGCGGTTGTACGGCGCGACCAGGTGGGCGTTCGCGCTGACGACCAGCCGTGACGTGTCGACCCGTCGTGCCTCCAACGCGTCGATCTCCTCGAAGAGCACGGCAAGGTCGACGACGACACCGTTGCCGATCACCGGCACGACGCCAGGGGTGAGGATGCCCGACGGCAGCAGGTGCAATGCATAGGTCTGGTCGCCGACGACGATGGTGTGACCGGCATTGTTGCCGCCGTTGAACTTGACCACGTAGTCGACGGCACCACCGAGCAGGTCGGTCGCCTTGCCCTTGCCCTCGTCGCCCCACTGGGCGCCCGTCAGCACGATCGCAGGCACCGGGTCACACCAGCTTCCGCCGTGCCGCCTCGACGCCGGCCTGGAAGCGAGTGGTGGCGTCCAGCTGCCCCAGCAGATCGGCGACCCGGCGGCGTACCGTCCGCAGGGAGACCCCGAGCTGGCGTGCGATGGTCTCGTCCTTCGCGCCCGCGGCGAGCAGGCGCAGCACCTGGTTGCCGCTGCCCACGCCCGAGGTGTCCGACCCCGGCAGCGGCACGGCCTGGCGCCAGAGGACATCGAACAGGTGGCGCATGGCCTCGACGACCCCGGGTGTCCGGACCACGACCCGCCGGGTGGGCACGCGTCCCCACTCGACCGGGATCAGCGCAGCCTGGCCACCGAAGACGATCAATCTTGTCGGTGGCGACGGCAGCAAGCGCACCTCCTCACCGACCTCCGCCCACTGCCGGACCAGGTCGAGCGCTGCCGGGCGGTGCAACGCCTCAGCCGGGTAGATGCTACGCACCGGTCGCCCGCCCGCGGTCTCGCGGGCAAGCAGGGTGTCACCCTTGGACCAGCCAGGGTTGTCCAGCCACTCGGTCGTGTGCATCAGCAGGAGCTCGCCGGTGGTGCTTCGGATCAACGCGTCCACCACGGCACCGACGTCGCGCCCGGTGTGAACCTCGACCGGCTGCAGGCGCGACTGGGTGAGGTCGCCACCGCGCTCCTCGGCGGCGTAGTCGGGAATCGCGCCGCGCAGCGCGTCGAGCGCGCGCTCGCGTTCGAGCAGGGTGCGGGCCTCGAGGTCGGCCAGCCGGCCCAGAGCGAGGTGCGGCGAGACCGCCACCACTATGCCGTCACGGACCACGAGCAACCCGAGTTCGGCGACGGGCGCGAGCTCCTCGTCGACCTCTGCCGGCGACCACCCGAGCCGCTCGGCCAGGACGGCGACCGGCACCTGCCGGTCGCGCAGCACGGCGCGGTAGAGGCGGTCACCGCGCGGGCCGATCCCAAAGCTTTCGAGCGGAGGAACGGGCGTGGCGGAGATCACGAGTGGCAGGTTAGCGCCAGTGTCAGGAAAATGCCGCGTCATAGCCCTTTGGAGGGGCATCATTGAGCTTGAGGCCGCCGGGAACGCTGCAGGGGACGATTCCGGCGGCCTCGTTACGCGTGGACGTCGGCTCAGGCGACAGCGAAACGAATTCGCGTGCGACGTGCCCGCCGTCAGGACAGCCGCTGGCCCGCCGAGCGCAGCGCCTCACAGGCCTCGACGACACGCGCGGCCATGCCGGCCTCGGCGCTCTTGCCCCACGAACGCGGGTCGTAGGCCTTCTTGTCGCCTACCTCGCCGTCGACCTTGAGGACGCCGTCGTACCTGGTGAACACGTGGTCGACCACCGGGCGGGTGAACGCGTACTGGGTGTCGGTGTCGACGTTCATCTTCACCACGCCGTAGTCGAGGGCGGCCCGGATCTCCTCCAGCGACGAGCCCGAGCCGCCGTGAAACACCAGGTCGAAGGGCTTGTCGACACCGGTCTTCTCGCCGACGACCTGCTGGATCTCGGCCAGGATCTCGGGCCGGAGCTTGACGTTCCCCGGCTTGTAGACGCCGTGGACGTTTCCGAAGGTGAGGGCGGTCAGGTACCGGCCCTTCTCGCCCGTGCCCAGCGCCGCGACCGTCGACAGGCCGTCGTCCGGGGTCGTGTAGAGCTTCTCGTTGATCTCGTTGGCGACGCCGTCCTCCTCGCCGCCGACGACCCCGACCTCGATCTCGAGGACGATCTTCGCCGCTGCCGCGGCGGCCAGCAGGTTCTCGGCGATCTGCAGGTTCTCGTCGAGCGGTATCGCGGAGCCGTCCCACATGTGCGACTGGAACAGCGGGTTCTCACCGCGCGCGATCCGCTCGGCGGAGATCGCGAGCAGCGGGCGGACGTAGCCGTCGAGCTTGTCCTTCGGGCAGTGGTCGGTGTGCAGCGCGATCTGCACGTCGTAGTTCTTTGCGACCTCGTGGGCAAACGCTGCGAGGGCCGACGCCCCGGCCACCATGTCCTTTGCCGTCGCGCCGGACAGGTACTCGGCGCCACCGGTCGACACCTGGACGATCCCGTCGCTGCCGGCGTCGGCGAACCCGCGGATCGCCGCGTTGAGGGTCTGCGAGGACGTCACGTTGATCGCCGGGTACGCGAAGGCTCCGGCCTTCGCCCGGTCGAGCATCTCGGCGTACGTCTCAGGGGTGGCGATCGGCATCGGGGCTCCTTGCGTCTGACGTCGGGCGCATTCAGCGGCCCAGTATCCCGCGCCGGGGACGCGATCGGTACGGTGCGTCCGCCTACCGGGCTATAGCCTCTGGTCGACCGCCCGGTCGAGCGATCCGCCGAGGAGGGGCCGTGCCCGAGCGCACCGCCGTCGTCGCCAGCACGGTCGGGCTGCATGCGCGCCCGGCCGCCGTCTTCGTCAAGGCTGCGGGTGAACAGCCGGCAAAGGTGCGGATCCGTAAGGGCGAAGGCGAGCCGGTCGACGCCGCCAGCATCCTGGGCATCATGACGCTGGGCGTCGAGCATGGCGACGAGGTCGTCCTGTCCGCCGAGGGCGAGGGCGCCGAGGAGTCCTTGGACGCGCTCGTGGCTCTGCTCGAACGCGACCTCGACGCCGAGGGCGCCCAACCCGCCTAGCCGGTCGGTTGTCGGATCCGGCCGCTAACGTCGCAGCCGTGGAGACAGCTGCCCCGGGCCCGGTCCAGCGGTGGTGGGCTGACACCTCGCGGGGTTTGCCGCCGCCGTTCTGGTATCTGCTGGCGGGCACGTTCGTCAACCGGCTGGGCCAGATGGTCACCCCGTTCCTCGCTCTGTACCTGGCGGGCCCGCGGGAGTTCAGCCCGTCCACGGTGGGCATCGTGCTGGCCTGCCTCGGTGCGGGCTCGTTCGCGTCTCAACCGGCCGGCGGCTACCTGGCCGACCGGCTGGGCAGGCGAACGACCCTCGTGATCGGAATGGTGGCGACGGCCGCCAGCTTCGTACTGCTCGCCGCCGTACGCGACCTGTTCTGGATCGCCGTGGCAGCAGCGCTCAGCGGCCTGGCGGTCGACATGTACCGGCCGGCTGTCTCGGCGATGGTCGCCGACCTGGTCCAACCGGCGCACCGGGCACGTGCGTTCGCCCTCCTGTACTGGGCCATCAACCTCGGTGTGGCTGTCGCCGGTGTCGTCGGCGGTCTGCTGGCGCAGAGGTCGTACTGGCTGCTGTTCCTCGCCGACGCCGCCACCTGCCTTGCGTTCGCGGTCCTGATCGCGCGGAAGGTGCCCGAAACCCGACCTCCACGCGACCCGTCCGACACCACCGGGTTCGGCCGGGCGTTCCGCGACCGCCTCCTGCTCGGCCTCAGCGGCAGCCTGCTGCTCGGTGACATCGTGTACATGCAGAGCCTCGTCACGCTGCCGCTCGCCGTCGCCGCCGACGGCTTGGGACCGGAGGCTTTCGGGATCATCTATGCGGTGAACCCGGTCGTGGTGATCATCTCCCAGGTGTTCGTGCTGCGGATCATCGACCGGATCGCCGGCGTCCGAATCCTTGTGGTGTCGCTCGTGGTCATGGGCGTCGGGTTCTGGCTCACGACCTTCGCGTCGACGGTTCCGTTCTTCGCCCTGACGGTCGTCGTGTGGACGCTCGGCGAGGTCGGGTTCAACGCCGTCGGGCCGGCGCTGGTCGCCGACATCGCACCGGCCGACCTTCGCGGCCGCTACAACGGCGTCGTGGGCATGGCCTACGGTGCAGCCGCGCTGTTGGGACCACTGATCGGGACCCGGCTGTTCGAGAATCGCGGTGAAGGCGTGCTCTGGGGCGCCTGCCTGCTCGCCTCGATCATCTCGGCGGCGCTGATCGCCGCCATGGCACCGGCCATCGCGCGCCGTCGCGCCGCGATGGCACTGACCGACCTGCCGTCAGAGCCCTAGGTCGGACAGGACGGGCAGTTCAGCACGCACGGCGGTACGGGCCTCATCAGCGCCAGGCGCGTCGATCGCCAACGCAGCCAGCCGGACACACTCGTCGTACGTCGTCGCGAGGAGGACCTCGGCCACGTCGGGAATCGATCTCGGCGTCATCGACAGGCTCGACACGCCGAGTCCCACCAGGACGCACGCCAGCGCCGGGTCGGCCGCGGCCTCGCCGCACACGCCGACGGGCCGGTCGCGTTCGACGCCCGCGGCACAGGTGAGCTGGACCAGGCGCAGCACAGCGGGCTGCCACGGGTCGTTGAGCTGCGCTAGCTCGCCGAGCAACCGGTCGGCGGCCATCGTGTACTGGGTGAGGTCGTTCGTGCCGAGGCTCGCGAACCGGGCCGACTCGAGTACATGGGTGGCGCTGAGGGCCGCACCGGGCACCTCGACCATGACACCCGCGGTCTCGAGGCCCGCGGTCTCGCACCTGGCGACGAAGTCGGCCGCCTCGCGCGCCGTCGCCACCATCGGTGCCATCACCCACACCGTGGCCTGTTCCGCCGCGGCCGCCTGCGCGATCGCCGCGAGCTGGTCGTCGAGCACAGTCCCGAACCGGATGGAGGTGCGCAACCCGCGGACCCCCAGTGCTGGATTCGCCTCCGTTGCCGGGTTGAGGAATGGCAGGGGCTTGTCGGCGCCTGCATCGAGCGTCCGCACCACGACCTTCTTCCCCGGGAACGCCGCGAGAACGGCACGGTAAGCCGTCACCTGCTCGTCGATCGTCGGAGCCTCGGTGTGACCGAGGAAGCAGAACTCGGTCCGGAACAGGCCCACCCCCTCGGCGTTGGCCTCGACGGCCGCCGCCACCCCCTTCGGGTCGCCGACGTTGGCGAGCAGCTGGACTCGCCGCCCGTCGGCCGTTCGGCCGTGCCCGTCGAAGGTGCGGTGACGCGACGCCACGGCCCGGACCTGCTCGATCTGCTCCGCCGTCGGATCCAACTGCACCACACCGGCGGCGCCGTCAACGAGCACGAGCGTGCCGGCCGGGATGTCGATCACCCCCGGTGCCGCGACGACGGCCGGTAAACCGAGCGCGCGCGCCAGGATCGCCGTGTGTGAGGTCGGGCCGCCCTCGGCCGTGACGAGGGCGACGCAGGTCGCCGGGTCGAGGGTGGCGGTGTCGGCCGGTGCCAGGTCGACGGCGGCCAGCACATAGGGCTCTGTGCTCTCGGGTACTCCCGGGGCGGGCAGCCCGGACAGCGCGGCGACGATCCGGTCGCGGACGTCGTCCACGTCGCGGACCCGCTCGGCCATGTAGCCGCCGAGGCGGGCGAGCATCTCGCCCACCTCCGCGGCGGCGTCCCACACGGCCCGCCCAGCACCGAGCCCACCGGCCACGTTCTCTTGCGCCGCACCGACCAGGGTCGGGTCGGCGGCCATCAGCGCCGTGGCCTCGAGCACAGCCTTGCCGTCGCCCTGGGCGCGCTGAGCTCGTGCTTCCAGGTCGCCCTTGACCTGCGCCGCCGCCGTGGCGATCCGGTCCTGCTCAGCCGCGACGTCTGCGTCCGGGCCGAGCCGGGCGTCGGGTGCGGGTTCGGCAACGGGCTCGGGCATGTGGACGACGCGGGCGACGGCGCGCCCTGGGCTGACGCCTACTCCGGTGATCTCGGGCACGGGCTCCTCCTACCGATGTGGCGGGTTCGGCACGTCTCGAGAGGCGAAGTGACGTGTCGAACCCGCCACAGGAACGGGATCAGACGACCGGGCCTCGGGGCGGCTGGTCGGGACCCGGCTGTTCCGGTCCCGGCTCGTCCAGCCGGCGCTGGTCCGGGGCGGGCGGCTCGGGCGCCAGGTCCGCGACGGGCCTTTCGGGTGCGAGCGGCTCGCGTCCGGCCTGGCTCATGTCCCGCCGGGCTGCGCCCTCGCCGACCGTGCCGCCGGTGACGACGTCGGCGCCGACGCCGGCCTCGACCAGTTCGACGGCCTCCTCGCCCAGGGATGCCCGCAGCGCCTCGGTGGTCTCCTCACGACCAGGCGTCCGCATGTTCCACTTGGTGATCACCCAGCGGAACAGGAAGTAGTAGATCACCGCGTATCCCAGGCCGATGACGATCAGCAGCAGCGGCAGGGTGGCTATCCGGAAGTTGAGCAGGTAGTCGATCGCACCGGCCGAGAACCCGAAGCCGTCCCGGATGTCCAACGCATTCGTGAGGGCCAGCGAGGTGCCCGTCAGGATTGCGTGGATGAAGTAGAGCGGGAACGCGACGAACAGGAAGGAGAACTCCAGCGGCTCCGTGACGCCGGTGATGAACGACGTGAGGGCGGCGGAGAGCATGATGCCGCCGACGATCTTCTTGTGCGCCGGCTTGGCGGTGTGCCAGATCGCCAGCGCCGCTGCCGGCAGGGCGAACATCATGATCGGGAAGAACCCGGTCATGAACGCACCGGCTGTCGGGTCGCCGTTGAGGAACCGCTGGATGTCGCCGGTGACGACGGTCCCGTCGTCCGTCGTGTACTCGCCGAACTGGAACCATGGCGTGAAGTTCAGGATGTGGTGCAGACCGACCGGGATGAGCAGCCGGTTGAGCGTCCCGTACACGCCACCACCGACGACCTCGTTCTCCGTCACCCATTCGCTGAGGTTCGTTATGCCGGCGTCGAACGGCTTGTAGACGAAGCTCATCAGGACGCCGATGATGATCGCCGCCAGGGCGGTGATGATCGGCACGAAGCGGCGGCCGCCGAAGAAGGCCAGGTACGGCGGTAGTTTGATGCGGTAGTACCGCTGCCACAACAGCGCAGCCGTGATGCCGATGACGAGGCCGCCGAGGACACCGAAGTTGATCAGCTCCTGGGGGGCGCCCTCCTCGGGCTCGCCCAGGATGTACGGCGACATGGCGTCGGTGACGCCCTTGAACACGAGGTAGCCGATCAGGCCGGCCAGGGCGGTCGACCCGTCCGACTTCCGGGCGAACCCGAACGACACGCCCACCGCGAAGATGAGGGGCAGGTTGGCGAACAGCGCGCCGCCGGCCGCGCCGATCACCGCTGCGACGGGATCCAGCCAGTCGCCGAGGACCTGGGCGAGGCCATCCTCGCCGAGCATGTCCGGCTGGCCGAGCCTCAGCAGGAGGGCCGCGGCGGGCAGGGAGGCGATCGGCAGCATGAGGCTGCGGCCGAGGCGTTGCAGTTGGGCCAGCCCGGGGAAGCCGCGGCTCTCGCCGGTGGTCGGGGCGGTAGTGCTGGCGGTACTCATGGGGCTCCTTACGGACGGTTCGAGCCGGCGGACGCCGACCCTGCAGGAGAGCTGCGATCGAGGGTCATGTGGACCTGGTACCGGTCGGCCCGGTACCAGGACGTCACGT
>Ga0193738_1001296_pt1 | contig 10253 bp, 5 predicted proteins | sample L2a1metaG_FD_144927 | JGI IMG/M metagenome (GOLD analysis project Ga0193738, IMG submission 144927) | Soil microbial communities from a riparian zone of the East river system, Colorado, United States - L2a1 | ecosystem: Environmental > Terrestrial > Soil > Riparian zone | place: USA: East River...
CTCGGTATAGGTGGCGCGTCCGAGTGGACCTCCGGGGCCACCGCGTCCCGCGGCCCCGGGGCCGGCTCCCCGGCCGCCCGGTCCGGGCGGTGTGCCGCGCGCGGGCGGCGGGGGAGGCGGCGCGTCTGACGGCGGCGGCACGAGGCCCCGCGCCGCGAACAGCGTCGCGCTCTCGCCGGGCTTCACGGCGTTCAGGTTGTCCATCACGACAATCATCGGCGTCGCCTTCTTCTCGGCGATGAGATTGTCGAGAATCGTGTCCACGTGTCCCTGCCGGTACCAGCCGGTCTCGTCTTCACCCCACCCGTGCAGCAGATAGAGCACCGGATAGCTCCGTCTCGCAGCCGCGTCGTAATCGGGCGGCGTGTAGACGAACGCGCGACGCCATTTGCCGGTCACCTTCGAGTGGTACCACTGCTGGCTCACGCGACCATGGGGGACATCCCGGTGCTGGTAGAACGCGGCGTCCAGTGCGGGCACTTCGATCGCGCTGTTCTGCCAGCCCGACCCGAAGTACGTGTGCGTCGAGGGATCCGCGACGACGGCGCCGTCGATCTGCAGCGTGTAGTAGTGGAAGCCAACGACGAGCGGCGTGGTCGTGACGGTCCAGATGCCGTCGGGGCCTTTCGTCATGTCGAAGCCTCCACCGACTCGGACGCGTACCTTCTGCGCGTCAGGCGCGACGACCCGGAACAGCGCCCGGTTGTCCGAGTACAGACAGGGATATTTCGCCTCCGCGATGTTCAGCGTCGAGGGGACGCATTCTCCCGGGGTCTGGGCCCTGGCCGGTCCCGCCCCGAGCGCCGCCACCGCGCCCATCACCACGAGTATTCGCTTCATCGTCTGTGCCCTCCCGAGCGGACTAGAAAGTCGCACGGATGCCGAAGGAGAAGAACCGCATTTGGTTCAGCGCGACCGTCGTGACCTGGCCGAACTGTGTGCTGGTCGGGTTCAGCGTTGCTCCCTGCCACTGCTGGCGGTTGAAGATATTCTGCGCGTCGAACCGGGCTTGCCAGGTGCGAGTGCCGCTGCCGAAACTGCGCAGGATGGACAGGTTCGCGAACGTCAGCGGCATGCCGCGGACCCCGTCGACCCGGAACGGGAAGGCGCGCTTCTGGAAGGCCGCGGGAGTCCTCGTGGGATCCCGCTCGAACCCCGCGTCGATGTTGAACCAGCGGTCGCGCGTCGGGTCCTCGACGTCGATGTCGTCGAGATCGCCGTAGAAGAAGATGTTCTGGCCGCCCCAGTCGAGCAGCGCGCCAGGCTGGAACTCCCATGTGCCGGAGACCTGCCAGTGGCTCGCGAGCGCCGCGGCGACCCCGCCGTCCGAGAGCCAGCGCTTGCCGCGGCCGAACGGCAGCTCGTAGCTCGCGGCCCCGGCCAGGCGCCAGGGTCGCGCGTCGTTGCTTCCCTGCCAGATGCTTGGCTCGCGCTCGTATTCTTCGACGGTACGGTTGTAGCGCACCGAGTTCAGGTTGAACGAGAAGAAGCCGGTCAGGCCGTTCCGCAAGCGGCGATTGACCGTCACCTCGAGAGAATGCGACTTCGACTCGCCAATCGGCAGGTTCGAGTAGGTGAGGTTCGTCAGCGCGCCGAACGGGCGCAGCAGACGTTGACGCTGGATGGTGCCCGACGAGAACGTCGGGTTGGACGCCAGCCGCTGATACAGCACCGGATCCGTCGTCCGCAGCGAGGCAAAGTTGTTGATGAAGTACGGGTTCGTCACGTTCGCCGTCAGGAACGCGTTGGCCGCGGTGTTCCGCGTGTCGCTGGCGTTCCAGTACTCCTCCGGCAGGTAGTCGCCGCGGATGCTCACCGGCAGGCGGTCGTTGAACGCGCCGGTGTAGGCGACTTCGACGCTGAGGTTCGACAGCAGTTCCCGCTGGAGCGCGAAGCGCCAGCGCTGCTGGCGCGCATGCTGCCGCTGACCGTTCTCGGTGCTGAGCGTTCCGCCGAGAACGGAGTTGACGCCCAGCGCGTCGCCGACGATCGGATCCCAGCGCGTGCCGTCGGCGCGAACCGGGAACGGATCGAAACTCGCGCTGCCGGTCGCCGGCGTCGCCCAGTTGAACGTGCGGCCCAGATCGTTGGAAATGACCGATGTCGTCGTCACGCTGTAGCCGGCCTGCGCCGCGAAATAGTCGGCGGCCGTGAGCGTGTCGTAGTAGAGGCCGTAGCCCCCCTTGAGCACCGTGCGTTCGCCGATCAGGTACGACGCCGAGACGCGCGGCATCCACATCGCCTCGGCCGGCTGGCTGACGCCCGAATCGCCGGCGTAGACTGGGCCGCCAAGGACGGTCAGCGTGGCCGGCATGCCGGCCTGGTTCTGCAGCCCGCTCGCCAGGTACGCGGCCTGCGCGCCGTCGGTGATCGCCAGGCGCGCCGTCGGATCCCAGCCCACGATCATGTTCCCGTTCTCTTCCTTCACGCCGGTCTCGTACTCGAACCTCAGGCCGGCGTTGATGGTGAGGTCGCCGAGGCGCCAGGTGTCCTGGCCGAAGGCGGCCGTCCAGTAATTGCTGAAGGTCGACGGCAGCGTGTCGTTGATCGACGCCGAGGTCGGCAGACCCAGCTCGAAGGCGGCCAGGGACAGTCCGAGATTGCTCGCCGTCAGCTGGCTCTCGTCGCTGGCCTGCCGCGTGTAGGTGTTATTGAAGGTGAGCTGCCCCGAGCGGTTGCCGCCGCCGGTCCGGTCGCGCTGGGCGCGCCGCACGTCGACGCCTCCCTGAAAGGTATGCCGTCCCTTGACCGAGGTAATCGACGATTGCCCCTGGATGTGCGTGGCGGTATCGCCATCGCCCAGTCCGCCCCCCATGCCCTGGTAGCCGCCGATGCCGATCGACGGCAGCGTGCAGCCGCCGTTGGTCGAGCAGAAGTCATCGAGATACGACGGCAGGCCGACGTCGGTCGGCTTGAACTGCTTCAGACCGAGGAACTTGTCGACCTGGTTGAAGCGGTTCGTGGCCAGCGACGTGTCGACGACGGTCGAGCCCATCGTCCGCGTCCACGTGCCGGTGTAGGACCACTGATAGCGCGAGCGGTCGGCGGAATTCATACGCAGCTTCGGGTCGGGATTCTGCCACGTCCAGTCGCTCACGTACTCGATGAAGCTGACGCCGCTCGTGCGGAAGAACAATCGATCCTTCTGGCTGGCATTGAAATCGAGCCGGAAGCCGTACTGGTGGCTCTTCGGCGAGTCGGGCTGGCCGCCCTGATAGAAGTTGCCGTTCGGCTGCTGCCCGCTCTCGAGGAAGTTCTGGTTGGGCTGCGGCACCAGTTTCGCGTAGAGCGCCATCAACGGGTTCTTGTACGAGCCGTCCGGATTGAAGATGCGATTGGTCGGAATGACGTTGTTCGGGAACGGACTCCGGATCATGCGGCTCGGGTTGGCGGGATCGGGCCGCGTCGTCAGCGGATCGTAGATCTGGTACTGCGCCGGGTTCGGCAACAGCAGCAGGTCCGAGAAGTCACCCCGCAGGTGCCTCTCGTTGGCGGGGACGGTGATCGCTCCCTGAATCTTCCCGGGGATGGCGTCATTGGCGTAGGAGTAGTTGCCGAAGTAGAAGAGCTTGTTGCGGCCGTCGATGAGGCCGGGGATACGCACCGGGCCGCCGGAGGTCAGCGACAGGTTGTGCGACCGCCCCTTGTCGAACTCGCCCTTCGCGCGGTCGTCGAACGTGAGCGCCTGCTGCACCGTCAGCGCGTTGAACCGGTTCGTCCAGTACTGGTAATTGGCGGTGCCGCGCTGCTTGTTCGTGCCGGCGCGCGTCATCATCGAAACCTGCAGGCCAAGGCCGTGACCGACCGCGGCATCGAAGTTCGACGACTCGACCCGCATCTCCTGGATCATGTCGGAGTTGGGCGACGCGGCGATGCGCCGGCTGCTGCCGTTGTTGTTCGCGCCGTCGAGCGTGTAGTTGTTGCCGCCGAAGCTCGGAGGGTTCGGCTGTGTGCCGCCGAGCGGCAGGCCCAGAGCCGACCCGGCCGACAGCGACGTGTTGTCGACATACCCCTGCGAGACCTGTGTTTGTGCATCGTTCACGTTGGTGCTCGGCGCGAACCGTGCCAGCGTGATCGGCATGTTCGAGAACATCGGCAGGCTCTCCACCAGGTGGGTGTCGAACCGGGCCGCCGATTTCAGTGACGTCGTGTCGAGCAGGGGCGTCTCCGCCGTGACCACGATCTCTTCGGTGACCTGTCCGACCTCGAGGGTGAACGCCACCGTCAGCTGTTCGCCGACGCCAAGCGCTATGCGGTCGCGGACTGCTGCCTTGTAGCCGGCCATCTGCACGCCGACGGTGTAGGTGCCGGGATTCAGGAACGACGCCTCGAAATAGCCGGACGCGTTCGTCACGAGGTTCTGGCTGACGCTTGTGTCGGTGTTAGTGACCTTGACGGAGGCGCCGGGAATGACGCCGCTGGTGTCACGAACCGTTCCGGAAATTTTGCCGCGGGTTTCCTGCGCCACCGCGGTCAGCGGCAGCGCCAGCCCGGTCACCAGGCACTGACAGAGGACGAGCCGAAGGATTCGTCGCATGCCGCTCTCCTTTTACCGTTTCGCTGTGACGCCGGTGAACGGCCGTTGTTGCAGATAACGCAACGGCTGTTGCACGGAATCGCCGAACGCGGCGGACGTTAGCATCGATCGGGCGCCCTAGACAACTAGAAAAAACCGACCGGCCAGGAGCGGCCCAACCCTCACGTGAGGTATGCTGAGCTTTCACGACACCATCCGATCCCATGAGCCGACCACGCCTGAACGACACGCCCGCGATTCAGAGTCTCGACCGCGGCCTGGCCATCCTGGAAGCCGTCGCGACCTCTGCGGCTCCCGTGCCGCTCAAACGGTTGACCGATCTCATCGGCATCGACCGCAGCAGCGTCTTCCGGCTGGCCAACACGCTGCGGCAGCGGCGTTTTCTCGCCAACCCGAGGGGCAGCAAGGACTACATCCTCGGCCCGACGGCGTGGCGGCTGTCACGGCGGTACGGGCGCACCGTGCTCGGCACGTTCTTTCACCACTACCTTGAGGATCTGTCGGCCACGCTCGGCGAGACGTCGCATTTCGCCGTCCACGAGGGCGTCGAGGTGTTCTTCATCGACCACCACATGCCCACCGGCCAGATCGTGTCGGTGGCGGGGCAGACGGGCGAATTCGCGCCGCTGCACTGCACCGCGCACGGCAAGGCGCTGCTCGCCGACAGCGATCTGCCCGCCTTGCGCGAGTTGCTCGGGCGGGCGCCGCTGCGCGTCTACACCCGGACGACCGTGCGGTCGGTCACCCGGCTGGCGGTCGAGTGCGCGCAGGCGCGCGTCGACGGGTTTGCGTTCGACCAGGGGGAATACCTCGAGGAAGTCCGATGCGTGGCGGCGCCGATCCGCGATCCGGAGGGGGAGATCGTCGCATCGGTCGGCATCTCGTCGCCGCTGACGCGGCTGGACGCCCGCGGCCTCGCCCGCGCCGGCGCTGAAGTCCGGAAAACCGCCCGCGCCATCACCGAGTCGCTCGCGAACTGACGCCTGTCGCGTCAGACCTCGTCATAGCGCCGGCCGGCGCGAAAATCAACAAGGCTCGTTGCGTCATGCGCAACACGCGGTGCGGCGCGGCTATAATGCCGCGTCATGTTCCAGTGCAGCGTGCGGCGTCGGTCGTTCCTGGTGCTTGCCGCCGTCGCGGCGTGTGCTCTCGCGGTTCCGATCGTGGCCCTGGACGGCCAGCCGGCCCTGGATGGCCAGCCGGGCCTGCACGATCCGTCGACGGTGATGGTCGAAAACGGCAAGTACTACGTCTACGCCACGGGCGGCGGCCTGCCCATCTCGATCTCCGACGACGGCTGGACCTGGCGGCGCGCAGGCAGCGTCATGCAGACGGTACCCGGCGGCAGGCCGGGGCCTGACGTCATCGCGCGCGGCGGCAACAACACGTGGGCGCCGGACCTGATTCGCCTCGGCGACAAGTACTTCCTCTACTATTCCGCGCCGGGCACGCAGCCGAAGGCGGCGATTGGTCTCCTGGTCGGTAAGACACTCGACCCGCAGTCGCCTGACTACAAGTGGGAGGACGCAGGACCAGTCGTGTGGTCCGACGGCGTCGAGGACAGTAACGCCATCGATCCCGGCGTGTTTCGCGATCCGACGAACGGGACCCTGTGGCTCACATACGGTTCGTACTTCGGTTACATCCGTCTTGTCGAACTGAATCCGAAGACCGGCAAACGGTTGTATCCCGATCGCAAGCCGGTCAACATCTCGATCAACTCGGAAGCATCGATCATGATCTTCCGCGACGGCTGGTACTACCTGCTCGTCACGCACGGGTCCTGCTGCCAGGGGGCGAACTCCAGCTACAACATCCGAATGGGGCGCGCCAAGAAGGTGACCGGTCCGTTTCTCGACAACATGGGCATCGACATGCTGCAGGGCGGCGGGAAGCTGTTCCTCGGATCCGGCGGCCGCTACATCGGCCCCGGCCATTTCGGGCTGCTCCAATTGGGCGACGGCGTGGAGAAGTTCTCCTGCCACTACGAAGCCGATCTCGATCGCGGCGGCATCAGCGTGCTCGACATCCGTCCGCTCCTGTGGCATGACGGCTGGCCGGTGGCCGGCGAGAACCTCAAGGGCGGCACCTACGCCATCGAGTCGGCGCGGACGGGCACGGCGCTCGAGCTTGCCGTCCAGGGCCTGCCGGTCGGCGGGCTTCGCGGACGCGGTGGACGCGGTGCGCCCGGGACAGGTGGACCACCGCCCGGTGGGCGCGGCGCCCCACCGGACGCGTCCGGGCGCGGCGGCGCGCCCCCTGCCCCTGGTACGCCACCCGCGCCTCCACCACCGCCGATTCCGCCGCAGGAGGCGTCGCAGGTCTCGGCGAACTGGCCGCCGGGGCCGGTCGACGCGCGGATGTCTCCTTACATGCTTCAGGCGCAGCAGCAGTGGACGATCGCGCCAGTCGCGAATGCGGGCGGCTACCCTGGATCGCCGTTCTTCAAAATCACGATCGCCGGCACGGATCGCGCGCTCGCCGCCACGGCGGATCGCGAGCTGATCGTCCTGCCGGCATTCACCGGCGCGCCGGAGCAACTGTGGCGCATCGACCAGCTCGGCGACGGCACCTACCGCGTGATGCCGAAGGCCGTCCCCAATTCCACGGAGCCGCTGGCGTTGTCCGCCGCCGGCAGCAGCATGCCGACGCTCGCCAGGTTCAACCCCGAGAGCGATCGTCAACGCTGGAACATCAAGACGCCATGAGGCTGCGCATGAGCAGGTCGTTTCGACGTGTGGTTCCGCTGCTGGTGATTACGGCGTTCTGGCCTGCGGCTTCCGGATTGTCCATGCTCGCGGCCGAACTCCAGGGAGGCCGCGGCGCTGCGCCCACGCCCGCTGCGCCGCCTGCTGCGCGGCCGCCGGCGCCGTCGCTGGCGCGGCCGGCATCACCGGCGAAGCCGGCGAACGCCGACGGGTTCATCCAGCGGTGGCTGATCCTCGAGCCGATTCGGGTGCCGGGCCAGCTCACGGAAAGCGCCGTACGGACGGCGGTCGAGAAGGACTTTGCCGTGCCGGCGACCCCGCTGCCCGCCGACGGCCAGAAGCTGAAGGGTGGTGACAGCGAGCTCGCGTGGCACGCGGTCGACACCCTCAACTACAACGTCAACCTCTATCACTTCGCGTATGCGCTGAACAAGCCGACGAGCAACGTGCTCTTCTGGGCCGTCACCGTCGTCAACGCGCCGCGCGAGATGAGCGGGGTGCGGCTCGCCATCGGCTCGAACGCCGCGTCGGTGTGGTGGGTCAATGGCACTGAAGTGACCGCGCTGTACAACGATCGCCAGGCGGTGATTGACGACGGCGTGTCGAAGCGCCTGACGTTGAACAAAGGCGCGAACGTGATCCGGGCCGCGATCGTCAACGCCGGCGGGGCGACGGATTTCTGCGCGCGGTTTCTCGACGAGAACGATCGGCCGATCAAAACGCTGACGGCAACGCTGACGGCCCCGGCGAGATGACATCGCTGCGCTGGCGGATGATGACGCTGTTGATGGTCGGGTCGATCATCAACTATCTCACGCGAAGCACGCTCGGCGTCGCCGCGCCGACCATCCTCCAGGACCTGGACATCACCGCGCAGCAGTACTCGTGGATTGTCAGCACGTTCCAGTTCGCCATCATGCTGCAGCCGATCTGCGGCTACGTCCTCGACGTCGTCGGGCTGAAGGTCGGGTTCGCGATGTTCGCCGTCGCGTGGTCGTTCGTCAGCATGGCCCACGGTCTGGCCAACAGCTGGCCCGCCTTCGCGGTCCTGCGCGGGCTGCTTGGCTTTGCCGAAGGCAGCGCCAACCCCGCCGGGATGAAGGCGACGGCCGAGTGGTTTCCCGCCAAAGAGCGTGGTCTCGCGGGCGGGCTTTTCAACCTCGGCGCGTCGGCCGGTTCCATGCTCGCGCCGCCGCTCGTCGTCTGGGCGATTCTCACCTACAACTGGCAGGCGGCGTTCGTCATGACCGGCCTCATCGGTCTTGCGTGGGTGGGCCTGTGGCTGACCTTCTACGATTCGCCCGATCGTCATCCGAGGCTCTCGGCCGCCGAACGTGACTACATCGTCTCGGGCCAGGAGCAGCACCTGAAAGGAGACGGGACCCGGCCGTCGATCGGACGCATCCTCCGCCAGCGCAATTTCTGGGGCATTGCCTTGCCGCGATTTCTCGCCGACCCGACCTGGGGCACGCTGACGTTCTGGATGCCGCTGTACTTGAACTCCGTGCGGCACTTCGATCTGAAGCAGATCGCGCTCTTCGCCTGGATGCCGTTCCTGGCCGCAGACCTCGGCGCGATGTTCGGCGGGGTCGTGAGCATATGGCTGCAGAAGCATGCGGGACTCAGCCTGATCAACGCGCGACGCGGCGCCTTCACCCTCGGCGCCGTGCTGATGACGGGCATGGCCTTCGTCGGGTTCGTCGACAGCCCGTACACCGCCATCGCGCTGTTGTGCCTGGGCGGCTTCGCGCACCAGACGCTCTCGGTGACGGTGATCACGATGTCGTCCGATCTGTTCAAGCGGAACGAGGTCGCGACCGTGGCGGGCCTGGCCGGCACCTGCGGCAACGGCGGCGTGCTGGTGTTCTCGCTGATGATCGGCGCGCTCGTCGCCGCCGTCGGCTACACGCCCTTCTTCATCTGCCTGGGCGTGCTCGACCTGATCGGCGCGGTGATTCTCTGGACGGTCGTCCGCGAACCGGACGCCGCCCGCGCGACATGAGCACTGTCATTCGCAATCCGATCCTGCGCGGCTTCAACCCGGATCCCTCCATCGTCCGCGTCGGCGACGACTATTTCATCGCCACCTCGACGTTCGAGTGGTTTCCGGGCGTGCAGATCCACCACTCGCGCGATCTGGTGAACTGGCGGCTCATCACCCGTCCGCTCAGGCGGGCAAGCCAGCTGAACATGCTCGGCGATCCCGACTCGTGCGGCGTCTGGGCGCCCGATCTCACCTACGCGGACGGCCGCTTCTACCTGGTCTACACGGACGTGAAGCGATTCGGCCGGACCACCGTCGCAGGCGCGTCCGGTGCGTCCCTCCGCGACTTCCACAACTACCTGGTCACCAGTACCGCGATCGACGGCGACTGGTCGGATCCCGTCCATCTCAACAGCAGTGGTTTCGATCCGTCGCTCTTCCACGACGACGACGGCAAGAAGTACGTGCTGAACATGCTGTGGGATCACCGTCCCGGCCACAACCGTTTCGCCGGCATCGTCAGCCAGGAGTTTTCCGTCGCGGAGCAGCGGCTGGTCGGGGAACGGCAGGTCATCTTCTCAGGGACGTCCCTCGGTTTCACCGAAGGTCCGCACCTGTACAAGCGCGGCGGCTACTACCATTTGCTCACCGCCGAGGGAGGGACCGGCTGGAATCACGCGGTGACCATGGCGCGCGCACGGAAGATCGACGGCCCGTACGAGTTGCATCCAGACGTGCACGTCGTGAGCGCGCGTGATCGGCCGGACCTCAAGTTGCAGCGTGCCGGCCACGGGGACCTGGTCGATACGCCCGACGGCAGCACCTACATGGTGCACTTGTGCGGCCGGCCGCTGTCCCCTCGCGGAAGGTGCACGCTCGGACGGGAGACCGCGATCCAGAAGATGGTCTGGGGTGAGGACGGATGGCTCCGGACTGTCCCCGGCGATGGTCTTCCGTCGGAGGAAACTGAAGCGCCTGGCGTGGCCGCGCAGCTCGCGCCACCGCCACCGGCTCGCGAGAGCTT
>Ga0193738_1001297_pt1 | contig 10252 bp, 17 predicted proteins | sample L2a1metaG_FD_144927 | JGI IMG/M metagenome (GOLD analysis project Ga0193738, IMG submission 144927) | Soil microbial communities from a riparian zone of the East river system, Colorado, United States - L2a1 | ecosystem: Environmental > Terrestrial > Soil > Riparian zone | place: USA: East River...
CGCCGTTCACCAGTGCGGCGGCGACGGCGCCGGTCCTTCAGCCGGGGGTCCCGCCGCTGCCGGACTGGGTCGCCGCGGGATTGGGGCCGGATGGGTCCCGCTTCGCCTTGACGATGTGGTCGAGTTGCGAGTTTTCAGCAACGGAGATTGAGCTGCTACGGCAAGCGGCGAGGGCCTTGGACCTCGCGGAAGCCGCACCGCCTGGCCCGGTGCGACTAGCTGCGGCGAAACAATTCGCGGCGTTCCTGGCTAACTTAACCCCTCAACAGGGGCGCTCCTAAAATGGCGACACTGCGACGTCATCAGCAGGACGCCCCCGCCCCGATGTGTTTCTGCGCGGCGGCCGTCCTACTTAGGGGCTGGAGTCAGGAACAGCCGCCGGTCGACTGTGCGGACGATTCGCACACCACGTTTTTCGATCTCTTCGACCCGCGCGACATGGCGCGGTTGTGGCGCGAGCACGAGTTCTATCTACGCGGTGTCGCGCAGCAGTGGGGATGGCGGCCAACCGTTCCAGTCCCCGATGGCCGCGTGCTGTTCTACGGCGAGGCTGCGAACGTCCTGGGATGCGAACCGTGAGCAGCCGCCTGGCGCGTGACCTCGAGGCGCTACGGGTGACCGTAGAACAGCTCGCGGCCCGTGTCGCGGTGCTTGAAGCCGGCCGCGGGCCGCGTGACGCCGAAGATCAGGCGCTCGTCGTCGCGATTGGTGTGGCGACGAAGGGTCTCGACTTCTCAGCGTCGGCGCTGTGCCGACACGCCAGCGTCGACCCTGCCCTGTCTGAGGCATTCGAAGCGGCCGACGTCGACATCGACAGCGCGCGACAGGTGGGCAAGTTGCTGCGAAGGATAGCGGGTCACGACGTGGCCGGATGGCGGGTTGAGCAAGTCGGCACCGACCGCAAGGGTATTCGATGGCGGCTGCGAGTTTGCGAGTTTGATACCCCACAACGTTAGGCCATTACGATCTCGGATTATGCGAACACTCGAAGACCTCACGGCCGAACAGGCCACCCTCCAGCAGCGCCAAGGGGCGATTCTTACGGCGCTCGCGTTCCACACGATGGGCTCGTACACACGCAACACCGACGCAGAGACAGTCGATCTGTTCCTGACGGCGCGCGGCGCGAGCTCGCCCGTCAAGATGCAGGTCAAGGCAGCAATCGCCAGCGGCAGCACGTCCGATTCCGCCTGGGCGGGTCCGCTGGCGGCAGGGCGGCCGATGCTATCGGCGCACCTGGCCGGAGTCGATCGTAAAGCGGCCCTGCCGAGCTTTGGCGCTGTGCGCGTGCCGTCGACGAACGCGGTGGGCGCGGCTCAGACGGCGGCGGCGACGGCGTATTGGGTGGGCGAAGGTGCGCCCAAGCCGCTCACCGCCCTAGCGTACGCCGCCTTGGCGCTGCCCGCGCGCAAAGTTGTGGCGGACCTCGCCGCGTCGGAGGAGTTGTTGGAGTTGGCGAACGTGAACACACTGCAACTGATTGAACGGGCAGCAGTGACAGCCGTGGCGACGGCTTGGGACACGGCTCTGCTCGATCCCGCGAATGCTGGTACTGCCGGGATCAAACCAGCCAGCCTCACGAACGGGCTCACGGGCATCACACCAGCTGGCGATTTTCAAAACCAGATCGGGCAAGTATTTGCCGCCATCAGCGGCGGCGCACCGGCCAAGCCGGTGTTGGCGGTGAGCCTCCAGACGGCGTTGCGGCTCACGGGATTGCGGGACCTCTCGGCGATTGGAATCAACGTGGTCGTCACGCCGGCGGCCGGCAATCGGCTGATCGCGATTGACGCGGAGGGCATCGCCTACGTTGACGATGGCGGCGACTTGAGAATCGGTCAACCGGACGTCGAGATGTCCGACACGCCGACGGCGACTTCCACCGCGGCAACGGTGACGATCTCGACCTTCCAGAGAAATCTCAAAGTTATCCGCAGTGAGCGTTGGGTGAATTGGGCGAAGCGAGCCGACGCGGTCGCGTACCTGACGCTCGCGTGATTGCCATGAAGAAACGCACACCGCCGATCGATCCGGGCTTGCAGTTGATCTCCGATTACGAGGCGGCCATCGTCACGGCGCACGACCAGAAAGCAGACCACGGCGTACCCGCTGAGGAAGTAGCGCGCCAGCGGCCGGCCGTCGTGCAACTCGCGGCGTCGATAGGTGAGCGGATGCGCGCAGAGTACGCGGCACGGAGCCGGCAGTCGTGAATACAAAAGAAGACATGAATGCACTCGCCAGCGCAATCGCCAACGCGATCAAGATGGCGCTCATGGGGCCGCTAGTGCGAGGCCGCATCGAGCAGCTCGAGGCCCGCCTCGTCGCGCTCGAGCAGCGCCCCGGGTTGAAGTACTGCGGCATATTCCAAACCGGGAAGGCGTACAGCGAAGCGCAACTCGTCACGCACCAGGGCGGCCTGTGGCTGGCTGAATCTCCCACGACATACGCACCAGGGGCCGACGGTAGTGGTTGGAAATTGATCGTGAAACGGGGTGAGGCGTGATGACGCTCGACCAAGCGATGGAGAAAGTGACGCGCGAGATTGATGCGCGCTTGGAGCAGATGAACGACGCCGCCGCGCTGGACATGATCGCGCGCGACATCGATCCCGATCTAATGCTCGACCTCCTGGCCGAATATCGAGCAGAGCAGGCCGCGTGGCGGCTTGAAACGCTGGATGCCATTCGCGCGGGACTTCTCGCGTTCTGAGAGTACCAGACACATGAAGAAACGAATTGCTTCTCTACTTCTTGCCATCGCCGTTCTGGCGACGCCTATCGCGATCGCCGCGCACATCTCGGCCGGCGCAATCACGACGGCGAAGCTTGCTGCCGGGGCAGTGACCGCCAACGAAATCGCGGCCGGTTCCATCACGGCCGACCGCCTGAACGTCTCGATGTTGAGCGCGATCTCGGCGGACCTCGGCACCGTAGTCGCTGGCCTGATCGACGGCGTCACGATTCGCGCGGGGAGTGGTGATGAAGTCACCCTCGATAGCAGCGGCATCTCGTTGGCAGCTGGCACATCCGGAGTCAACCAGGTCAAATGGTCTGATGGGTCTTCAATTGGTAGCAATAGCGGTGGTGTGCAGATTGACTCCAATAGCAATTTGATCCAACTGAACGCCGATACTGAAGTTCAGTTGAACGCGGGCAGCGGAAGAGTCGTCATGAACGGCGCCAATCCACCGCAGGTCAGTAATTTCGTCGGCCTGGGTTCGACCAATTTCGTCTGTAGCGACAACGGTGGCGCCCTGTATGTCAGCTCGAGCACCTGCGACGGCAGCGCGCCAGCACCGTCCGCCGCTGAAGTCGCGGCGCTCGAGCAGGAAGTATCGGGGCTTCGCGCCGAAGTTGCCCGGCTCATCGCGGCGATTGCCCAGCGGTGAGAACTATATTCACGTTCGCGGCACTACTGCTGCTCGGCGCGGACCAGCTCCGCGCGACGGCGATCCTCGCGTTCCGACCGAACGACTCGCGCATCATCCTCGCGGCAGACTCGGCGGTCACAGGCATAGAGCCAGACGGCACGATGCGCTACCGCGGCGGAGAGTGCAAGCTCGCGCAGGCTGGCAAGTGGTGGCTCGTCAGCGGCGCGCTCGAGAGTGCGAAAGGCCTCAGTAGCGTCACGCGGACGGTCACGCAGGCGGCCACACCCGAGTCGTCGATGATCGGCGCGTTGTCAGCGATTCACCGGGCCTACGAGAGCACGATCCTGCCGGTGCTTCTCCGGTTGGACCCCTACTTCACCACGGAGTTCAAGGTGGACCGCCCCCTCGTGGAAGTGCTCGTCGCAGGCGTCGACGGCGGCGTGCTCACGCTCGGCTACTACGGGGCGCTGCTCAAGAGTCAGAAGCCGAGAGAGCTCGTCGCTGGCGGGCTGATCTGCCCGGGGGCCTTCTGCGACTCGCCCGGTCGGGTGCTGCACGGGGCATCGGTGGGCGGGGTGATCCCTGACTTGCTGGCGAAGCAGCCGAGGCCGGCCTGGCTGGACCGCGCGGACGCGTCCGCGGCACGGCGGCTGATTCAGATGCAGATCGATAAGACGCCGCAGTACGTTGCGGGGCCGATCGACGTACTCGAAATCACTGCGGGGGGCGCGCGCTGGATTGATCGCGATGCGCGCTCAGCGTGCAGCGTTCTAACCGGAGGGTAAATGGCACTCACCATCGCACAGACAGGCACAGCAGGCCCCGGCACGAATGCCACGTCGATCGGTGCCGGTGCCGCACAGATCAACATCACGGACGCGGCGCGCCAGACGCTCTACATTGCCGCGGTGTTCGATGACCAGGGCGACTCGAGCGGGCGCACGCTGACGGTGTCATTCGGTGGGGCAAGCCTCGCCAGCGATGAGATCCGGCGAGCAGCACAGACCGGGCCGTTCTTCGCGGTGTTCAAGAAGACCGATCCTGCGGCGGGAAGCCTCCAAGACTTTCTGCTGGCCGCGACGGCCGCGTTCAACAACCGGCAGTGGTACGTGATCTTTGTGGTTGCCAACGACAACGATCAAACCACGCCGTATGACGGGCTCCAGTTCAACGAGAATGCCGCGGCGACGTCATCGACGACGGCGGTCTCGAGCGCCATCGGGCGCAAGGTGTTGTCGTTCGCCTGCATCGACAACAAGGCCGTCGGCTCCGTCGGTCCGAACTCAGGGACCAAGCTCGAGGAAATCAACGTCGGCGGCGGCGTCTACCTGGGAGCTGCGGTCTACGACGGTGCAAGCACCGTGAATACGTCGTGGGGCAACGAGAGCGGCGGCGCCTGGTCCGGGACCGCCATCGTGAACGAGATCTCGTTCAGCCTCAACGAAGACACAGGCGGAGGCGGCGCGACACCGGTACCGGGCGCGGGTACGTTGGCCGTGACGGGACAGGGGATTCGCATGGGCTTCACGATCGGCATGCCGGCGGAACCGTAACAGTGCTGGCTATTGCGCAGCGGTATCCGATATTGGACGGCTACACCGACCAGCATCAGTGATTGATCGCGATGCGCGCTCAGCGTGCGCAGCGATTCCGTAACAAGTCGGGAGTGAGGTTAACAAGAGATGTCAAAAACTACAGAAGGCCGACCCTCCGAACGCGACGACTTGATCTACACCGTTGAATGCGAACACTGCGGTCACGCCATGCAGATCAGTCTACTTTCGAAGGCCCAGGCGATTTCCGCAGTTCTTCCTGCACTAGATCAGCCAGTCGTTCGCCCCGGTCCAGGAGAGCTGCGTGAAGTGACTCTAATTCCTCTCTCGTGATTCGGCCCTCGGCGTGGAGACCTTCGACGAAGGTCCGGTACGGCTCGGACAGCACTCTAAGGACGGCTCTCACGATCGGGTTCATGTCGATGTCGGTCACGGGTGGCTCCTTCGCGCCGTGCTCATGCTTCGTTGAGCGGCCAAGAGTATATGGCGGGAAGTCAGCGGTCACGACGTTTTCGCCGAAGGCGCTGGTTTGACAGACGGGCGCGATGGTGGAATGCTTCGCGGAGAAGAAGCGGGGCCGCCCGGTGCAGCAAACACCGAACGACCCCTAACCGTCCACCGGAGATAACCCGGCCTCCCCACTGTTTTTCGCAGGAGGCCACATGTCAAACGACAGACCGTTCAAAGTCACCGTCGAGCGTGAACAACTCGATGACATCTTCAACCAGCTCACGTTCCTGTCGGCAGGGCTCGAGACCCGTGCGGGCTTCGAGCGGCATCAGATCGACGGACTGGCGCGCATCCTGAGCCACCTCGCCAGCACTGTGTACGAGTTGATGACCGCGGACGATGCAGCGGAGGTGCGGTCATGACTCGTCAGCCGCTGGACGACCTGACCAAGACCCACCTTCAGACCATCGAAAACAAGCTGGCGCTTCTGTCGGAGGCCGTGAGGGCCGGCGTTGACGTGGCCTACTTCTCCGATGGCCTCGCGCGGCTCATGAGCGACATCGCCTGGGAGCTGAACCAGATGCACGGCCTAGACAACGAGAAAAAGGTGGAGCGAGATGTCGCGACAGTCTGAAACCGGCAACGCACTGAGACGGCGCAAGCGGATCGGGAAGGGACTCTACCGCGACCGCTACGGTTACGCGGCGATCGTCAAGGTCGGCACCGGCGACGAGGCGCGGCAGCGGGAGAAGCGGTATCCCTTCGATACACCCATGAAGGACATCAAGGCGTGGCAGGAGTCCATGCGTAGCGAACTGCGCGCGGACCTGCGGCGCCCGGTAACACTCTCGCGCGGCACCTTAGAGGCCGACGCCAAGGCGTATCTGGCGCAGGTGAAGCATCTGACGTCCTACGGATCCCGTGTGTGCGAGGTGGACGCGTGGACGGCACTGTACGGGCGCCTGCGTCGAACACAAATCACATCCGAGCACGTTCGTAGGGCTCGGGCAACGTGGACGGCAGACGGCTACGCCCCCAAGACCGTGAACAATCGCGTGCAGACCCTTCAACACCTGTATCACGTGCTGGACGGCGAGAAGGCGCCGACGCCGACCGACGGGATCGCGAAGTTGCCTGTGCCGGAGTCGGTGAAGGTGCTCGTGCCGGCGAAGGTATTCCAGACGGTGGCGGCCAATCTCGCCACCGATCCCAAGACGCGGGCGCGGTTCATGATCACGGCCTCGACGGGCGTCAGGCCGGCCGAGGTGAAGCGCACCGAGCCGGGGGATCTAGACCTCGACCGACGCGTGTGGATGGTGCGGACGGCCAAGGGTGGGGCCATGCGCGCCATTGTGCTCAATGACGAGATGCTGGACGCGTGGAAAGCGTTCGTCGCGGCGGATGCATGGGGGGCCTTCGACACCAGCGACCACGACAAGCGGTTGTACGCGGCCGGCTGGCCAAAGGACATCCGACCGTACCAGGCACGGCACAGCGTGGCGCTGGAGCTCGGTGAACGGGGGATCGATTTAGCGGATGTCGCGTCGATGCTCGGACACAAGGACGTGGCGACCACGCGGCGGTTCTACCAGGGCATTCTGGCATCACGGCTCAAGGGAGCCAGCGACACACTGGCTGGCCGATTCAGCGGCTGGCAGCGGCCGGAGCCGGAGCAGGGAAGTCTCGATGGTGCCGAACCCGTTAAGGGGGTTCACTAGGATTCGGCTGGCAGAGTAGGACGGCAGAGGCCGGAAACATTCAGCGGATCGGCGCTTTCTCTCGGCTCATAACCCAAAGGTCGCGGGTTCAAATCCCGCCCCCGCAACCAATTAAAACGGGCCTGAATCTCACAAGTTCAGGCCCGTTTCGCATGTACAGTGCATTTGCTAAAACACGCCAGAAAACGCCAAGTTTAGCCATCGTCCGACAGAAAAGGCTGGCACACCGGCTGGCACACTTGCCTCGCTTGCTACACTGGTGTCGAACTCTGTCGGAGTATGGCTCAAGCGCAAACCGATCTCGACCGGCGCATTGCTGGCACGGCCAAGGATGCCGTGCGTGTCGGCGACGCCATGCGGCTCTTCCCAATGGTGCTGCTGCGCCACGATCCCTGCGTACAGCAGGCCTACGAGGTATGGCGACGGCGCGCCGAGCAGTACGAAGACGCGGGCCAGTTCACCGAAGATGCGGCGTTTACCTCCCTCAGTCAAGACTCCGTCCAACTGAACGCGCTGGTGCGCGAGTTGAAACTTCAGCGCTACCAGTCGTGGCTGCCGGTGATGCTTCGTTGGGAATTTCAGCGCGCACTCGAGGGTGCCCACACATTGGAAGTGACGCTCCCGAGTGGGCTCCCCTGGAAGGCGTCTGGCCGGGCTCCAAAGAATGGCGACTCGCATCGGGAGGACTTGGAGCGCTACCTCACCTGGTTCTATCGACACCACGTGAAGCAGCCGTCGGACTCCAAGTACGCCTTGCAGCAGGAGTACATCGCGGCGCGGAGACGTGACGGCGTGACGATCACCGCCGGCAAGCAGCAAATCAATAACGGCCTGAAGCGCGCTGCACAACTGCTCGCCTGCATCGACGCTCCCATACCTACATAGCCCCCTCCAGTCAATAGCCCGTCTCCGTCGTTATTTGGTCCCATGACGGGCGTCGGGAACTGTCGGAAACTGGCCGTGCCATGTCCGACACGATTACTTCACCCGACCAGCTCCCGCTGGTGTGCTTCAAAAACCATCTTGCGGCCGCGTCCAACCGATCGGAGCGGACCATCGAACGCCTGCGCCGCGCGAAACAGCTCCCTGAGCCGCTTCCGATCCCTGGGCGTCCGTGCTGGTCGCGAGAGGCTGTACTGGACTGGCTGACCACGGGCCGGCGGAGGCGGGCCTAACAGGCGAAAGGCCCGACCGCGGGGGACACGCGGGCGAGCCTCTTGCCCACGGCGCCGAATCGCCATGGACACTCGAATCATCGCACGACTCAACGCCTACTGCGACGACTCCGTCGCCGCGGACCAAATGATCGCCGAGCTGCACCAGTGCATCTCAAATCTCGAAGCCGATCGTGACGGCTACAAATCCATGGCGTACGCGGCGCTCGACCAACTCCAGATTGCGCAGCAGCGCGTCGACTATCTCGAGCAACAGGCCGATCGGTTGTTTGACGAGAACCGGTTACTGCGAAGCCGCTCACTCCCGGGATCCGGCAGAGAGAAACACCGGAGGGCAGCGTGACGGTCGCTGTGCTGCCCGAGTCCGCGATTCCCTGGGGAGTTCCACCGCGACCTATACGTGACGATTGGCCGGCTCCCCTTAACGACTGCGCCTTTGACGGCATCCTCGGCGACATCGTGACGGCAATTGCGCCGCACACAGAGGCGGATCCGGCCGCGTTGCTAGCGCAAGGGCTCGTCGCCTTCGGCAATGTCATCGGTCACCGGCCGCACTGCCGGGCTGACGGCGCTGCGCACCATATGAACATGAACGCGGTGCTTGTGGGCAACACCGCCAAGGGCCGCAAGGGTACGTCCTGGGCCCAGATGCGCCGTCCGTTCGAAGCTGCTGACGACACCTTTGGCGACCGCATCGAATTCGGCCTCTCGAGCGGTGAAGGGCTGATCTTCGCGGTACGTGATCCGGTGATGAAAGGGCCTGCGGTTGATGACGTTGGCATCACCGACAAGCGGCTGCTGGTCACAGAGGGCGAATTCGCTCACGTCGTGAAGAGCCTCAGCCGTGAGGGCAACATCCTCTCGGCCGTGATTCGCGAGGCGTGGGATTCCGGCAACCTTGGGACGCTCACGAAGCACGCCAGGACCAAGGCCACTGGCGCGCATATCTCGATCATTGGGCACATCACGAAGGACGAGCTCCGTCGCTACCTCGATGCGACGGAGGCCGGCAACGGGTTCGGCAATCGATTCCTGTGGGTCTGCGTCAGGCGCTCCAAGACGTTGCCGTACGGCGGCGAGCTGTCATCTGTGAACTTCGCGCCGCTCGTGCAGCAGCTCCGCCAGGCTGTCGAACGGGCGCGCCAGGTGGACGAGCTCCTTCACGACGAGAGCGCCCGCGGCGTCTGGATGACCGTGTATCCGGAGCTGTCCGAAGGCCAACCAGGGTTGCTTGGGGCGATGACCTCAAGGGCCGAAGCGCAGGTGCTTCGGTTGGCTGCGCTCTACGCGCTCACGGATATGTCGTTTAAGTCGTATGTCGTAAGCGCGTCTCACCTGCGCTCTGCCCTTGAACTCTGGCGCTACTGCTACGACTCGGCGCGGTACATCTTCGGCGATAGCCTCGGCGACACCACCGCGGACACCATCCTGGCCGCCTTGAAAGGCGCAGATGAGGGACTCACCCGCACCGAGATACGGGACCTGTTCGGCCGAAACAAACCCACCGCGGACGTGACGCGCGCACTCTCGATGTTGGCCGAATACGGCAAAGCGGTGCGTTCTGACGACCGGCATCTCTCTCGAGGTAGGCCAGTTGAGCGATGGTCTTCTCTCTAACTACGACATAAACGACATAACCAAGGTGAGACGATGAACGCGCTAACGACCTACGACAAAAACGACCAAACCCAAGGCCGTGTTTGTCCTGGCTGCGGTGTTGAGTTCACACCGACTCCACCGTCACGGGTGTACTGCCGACCGACCTGCGGAGCCAGACATCAGCGCTCTGGACAGGTTGAACTACCGCTGCTCGATGAGCCGGTGACCGAATTGCCCACCCGGGGCGGGTAGGTCAGGGTCTGACCTGATGCCCGCCGGACAGCGCCTGCCGGGAGGATTTTTAGGTTTGCAACGTTGCACAAGGTGAACGCCCAATGAAAGCCACACACAAGCTCAAGGCTATGCCGCGGAATGTCAGTCGTCTGG
>Ga0193738_1001298_pt1 | contig 10247 bp, 8 predicted proteins | sample L2a1metaG_FD_144927 | JGI IMG/M metagenome (GOLD analysis project Ga0193738, IMG submission 144927) | Soil microbial communities from a riparian zone of the East river system, Colorado, United States - L2a1 | ecosystem: Environmental > Terrestrial > Soil > Riparian zone | place: USA: East River...
GCCATTAAAAATATGGTAACGATATTGCCGGATAGACCAAGCACTGACCATGTGAGATCGCCGGGCCTCCATGAAACATCACGTTTTGCTCTTGCCAAACGATCATGCCAGTCAGAATTATCAAAATGCCCGAGATCAACTCTTGAGGCTTTGTCAAGTAAACGTCGCTCGGCTTCCAATTCAACACGCCTTACATAGAGATTCCTTCCATAACCAATGTATGAACCAATTGCTCGTTGAATAATAAAGCATATCCATAACCCACCAACTATTGGTAACAGGTCATTGAACTCAAGCTTGTGAACTTTTGACTCTGCAATTTTATTTACCAGTATGGCGCCAAGCAAAACTGTAACAGGAGGAATGATCGAATTAAACATTCCCAGCAATGTATAACGAATAAGAAGTTTGGGGGATGCGGCCCATGCAAGCGACATTCCCTGTTTAAGATTCTGCCAAACCCTTGCGGCACGACCTTTTATTTTTAAAAACCCCGGCGGCATCTTTAAAAATAATTTAAATAAGCGATTTAAAAAAAGCAGAATGTAAAGCGATCAGTTTGTTTTCAAGATTTGAATAGACCTCAGGTGTATATCCTTTCGATCGCATCCTTATATTTCTCCATTATCACTTTTCTTTTCAGTTTTAATGTAGGAGTTAATTCTCCGCCTTCCACACTCCATTCATAGGGTAGCAATTCAAATTTTTTTATTTGTTCAACCTGGTTAAAATTTTGATTATATCGTTCCACTGCATCCTTAATTAATGCAACAACTTTTTCATTTTTAATAATTTTTTCATTACCGTTAAATTCTACTCCATGCTCACTACACCATTCTTTCAAGGCACCAAAAGCAGGAACGATCAGGGCGCCGGTAAATTTTTGTTCAGCGCCGACCACCATCATTTGCTCGATCCATTTTGATTCTTTCATTTTATTTTCGATGGGTTGTGGGGCCACATATTTACCACCCGATGTTTTAAAAATTTCTTTTTTGCGATCCGTGATCTTTAAAAATTTGTTATCGATCATTACTCCAATATCACCGGTATGAAACCAACCATCTTTTAAAACTTCAGCAGTGAGGTCAGGGCGTTTGTAATAGCCCATCATAATATTTGGCCCCTTGCAAAGTATTTCCCCATCTTCTGCAATTTTTACTTCTACATTATCAATTAATGTTCCTACCGTCCCGAACATTCTATTCTTTGGGTTCATTCGGTTCACCGTTATTACAGGAGATGTTTCTGTTAAACCATATCCTTCCAATATTGGTACTCTTGCTGCCGTGAATACTCTTAATAATTTTACCTGGCATGCAGCCGAGCCTGTGACGATCGCTTTGACATTAGCGCCTAATGCTTCTCTCCATTTACTAAAGATGAGTTTATTGGCGATGCTTAATTGCAGGTTATACCACATCCCCCTATTTTTATTGATATCATATTTCAATCCCAGGCTCAATGCCCAGTTAAACAGTTTTTTCTTTGTGCCGGTAAGGGTTGCCGCCTTTGCCATAATGCGTTCATATACTTTTTCCAGGAGTCGCGGAACGGTTGTAAAGATCAATGGTTTTACTTCTTTAAGATTGTCGCCGATCTTTTCCATGCTTTCTGCATAGTAAATAGAAACGCTGTTGTAAATATATATGTAGCTTACCATTCTTTCAAACACATGATTTAATGGTAAAAAGCTCAAGGCCCTTTTTCCTTCCACACCGATCTCTTCAAATACACAATTGCTGTCACACACATTGCTTATAACATTATCATGACTTAACATTACCCCTTTTGGTGTACCAGTTGTGCCGGAGGTGTAAATAATAGTGGCAAGATCAGATGGAGTAATTTTATTCGATAGCTGTTCTATTGTTGTCAGTGTTTCTGCAGGTGCAGGCTTGAGACAATCTCTCCAGAATGTTGCGTTGGTAACATGCTCCAGCGTAAAAATATGCTGCAATGAAGGCACATAGTCTTTTATACTTTTTACTTTCAGGAATAATTCTTCATCGTTTACAAAGATCACTTTAGCTTGTGATTCATTCAGGATAAATTGTAATTCATTTACATTAATAGTTGGATAAACTGGTACAAGCACTGCCCCGATCTTTTGTGCAGCCAGGTCTATCATTAGCCATTCCGGACGATTTTTACTAATGATCGCAACCTTGTCCCGGTTCTCTGCAGACATATCGTTTGGCGATATGCCAAGATGCAGCAAGCCTGCAGCAAGATGGTTCACTGTGTCATTCACTTCAACTGTACTATATTGTTTCCACCTGCCTCCTTCTTTTGCGGCAAACATATCAGGTAAAGGAAGTTCCTTCAATTGATATTCCAGGCAATCAAATAATCGTGTAGGTTTTTGCATCAGCAAAAATTTTGTAGGTTCAAATAATGGCAAGATGAATCCTTAACAAATTAGGTAAAAATCTAAAGAATAAAAAAGCAGATTATATCAAGATCTGGGGACCTTATTACCTTAGCAACATAATTGTAAAAGAAAGTTTACCTTATAAGCTTATTCCGACTTTTTATAATCCTCAATACGTTAATAAGGTTATTGCTATGCGAAATCAGGTATACATGTTTTCCTGATAACCTCCAGGGTATCATTTTGACTGGTAATACTGCCCCGGCGGCACTCTGAAAACCCGGGTTTTTTGGAAAGCTGTAAAACCTTTGTATTCGTCAAGATGTGTTTTTGTCCAATTGTCATAAGCAGTAAGATTTTCTACTGAGCCAAACAGCCATTGATTGTAAGCCTCAAACATTCCTTCACGCAGTAATTGCTGATGATAATCGAAAAGGCGATGAGGATATTTTGCAGCATTGGTCTCGTACCAATCAAGAATGAATCTTGTCCTTACCATCGTGAGTGAAGCTGTTGTTACTCCCCTTGAAACAAGTCCCGATTGTTTGTCCATTGCCTGCAGAAAAGCTTTTGCAAAAGGGTTCTTGTTATTTTCTTCACCTTTCATCAGGTCAGCTTCTTTAAACAATTTTTCTTTATAACCTTTAAATAAGAGTTCTTTCATAGCCGCGCCACGCTGGCTCAGGCTTTCCATGTTCACAAAAATTTCACCATAGATAAGACTCCATACTTTGTCATTAGTATAAAAATAATAAAGGGCCGCATTGTAATAGTTACCACCAAAAGCAGGATCAATTTCAATTCCTTTTTCCCAAAGACCGATGGCGTTATAATCTTTCTTTTGCCATAACAATTCGCCATACTCACTATAAAGAGGGCCGCTTTTTGGAAATTTTTTAATGCCGGCTTTATAAACCTTCTCACATTCCTTAGGGTCTTCAAGTGCTTTATAAACATTTCCTGCTATTTGAAAAGTCATTACGTCAGCATCATCACGATTGATAATTTTTTTTACGCCTTCCACTGCCTTTTCATAATCTCTTTTGAAATAATAGCTCTGAATCATGTCTTTATTATACTCAAGATTATTTTTATCTGTTTCCAATAAACGGTTCAATACAATAATAGCATTGTCCCAATCTGCCTGCGCCATAAAACTACGGGCAGTCTGATGCATAGACTTTGGGTCATCCTGTGCACTGAGCGCAAAAGAGAGGGTAAAAAAAGAAAGGAGGAAAATGAGTTTTTTCATCAGTATATTTTATGATTTTTTAGTCTGATGGAATTCGCCATAAAAATTTTCATCGCTTTGGAATAAGTTGCTCGAAAATTTTTAAGGCTCATTTCATAGTACAAAATAAATTAAAAGAGATATGGTAATAAAGTTTCCTTTAACAGATTATCAATTATTTCACAGCCTGGATCAAATGGGTCAACAAACCATCCCTCAATTTTGGTTCAAACCAGGTACTTTTTGGTGGCATCACTTTCCCGCTATCGGCAATTGCAAAAAGCTGTTCGATAGTAACGGGGTATAAACTGAACGCTACCGCCATTTCGCCGCTATTTACTCTTTTTTCCAACTCTTCAAGCCCACGAATACCGCCAACGAAATCCACCCGGGTATCTGTTCTTGGGTCATCGATATCAAGGATCTTATCCAGAACATTTTTTTGCAAGATGGTTACATCCAACACTCCAATAGGGTCATTTCTATAGGTTCCTTCCCTTGCCGTTAAAATATACCACTCATCTTCAAGATACATACCAAACTCGTGGAGCAGGGCAGGTTTTACGGGTTCGGGGCTATAAGTGATCATGAAATCCTCCTGTAAGGCCCCGATAAATTCTTCAGTAGTAAGATCGTTCAGATCTTTTACTACCCGGTTATAATCCAATATCGCCAATTGGCTTTCAGGAAAAATTGTGGTAAGAAAAAATTTTGCATCCTGGCTATCCGGCAGATGCTTACTGACTTTAGCAGCTGAAGCAGCACGATGATGACCATCGGCGATATAAGTATTCGGAACCCTGGTTGCAAATAAATTAGTGATCGAATTGATCACATCATCACGATTGATCACCCATACTGTATGTTTTATTCCATCACTTGCTGTAAAATCATATTCAGGTGTATTCTTTGCTTTCCATCCGTTGACCAGGGCGTTTATTTCCATCACATCACGGTAGGCCATAAATACATTTCCCGTTTGTGCCTGGATCGTGCGCATATGATCGATACGGTCTTTTTCTTTTTCAGGTCTTGTCAGTTCGTGTTTCTTTATAACATCATTAAAATAATCCGCCACGGCGGAAACGCAAACCAAACCCGTTTGGCTTTTGCCATCCATTATTAACTGGTAAATGTAGTAACAGGGTTTTTCTTCCAGGTGAAGGGTGCCATTTTGAATAAACAAGTCAAGGTTGGCTTTTGCTTTATCATATACTTGCTGGCTATGTGTATCTATTCCATCAGGCAGATCTATTTCAGATTTAGTAATGCGCAGAAATGAATAGTTGTTGCCGGCTGCTTCTTTTTTTGCTTCTTCTGAATTAAGAACATCATAAGGTCTTGAGGCTACTTGGGCTGCTAATTCTTTGGTTGGTTTTAAAGCCTTGAACGGTTTGATTATTGCCATGAACTTATTTAAAATTATTTTTTATTCTTATGCTTTTTTGACGGAGAAATGTTTCATCAGATCCGTTAATACTTTTACACTTTCATATTTCAAAGCATTGTACATGGAAACACGGAAGCCACCAACACTGCGATGTCCTTTGATCCCAATCATTCCTTCCTGTTTGCATAGATCAAGAAATTCTTTTTCTAAAGCAGGATCATCCATTACGAATACAGCATTCATATAACTGCGGTCTTCTTTTGCCACAATGCCTTTGAAAATTGGTAAGCTGTCAAGCGTTGAATAAAACAATGCGGCTTTTGCATTGTTTATTTTTTCAATTGCTTCAACGCCTCCAAGATTCTTTAGCCAACGCAATGTGAGCATGGCAACATATACTGCAAATACCGGAGGGGTATTCAGCATGCTGCCTTCTTTTATATGATTGCGGTAATCAAGGATCGTTGGAAGAGTCCTGGTTACTTTTCCAAGAATATTTTTATTTACTACAACAAGATTAACACCGGCAGCTCCCATATTTTTTTGTGCGCCGGCATAAATAATATCAAACTTGTTGTAATCAAGAACACGGCTCAAAATATCACTGCTCATATCGGCTACTAAAGGAACCCCACAATCGTAAGGAATATTTTTCCATTGTGTGCCGGCGATCGTTTCATTAGTTGTAATGTGTAAATAGGAAGCAGTAGGGCTAACTGAAAGCTCTTTCGGAATTGTGGTGTAATTGGTTTCTTTCGATGAGCCGGCAATTTCAACATGTCCAAACAACTTGGCTTCTTTAATTGCTTTTACGGCCCATGTGCCGGTATCAGTATATGCAGCCAGTTCATTTTCATTCAATAAATTCATCGGCACCTGCATAAATTGGGTAGTAGCACCGCCATGAAGAAAAAGTACTTCATGATCATCATCGAGCCCCATCAATTCTTTTACAAGAGTTCTTGCTTCATTCATGATCGGTTCAAACAAGGTGGTGCGGTGACCGATCTCCAGGATAGAAAGACCCGTCTTATTAAAATCAATTACTGCCTGGCTGGCTTGTTCAAAAACTTCTGTTGGTAAAACAGATGGGCCCGCATTAAAATTATGGATCATTGCTGCTGCTGTCTTCACGTTTAAATTTTTCGAAGATGCAAAGAAACAAAATTGCGGCGGGATACCCCAAAGAAAGATGCACGGCATATACAAAATCGGAGCAATATTGGAACACGGATGGCAGGGATCAAACAGATTAACACTGTTTTTTTGGATTCTATGGTAATAATCTAGTTATTGACGGTAACCTTTTAAACAGGATTCAACATTTTGCAGGAAGGCTATGAATCCATTTTATCCGTCAGATCCGTGTCATCCGTGTTCTTTATTATTATTTTAATCACTACCGGAAAAATATTGATAAATCTATCGCTACAGATAGATGTAATTTTTATTCATGATCTCTTCCCTTTATTGTTCGCTTTTTCCAGGCATTATTCAGCTCATCAAACTCTTTTATATCATCAGCAGAAAGTTCTTTACCGGAAAGCTTTTTCAGATCGGGTTGACCTGCATTTACCCATGCTGTGTACCAAAAACAAGCAATGGCATAAATTGATTGACGCATTCTTCTTTCGATCATCCCATTTAATTTTTTATCATATGCCGTCGAGAAAGCAGAAGAGTATTGCCGGATCGTTACACCATTTCTTTCTTCAAAAGAGAATTTCTGATCGGCCGGAAATGTTTTGCTTAATTCTTTTTCAAAAAGTAAAACTGAATCTGATGCCTTTGCACTTTCCAAAACTCTTTGCCAGATAAAGTCGGCTGGATTTTTTATGTAATCCGCTTTGCCAATAAAAAGATCCCATTCTTTTTCTGCCAGTAATTCAGGTATGCGACTTTCCCAGAAACCATGAATGCCTCTTTGATCAGTGAATTGCCCGTTGTGATTACTATTTGCATGAAGTGGCACATGTGCATCGGCGATGTAATGGCCGATCTCTGCAGATAATTTTAATATTCTTGCCTGTTGTTTTTCTTTAAAGGCTTCAGTTAATTTGTAAAGCATTGTCTGCACCCACCAGGGTACTATACCATACTGCATCAACGTATCTTCTGAAAATTTTGCGATAGCCTCATTCCATTTTCTTGGTAAGTCATTGTATGGATAATTACCATAATGGTCGATATCGATATAATGCCGTGGACCTTCTTCAGCTATTGCATAACGACGCATGTCAGGATCAACAGCATGTTCGGAAATAAAATCAATTTGCGGTTTATAGAGCAGCATCATTTCGGGCGGCAACAAAAAAACAGCGTAATGGTTTATTTTTTTATGGCCATAGAATCCCCAGCATAACGACTTGAGCGATATTAATAAGAATGGTATGAATAAAAAGAAGGGTTTCATGTTAATTTTCTGTAAGTATTTCCCGGTTTCTTGATATTACTGCCAACGTAAGAAACTTTGTTCTTCTTCTTTCAAAATGAAAGGAAAACCCCAAAGACACTGCAGTAGTAATGATCCCTGCCCAGAACAGGGCCTCGTTATCATTATTATTACTCAAAGCAGAGAGATACATTACCGTACCGCCAAAAGCAAACAGTGAAGCAATACGCTGCCCAGTCTCATTTTTTTTATATTGCCTGTAAAAATCATAGGAAGGTAAGCCTGGTTTCATTTCAAGTCTTAGATCTGACATTTTATGAAAATTTCCATTTTTTAAATATCCTTTGTTATAGAAATGGATCATTTCCTTGTCAAACTTTTTTAAAGCCCAACTTGAATCCTGCCCCGACACATTTAAAAAAAGAAAAAATGAAAGAAGAAGCAAAGACAAAATTTTCATTAGTTGAGTTTTGGTGTTAACAGGAGGTCAATTCAATTCCTTCAACTCCGTTTTTTTCTCATCCGTCAGATCAACTACACCACCAGTCACCGCATACTTCATTGCATCGCCGGAAGAAATATTATTGATCCTCTTTACTTTATCTCTTGGCAAGATATAAAGTTGCCCGGCAAAATTGTATGCCTGCGGCACATATACCGCAACCTTATCAGCTCCCAGTTCAAATTTGTGCATTTCTTCATCGGTAAGAAATCCAACGATCCAGACATTCTCGGAAAAAACATTTGCCAATACGGCCTTATTAAATCTTTTTTTATCACCGGCAAAGGCTTCAAAAAAATCACGGGTGCTGGTATAAATAAATTTTATTCCAGGCGTTTTTTCCAACCAGTGGTCAAAAAGATTGAAAAGCTTTGATTGAATAAAAAATGAACTCAAATAACCGATCGTTATTATTGCAACAAGAATTATCAAAAATCCAAGCCCATAGTTCTTAACCTCATAGCCTACTATATTTCCCTGCGCATCCTTTACTACTTCACGAAATATTGGCACCCAACCGTCTACAGTGGAAATAACCCAGTAAATAGCATAAATAGTAATTGCTAACGGCGCAATGATCAATAATCCCTGCAGAAAGTATTGGACGATCTTCTTCCACCTAAAAGGCTCTTTTGGAACGATCTTTTTAAACGCACTGTCATTTTCCATAGACCAAATTTATGACAAAGAAAAATGGACAGCCGGCAAAATATATGGGTGGAAACTTTGGCAACGTGAAAAGTTTCCTTAGTTTTGTCGCCCCGAAAGCAATTGGGATCGTGATTATGGAAATACAAGAAAGAATAAGGCAGAAAGCAGATGAATTGTTCAGGCGTTATGGTATCCGATCTGTGACAATGGATGAGATCGCCACGCAACTTGGGATGTCAAAAAAAACAATTTACCAGTATTACACTGATAAGGACCAACTGGTGGATGCAGTTGCGATAGATGAAATTCATTATTCGCAGGAATGCTGTACGAAGGACGCCGCCGATTCTGCAAATGCCATTGAAGAAATATTTCGTGTGATGGAGTTTGTAGAAATAATGTTCAGGAACATGAATCCTTCCATGTTGCATGACCTGGAAAAATATCATCCTGGCGGGTTTAAAAAATTCCTTGAACATAAGAATAAGTTCCTCTATGAAATGATAAAAAAGAACATAGAAAGAGGTATAAAAGAAGAACTATACCGGCCGGAGATCGATATCGAGATCATGACACGATACCGGCTTGAAAGTTTGATGCTGGGATTTAATACAGAATTATTCCCTCCTTCGAAATTCAATCTTGCTAAACTTCAGCAGGAGATCATTGAACATTTTTTATATGGGCTTGCCACCTTAAAAGGCTATAAACTCATTTTAAAATATAAGCAACAACGAATAAATAAATGACCTATGAGATATTTAACGAAAACCATAGCGATCGCCTTGATCCTCGTAAACCTTTTCCCTGTAAATATCAATGCGCAGCAGCCGCAACAACCCCAGGTTTACCAGATCACCGCCAAAGATGCGGTGGACATCGCATTTAAAAATTTAGCGGATCTGAAAAATGCAAGGCTTGATTATAAAATGGCCGAAGCAAAAAACAAAGAGATCACCGGGCTTGCCTTACCGCAAATAACAGGCTCTATGCAGGGTAACCATTATCTCACCTTGCCATTGATCCAGTTCCCTGATGGATCAGAAATCCAGATATATGATGTATTGCGACAGGAAGGAGTAAAGGACGGATCCGGCAATCCAATTACCAAGCTGGGTGAATTTAACTATCGCAATTTTAGTTTTATAACCCCATGGAATGTGAATGCTGGTGTGAGTGTGAATCAATTATTATTCGAGCCGCAGGTTTTTGTAGGATTACAGGCAAGAGATGAATTCCTTGTTAACAGCGATCTGCAGTTAAAAGTGACAGAAGAAAAAGTAAAAGAGACAGTATATAGAAATTATTATGGTGTTTTAATAGCACAGAAACAACTGGGGTATTTAGTGGAGAGCATCAAGCGATTGGAAAAGTTGGAGAAAGATCAAACCGAAATGTTCAAAAATGGTTTTGCTGAAAGGCTTGATATCGATAAGACAACGGTTAACCTCAATAATACAAAAACATCTGAGATCCAGCTTCGCAATGCAGCGAAGAACGGCGTGGCATTATTGAAGATGAATCTTGGTTTAACACAGGCTGATAGTCTAATTTTAAAAGATACCTTAAACTCCGATGGTATCAGGCAAGGGATCCTTGAAGATGATTTTAGCTATGAGAACAGGAATGAAGTAAAACTTTTGAATAGCGCTATTAAGCTGCAGAATTATGATATACGTCGCCATAAATTATCTTACTTCCCAACAG
>Ga0193738_1001299_pt1 | contig 10242 bp, 11 predicted proteins | sample L2a1metaG_FD_144927 | JGI IMG/M metagenome (GOLD analysis project Ga0193738, IMG submission 144927) | Soil microbial communities from a riparian zone of the East river system, Colorado, United States - L2a1 | ecosystem: Environmental > Terrestrial > Soil > Riparian zone | place: USA: East River...
TACTATTTACAAGTTTATCAGGATTATGTTTTATGTCCTGACGTGTACTATTGAAGTACTACCGCAACTATTTAATCCCAAGAAGACTTTAGTTTTAACCATTCACGAAATTATTTATCGTTTCTATTCCAAATCTTCGTTGTAACAATGACTTTCTGCCATATCATCGCTTTTCCATACTTGTGTGCATTCCTCAATGGATTCATAGCAATAGTTAGCATCTCCAACTTGATCATAACAATAATCTTCTTCCGAGACAGTCGTCGAATTAGAACCATTGAAAGTTACTGAGATAACCAGGATTAGTGTTGTAAATAATGGATTAAAAGGTTCAATCATCACAATCATCACGCCAGCGAATAATATTATGCTTATTAAATTCATAGGACCATTCTCTAAAATGAAAATACGAACTCTAGTCTCTCTACATGAACAATTATAAAAATTTTTTAAATTTGCTATTCTTATATCAAAATGAAGTAGAACTCATGACATAATTGAAGCCCATATACTATATGATGAAATAAAAAAACTGGATAGGATATTTTATCAATCTTGAAATAACAAAATAAAAAGGTTATAACGAGGTTTTAACGAATATCTCAGATTGGAAAATAAATACGATGAATGTCAACTATGTCATCACACTAGAGAATTTCACATATTCGAGAACGAAAAATATGGTATTTGTCTCAAATGCCATTGCAATAATTTTAAAGAACAATAATTATTTTGTTTATTTCACGTACGGACAATGAACAGATAGTAAAAAGATCCAATATTATTTCATGGTGTTATTCTGTAAATATTCCTGAAACATTTGCAATGTCGTCAATTGTAAAGTATTCATCATTTGATCACATAAGGCTTCACTAGTGCCTTGGGCCCTTAAACACGTTTGATACAGTCTAATATCGTCAGCGTTTAGATTTTGATAATTCTGAGGCAGACTATAAACTTGATTTGAAATAAAAATTGTAAAAACAAACAAAGTTGCAACTAAAAATAAAACCACACTAGTCATTTTCAAATAGTTATCTTCGCTACTACTTGAGTTTTATCTCGTCTATTTTCGCTGGTCCCTCCTTCCCTTAACAGTCATTTTGATCTTAAATTACGATACAAGATATTGAAATTGTGGGCCGAACTGTACCTTCATATCGAATTGCGGCGGAATGGGAAAGAAGGAAATGGAAACCATTCAGAGAACAATTGGATAAAAGCGAAAGAAAGGTGTTCGATGAAATGGTTTCCTATTCACGATTGTATAATACTGCTGGAGTAGGTGCCTGTAAACCTGTCTTATTGCATCCGATCCTCATGTCTATGATTTTTGAACACTACAAGCAATTAAGAAAAATAGAAAGTGAGGATATTAATTGACGTACAAAAAGTATCTAAATATTCTTGGTTTCTCTGAATGAGTACCACAGTCGTTAGTTAGTGACAGCATTAATATTGTCTTTGACATGGGGCTGGTCGTTTGTGAATCATATTTGACATAATTTCTAGACTCAATTGTCTTTGCTATATTCAATTTATTCACACGGGTTCGGTGGAACCGATAACGCTAAACTCCTATTTTCGAACCCCCTCTGAAACATATATTCTAACCAACTAGTTTAGCATCCAGAATTTGATATTTTGAAAGTTTCAAATAATAGCTTAGTCAATACTAGCCTCTCCCACTTAGCCGCAAGATTTCCAGTGAAGCTCATCTTCATAAATTTTGGCTAAAATTAAGATAAAATGTGTATTTTTTATCATGATATAAATAAATTGTCATAACTTCCGCAAAGGCTGACAAGAAATCCTTTAATATTTCGACAATTGTGATGAAATTAACTTGAATAGACAAAAAGGAAGTGCACTGACAATTGTTTTGACATTTGTGGCAGTTGGTAGTTTAGTATTCTTTAATACTGCAGCCAGAAATAACGTGGTAAACGCCCAGGAGGAAGCTGATTTCCAAATAAAGGATTTCGGAATAAAGGACGGAGATCTTTGGTTAACTGTGGAGGGCAAGGCTGGAGGTTCTACACCACAAAATGCAAGTCAAATATATGCATATGCATTTGTAACAGATAATGGTACTTACGCTGTGGCTTCGCATGGTGTCGAAGACAGTACTGAAGTGCAGAACGATACTGAATGGCATGCACATGGGGTAACGTTGGACGACAAAAATTGTGTATCAAAAATAGATGACAGTGGAGAAGCTGAAGTAACAGATATGGTTAAAGTTACCAATGTCACAGCCACAAAAGTTGACAAAGTAATGACAGCTCAATTGGGCATCAATAACGCTGATGCATCAGTTTGCGTAGAGAAAGTATTCGATTCCGCCCCCTAATTTTTTTTATTTTTTGAATAATAATTTAATTAATAACTTTTTTAAATAGTCAATAAATGCTATGAGTTTTCTGGCACTTTTTTAGGCTTTCATAATATCAAACCTTAGATAACCTAAGTTGACATTTTAATTTCTAACTTTCCTTCTGCAGCAGGACTAACCATCGAAGTAAAGTTAGCAAAAACAGGTTCTATGGATTAAAAAAGTATTCCCGCAATTTCAACAGATATTGTATATTTCCCAGATTCAGTAAATTTGTAGGTCGGTAGCATGACTCCATTAATTGAGTGAAAAAAAGATTCTCCATACTTGGTAGACATTCGGTATAGTTCTATCCCATCTTTCTGGATAATGAAATCGCAATCTACATGACGAATCCTAATTTGCTTATCACCAGCATTCTCAAAAAGATTTACCATGAAAAACATGGTTTCTCCCTTTCCTACTAATTTCGGAGCAAATTGTAAATTAACAAAATATTTTTCATCAGAGGTATGACCTGAGATGCTCTCGATTTTCGCATTGCTATTCGAAAATGGACTCGTAGTGTTTGTCTGTGAAAATGTGCTGTGAAAGTTGTAAAGCAAATTAATAAAATGAGAGAGACTAGTATTGAAGTAATAATTACATCTCCCATATTTCTAACTGCTGTAGCCTTTATTTTATTTCATCCTATAGGAAGTTTAAATCAAAAGACTAAAGTTAGTGCGTAACGAGTGCCAATTATCATTGTTATTACAACTCACTGGAAGTTTGTTTGTCGTTACAGTTGTTCTAATTTTGAGCTATACTTTTTCGATACCTACACCTATTCAGCTTCTGGCGCAGCAGCCAGCACCCCAAAATTTTGTCACATTTGAAAAACGCAGCAACTTCATAAAAGAATTCAAAGTTCCCATAAATGAGAGAGGTTTAAAAGGTATAGCTACAGACAATGAGCAGAATGTTTGGTTTTATCATGCGACCACCAACAACAGCACAATAATGAAAATGTCAGAAGAAAGTTACAATTTTACAGAGTATAACATTTCTGGTAACACTACTGCTGACAGTGCCGTAATAAACCTTGCAGGGGGTCAGTTACTGTTTGATAATAGCAGTAATGCAATTTGGTTTACTGATGCTAGAACAAATTCCTTAGGAAAATTGGACATAAAAACAAGCAAGATAGAATTATTCTCCATTCCGACAAATAATTCTGGAATAATGGGACTTGCTCTTTCCCCCGACAGAAAATTCGTATGGTTTACGGAGATAATAGGAAATAACTTAGGAAGTTTGGATATTGAAAGCAAGAAGATTACTGAATATGGAACAGGAGAGAACAGCGGACCCACATTACTTACTTTCGATAGTAAAGGGGTATTATGGGTTACGCTTTCCTATGGTAATAGCGTTCTGAGAGTTGAACCTTGGTTACTAATTCCGGAAAGCAAGAGCATTGGTATGTATTCCATTTCCTTAGATAGACCAGATTTTTTCTCACCGTTTGGTGTAGCAACTACTCAAGTAAATGGTATTGAAAAAATTATTCTATCAGACCATGGTTCCAGTAGAGTTATCGTCTCAAATATTAGTTCTGATTTGAAGAATTATACCTCATATTGGACCTCGCCATCACAGGCTCTTCCAATGGCACTTCCAAGTCAAGTCGTGGAAGATAAAGGTGATAACATCTTTTTTGCAGAACATGGTGGTAACAAGATAGGTAAGATTTCTACCGACAATTGGATGATGACAGAATTTGATATTCCCACCGGACCTCTTGCCACTTCATTATTCTTGACGGTGTCTGAAAATGGGAAGCGTGTTTGGTTTACAGAATGGGAGTCAAACAAGATAGCATATCTTGACAATACAGTTCAAATTCCACTTACTATATCGGTCAGAAACAATGAGAGTTCAGCTACTGGTCCGGATATGAAACCGATAATTCTTAAGCAAGACGACTCTCATTCTGTTGACGTAACATTAACTCTGAACAATAACGTTTCCTCTCTGGTATTGCCAAATGCTACTGAACTCTCTGTAGTGGGTATGACTGATTCAGGACTTAAAGGAATTGTATATTCATCAAAACCTGAGCGAGTTAATTTGACAGCAGTTCCAGTGGCAGATGTGAAAATAGACCTGAATGTTGAATCGGAGGAAGCAGTAAGTGGAACCTATACAACTATGATGCGAGCTTCATTGCAGGAAAAAGATGGTCTCATCATATCCCTACTTTATCCTCAATTATTAAAATTGGATGTTCCTAACAAGCCCCTTCAAGCTAACAAGACAGAGAATTTTCAAGAGTTATCAGAAAATCCTAGGTCAGAACCCGCAGGTTTTTTACCTTATATAGAATTGATTAGAGTAGGTGCCATTGCGATAGTAATAGTGCTGGTAGGATACTTATTGTATGTCAAAGTTGGTAAAAAAATAAAATTCAAAAAAGAATAGAAAGACGTAATAAAATTATTATGCCTATATTTTACATTTGTAAACTACTGCGCTTTAATATCTCTAATACTATTTGAATACAAAGTTGGTTAGTAAAAAAGATAAAAATCACAGTTATTTCTCTGTTGGTCGAGGAAGAAGAAAGAAAAATCTTATTATGATAATTATTCCGATAGCGATTGTAGCGATAATTGCATCACTTATCTCGACTTCTATGTCAGGTGTTTCACCATCTAGTAATAAAATGTTATTACATAATCATGTTACTTTGAATGTTACATACAATGATAAAAGTCAACTAGTCCCGCAAAATATAGGAATTGCAGAGGACCCGTCGTTGTATGGAGACCATTCTTTAGATAAGTATGGAATGGAAGGAATGTCGCCGTTACATACACACGATGCTAGAGGAACGATTCACGTAGAATCTAATACAAAGAGAGATTTTAGACTCGGAGAATTTTTAGGTATATGGAAAGGCTTGGATCTTGATGATAAAACTATTCAAGCCACTGTAAATGGAAATCCAGTTTCTGATTTTAGAAACATAATCCTGAATGATGGGGATTCAGTTAGTTTGAATATTTCATAAATCAAGAATTACTATATATTCTATCCTAATTACGTAACTCCAGCCGTAACCTGTGGGACACGCATTACAAAAGAATATGCAACAAGTTATCGTTTGGTTATCTCTTGCAGGGGTTTGTCGTTTGTGAATCAAATTTGACATGATTTTTAGCCTCATAAATGCTTGAACAAGAATAATGTTTATGAACAAAAGTCCTAACGCCGTCCACGATTTAATGTTTCTTCCATTACCACCAAAACAAAAATTCCAGACCCTACTGCTAAAAGAGCTACCAAGTGAAAAGCATCATCAAGACCAAATAGGTCTGCTATGTAACCTATTCCCACTGCTCCAAAGACAAAGCCCAAGTCCCTCCAAAATCTATAAACACCTAAAGAAGTAGCTCTCCATTTCGGATGTGTCACATCGCTGATAGCAGCCAATAGTGTTGGATAGACAAGTGCAGTTCCTACACCAAGTAATGACATACCAATAACCCAGCCTAACATGGAACCAGTAAATAACACTACCCAAATTCCAATACCTTGGATAATCATTCCTGGATAAATTAGCACCTTTCTGCCCACCTTGTCGCTAAATGTACCTGTTAATAGTTGGAGAACTCCCCAAATTCCTGGATGAAGTGCCTTTAAAAAACCAATTTCACTAATTCCTACTGCAAAGGAAGCAAAGTACAAAGTGAATAAACCCCACGTCACTCCAAAAATCAAATTATTGATTAAACCAGCCTGACTGACTGATAGAAGCGTTCGATTTTTCCATGAAGTTTCAACAAATACCTGTTTAAAGTTAAGGTCGGGTTTGCTTACATTTTCATTTGAAAACTCATTTTTTATTTCTAGCGCAGTAAATTTTCGAGTATCTTTAACAAGAACCCAAGAAATAACAAGACCAAGGATGACAAATGCAATTCCAAGATAAAATGGATAGGGTTTCAAACCATATGCGGAAGCTAAGTAGCCTGTTACAAATCCAACAAGAGCCACTGACACATATCCTGCGAACTCATTAAGTCCTAGTGCTAGTCCTCTTCTTTCTTTTCCAACAAGGTCAATTTTCATATTAACTGTCATTGACCAAGCCAATCCTTGGTTGATTCCAAGAAGAATATTTGCAAAAATAATCCAGTTCCAATCAGGAGCCAATAGTAAGATAAACGGAACTGGTAAACCAAAGAGCCAACCTAGTACCAATATTTTTTTCCTTCCCCACTTGTCAGAAAGATTACCTGCAAAGAGATTCAGAATAGCCTTAACTGCTCCAAAACTAGCTATGAATGATACAATTATGGCATTAGATTCAATGCCAAAGTCGTTTTTACCAATAAGTGGAACTACTGTTTGCTCCAGTCCAACCATTGCACCTACAAAAGCATTTACTAAAACAAGAATCAGAAATTGGTGGATATTTGCTTTTAACCCCAGGGTTATGCGACGCTGATTGTTGTCATCGTTATTGGAATTCAAGTACGTTCTTACGCGTGCACTGATTGCATCTTTATTTTCTTATAGGCTTCTTGTGATGCAACTGTCAATGTGCCAGCGAGTAACGCTAATGGAATGGATAGTAATAAGGAATAGTTGTAGAATACCAGGTCAACTGTTTCAGCTGTTAATATACAAACAGTCTCCGCTGTAAACAAAATGATGAGACTTGTTTTTAGAATATATTTGATGTTTGATTGTCTGCGAAGAGAGAACAACTTAGAAATTCCTAGACCAAAATTCTTGAAAGTGATGATAAGATTGGTAACAAATCCTTTATTCGATTGCTGCTCCAGTACCGAGCAACAACTATCTATCTTTGCGTTAAGATTATACCTTCCTAATATGGTCATAAAAGTCGCAAATCCTGCTGCTGCATATCCCATTAAATATCCGAAAACAATACCTTGTAAATTATAACCAAAGAAGTATAGGGCACTATTCTCACCAATCACAGCTGCTGAGATGCACAAGGTTTCAATTCCCAAGGCTGCGGCAAAAAAAGTTCTTACATGACCAAAAAATAAGAGAACATGATGTTTATTACCAATGTCATTCATATGTAATCCACTACAGCAACAAACTTCCTTGGCGCAATACATGCAATCGCTGGAGTTTACATTCTTACAATATTCCTTAATACAATGACATTCTGCACACTTGAGCATAACCCTTTACTCAGGATGAATTATCATGGTATATGAAACTTTTGAAAAAGCTAAATTATTTCGGAGTTTACCACTATATCGGTTGGTAAATAGAGATAGAATCAGCTGGAATAAAATATTAGTATCAATAATTTTTTTTCTCTTGGCTGGATTATGTGAAATCGGTGGAGGTTACCTAGTCTGGCTGTGGCTTAGAGATAGTATGAGTTGGATGCTTGGCATACTTGGCGGTTTTGTTCTCTTTGCATATGGAATAGTTCCCACGTTTCAACCATCTCATTTTCATAGAGTATACTCTGCATATGGTGGAATTTTCATTGTGATGGCATTGGTTTGGGGTTGGCTTTTCCAGGGAACAAAACCGGATACTTATGACATAGTAGGTGCAAGTATAGCAATCCTCGGGGTTGCCATAATATTTTACATGCCGAGAAAAAACGAGGCAATGTGGAAAGATAGGAAATGAGCGATTCGACTATTATATCTTCATTAGGACTATTTTTTCTAGCAGCACTTGCTGAAATCGGCGGAGGATATTTAGTTTGGCTATGGATAAAACAGAAGAAGAAGATAATCTTTGGTATTGTTGGTGGAATCATTCTGTTTACTTATGGCGTTATTCCAACACTACAGCCAGCAGAGTTTGGGAGAGTGTATGCCGCGTATGGAGGATTCTTTATAATTTCTTCAATCTTATGGGGCACCGTGATTGATAAAAAGAAACCTGATAGATATGAGATAATAGGGGCAACAGTGGCAGTCATAGGAGCATCTTTAATATTTTATGCTCCAAGATAAATTTGCCTCATTTCCATTCTTGGAGTTGGTCGTTTGTGAATCAAATTTGACATGATTTTTTGACCAATGATTTACTTATAATTTATAATTCGGGTTCGGTGGGATTCGGACATTCCATATATTCGGGTTCTGTCAATCGGTTATTTGGCTTTTACATATACGTATTAGAATCATCACCATTTGAGCTAGTAAAATATTCGAATCTTGCAATTCAGTTTGACTTAGTTGCAGAAGGTCCTTATCTTCCTTTTGAATAGGTAAGCTTTTTTGAGCTAGTAAGCTCGATTAAATTAGCTTCTTACCATTATGTATAAAAAGCCTTTAGGTGACCATTCTTCGGAATGTTAAATTTATTCTTGGTATAGTGATTTTCTTGGATTGGGGTAAACTATGGAGCCAGTTTTTTTGTGTTCCCTCCTTTATCAACAGCAAACTACCATGTTCGAGTAACACTGAAATAATTTTCTTACTCTGTTTATGCTTAAAGTAGAATTTCCGCTCTGCTCCAAAACTTACCGATGCTATGGTGCTATTGGCTTCAATTGATTTTTCATCATCACTATGCCATCCCATGCCTTCACTGCCATCATGATACAAGTTCAATAAACACGAATTAAATTTTGTATTTGAAAGCTTTTCTACAATTTGTTTAATGTTTACAAGTTCTCTCGTCCAAGGCAATGCTTGCTTTACGGAATTTGAATAAATATACAAATAGTTAGAGTCCCCATACCAGGCAATTTTTCTTTTGGTAACTATCTGTTTTCCAAATATTACCACCTCATCATTCTTCCATGGAATATTCTGTAATAATGAATGAAAGTAGCCGTCAGCCTCATCAGTAGTAAAGATCTTGCCGTGGTAATACGCTACACCATCTGAATCCAATAGATTAGTTAAATGGCTTTCAATAAGAAAATATTTTTTATTATCTGATACTTAATGCTTATGAATCGATACTACTACTTAGGATTAGATTGCTGGGTCCGGATGCGATGGAACTGATAACGCTAGAATTACGATCGCAGAAGCCTGAGAATACGTATTATGTAGTGCTACTTGCAGGATCGGGGATTCTCATAGCCGTAGTGGTTCAAATGAATGGACTCAATTGTATTGAAATCGCTAAGCTTTAAGCTATAATACATAGTTGGAGCCTTGATCATACGAACTATTCGAATCAGCTTATAATTAATTATGTTACTAGTTTTATTGGCGGGTATTCATACTGTCCTGTTAAAACTGATTCTTCTGGAACATATAGTCTCAAATTCAAGCTGAAATCTCCTGTGGGGGCTGGTAACCAGTTAGATTCTTTATCTTTTCCTGGGTTATCATGCTGTATGTAAATGTCAAGTGAACCATCAGCATTATTCTTTAATCCAGGATTAAGTCCACCTATCGAATAACGATTGATAGGGTTGTCCACAAGATAGGATTTATTATTGTAAATAGTAAGCGACCAAAATGCCTTTACTGGTGGGAGTTGACCTTTATCAAGGTGGATGATGTAGTTGTGCGTTCCAGTTAGGTTTTGTCCTTGACTATCGGTAAAGGCAGTTGGATAGACAGCTTCTTCTGCGGAGTTAGCAAAAAGTCCGAATTTAGCTACAGCTGCGCGTAAAAGATAATCAGTTCCATAATTTCCAAACTCAAATTTACCTTTACCATCTTTTAATATCAGACCGGGAATACTCCAACCATTTACAACCGTGCCGATATTTTGAACCTGCTCATCAATTAATTGTTCGCCATTTGCTATTCCCTTCTCAAGTGCTTGCTTCACGGTATCGTTTGCCGTATGAGAAGGTATTAAGCCAGTAGCTATACCTATAGTTTTGAATTTGACCAAGACTATAGAATCATCTTGGGGTGGTGTGTTGTCAGATATATCCTTGCTTA
>Ga0193738_1001300_pt1 | contig 10241 bp, 7 predicted proteins | sample L2a1metaG_FD_144927 | JGI IMG/M metagenome (GOLD analysis project Ga0193738, IMG submission 144927) | Soil microbial communities from a riparian zone of the East river system, Colorado, United States - L2a1 | ecosystem: Environmental > Terrestrial > Soil > Riparian zone | place: USA: East River...
ACGCAAATTAAATTGCGTATCATTTCTTTTGCCCACCGCCCAGGCCAGGTTAAAAATTCCTGCCTTTGTTTCCAATGCAAGCCCAAGCCCTGTTCCAATATAAGTATGCGTGTATTTTGAACTATGGCTATTATTTCTTCCCCAGCCACCATCAACAAATCCAAAGAAAAAAGAATTTAGTCCGATCAAATAACGGTACTCCAATGTACCAACAACATACTGCGACAAATACTCGCTTTCTTCATCAAAACCACGGAGCATTTTATATCCCCCGATCTGGAAAAGTTCATTTCGGTAAATATTATCGCTTAAAAGGGTAGCCCCGCTGATCGCAGTTTTAAATGTGCCCTGTTTTCCTATTGGAAAATATTTTGCAACTGTGCCCAGTAATCTCAATTGATAGGATTTCAGCTTTACCGTATCATACAATCCATCAAAATCGAATGATGGATCCGATGGATCCTTTAACTCCAGTATCTCATTATTTTTTTTGATCTTCTTTGTTCCACCTGATCCTCCAACGGTGAATAGATAACCGCTTCTTGGATTAAACCGATAATTGGTTTTATTTTTTTCAAATTCCACTCCAAGACCCAAGGAACTAACATCCGCGATATCCGGTAATGTTTTTGATGCGATCACTTGTGCCTCATTAATGCCTCCCTGGCTGACGATAGTTTGTAAATGCTGAAGAAATATTTTTCCTGATTGCGATTCGGAAAGCACATACCTGGCGCCAAGGTTCAGATTAATATTTAGGTAGCTGCTGTCTTTGCGGAGCATGTCAAAAGAAAAATCAACGCCGAGCGGCGAATTGAATAAGTAAGGATGACGGTAAAAATATTCAATCTCGGTGATTTTACCTGCAGTTGCTGCCAGTTAAGGCCAAGCGCCTCACCGCCGCCGAATGCATTCTGCAGGTTAATATTTGCTTCACCTGTGACCAATAGTTTTTTTGATGAAAGCTGGTCATTATTGGGCAAAAACCCAATGATCGCATTGACCTGGCTGCTGCGCCGTTGTTTTAAATATAAATTCAAAACAGAACCAGAACCAAGCAAACTCATGTTGGAGGGCTGTTCCTCCTCTACAAAACTGAGTTCTCTTATCTTTTTTGAAATGAGTAATAATTTTTCCCTGTTATAAACACTTCCATTTGGAATGTCAAGATAGTGTTGCAAAAAAGTATTTGAAATTTTTGCATTGCCATAAACCCGTATACTGTCAATTTTGTAGAACGGTCCTTTATCGATCATTAAGCTTGCATTCACACTGTCTTCGATCAGGCTAATACTATCAAGATAAATTTTTGCAAAGGGATAACCATTGTTTTCAAGATATATAAGCATGTTTTCCTGGAATCCTCTAAGTTGATCGAAGTTCATCGGTTTATTGGAAAATATCTTTCCATTCCAGCCGGAAACTGAGAGGACCTGTGGGTCGGCCGAAGCAATATTTATATGAGCCCATTTATATTGCTCGCCAATATAGAGTACAAGCGTTGCTGAGGTGGTATCAAAAAAAATGCTGTCCAGTGAGGCATTTACAAATCCCTTTGCCTGCAATAAAGAGGGCAGCTTATTTACATAATCAATACAGAGTGGTCTCGAGGAGAATTCAGTTTGAAGACCAATTTCATTTTTCAGGAATTCGGGATCCTTATCAACGCTTTTTGCATTTAAAATATAAGATGTTTGTCCAAACGAAATGTTTTGAGTTAAAATAATGAGCAAAAACAGCAGGACTGCCGGCAGATGACTTTGTATTTTTGCGGGATTAGGCATTCAAAGGATATTCAAAAATATTTTATTTGGCCGGGATTTACATACATATTCCATTTTGCAGGCAGGCTTGTCATTATTGCAACTTTCATTTTTCCACATCACTGCGGAATAAAAACGAATTGTTAGACTCTTTATTGAAGGAAACTGAATTGCAAAAGGATTATTTGGGAAATGAATTGGTAGAAACAATTTATTTCGGGGGAGGAACACCGTCGATATTGCAGATCTCAGATTTACGGTTGCAGATTGAGAAGATCAGGGAAAATTTCAATATTTCAAAAAATGCTGAAATAACTCTTGAAGCAAATCCGGACGATATAAATGAAGAAAAGCTTGGCGGCTGGAAACAAATTGGCATTAACCGGCTGAGCATTGGCGTACAAAGTTTTTTTGAAGAAGATCTTTCATGGATGAACAGGGCGCATAATGCACAACAGGCAATTGACAATTTACAATTGGCAATTAAGCAATTTGACAATATAACAATTGATCTTATCTATGGTCACCCGCTTTTATCCAATGAAAAATGGAAACAGAATGTAGAAAAAGTAATTGCTTTAAACATTCCGCATATTTCCTGTTATGCACTTACTGTAGAGCCAAAAACTCCTTTGAGCAAAATGATCAAAGAAAAAAAGAAAGAAGATATTCAGCAGGAAAAACAAGCCGAACAATTTTTATTGTTGATGCAATGGCTGGAAGATGCCGGTTACGAACATTATGAAATTTCAAATTTTGCTAAACCGGGTTTCCGCAGCAAGCATAATTCATCTTACTGGCAGGGGAAAAAATATCTTGGGCTTGGACCTTCGGCACATTCGTTTAATAGTGAAAGCAGGCAATGGAATATTTCCAATAACAATATATATATAGAATCTCTTGAAAAAAATGAGATCCCTTTTGAAAAAGAAATATTAACGCTATCTCAGAAGACAAATGAATATATCATGACTTCCCTGAGAACAAAAGAAGGACTGGACTTGGATAAATTGCCTGGATCTGTAAGCCATCAATTGGAAGCTGTGAGTAGGAAATTCATTCACTCAGGTAAATTGATCTTGAAAGAAAATAAATTAATACTGACCAAAGAAGGGAAACTGTTTGCAGATGGCATAGCCGCCGAGCTTTTTATTGATTCGATTTAGACCAATGCTTCTTCGATCTGTTTAAATCCCTCCTCCGGGGGAACCTGCTCCCACAATATTTTATAAACAGTTTCTGCAATCGGCATCTCTGCCTTTACATTTTTATTAATGGTGTAGATACTCTTCGAAGCATTATATCCCTCTGCAACCATGTTCAATTCCAGTTGAGCCGCTTTAACTGAATAACCTTTGCCTATCATATTCCCAAAAGTCCGGTTACGGCTGTACAATGAATAACAAGTTACCAGCAGGTCACCCAAGTAGACCGAGGCCGCATAGTTTGCTTTTCTTTTATGGGTCACGGGGTCTTCACCTTCATGCTTTCCCACTTCAATATTATGAATGCCGACATTGAGAAGGAAGCCCGCCATTTCATCAGCGCTGTTAGCGATCAACACACTTAAAAAGTTATCGCCATACTGTAAACCATGAGCAATGCCGGCTCCAAGTGCATAAATATTTTTCAAAATAGCCGCAAACTGCACACCATATATATCATCATTGATCACCGTATTCAGGTATTCGCATTTAAAATGGGTAGCTATTTCGGCAGCCATTTCTTCATCAGCTCCTGAAAAAGTGAGGTATGATAATTTCTCGGCCGCCACTTCTTCGGCATGACATGGGCCCATGATGGTGAAATAATCTTTCAGCGCTACTCCAAATTCTTTTTCGAGATAATCATTCAGTAATATATTCTGCTCCGGAATAATTCCTTTCACGGCAGAAATAACTTTTTTACCTTCCAGGTCTCTTTTTGATAAATTTTTCAGAGTATCAGCTACATAGGCTGATGGTGTAGCTACAATAATATAGTCTGAAGCAGAAACAATTTTTGAAACACTTGTATCGAGGTTAAGTAATGAAGGATCAAAAACTGCAGAGGTTAAATAATTAGGATTGTGTTTTTGCTTGCGGATATATTCAACCATCGCATTCGTCCTTACCAGCCAGTTAATTTGTTCATTATTGTCTGTAAGAATTTTTGCCAATGCCGTTGCCCAACTTCCACTGCCGAGGATACCAAACATAGATCAGAACCAGGATTAATAGGATTATAAATGATTATGCCGAAATAAAATTAAGCAACTCAATTTTCATTCAGTAAATAATTTAAGTAAAAAGAGTCCTGACGTTTACAGTCGGGACTCTTTCCAAATTTCCTCATTAATCCTTTAAATCAAGTAAATCGTGGTTTTAGTTTTCAAACAACTTATCCTTCGGAACCACTTTTACTACAGTGCCATCTTTCAATGTCTTACTAATGGCATTAAAGGGACCTGTCACCACTTCATCACCTTCAGCAAGCCCCTCTTTTATCTCGATGTAATTAATATCCTGTACGTCGGTTTTTACTTTTACCCTTTTTACTTTTCCATCCTTTTGTACCACAAAAACTAATTCTTCCAGTTCATCGGTGTTTACTGCAACGGCATCATCAGCATTTCCCTCCACTCTTTGCTTTTTCTCTTCTTCTTTCTTTTTGTCAGCAATGGTTTTATCACTGCCGATCACTCTTGTAGTAACTGAATTAATTGGAACTGACAGCACATTATCCCTGCGCTTGGTTTTTATATCGGCGCTGGCATTCATCCCCGGACGGAAAGGAAAACTTTTTGGCTTTGACGGGTCTATAAGATCACTATAAGAGCTCCTGTCAAGTCTTATCCTTACTTCATATTGGGTTACGTCGGTACTGGCTAATGCGCTTGCGCCAGTGCCGCCTTTGGTACTGCTTGCTATCTGTGTTACTATTCCTTTGAACTTCCTGTTATTATAAGCATCCACTTCCACATCGGCACTGTCGCCAAGATGCACTTTCACTACATCATTCTCTCCCACATCTACTCTTACTTCCAACACACCCATATCGGCAACACGCATCATTTCTGTACCCAGGCTGAAGCTGTTACCGGACACTCTCTCACCTTTTTTTACTAAGAGGGAAGAAATGATACCGTCCATTGGCGCAACCAGTGTTGTTCTTCCCAAATTTTTATTTGCCGAACTCAAACCGGTTTGGGCTGTTTGTACTCCCGCTTGCAAACCTTTGATGTTTTGTTTTGCCGCATTGTAATTAGCCTGCGCCGATTTGTAGGTTGTTTCAAATCCCTCAAACTCGGAACGGGAAATCACTTTATCATCATACAATTTTTTGTTACGGTCATAGTTTTGCTTTGCCTGGTCAAGGGCTGCCTGCAAGGCTTCAAGGGCTGCTTTGCTATTCTCCACGGTGGCTGCGGACTGATTTACACGGGAAGCGGCTTCATCTCTTTGCAATGCATAGATGTCCGCAAAAATCCTTGCAAGGATCTGTCCTCTTTTTACACTGTCCCCTTCTTCTACATTCAGTTCTACAATTTCACCAGAGATATCAGGGCTGATCTTTACTTCAATTTCGGGATATACTTTTCCACTTGCGTTTACAGTTTCAGTAATTGTGCGGCGGCTTACTTTTTCAGCGGAAACCTTTACTCCTGTTTCTTTGTTTCCAGCCATCATTTTAAACACTACCAACAAAACAATTACTCCACCCAAACCAAACAATATCCATTTGACAGTTTTACTCATTTTATAGCAATTTATTTTATGTACTTAGCTTTTGAAATTCTATTCAGTTTCTGTTGCGTCGCACTCTTATACTTTCTGTTCGCTATTCATCAGGCCCCTTCCTCCTTCTCCTTCTCCGCCCGAGGCGGAAAGGAGCGGTACTTAAATTCTTTAATCAACTTCATATCTTCCAAATCATTAGTTCTTTAACCATCTAATATCGACCACTTTTGATTCTAAGACACTTCAAATAAGCTGGCTCTGTGTGTTTGCCAATCCTCCTCCGCCTGAGGCGGAGAGTTAGGGGGGCCGCTTTATAATCTTATTCCCTGTCCTTTATAAAATTCAAGCAACTTCATCTTAAAGATATAATCATACTGTGAATACAATGCTTGTATCTGCGCTCTCAAATAGTTATTCTGGCTATTGAGCAGATCAAAAGTTGATAACAAGTTCAGGTCATATCTTTTTTGAGCATACTCATAAGATTTTCCTGAAGTCTGAACACTCTTTTTGTCCGCATTATATAACTGCATGGATGAAGTAGCCTCATTATACGCTCTGTAAATATTTTGTTTCAAAGTCTGGTTATCCAGTTCTTTGGTCAGTTCCCATTGTCTTACCTGCAGTTTTGTTCTTTCCCAGTTCGAACGGGCAGATTTTCCATTAAAAATGGGAATGCTTAAACCAATTCCAATGCTCTCACTGAGGTTTGAATTTAGCTGATCTCCAAAAGGAGTAAGTCTTTCGCCAGTTTGAATAAAAGATGGAGAAAACACCGGGTAAATGTTGGGGCCAACCGTTATATACGCATCAGTTGCCTGATCGGGACCCTTACCTACTACAGGCCTTTTTACATTTACATAACTGGTACCAATTCCTCCAAATGCCGTTATCGATGGGTACATTAATCCCTTTGCAACGTCTACATCTTTTTTTGCAGACATGAGTCGAAGGTCGAGCACTTTATTTTGCGCAAGGTTTTGCAATGCCAGCGCATAAACAGCTTCTGGTTGCAGATCCCCCAAACTTTCAATAAAAATATTACCTATCGATGGCGATTCAATATCGAAGGCAGCGCCTGCATCAAGATTCAGCAATGCTTTCATTTGCAAAATAAATGTCTGTACACTTGCTTCTGCTGTTATCAGGTTTGAACTGTCCCGGCTAAGCTGTGCTTCCAGTTCAGCAGCATTTAATTCGGGCAATACACCTGCATCGACTTTTTTCCGGGTATTACTTAATTGTTCGTTCGTAGTACCGATCTGAACTCTTGTAAGGTTTGCCTGTTCTCTTGCAAGCAGTATTTGCAAATAGGCCACTGCTACATTCAATCCAACATCATCCTGCACTTTTAACACCTGGGCTTTATCAGCTTCACTTGCCAGCTTGTTACTTTCAATAGTATTTCTTTTCACAAACCAATTGAACAAGGTAACTCCCGATTGAAGGCTGAAGCTGGAGCTTAAGAAATTATTATCCTCCAATACACCGGTTGCCGGGTTTTCTGAACGACCAAAACGATAGCTGGTACTGTTCTGGAAATTCAATGAGGGGAACTGTGCACTTTTACTTTGATTATAGGTTACATCAGAAAAACGGGTTTGCAGGTCTGCTTGTTTTACAGAAATGTTATTAGCTTTTGCGTATTGAACGCATTTCAACAAATTCCATTTTTCCTGTGCCTGTGCTGAAACGGCCATAACTATAATGGCCAGAAAAAAAAGACTTCTTTTAAACATGGCGCAAAAATAAGAGAATTGATTTGTCCAATGACCGGATTATGACAAACGGGTGGTTAAAATATTATTCATTTTTCGAGAGCCTGCTCCAAATCCTTAATTAAGTAATCGGCCTCTTCCAGACCTACGTACAGCCTTACGTAACGGTGCTCCTGGTTTTTCGGATCGAATTCAGAAATCGGTATTCCCGAACATTTAGGGATCACTAAACTTTCATGCCCGCCCCAGCTTACCGCCATCATTATATGTTGGAGACTTTCGCAGAATTTCACGATCTCTTCCCTTTTATTCGCTTTTAAAACCAACGTCATTAAACCGCAGGCGCCCGACATTTGTTGCTTTGCCAGTTGGTACTGTGGAAATGATTCATCCAAAGGAAAGATGACAGCTTCTATTTTCGGATGCGACTTTAAAAATTTTAATACCTCAAGAGAAGTTTTAGTAATACGATCGATACGGACAGGGAGCGTTCGCAGGCCTCTTATCAAGAGCCAGGCATTAAAGGGTTGGATGCCGCTGCCGATATTCAAATACTCACTGTCAAATATTTTTTTGATCATCGCACGGGTTCCGCTTAATATTCCGCCAAGTGTATCACTGTGTCCACCGATATATTTGGTAGCTGTTTGCATGGCCAGATCAATCCCCATTTCAATTGGCTTTTGATAAAGCGGTGAACAGTAGCTATTGTCAATAAAAGTTGTAATGTCTTTTGATCTTGCCAGCGCCGCAACTTCTTTTAACGGTTGTAAAGCAAAATCCCAGCTATTGGGTGATTCGAGATAATATAAAGTTGTATTCGGTTTTGTAGCTGCTTCCCAATTTTCGATTGTGGTTCCATTAATATAGGTAGTCGTTACACCAAATCTTGGTAATATGACATCAAGCATTCTTTGCGCCCAGGTATATGGCGCCCTTACAGACACAATATGGTCGCCTGCTTTTACATTGGCAAGCACACCTGCAAAGATGGCGGCTGCTCCGCTATTAAAAACAAGACAATCTTCTGCGCCATCTAATGCTGCTAATTTTTTTCTTAGAATTTCAACAGTAGGATTTAAACCGCGGCTATAGAGGTAACCACCCATCTCGTCTTCAAATGCTTTACTCAGATCAGCTACAGACTTAAAAGCAAAATTGCTTGTCTGGGCAATGGGTGGAGAAATGGCATTAAAATAATTTTCTCTTTCTTCTCCCAACTCATTTAATATATACGAAAGATCCATCTTAAGTAGTTTGTTTTCTTATTCCACGGGTAAAAAAATAGATCAGCATAAAAAGTATTATTGATCCGATACCAATTATTGCATATTGTGGCGTACTAATGGCAATACTCGCCGCTACAAAAATATAGGCAGCAATAAATATGACCGGCAGTACCGGGTAAAATTTCATGGTGTAAATACCGGTACCATCAAGATGCTTTGTTCTTTTTCTTAAAATAAAAATAGTGGCGGCCGAAAATGCCATACCAAATGAATCGAGAAAAATGGTAAAGCTTAATATTTTATCAAATGTATCTGCAAAAAATAAAACGATAACGCACATGGCGGCAAAGACAGTAAGGCTAACGGTGAGCACATCTCTTTTTGCTTCTTTCTTTTTAAAAGCAGCGGGCAAAATGCCATCCATGCTCATAGCATACATAACTCTCGGGTTGCTGAGCAACAAAACATTTACATAAGCAAGCACAGCAAGAAACAGAAGAATTGATATCACATACTTGCCCGGTGCGCCGAACATTTTTTCCGCCACGATAGCTGCAATACCTTTTGAGGTTTTCAGTTCCTCAAACCCGATAATTTTATAATAAGCAAAACTTATGGTAAGGTAAAGCGCAATAATAATCAGTATACCAATAAAAATACCACGTGGAATTGTTTTACGTGGGTTCTCGACTTCTCCTCCAAAATTTATGGTTTGCTGGTAACCGCCATAGGTAAATGAAACAGCGATCAAAGCGATCCCAAATGATTTTATATAATCATTCCATGAAGGATCAGGGACAATTGCCGTTATAGTTTGCGAAGCATAATTAGACGGAAAAAAAAGTGAGCTTATAAGAAGAACAACCAACCCGATCTTTATGATCATTAAAATGTTTTGCGTTCGTGAACTCATTCTTAATCCCATCAGGTTCACTCCATAAAAAAGAATAATGGCAGACATAGCGATCAGCGCCTTTGTAAAAGATGATGGTTCTGTTGTAAAAATGACTTGTGAAATATATTCACTGCCTATCAAAGCCACACCCGAAAGCGATGCAGCGTTTGAGATAAGAATGATACAATTAATGGCAAAAGCAATAGAAGGATGATAACATTCGGCAAAAATTTTGTAATACCCTCCAGTGACCGGCAACCGGGAACCTATTTCGGCATAAGTCAGTGCACCACACAAAGCAATTAAACCGCCGGCAACCCATGCAAAAAAGAAAACGTTTGGAGTAAGTGCCGCTTTAGCCGCATCAGACGATGTTCTGAAAATTCCAAGCCCTATAACCAACCCTATTACGATCATTGTCAGCGAAAAAAGATTCAATTTATTTGACTTCATGGGCGGAAGATAAAGAATATTGAGGTTAACTTTACTCTCTGTATTTATGAAACATTTTTTTATTACCATACTGCTTTTATCACAAATAATTTTTTTAAAAGCACAAGAAACCGGGCAGGATTCATCACAAACTTTACAGGAAATAACTGTAAAAGCTTATGAACAAAACAGGAAGCTGATGCAGGTGCCTGCATCGGTCGCTGTCATCAATAAAGCACAACTATCCCGTTTTAGTAATACAAATATTCTTCCTGCCCTGAATACTAACCCGGGAATAAGAATGGAAGAGCGTTCGCCGGGAAGTTACCGGTTGAATATTCGTGGCAGCTCATTGCGTTCACCATTTGGCGTACGAAATGTGAAAACTTATTACAACGATATTCCTTATACTGATCCGGGCGGTAATACTTATCTGAACCAATTAAGTTTTTATAATATTCAATCGGCCGAAGTGATCAAAGGGC
>Ga0193738_1001301_pt1 | contig 10241 bp, 7 predicted proteins | sample L2a1metaG_FD_144927 | JGI IMG/M metagenome (GOLD analysis project Ga0193738, IMG submission 144927) | Soil microbial communities from a riparian zone of the East river system, Colorado, United States - L2a1 | ecosystem: Environmental > Terrestrial > Soil > Riparian zone | place: USA: East River...
TTTTCGTTCTGTTCGTTGTTTCTTCTGCAAAACTATTTGCACAAGATGGTTATAAAACGCCGCCAAAAGATATTGTGGATCTTGTATTGGTAAAACCAACACCCAACGTAAGTCTTGATGATAAAGCAGAATGGATGCTGTTTACGCAAAGCAATAGTTATCCTTCTGTAGAAGAATTGGCAAGACCAGAACTGCGGATAGCAGGGCTGCGTATCAATCCAAATAATTTTGCGCCAAGCCGGCAAACTTTTATCAATGATCTTTGGTTTAAAAATCTTTCCTCAAATAAAGAATTTAAAATAAGCGGGCTGCCCTCACCACTAATGGCAGGCAATATCAATTGGAGTCCTAATGATAAAAAAATCGCTTTCACTCACACAACCTCTGCCCGTGTTGATCTGTATGTTATAGACGTTGCTACGCAAAAAGCAACTAAAATAAATAAGCAGGCACTGAATACAATCTCGGGAGGCTACCAATGGATCGACGATAACACGTTATTATATCGTACAATTGTAAAACCTGTAAGTGCTGCTCCCCCAAAATCGGCCGTTCCCAACGGACCAACGTTGCAGGAAAATTATGGCAAAGCATCTCCCCGTCCTACTTTCCAGGACATGATCAAAAACCCTTATGATGAACAGCTTTATGAGTTTTATGGAACTACACAATTAGTAAGGAATGTAAATGGTGCAGAAACAAAAATTGGCGCCCCCTCAATTTATACAAGCATCAGTGTTTCTCCCGATAAAAAATATATGATGTTGCGTACAATTAAAAAACCATTTTCCTATCTCGTACCTGCATTTGGTTTTCCTTCCACCGTTGTTATTACAGACATGAATGGCAGGCAAATAAAAATGCTGGCCGACCTCCCTTCAGCAGAAACTGCTCCAAGCGGCAATGATAATGTGCAAAATGTTGCGAGAGCTTTTAATTGGAGAGATGATGAGGCAGCGACTGTTATTTGGTGCATGCCGCTTGACAGTGGTTTAATAAAAACCAACGTGGATTTTCATGATGCCGTATTTGCACTCAACGCTCCATTCAATGGGCCACCGAAAGAACTTTTCAAAACTCAAATGCGCTATCGTGGTGTTGGCTGGGGTAATTCAACAGTTGCATTGGTAAATGAAGGCCTTACCAGCAAGCAATTGACAAGAATAAATCGTTATAATCCTTCAACCGGGGAGCTAGAAAAACTGATGGAAAGAAATACCACCGATAATTATTCAAATCCCGGCAATCCGGTTACGGAAAAAAACCAGTTTGGCAGTGATGTGATAAAACTGATCGACAATGGCAACAAACTTTTGATGAATAACACAACCGGGGCATCACCCAATGGTGATCTTCCTTTTCTTGCAACATTTGATCTCAATACAAAAAAATTGGACATAATCTGGCGCTGCACTGATGGATATTTTGAAAGCATTGTTCGTGTTCTCAATCCTGACAAACTTGAATTGTTAACGAGAAAAGAAAACGAAAAAGAAGTTCCTAACTATTGGATAAAAAATTTGAAAGCAAAAATTGCAGACAGGCAGATAACCAGTTTCACCAATCCTTACCCGCAAATGGAAGGAGTAAGTAAGCAAAAAATAAAATATAAAAGAGAAGACGGTGTTGATCTTACCGGCGACCTGTATTTACCAAAAGGCTACGATCCGAAAAAAGACGGGAAGCTTCCTGTGATCATGTGGGCCTACCCCGCCGAATTTAATTCTGCAGCAGATGCTGCCCAGATCAGGGGAAGTGAGCATAGGTTCACTTATGTTGGCTATGGCAGCCCGATTTGTTATGTTACTCAAGGCTATGCAGTTTTGAATAATGCAGAAATGCCGATCGTTGCAACTGATAAAGACAAAAAGCCAAATGATAATTTCAATGACCAATTGCGGATGAATGCCGAAGCAGCGATCAATAAATTAGATGAGATGGGTGTTGGTGACAGGAATCGTGTTGCAGTTGGTGGACATAGTTATGGCGCATTCATGACTGCGAATTTGCTTGCACATACTAAACTTTTCAAAGCAGGGATCGCACGCAGCGGTGCCTATAATCGTACGCTTACACCATTTGGATTTCAAAATGAAGATCGTACTTACTGGCAGGCGCCGGATCTCTATAATGACATGAGCCCATTCATGAGTGCAGATAAAATAAAGACACCGATACTGCTTGTTCATGGCGAACTTGATAATAACACAGGCACCTATCCAATACAAAGTGAAAGAATGTTCAACGCCATCAAAGGTCATGGCGGCACAGTTAAGTTTTTATTGTTGCCATATGAAAGTCATGGTTATGCTGCCAAAGAAAATATCCTTCATTTGCTCTACGAACAATATGCATGGGTAGAAAAATATGTGAAGAATGCTGATAAGAATACGCCGGGTGCCGATAAACAAAAGGCTTTCTGATCAGAAAATCTGTATAGTTATAAATCCTGTCATTACCTGGCAGGATTTTTTTGTTTCAGGCAATTTACCTTTAGGAAATCTCACCATTTATCATCACCTTATCAATAAGATTTGTACCGAAAGCATAAGGCAAATAGGCTAAAGAAGGAATTGGTCTTGTAAAAATCAGGTTCGCCTTTTTACCAACAGTGATACTTCCTGCTTCGTCTTGCAATTCCATCGCAAAGGCGCCATTGAGTGTAGCAGCATTAATGGCTTCTTCAGGCAACATCTTCATTCCTGTGCAACTCATAGCTACCACTAAATTCATATTCCCTGAAGGAGATGAACCTGGATTATGATCAGAAGCCAATGCGATTGCGCATCCTGCATCGATGATCTGTCTTGCCGGCTGAAAGGGCATGCGAAGAAAAAATGCAGCAGTCGGCAAAAGAGTTCCAATAGTTTGAGAATTTGCAAGCTTACTAATAATATCACCGTTCACCGTTTCCAAATGATCTACCGAAACTGCATTAAGCTTTATACCGATCTCTACGCCACCAGAAAAATTAAGCTGGTTCGCATGTATCTTTGCTTTCAGTCCCTGTCGCATACCTGCTTTACAAATCGTTTCAGTTTCTTCTGGTGAAAAAAATCCATTTTCACAAAACACATCAATATAGTCAGCGAGTTTTTCTTTTTCGATCACAGGCAACATTTCATTAATGATAAGATCGATATAGCCTTTGTGATTCTCTCTATATTCCAATGGATAAGTATGAGCTCCAAGAAAAGTTGCCTTGATTGGGATTGGCGATACTTCCTTTAATCTTTTGATCACACGCAACATCTTTAACTCACCTTCAACAGATAACCCATAACCACTTTTAATTTCGATCGCTCCTGTTCCGAGTTTAATTACCTCGTTCAGTCTCTTCCATGAAATATTAAAAAGTTCATCCTCACTCATTGCATTCAACTTCTTTGCCGAGTTTAAAATACCACCGCCTTTTGCAGCGATCTCCTCATAACTCATTCCTTTTATCTTATCTACAAATTCTTCTTCTCTGCTTGCTGCAAACACTAAATGTGTATGTGAATCACACCAGCATGGAAGAATAAATTGACCAGTTGCATCGATGGTCAGTTTAAAGTTTGATGTTTGATGTTTGATATTTTGCATACTCCCATACTCTGCTATCAAACCGTTCTCAACGATCAGGTATGCATTTTCAATGGCAGGAAGAATTGACAATTCATTTCCTTTAAGGAGTTTTGATTCTTCCCTTACACCAACGAGCTGTTTAATATTAGATATGAACGTCGTCATTTTTATAATTCATTCCAGACTTGTTTTGCAAATTGTTCCAATGATGGATCCCTTGCTCCCATCAGCAATAGTACACAATTGTCAGTGAGATGAGAACGAATAGAAGAAACGAGATCATTCCTGTTCTCAACAAAAAAAGCATTGGCGTCTTTTGCTTTCAGGTCATTTATCAAATCATTTGAAGAAATATCTTTTGTAGTGGTCCCGCCTGCATAAAAGATCTCACTCATCCATATTTCGTCTGACGATCTCAGCGCTTTTGATATTTCATCAACAAAATCTTTTCGCAGAAATTTTGTTGGTGCATAGCCATGTGGCTGAAACCATGCTATTACCTTTTTTGCAACAGGTTGACAAGCCATAATACTTGCCGCACATTTTACAGGGTTATGCGCATAATCATCGATCAACCATACGCCGTTTTTATTTCCATAAACCTGGCTGCGACGATAGATCCCCTCATAATTTTTTAAAGCAGCCGCACACGTTTCCAGGTCAACACCTATATGATCAGCAACAGTAACAGCGGCAACCGCATTTTCCATATTATGCCTGCCTAATGTGTTAATGGTGAACGGTGCTTGGTCGATTCTGAATTGAATAGTCAAGCCATTTTGGATGAAATCCCCTGAAACAATTTTTGCAGGGCTCTTTTCATCAATTGAAAAATCATTTTCGATATCCACCGATAACTTCCTTGCCAATGGATGTGACCGATTCACCACAAATTTTTTACTATTATTTTTAAACGTGGTAAAGATTTTCATTAGCGAGTCGATCTCTTTGTGGTCTTTATCAACATTGAGCAATAAACCAATTTCTGGTTTGTAATAAACTATTGACCCGTCGCTTTCATCTGCTTCAATTACCAGCCAATCTCCCGGTCCCACCTTTGCATTTCCGATCTTTCCTGCCTTTATGATACTTGTAAGTCCTGCACCGCTGATAATGCTTGGTTGCATGCCGGCATGCTCAAGTATTGCAAACAACATAGCTGTCGCTGTACTTTTTCCTGATGTCCCGCCTACAGCAATCGTTTTTTTACTTCCTGCGATCAGTGCAAGCAGTTCGCTTCGTTTAATGATCGGGATGTTTAGTTGTTTTGCCTTCTGCACTTCATACACGGTATCCTCAATAGCAGTACTTACAACTATCAAATCTGATCTATCATTAATACCGGAGCCATCCTGCAAAAAGCATTTGATCCCCTCTGCTTCCAGTTTCTCCTGGGTTTCATTGAACTCGCCTTCTTTAAAATAACGATCGCTGCCGGAAACATTTTTACCAATACCCCGAAGGTATTGGGCCAATGCACTCATGCCGGTGCCGGCAATGCCAATAAAAAATGGATTTTGGAAATCGCTGAGAGATGAGATCATTGTTACAAATGTAGTAATTGCCTCCTATTATTTTCTTTTGTAAGTAACTGAAATAAGCCCGGAAGAATAATTCTTAACTTCCTTTACATTCCAGTTGATCCGTTTTTCAACCTTAGGAAAAAAAGCTTTCCCTTTACCAAGTAAAACCGGACAAATGACAAGGCTAAGTTCATCGATAAGGTCAAGATTTAGTAACGAAGAAACCAGTTCTGCCCCTCCAAAAACAGCGATCTCTCCACCGGGTTCATTTCTGATTTTTCCAACTTCAGTTTTAAGATCTCCATTTACCAAAATATAATTGTCTTCTACTTTATCCAGGGTATTGGAAAACACATACTGTTTCATGTGAGCAAAGGAATTGATCATTTCCTCACTTACTTCGCCTTTCATTTTCAATGATGCCTCATAGGTTTTGCGTCCATGAAACATGGCATCGATCTTCTTCCAGGATTCTTCCACTTCTTTGAATTGTTCCGGATCATAAATTATCCAATCAATCTCTCCGTTAGGACCTTCGATAAAGCCGTCAATTGTAGTAGCAAAACCTGCAATTATCTTTCGCATAAAAAATCAATTACCAGTGGTAAAAACATTTACCCAATCAACATACATTGTTCCTGCCTGGATCAAGGCAGGGTTAAAATTAGAAAAGAAAAGCCCACCTGCAGCAAGATTCAATGTTATTCGTTCAGTCTTTCCAAACAGGCTTTGCACATAAATGCCGGAATTTGTTTTTTACCAATACCCCATCAAAATAAAACTTTAACTCATTTTGACTCCAGATCATTTCATAAACATGATAACAAGTTTGCAAACTCACATCAGTGGTCACAAAGCCTTCCGCACCTCGAACAAGATTGCAATTTGCATTTCTGCCATAAAAATAATTTGTCTGGTATTTCATATCCTCCTGCCCCTTGCTTCCAGTATATCGATTCGGCCAGGGATCTCCATAACGCCAAAATGCTGGCCACGTGCCATAGCCTGCAGTATTTCCCTAAAAAGCTTTTTAGCTTATTATAGCGCATTTACTTTATTTCAATCTTGAATAAATAGCTTCATCCCTAAAATTCCCATTATAATAAATGCTTTCTTTTAAATGACCTTCTTTTATAAAGCCGGTACTTTCCAAAACAAAAGTGGATGCAATATTATCCGGATCTAATAATGCTTCAATACTATGCAGGCCTAAAACAGTAAAGCCATAATCAACAACAGCATTGACCGCTTCTTTCATTATTCCTTTTCGCCAATGGTCTGGATGAAGTATATAACCAATTTCGCCGCGATAATTTTCCTTTTTAAAATTCCATATACAAATTGTACCCATAATAATTGATGGGTCATGTAAGAATGTAATTCCCCAGAGAATTGATTCATTCTCGTCCACAGCTTTATTGATCTTATTAATAAATTCTTCCACCTCGATGATTGTTTTTGCCGGCTCCCTCCCTATATAGCGTAAAACATTTTCATTTGACCGCAGAAAAAACATTTCATTAGCATCAGTTTTTTCAAGCTTTCTTAATAGAAGTCTCCCGGTTTTTAATTCAGGGAACGGAGTGAAATTCAGTACCAGCATTGATAAAAATTATTTTTGTAAAGATCTCCACTCATCTTTTGTCATTTCAAATTTTATTTCGCCTTTTCCATGTATGCCGGCCTCTTTCCACCCGGCTTTCCGGTAAAACAATTCCGCCCTTGTTTTTGGCGAGGTTCCCAACCAAACCGTTTTATCTGTTTGTGAGAAATACCAGTTCAGCATTTCCTCATGTAATTTTTTTCCGATACCTATTCTTTCAAAATCAGGATGAATGAACAGTGCCCAGATATTATTTTCTACCAGGTCTGCAATGGCAAATCCAACAATCTCTCCATCGATCTCGCAAACCCATCCTTTTCCACGGTGGGTTATATAATCTTCTACGTCGCTATCCGGAACCAAAGCAGGATCAGACAACTGATTTTCTTTTACAAGGTTTCTGACAACCTGTATTTGATAAATGTCTTTTATTTCTGCATCACGGATATTCATTTTATAAATGTTGAAAATATTATAGAAATGAAAAAATCTATTTTGTCTTCACAAGTAATCCACAAATGGATATGGCCCTTATAAATAGATCACCATTGAAAGGTTACATACTTACCTTTGCGGTATTAAGAGCAACGAAAGTCCCGTTTTGATCCGTTTTCACGATGTGCCTTGCTAATGAACGGTAGTTTAAGACAGTTTTAAAAACTTAAAAGAAAGAAAATGGTACAAAAAACCTACTACAAAACAAAAGAGTATTGTAAAGTAAAATTTTCATTTGCAGCAGATGCTGCTGAAACTATTGAAATTCTTGGTTTGAACAGTGATTGGAAGAATTCTGTGATCATGAGCAAAAAGAAAGATGGAAGCTTCAGCGCTGATGTAAACCTTCCGAAAGATTCTACACATGAATTCAAATACCGGGTAAATGAAACTTTGTGGCTGAATGACCCTGAGGCTGACAAAGAAGTTCCCAACGAATTCGGGGGAAGCAATAGTGTGATCGTAATTTAAATTTTTATTTGTCTTATTACCTGACCCGGTAATTTTTCAGTAAAAAACTGGATAGTTGCGGGGCAGGGATTTTTATGCTTGTTTCAAGATTTTATACTCAGGCATTAATCCAGAACGCATATTCATCCAATTAAAGCCGGTTTAGCACATTTTTCGACCTTTAATCGCTTTTTGAAAAATATCCGGCCCAACTGAATAGTACTTGTTGGATTTGTTCGCCAAATAAATTATGTTGGTACCCGAAAACAAAATACCTGGTATATGAAATGGTCAAAATTCTATGCTTTCCTGTTTTTTGCAGCAATATTTTTCACTTCGTGTTCCGACGATGCTACAGATAAAAAAGATCCGGCAACAACAAATGAAAATGCAAGCAGTACTCCAACAAATCTCAGCGTGGCAGAACAAAAAAGATCAGATATAGCCGTACAGGGATTAAAAGGGAAAGTGGAAGTAATGTCTGAATCGATCTTGCCTGGTGAAGGATCCAAAAAAGTGCGATCAAAAAACGTTTTCAAATATGATGCGAATGGCAATATGATAGAATTAGCAAATTACAAGGCAGACGGAAAAGTAAATTCAACGATCAGGTCCACGTATGATGCAAGTGGTAGATTAATAAAAGAAGAAACATTCTTAGGAGATGGCAAGGTCGATCTTGTGTCAGCTATAAAAACTGATGCAAAAGGGAATAAAATTGAACAGGAAGATGTAAGACCTATGGGAAATATCATATTTAATTATAAGTATCATTATAAGTATGATGAGAAAGGCCAGCAAACAGAAAGGATCGCTTACCGGGGGAATGGAACATTGTTATTCAGGTATATTTTTAAATACGACGATAACGGAAATAAGTCCGAATGGATACAACAAGGCTCCGATAGCTCTGTAGTTGGAAAAGTTACTTACAAATACAATGAAAAGAATAACCTGGTAGAACAAACCGAATATAAAGGAAATGGCATTGTAAACGCGGTATATACTTACAGCTATGAGTTTGATAAAAAAAATAACTGGATCCGTCAGAAAAAAATACAGGATGGAAAAGTGGTTGAGATCAAAACGAGAGATATCAAATACTACTGAAAATATTCTTAGAAGTTAATTGTTTGCCTGATCTTTCTTGTGATCAATGCCATGCTCAGGTATTTTATATTCAAGAAATCAAAATGCCGGAGCAATAAAAATGTAATAGCTGTTTCTTTTAAAGCAATTGCATTGTTAAAACAATCCAGTGCTTTTTCCCTTGAACCGGCCCTTGCATAATCTATCCCCATCCATACCTGGGAGATGTACTCACTTTTTTCTTTCAGCTCACTATAGCCCTTGTCAACTTCTTTTTCCATGGCAGAAAAATCGCCATCGGTATAAAATTTCTTCAGCATTTTGTTGCCCGATCTTTCAGCAGAAGCGATGGCTTCTTCCTTATTATTCAGGAACCAGTATAAACGCGAAAGATCATCATAATACATTCTTTGTAATACCGGGTCAACGACCGATTTTTCAATTAATTTTTTTTGCAAACTGATCGCTTCATCAGCATGGTTATTATTTACGAGTGCCCTGATCCGGTTCTCTACCAGGTAATCCCACATAGGGTTCAACTCTGTACCCTGCGCATAAATTTTCAACGCTTCTTCTTTTTCGTCCTTAGCTTCTAACAAAATACCCAACCATAAATAGACATTGGCCTGGTTTGCATTCAGATCAATGGAACGACGATAGGTTATCTCAGCAGCATGCCAGTCAAATGTTTGATGATACCAATAGCCAAGGGTGGCTTGAATTTCTCCGGACGAAGGGTCAAGGCCAAGGGCTGTATCAATATTTTTCTTCGCGAGCCAAAGCATCCTGGCGGGATCTTCATACCCGCGGAAAGAAGAAAGTAAATAAGTCGTCGCAAGACCTGAATAGGCATCTGCAAATGTTCTGTCTTTTGTTACTGCCTGCTGAAAAAGCTCCCTTGCAACCAGCAGATCGGTCTTATTTCTTTTCTCAATAAGAAATTTTCCACGCATGTAAAAATCATATGCCTGCAAATTCACTGTTGGCACGTAATCCAGTTGCTGCGATTCTTTTTTTGTAAGTGTTGTATTAAGTACAGAAGCAATTGCCAGGGCAACTTCCCGTTGGATAGTAAAAATATCATCAACTGGCCGGTCATACGATTCTGACCATAAGTGCTCATCAGTAACTGCATTGATAAGCTGGGCGGTGATACGAACTTGTTTCAGGGATCGCTGTACACTTCCTTCAAGGATCGTAGCAACGCCAAGTTCCTTCCCTATCTCCCTTATTGATTTTGGGTTTGTTTTATATTGAGTTACCGAAGTACGGGAAATGACCTTAAACGATTTTATTTTTGAAAGCTGTGTAATGATATCTTCAGTAAGTCCATCACTGAAATACTCCTGCTCTTTATCACTGCTCATATTCACAAAAGGCAAAACAGCGATGCTGTTCTCATCAATGGCCACATGCTCATCATTCGGGCCCGTATGGTAAACTGTCTTACTATATTCTGTCAGTACTTCATAGATCCTGACCGGAGTTTTTACGTTCTTCAAATATTCTTCCTT
>Ga0193738_1001302_pt1 | contig 10233 bp, 5 predicted proteins | sample L2a1metaG_FD_144927 | JGI IMG/M metagenome (GOLD analysis project Ga0193738, IMG submission 144927) | Soil microbial communities from a riparian zone of the East river system, Colorado, United States - L2a1 | ecosystem: Environmental > Terrestrial > Soil > Riparian zone | place: USA: East River...
TCGGTGGGTAGTTTTTTGGACCTTGAAAATAAATCATTTCAGCAATTTTTGAATTTAATGTTTAGGTTAATTATTACCCTTTTCGAAACCGGGCGGCGGGCAAATTCAGCGTATATTTGCAGCCCTGCCCGCCGAAGTTCTGACGAAGGCGGGTTCGATTTTTTTATGAGCAAAAAAGGAAAAGTATTGGTGGCAATGAGCGGTGGTATCGATAGTACCGTGACCGCATTGATGCTTCATGACGAAGGATATGAAGTGGTGGGCATTACTATGAAAACATGGGACTATGCAGCGAGTGGTGGAAGTAAAAAAGAAACCGGTTGCTGTAACCTTGATTCATTCAATGATGCAAGACAAGCGGCCGTTGAACATGGCTTTGCACATTATATTCTTGACATACGCGAAGAGTTCGGTGGTTTTGTAATTGAAAATTTTGTTGATGAATATTTAGCCGGCCGGACCCCTAATCCATGTGTGCTTTGCAATACACATATTAAATGGAGAGCATTATTAAAAAGAGCTGATGCATTGAACTGTGATTTTATTGCAACGGGTCATTATGCAAAGATCCGTCAGCATGATAACGGAAGATTTGTTGTGAGTAAAGCTGTTGATGATACAAAAGACCAGAGTTATGTTTTGTGGGGGTTGCAACAAGACCTTTTGAGCAGGACAATATTGCCATTGGGACCATATAGAAAAACCGAGATAAGACAAATGGCTTTTGATTATGGTTATCCTGAACTGGCAAAGAAAAGTGAGAGTTATGAAATTTGTTTTGTTCCTGATAATGATTACCGGGGTTTCTTGAAAAGAAATGTAGAGGGATTGGAGGAAAGAGTTGATGGCGGAAATTTTATTGATAAAAATGGAGCTATTTTAGGTAAACATAAAGGCTATCCATTTTATACCATTGGTCAACGAAAGGGATTAGATATTGCTCTTGGTCGTCCGGTGTTTGTAACTAAAATTGATCCTGATACCAACACTGTTGTTTTAGGTGATGAAGAAGACCTCGAGCAAAATGAAATGTTAGTGGGGAAATTAAATTTGATAAAATACGATCTGATCACACCCGGGATGGAAGCGACAACTAAGATCCGTTACAAGGATAAAGGTGCGTTGTCAAATATTTATCCTGAAAATGCTTCAATGAGGGTGAAATTCTATGAGCATGTAAAAGGAATAGCTCCCGGCCAAAGTGCTGTATTTTATGAAGGTGACGACGTACTGGGAGGTGGGATTATTCAGTCAGGAGCACTTAATCGGTAGTCTTTAGCCAATAATTTGGAGTCTGACTCAGAACTCCGAAGCTGCCTGCCGGCAGGCAGGCTACTGACCCTGAACTAATTACAATACAATAAATACACGAAAATCTCGTTTAAAAGGCCGGGAAATTGTAGTTCCCGGTTTTTGTTTTTAGTTTTGAACCGTCTTGCCTAAGGTGAGATTCCGTTATAAATCTAATGTACCCTTATTGATCAACAATCTTATGAGATCGAAGAACCTGATATCATTTTTAGCCGCAATTGGTTTTCTTTTTTCCATCGCCTCATGCGAAAAGGAAACTGAAGAATTTAAGACAGAAGCTATTTCTGATTATTTGCCCCTAACTGTTGGCAAGTATATTATTTACAGGTTAGACTCAACCGTATTTACAAATTTTGGAAGAAATGAAGAAATTCACAGGTACCAGGTAAAACATTTGGTAGATGCACAGCTTCCGGATAATCTTGGGAGACCAAGTTTCCGTATTCTCCGCTATTTAAGAGATTCACTGGGAACACAACCATGGGTGGAAAATGGAACTTACCTGATTACTCCTCTTACTAACGAGGTAGAGGTGATCGAAGATAATCTCCGGTTCATCAAACTTCACTTGCCATTTAAATTAAATAATGACTGGAAAGGAAATAAATATTTGTCGGATGATCCCTATGCGTCTCTTTTTACGTTCTTCAATGATGATAACATGAATGAATGGGATTACAGCATGGACCAGTTTGATAACACCACAACTATTGCTGGCAAAACGTACAATGATGTCTATACTATTTTCCAGATAGATGAATCGATTAATGCGCCTGTTACAAATAACATGCAACCCGGATACAGGACGCTGGCTTCAGATAAATTTGCAAAAGATATTGGTCTTGTTGCCCGTGATTTTATAATGTGGGAATACCAACCACCGTCACCAGGTTCACCTCCGGGTACTCTTGGCTTCAAAACCGGTTTTGGCATCAAAATGTGGATGGTTGAGCACAATTAACCTTGCATATTAATTAGTATTTTTGGATCGGCTAAAAGTCATCCTGAATGAAAAAATTGATCGCTGTACTTATTGGAAGCTGTTTACTTTTGACTGAAATACAAGCACAATTCACCCGTTACGTTGTAAAGCTTAAAAATAAAGGAGCTAATCCTTTTTCACTTTCCGCTCCTGCAGCCTTTTTATCACAGCGAGCTATCGACAGAAGAACTAAATATGGTATTGCTATTGACAGTACTGATCTGCCGGTAACGCCTTCCTACATTTCTCAAATAAAAAATGTTCCAAACGTCACCGTATTAAATATTTCCAAATGGCATAATAGTGTTGCGATTCAAACCTCTGACGCAAATGCCATCACTACTATTAACGGGTTATCTTTTGTTCAATCTGTTGCAGCGATCGCCACAAAAACGCAGAATAATACTACTGGAAAATTAATTATAGCTGATCAGCCATCTAGCCTATCTCAAAGAAGCACGGGTATAACCGCCGATTTTTTTAATTATGGTGCCGGCTCTCTTGCTGAGATCAATCTCCATAAAGGACAATTTTTACATAACATAGGATTACGGGGGCAAGGAATGGTAATAGCTATGCTTGACGGCGGCTTTTTCAATTATACTACACTTGATGCAATGGACAGCATCATTTTAAATAACCAGGTGCTGGATACCTGGGATTTTTATTCTAATAACCCTATAGTTTCAGACGATCATCCACATGGTATGCAATGCTTGTCAACGATTGCAGCAAATATTCCCGGCCAATTTATTGGTAAAGCGCCAAAAGCAAACTTCCTGTTATACCGTACAGAGGATGTGAATAGTGAATACCCCATTGAAGAATTCAATATGGTATGCGGAATGGAAAGAGCCGACAGCGCCGGCGCCGATCTTATTTCTGCTTCATTAGGTTACTCTGAATTTGATGATGCTTCATTTGATCATACCTATGCACAAATGAATGGCAATATAACCATCGCTGCCATTGGCGCTGACCTTGCAGCTAAAAAAGGAATTCTATTTGTAGTTGCCGCAGGCAATGAAGGCAATGCTGCCTGGCATTATATTATGACACCGGCAGATGGGGATAGCGTTCTCGCAATAGGAGCAGTAAATACAAGCGGATCAGTTGGATTATTTTCCAGTTATGGCCCGTCGGGTGATGGACAAGTAAAACCCGACGTTGCTTCAATAGGGGTTAATGCAATGGTTCAGTCAACAAGTAACACAGTTGTTACCGGCAGCGGAACTTCCTTTGCTTGTCCCAATATGGCTGGCTTATCATCTATTCTTTGGCAGGCATTTCCTGAAGTTAATAATATGAGAATTGCAAGAGCATTACGTGAAACTGGAAGTATTGCCGGTACACCAAACGATAGAATTGGCTATGGAATTCCTGATCTGAAAGCTGCTTTTGGAAAATTACTTACTGAATTTGCTACTTCGTCTTCAACTATCAATGGATGCAGGGTTTATGTGAACTGGACAAGCAAAGATGTGGGCGCCATGAAATATGAAATTGAAAGAAAAGCTCCGGGAGAGACTAATTTTTCAAAGGTCGGAGAGTTGGTTCCAACAGCGGGTGTTTCTTTAGCAACGCATAGTTATGAGTTCATTAATACGTTGGCAACGGGAGCATCAGGATCTTTTTCATATCGCATAAGACAAATTATAGATACAGCAGTAGCCACGTTCGCGGCTGTTTATGTTGATACAACCGTGGCAAATCTTGCGTCGCCATGTGTTGTTACCGGTGTAGTAAATCCGGGCACTATTAATAACTATGTAGTTGTCAGGCCAAATCCGGCGACTGGCTCTACTGCAACATTGATAATTGAAACAACAGAAGCTATCCAAAGCATGCCGATCCTTGTTTATAATATGAATGGAAGGTTAGTGCAGCGATCACAGGAATCAAAAGGCTCTGGTAAAAAGATCATTGATCTTTCTGTAGGTAAACTGCCGAAAGGAAAATATTTTATTAACGTTTATAATAAAAATGTCCTGATCGGTACTGCAGAATTTATAAGATTATAATTCTTTTTCGAATAAAGCCACAAACATAGAATCAGCTTTTTTATCATACCCTTTTAAAACTTCCATTTGTTTTAATTTCAATTGGAAGTTTTCTTTTATAAATGCTACTACTTCTTCGTTTTCCTTTTTAAATACTGAGCAAGTGATATAAACAAATGATCCTCCCGGTTGAAGTTGTGCAATTGCATTTGATACAATTCTTTTTTGAAGTGACGAATACTCCCTTATTTTTCTTTCCTGGAAAAAATAAAGCTGTTCTGGTGTACGGCTCCATGTACCGGAACCCGAACAAGGAACATCCGCAATAATTAATTCAAAGTTTGAGGTTTGAGGTTTGAAATTTGAGGTTGTCAAATCAGTTACAAAACTTTTATAATTATTAACTCCTGCTTTTTCAAATCTTTTCTTAAGATTAATAATAATACTTTCCCTTATATCAGAAACAGTAAGTTTGATCTTTGGATCCATATCGAAAGCCATTATCGATTTACCGCCGCTGCCTGCACAGCAATCCCAAACCGAAGGTTTGTCATTCCGAAGCGAAGCGAAAGCGAAGCTGAGGAATCTATTTGTTTGTTGAGAATTGTAATCCTGTATAACTGCCTCTTTATCCAATTCAATGATCTCATCGATCTTTGAAGAGTTGGTTAGAGCAAGACAAGTTTCAGCTACCATTTTAAATTCGACTCCTGCCCGCTGAAGTTTTTTTGTGACCAACTTTTCTTTTCCCGGACGCAGCCGAAGAAAAAGATCTGGTTGAATAAAAAATGACTGGCAAAATTTTTCAGGATCGATCTCTTCACTCAATTCATCTTTCCAGGGAAAAACATTCTGCATTAATAATGAATAACCTGCCCGTCCGGCAGGCGGGTTAATAATTAATAATTTTTCAGTAAGAGGAAGGTTGCACTTTTCGTTCCATTCCGGTTTTAGGGCAGCAAGTATCTCATTTGGCTCATCAGAACAAAGAAACAAGCCGGTTAGTATTTTTTCTTCAGTACTTGTATTCATCACCACCTTGCCCATCCTGAAAAAACAATAACAGAGGTTTGCAATTTGCTTTCGGTCTTTTGACCCAAATTTTTTATTCGCGGAAAAATATTTTTTTAAAAAAGAAGAAAGCGGTTCATTTCCCTTATAAATGCCCAGGATCTCTTTCGTCGAATTAATGTAGGAATGATAACGGCTCACCGTTGATTTAATTTTTACTTATAACCGCAGAAGATATAAACAAATATTAACTCTGGCATAAAAATTTGTGCATAAGAAATGAACAAAATGATATCTGGAAAATTAAAAACCCTGCAGGGATGTTGAGGAAAAATATTCTCACTTATTTCTTTACGTTTAAACTATAAAATTATGAAGACATTTAGCATATTACTTTTCGCTGGTATTATGGCGGGAAGTAATTTATTGAACACATCTGATGAAACTGTAACATCTAAAGAGTTGACTAAGACTTATGTGTCATGGTCAACCATTGACACTGTAATAGTGCCAGCGACCATTCAAACTTCTTTTAGTACTAAATATCCAGGTGCTACAAAAGTAATGTGGTATCAATACACTCCGGATAAAAGCAAATCCACAGATCCCACAGTATGGTATTATGGTCTTGACGACAAGGACTATTACGTAACTTATACCTGGCAGGATGCAGATTATATTGCATGGTACGACAATGGAAACTGGATCCGTTCTTCACAAAACATCGACAACATAGATCTTCCCGCAGATGTGATGAGAGCGATCAATACTCAATATCCGGGTTACAGAATTGTGGATGTAGATCTTGAACGGGATAGCAAACAGGAGTTGTATGAAGTAAAATTGGAGAAGGGCGATACAAAATGGAATGTGCATTATACTCCTACCGGCACTGTTTCCAGGAAAAAAGAAAGACATATGACCAAATATGATCCGCAGGCAGAAATGACTACAGATTTCCAAACACGTTTTCCTAATTCTACTGATGTAGTCTGGTATCGCTACACCCCAGATGAGAGGGTTGAACTTCTGCCAACTGACTGGGATTATAATATGGATGCAACAGACTATGAAGTAAGATTCAAGCACGAAGGAACAGATTACCATGCATTTTATAATGATGGGAAATGGGTTCGTTCAGAATCACTGATGATGACCAATACTTCAAAGCTCCCCGCAAACATTAATGAACTGTTGAAAACACAATACAGCGGTTATACAGTTAAAGATGTGGAAACTGAACAGAACAGCAACAGAACAATTTATGAAATAGAATTAGCCAAAGGAAATGAAAAATGCAAAGTGCATTATACTTCAGAAGGTGCGATCATTAAGAAAAAATGCAGAACTGTATAATAAACGAATGTTGATTCGCAAACTATGATGCAAACAAAAGAATGAACTCAATTTGGGTTCATTCTTTTTTACAGCCCACGCAAATGGCAGGTATGATTTACTAAATTACCATTGAAAGTTTTTGAAAATTGTTGGTACATTTAGAATCATGTTTTCTAAGAGATCAATACTGCTTATTCTCCTCCAACTCTCTTTCTTACTGTGCAAAGCGCAGCAGGTTAATTTTATAAAATACACGGTGTATGATGGTTTGGTGGCCAACCCGATCCGTTGTATTTACCAGGATAGTAAGGGCTTTATCTGGATTGGCACTATTGAAGGACTCAGCCGTTATGACGGATACCGGTTTATCAACTATACAACGAGCAATGGCCTCTCCCACAATTTTATTAATTCATTTTTTGAGGTTGATGGCAAACTTCTGATCGCCGAAAATAATGGCGCTATTGATGTAATGCAAAATAACAGTGTTCAAAAAGTATTCGTGGCATCAAGCGCCGTGAATATCATTTCGCCGTATAAGGATAAGTTGCTTATGTCCTCAGACGGAAACGGCTTTTATGAGTACAAAAATGATACGATCATTTTACCTGCACAGGGCAAAACGGGAACCTCACTCGGCCATTTTGTCGCGCTGAATGATTCGCTGTTATTAACCGATGGCGTTGATGACCATCTTATTGTTTACAAAAAGGATCTCACGGTTTATGCAACATTGAAAATTCCAGGTGTCCATTTTAATTCGCTTTTACGGGATTCAAAAAACAGGGTATGGGCCTGTACTTCGGCAGGATTAAAATTTTTAGAAATTCACCCCGGGAAAAATACTCATTTATCGTTGGCGCCATTGCCTCCGATGTTCGACTATGCTCCGCTGAATAATTCCCAGGTCACTTCGATGCTTGAAAACAAAGACGGCAGTTTTTGGATCGGCACCTCAAAGGGATTAGTGCACTTATTTCCGGGTGGTGACTACCATGTGTATGAAGAAAAAGACGGCCTTCCTTCAGCGCATATCCAGGCCATTCATCAGGACCGGGAAGACAATCTTTGGATTGGTACAACATTGGGTCTTGCCAAATGGGTATCAAAAAATAACGTGACGTTTTATAACAGTGAACACAGGAATTTTAAAGCGGATGTGATGGCCCTGTATGTGATGCCCAACAAAAACGTTATTTTAAACACGGTCCATGGACTCCAGCAATTTTATTTTGAAACGAAAGAATTTAAAGATGCATATCCTGTTACGGCCCATTCTTATTTGCCCGTAGCAGGCACTTATCCTTTACTTGTGTATTCTTCCGATGGGATTAGCGTATTGGATGAAAAAAAGAATACGATCAGGAATATTAAAAAATTAGATTCCGGGCTATCTGAATTGTACATGGCCCAGGGCCATCGATCCGGGACTATATTGTTCGGCTCCCAAAAAGGGCTATATGCGCTTACAAATTCAACGGTAACAAAATTGTGGTCACATCGTATCACCAGCCTGCTGGTAGATCATGCAGGTGATATCTGGGCTGGATCATGGTTAAATGGACTATACCGTATAAAGGAAGCCAATATTGCCGGCAGCTATTCTTATGTAATGGAGGATTTTACTTCTCTCATTAAACAGAAAGAGATCCGAAGTTTATACGAGGACAGTAAAAAGAATATTTGGGTAGGAACAAGATATGGCGGTGCATTTCGCCTGGTACCAAAAGGTAACGGAAAATACGAAACAGACAATTTCGATCGTCAGTCCGGATTGATGTCTGATTGGGTAAAGAGTTTTGCTGAAACAGAAAGCGGTGATATTTGGGTGGGCACCTATTTAGGACTTGACAGGCTTGTAAAAGAATCCAAGAGCTATCGGGTTTTTAATTTCAGTAAAGCCACTAATTTTTTTGCGCAAGTGGAGAAAATCGCCGCCCTTGGAGATAATAACTGGATCTGTATAGCAAATACAGGGCTTGCTTATTTTAAAGATGAAGAAATACATAAAGCGATGCCATTGCAGGCATCGATCCTGTCAGCGAGTCTTGGAGTACTGGAAAACAAATTAACAATTACTATACCCGATAAGAAAGTTTTCCTGAAACCAAACCAAAACACCGCACGGTTTGAATTCAGCGCCCTTGGCTTTATCAACGAACGGCAAATAATGTATAGTTACCGATTGAAAGGAAGTAGCGATACAACCTGGAGCAAACCAGGAAATATTCATGAGGCTTCCTATGCAAGTCTTTCTCCCGGTGAATATACATTTGAAGTAAAGACAATTGGTTGGAATGGTCAGGATGGAACGCCTGCTTCCTTTGCCTTTTTTATTGCCACTCCTTTTTGGAAGCAATCGTGGTTTCTTGGTCTGATCGTACTTGCCATTGCTGCTTTCTTTTATGCGCTTTACCGGTACCGGATCCACCAATTGTTGCGTTTACAAACCGTTCGTAACAGCATCGCAACTGATCTGCATGATGACATAGGCTCATCTTTAACTAACATCAGCATTCTTTCAGAATTAAGTAATAAAAATCTTTCGCAACCTGAAAAAGCACAACCTTTCTTACAAAGAATTTCAGAAGAAGTGCAGGCATCAAGCCAGGCAATGGATGATATTATATGGAGTGTAAATAGCCGCAACGATTCTTTACCGGAAACAATAGCACGCATGAGACGATATGCGGCTGAATTATTTGATAACAGCAAGGTAAATTGTCATTTGGACCTGGACGAAAACGCAGGTAACAAAAAATTAAGTATGGAGCAACGAAGAGATGTATATCTCATCTATAAAGAAGCCCTGAATAATATTCACAAACATGCAAATGCAAATAATGTCTGGATCCAGGTGATCCAAAATCAAAACCATTTACACATGCAGGTAAAGGATGATGGCAAAGGATTTAATACAAATTTTATAACGGACAGAAATGGTTTAAAAAATTTAAGATCAAGAGTAGAAAAATGGAATGGGAAAATAAAAATACAATCAATGGAAAATAAAGGGACAGACATTGAAATAAAAATTCCATTGAAAGAATGAGATGATGAAGATGCCTACCCAAATGAGTGGGCAAAGATGATTGTGCAAACTGTAATTTTACTTATTCATGGCAATCAGGATCGCAATATTTGAAGATAACAATGCATTGCGTGAGTCATTGGTCTACCTGTTGAAAAATGCAAACGGTTATGAAGTAATTGGTGATTATAACAATTGCCTTGAAGCAGGCACCATTGTAAGAGTGTATGAGCCGGATGTTGTATTGATGGATATTGATATGCCCGAGCTAAATGGCATACAAGGCGTAAGAGCAGTAAAAGAAGCAAGACCACAGACATCTGTGATCATGTACACGGTATTTGAGGATGATGAAAAACTTTTTCAATGTCTTTGCGCCGGCGCCAACGGTTATTTGCTTAAAAAAACTTCCCCCTCTCATTTATTTGAAGCCATACAACAGGTAGCAGAAGGTGGTGCACCGATGAGTCCTTCCATTGCAAGAAAAGTATTAAACAGTTTTCAGCAAGGCAAAAGCAAACAATACAGTTTGTCTGCAAGAGAAATTGAAGTATTACAAC
>Ga0193738_1001303_pt1 | contig 10232 bp, 9 predicted proteins | sample L2a1metaG_FD_144927 | JGI IMG/M metagenome (GOLD analysis project Ga0193738, IMG submission 144927) | Soil microbial communities from a riparian zone of the East river system, Colorado, United States - L2a1 | ecosystem: Environmental > Terrestrial > Soil > Riparian zone | place: USA: East River...
TGCTGGTTGGGGATCCCTCATCGTAGCCCCGCCTCTCCCCCTCAGTTCCTAGCGCGGCCGCAACCGCGCGAGGCGTTCGGCGGCCTCGACGAGCACCGCCTCGCGTTTGCAGAAGGCGAAGCGGACCAACGAGCGGGCGGCATCCTCGTCGTCATGGAAGACCGCGACCGGTACCGCGGCGACCCCGACCAGGTCGGGAAGCCGGAGGCAGAGATCCATGCCGTCGTCGTAACCGAGCGGGGCCGCGTCAGCCACGACGAAGTAGGTGCCACTCGGTGTGAAGACGTCGAAACCGGACGCGCTCAATCCGGAGGAGAGCAGGTCGCGTTTGCGCTGGAGGTCGGCGGCAAGGCCGGCGTAGAAGTCGTCGCCGAGACCGAGCGCACGGGCCACCGCCGGCTGGAACGGAGCACCGTTGACATAGGTCAGGAACTGCTTGACCGCCCGGACTGCGGCCGTGACATCCCCCGGTGCGTGCAGCCAGCCGATCTTCCAGCCGGTGACCGAGAACGTCTTTCCCGCGGAGGAGATCGTCACGGTGCGTCCAGCCATCCCCGGTAGCGTCGCCATCGGGATGTGCAGGCATCCGTCGAAGGTCTGGTGCTCGTAGACCTCGTCGGACACGACCAGCGCATCGTGTTGCCGGGCGAGCGTCGCGACCAGTTCGAGCTCGTCCCGCGTGAAGACCTTGCCGGTCGGGTTGTGCGGCGAATTGAGGAGGACGAGGCGTGTCCGCTCGCCGAAGGCCGCGGTGAGGGCGGTCTCGTCGACGGCGAAGTCCGGAGTCCGCAGGACCACCGTGCGGCGGGTCGCTCCCGAAAGCGCGATCGATGCGGCGTACGAGTCGTAATAGGGCTCGAACGTGACGACCTCGTCGCCAGGGCCGGTCAGGGCGAGGATCGTCGCCGCGATCGCCTCAGTTGCGCCGGCCGTCACCAGCACCTCGGTGTCGGGGTCGACGGAAAGGCCATAGAACCGTCGCTGGTGGTCGGCGACGGCCTGCCGGAGCTCCGGCATGCCTGGCCCCGGCGGGTACTGGTTCACCCCCGACCTGATCGCGGCGACCGCGTCCTCCAACAGTGAGCCCGGCCCGTCGGTGTCGGGGAAGCCCTGGCCAAGGTTGATCGCGCCGGTCCGTACCGCCAGCGCCGACATCTCGGCGAAGATCGTCGTGACGAACGGCTGCATCCGCTCGACCAGCGGAGAATCGCCCCTTCCCTCCGTGATCATCGGCACTTCAGTGCCTCACCGGACCCGAGGTGCCGATGATCACGGGGACGAGGGGGGTCAGTGGCCGTGGCCGTGCCCGTGCCCGTGACCAGCCGCCTCCGGCTCCGGCTCGGCCGGCTTGTCGACGACCAGCGCCTCGGTCGTGAGCAGCATGCCCGCGATCGACGCGGCGTTCTGCAGCGCCGACCGGGTGACCTTCACCGGGTCGATGACACCGTCCACGACGAGGTCGCCGTACTCGCCCGTGTCCGCGTTGAAGCCCTCGCCGGCGCCCATTGAGCCCACCTTGGCGACGACGACCTGACCGTTCTCGCCGGCGTTCTCGGCTATCCATCGCAGCGGCTCGCTCAGCGACCCGCGCACCACATTGAGCCCGGTGAGCTCGTCGCCGGACAGGTCGAGGGCGTCGAGGGCTGCGGCCGCCTGGATCAGGGCCGACCCGCCGCCGGCGACGATGCCCTCCTCGATCGCCGCCCGCGTGGCGGAGATGGCGTCCTCGATGCGGTGCTTCCGCTCCTTGAGCTCGACCTCGGTGGCCGCGCCGACCTTGATCACGCAGACGCCGCCGGCCAGCTTGGCCAGCCGCTCCTGCAGCTTCTCGCGGTCCCAGTCGGAGTCGGTGTTCTCGATCTCGACGCGGATCTGGGCGATTCGAGCCTCGACGTCGGCAGCCTCGCCGCCCCCGTCGATGACCGTCGAGTCGTCCTTGGTGACGACGATCCGGCGTGCCGTGCCGAGCACCTCGAGCCCGACCTGGTCGAGCTTGAGGCCCACCTCGGGCGCGACGACCTGGGCACCGGTGAGAACGGCAAGGTCCTGCAGCGTCGCCTTGCGACGGTCGCCGAAGCCCGGCGCCTTCACCGCCACGCCGGTGAAGGTACCGCGGATCTTGTTGACGACGAGCGTCGACAGCGCCTCGCCGTCGACGTCCTCGGCGACGACGAACAGCGCCTTGCCGGACTGGACGACCTTCTCCAGCAGCGGGAGCAACTCGGCAACGGTCGAGATCTTGCCCTGGTGCAGCAGCACGTAGGTGTCCTCGAGGACGGCCTCCATGCGCTCGGTGTCGGTGACCATGTACGGGCTGAGGTAGCCCTTGTCGAACTGCATGCCCTCGGTGAAGTCGAGATCAATGCCGAAGGTCTGTGACTCCTCGACAGTGATGACGCCGTCCTTGCCGACCCTGTCGAACGCGTCGGCGATCAGATCGCCGATCTGGGTGTCCTGAGCGCTGATTCCCGCGACCGCGGCGATCTCGGACTTCTCGTCGACCGGGCGGGCGCCGGCCAGCAGGCGGTCGGCCACAGCCTCGACCGCCTTGTCGATCCCGCGCTTCACCGACAGCGGCGCGGCGCCGGCGGTGACGGCCCTGAGGCCCCGAGAGACCATCGCCTGCGCCAGCACGGTCGCCGTCGTGGTGCCGTCGCCCGCGACGTCGTTGGTCTTGGTCGCGACCTCCTTGGCCAATTGGGCGCCGAGGTTCTCGTACGGGTCCTCGAGCTCGATCTCGCGGGCGATCGTGACACCGTCGTTGGTGATGGTCGGGGAGCCGAACTTCTTGTCGATGACGACGTTGCGGCCCTTCGGGCCGAGCGTCACCCGGACGGTTTCCGCGAGGGCGTCGACGCCGCGCTTGAGTCGGCCACGCGCGTCCTCGTCGAACTCCAGGATCTTGGGCATGAGATGGGTCCCTTCGAACGGCGGACGCCCCTGGGAAGCTCCGGCTAGCAGAGCCGCCCAGGGGCGTCGGCTGTCACGGTCGTGTCAGCGGTTCACTTCTCGATGACGGCGAGGACGTCACGGCCGGAGAGGATCAGCAGATCCTCGCCGTCGTACTTGACCTCGGTGCCGCCGTACTTGGAGTACAGGACCTTGTCGCCGACAGCGATGTCGAGCGGGATGCGCTTCTCGCCGTCGTCGTCCCACCGGCCCTGGCCGACGGCAATGACTTCGCCCTCCTGGGGCTTCTCCTTGGCGGTGTCAGGGATGACGAGCCCGGACGCCGTGGTCTGCTCCGCGTCGAGCGGCTTGACCACGATCCGGTCCTCGAGCGGCTTGATGGAGACCGACACTTGCTGACCTCCCCTTTCGCGGGATGTCACGGGTATTCGATAGGCGGACCTGACCACCGTCGTCGCGGGTGTCGGTGGGTCGGGGCCGTTGGCACTCTCGGCTGGAGTGTGCCAGCACCGAACCTAGCACTCGGTCCCGACGAGTGCCAGCGGGCCCGGGAAGCTCGTCGGATCCCGCGGCCGCTAGAACGCGGCTCCGGCCTGGTCCTGCACCCACATCCCCAGCAGGCCACGGAAGTGCGCGACGAAGCGATCGTGCTCGTCGGGCGGGTACATCGCGCGCACGGTCTCTACGAGGAGGCGGTCGAAATCGGCGCCGTCCACCCAGTCGAGCACGACCTCGTCGAGATGTCCGAGCCGGCGCGCGCAGAAGTCGAGGTAGCGCTCGGTGTCGAAGTACTCGTCCGCGAGCAGGCGGTAGGCGGTCATCTTGTCGCCGTAGGAGAGATCCTCGCGGTCGGCGACGGCGAAGTACCGTGCGGTTTCCAGGTCCAGCCTCGGGCGGCGTCCGGTGACAGTGCAGAACACCGTCCACCTCACGAGTGCGGTCATCGCCCAGGGGAAGTAGTAGTGGAGCGAGGTCAGCGAGACGTCGGGGCAGGCGTTCGCGTAGTCGATCGGGTACACGTCCGGCCCGCGCACCAGCGTCTCGCAGGAGTTGAATTCCCACCGGAAGAACGCGTTGACAAGGCGCGAGATCGTCACCACCTCGTGGCCGACGTCGGGACCGAGGAAGTCGTGCGAGACGGCGTAGCGGTCGTGCATCGGCAGTTCCGGGCGGAACCGCATCACCATCGTCTCGGCGCCGATCGACAGCGACCGCGCGAAGACCTCGTATCCCTCCACCGACTTCTGCAGGTGCATCAGGCGCTGCTCGGAGGCGTCGTATGCGGCATGCAGGTCGGCGCCGTCGCGGATCCGGGTCACGCCCACCCACGCACCGCCGTCGTAGGGCTTCATGAACAGCGGGTAGCCCATCCGCTCGGCGACGGCGTCGAGGTCGAAGGGCTGGTTGTAGCGCTGCGCGGTGTACGCCCACTTCGCATGGTCGGGCGGGTTCTTGGGCGGCACGAGCACGGTGTCGGGCACCTTGAGCCCGAGCCGCATCATCGCGCAGTACGCGGCGTGCTTCTCCATGGACTGGAACGTGAAGGGGCTGTTCATCAGGTACACGTCGTCCATCAGCGCGATCTTCTTCAACCACTCGCGCGGGTGGTAGTACCAGTACGCGAGCCGGTCGATGACCAGGTGGTGGCGCGGTCGGTCACGCAGATCGAACGGTTCGATGGTGACCCGCTCGACGTCGTAGGTGTGCTCCTCCCCGGCGCCGTCGGCAACCGGTCCCATCCGCCGCATGATCGTCTCGAAGGCGACCGGCCAGTCCTCCTCGGTGCCGAGCAACAGCCCGACCATGTGTCTGTCCACGCCTCGCCTCCTCTGTCGCCGATGTCTCAGCGGAACCGCGGCAGGTGGTGGGCGAACTGCCGGCGCCACCACGGCCAGTCGTGCGCCGAGTCGTGCCCCCACAGGTCCACATCGTGCGGGATGCCCTTGTCCGCGAGCCGCACGGCGAGCGTCCTGGTGCCGTCCAGGGAGCCCGTGGTGTCCTCCCACATCCCCTGCCCGCACACCAGCAGCAAGTACGCCTGATCCCGCAGCCAGTCCAGATGGTCGCCGTGCAGGTTGCTCACGTAGTCGACGGGGTTGTTGAAGTACGTGGCTTCACCCCGGTCGCCCCAGCCGTTCCAGGTGCTGGGGTCGTAGTTGCCGGACAGGCACAGCGCGTTCGGGAGGAGGTGCGCGAACTTGAGGGTGAAGTTCGCAGCGTGGAACGCACCGAGGCTGCACCCGGTGCCGAGCAGATCCGTGCGACCGCCGCAGTCGTCACGGATCCACGGCACGACCTGTTCGGTGATCCACGACTCGTACGCACCGTGCCTGCGGGCCCTCTCCTCGAGTGGGATGCTCGTGTCCGACCACGACTGCGTGTCGAAGCTGTCGACGCAGTACAGCTTGACCTGGCCCGCGTCGATGAGTTCCGCGACGGCGCCGATCATCCCGTTGGACTCGAAGTCGCTCGGGCGCCCTGCCTCGGACGGGAAGACCAGCACGGGCCGACCCCAGTGCCCGAAGGCGAGGACCGATCCCGCCGCCCCGATTGCGGGGGACCACACGTCGACGCTGTACCGCCTCACCGCAGCGCCGCATGCAGGAGCGCCTGCAGGTTCGGGTCGAAGCCGTCGCGCCAGCTCGTGTAGTTGTGGGCGTCGCGGACCACGTGGAAGGCCACCTCGTGGCCCTGCGCAGACAGCCGGGCCGCCATCAGCCGGTTGCAGGCGAGGTTCTCCTCGACCGACCCGCAGGTCATGCCGACGGGGACGGGTCGCGCGGCTACGCCGGCCTTGTGCACCCCGGCGACGAACCGTGTGATCTCGGCGAAGCGAGGGAAGCGGCGCTCCTGCGGGTCGAGCTTCGCGGTGAAGAAGCTGCCGGACTGGAGGAACAGACCTCCGAAGCTGGCCGGGTCGTGCCGGTACGCGTGCAGCATCGCCAGAGCGCCCAGACTGGTCCCCATGCCGATGCGCCGGCTTGCCGGCACGCGCGGGAGAACCTCCTCTAGTAGCGCCCGCGAGTACGCGGGCTCGGCGGCATACCACCGGTTGCGCTCACCGGGTTGCAGGAGCAGTGCCCGTAGCGGCGGTACGGCCCCGTCGGCCACGCACACGGCGAGGAACCGGGTCAGCTCGGCCAGCCGGTCGTACTCCGGCCCGTCGTGCACGACGAGAAGCGGCGCCAGGTCGCCGGTATCCAGCCCCGGCGCCGCCCAGACCGAGCCGGTGACCGGCGCACGGAGATGTTCGCTTCTGACCGAGAACGGGGCTGAGCGACCCGGCGGCGCCGCCGCCGAGAGCCAGGCCGGAGGCGCGTAGCCGGGGAACTCCACGACCGACTTGTCGCCGAACACGCCACCCACGCGGTGCGGGTTGCCGGGGTCGGGCCCGACCTCCACCGAGCCGTCACGCCCGTGGAGCTCCAGCATGTACTCCAGCCGGTCGGCGGGTCCCCGCTCGATCCGCAACAGCCAGCGGCCGTCGGCACGTGCGAACTCGACGGCCCGGGCAGGCAGGCCGATCTCCTGGACCAGGCGGACCCGGCGCAGTGCGAGTCCGGGGTCGGCGACGATGAAGCCCACACCGCGCTCGTCGACGACCGGGCCGGCCAGTCCCGTCTGGATCACGGGGCGAGGGTACAGCCGCGCCGGTCGGCGCCGGGAACCTCGACCGGTAGGGTCCCGCCGCCGGTCTCCACTCCCGTCAGCACTGCGACCAGCGCGCGGAACGCCTCCGGCGTGCGCCCGTAGAGCGCGATCCGGGCGGACGTCGCCGCGCTCTCGCCCAGGCCGTACGGCGTGTCGAGAGCCACCACCACGTCGCCGGATCCTGGGCTGGTGCCCCCGAGCAGCCGGACGACGTCGCCCGAGCCGGTCGCGAGGCCCGCCGCCTCCGCAGCTTTGGCCAGCAGGGCCCGATCGGTCCGCGTCCCGCCGCTGATCTGGATCGACGAACCGACCAAGGCTCCGCTGCACGCCCCGGACACGACGGTCAGGCCGGCCAGCGACGCCTCGTACGACACTTGGCCGTGGGACCCGACGACGTCCGGCTGCGGGCGCTGGACGCCGCCGGCCTGGCGGAGCATCAGTGCCACGCTCCGGGTGGCCGCCTCGGCCAACCGGGCGGCGGGCAGGTTGCCCTCCGCCACCGCCTCGACGATCGCCGCGTGCGCCGCGCGCACGTCCGGCGGCATGAGAACGAGGTCGGCACCCGCTGCGAGAGACCGGACCGTCGCCTCACCGGTCCCGAAGCCATCGGTGACGGCGGCCATGTCCATGGCGTCGGTCACGACGAGTCCCTCGAATCCGAGCCTGTCCCGCAGCAGGTCCAGCACCGGAGCCGACAGCGACGACGGAACGCCGGGATCGACCGCGGTGACGTCGATGTGGCCGACCATCACCGCGGGTACGCCCGCACCGACCGCCGTTCGGAACGGCAGGAAGTCGCGGCCTCTGAGCTCGTCGAGCGTCGCGTCCTGCACCGGCAGCTCCGCATGGCTGTCGGTAGGAACCGAACCGTGGCCCGGGAAGTGCTTGGTCACGGCGACGATCCCCGAGGCGGCATAGCCGCGCACCGACCCCAACGCGACACCGGCCGCGACGGCCGGGTCCGACGACGCCGACCTGCTGCCGATCGTGGGATCGTCCGGGCCGGTCGTCACGTCGGCGACCGGAGCGAAGACCATGCTGAAGCCGAGCGCGCGCAGCTCGTCGCCGCTGGCCCGGGCGACCCGTTCGGCCAGCGCCGGATCTCTCGCCGCCCCGAGGGTCATCAAAGCCGGGAAGACGGTCGCCGGCGCTCCGATCCGCGCGACCGGGCCGCCCTCCTGATCGACACCGACGACCAGCGGGTACGGGCGGCCGGCGGCGGCCTGCAACGCCGCGATGTCTTCGCGCACCTGGTCGGTCGAGGCAACGTTCTCGCCCATCACGATCACCCCGCCGAGGTGAAGATCCACGACGAGGTCCGTTGCGCTCTCCACGGAACCGTACCGGGCGATGATGACCTGCCCGGCCTGCTGCGACGCCGACATGGCGGCAACCAGGCGGCCGGCGGCGTCGTACTCGTCCGGGGTCGGACCCCAGGCCAGGGGCTGCGCAGGTGTGGGCGTAGATGTGGGCGTGGACGTGACCGTCCGGGCCGGCGACGGGGTCGCGGAAGTGCCTGCGCCCGGTACATCCTGCGCCGAGCAACCCCCGGCCAACGCCAGGGTTGCAGCGACGAGAACGACAGGGCGGTTCACCGGCTCAGTCTTCACCGAGCACGAGGCTGACCACGCGCCGGGTGTGCCGAGCGGGATCGAGTTCGGGCTCGGCCACCCGGAGCACCGCCGTGGCATCACCAAGGCCTGCCCCGCGCCCGGCCTGGTGCGCCAACAGGCCGCCTGTCAGGCGGCACAGCGGGTCGTCGACACGGCTCAACGGGCCGGCCACCTCGGCCGACATGCCATCGTGCCCGGCATCGACGTGGTCGACAGCACGCCCGGACGCCGCGATCGTGCGGGCTGCCACCGGATCGAGGTCGTGGTTGGTCTCGCCGGGCCGCGAATACGAAGCGACGATGCGTCCGGTGAGGAGCCCGACGAGCGACGTCAGCGGACCGAGCGACACGGTGACCACCTCACGCGACGCGACGGCGCCCGGGGGTGGCCACCTGTCGGGCAGGTCCGGTTCTGGCGGTGCCAGCCCGGCCAGCCCGTCAGGACCGTGGACGGCGCGCACGGCGAACGGCAGGCCGTCGATGCGGCGGTCGGCACCCGCGGCCACCGGCACGTCCACCCCGAGCACACCGAGGACGTGCACCGTGTTCGCCAAGGCGCGCTGAAGCGAGACGTTACCGGCGGTGCACACGACACCGTTCAGTTCGAGGCCGGGATGCCGGGCGGCGACGATCAGCGCTAGCGCGTCGTCGACCCCCGTGTCGACGACGAGGACCACCGGTACGGGCACCTCACGCGCCCGCCAGCACCTCGGTCACCGGTAGCGACGGGTCGGCCGGGATGTCGAGCGGGCTCGGTGGACACCCGCGGGCGACCAGTTCGGAGCCCAGGGCAGCGACCATCGCTCCGTTGTCGGTGCACAGTGCTGGGCTGGGCACCCGGAGCTCCAGCCCCGCAGCGGCACAGCGCTGCGCCGTCATCGTGCGTAGCCGCGAGTTCGCCGCGACACCGCCGCCGATCACCATGGTGCTGACACCGTGCTCGCGGCAGGCGAGCACTGCCTTGCGCGACAGGACGTCGGCGACTGCCTCCTGGAACGACGCCGCCACGTCTGCGACGGGCACCGGCTCTCCCGCCTGTTCGCGTGCCTCGACCCACCTGGCGACGGCGGTCTTGAGCCCCGAGAAGGAGAAGTCGAAGCGGTGCCTCTGCATGTCCCGCGGCCCGGTCAGGCCCCGGGGGAACTCGACGTGGGCCGCGTCACCGTCTCTGGCGGCCCGGTCGATGTACGGACCGCCGGGGAACGGGAACCCCAGCACGCGTGCCACCTTGTCGAACGCTTCGCCGGCGGCGTCGTCGATCGTCGCCCCCAGCGGGCTCACCGATCCGGCGACGTCCTCGACCATCAGCAGCGACGAGTGCCCGCCCGACACCAGCAGTGCGATCGTCGGTTCGGGCAGTGCGCCGTGCTCGAGCTGGTCGACTGCGACGTGTGCGGCCAGGTGGTTGACGCCGTACAACGGCCGACCCAGCCCCACGGCCAGTGCCTTCGCGGCCGCGACCCCCACCATCAGAGCGCCCGCCAGCCCCGGTCCCCTGGTCACGGCCACGGCGTCGACGTCGGCCAGGCTCACCCCGGCGTCGCGACAGGCCCGTTCGAGGGTCGGCACCATGGCCTCGAGGTGGGCCCGGCTGGCGACCTCGGGAACCACACCGCCGAAGCGCGCGTGCTCCTCGACCGAGCTGGCCACGGCGTCGACAAGCAGGTCGTGGCCGCGCACGAGGCCGACCCCTGTCTCGTCGCAGGACGTCTCGATCCCGAGGACGAGCGGTGCGTCAGCGGCCACGCTCTCGATGCTCCCACTGTCTCTATTGGGGTCGGGACGGCGATGCTGCGGCGGGCTCCGCGATCTGTGGCCAGGAAGCGTGCCACAGATCGCTCTTTAGACGCCCGCCTCCGCATCCCCGTCCCTCCCGCCTCCCGCATCCGCATTCACCCGTCCCTCCGCCAGCCGGAGCATCGCCCACGTCGCCCGCCCACCGGGCCTATGACGACTACAGGTGGTGGCGGAGGACGAGGCCGTCGGTGCGGCCGTTGCCGTAGTAGCCGCGTCGTACGCTGAGCTGCTCGAAGCCGCCGCGCCGCGCGTAGAAGGCCAG
>Ga0193738_1001304_pt1 | contig 10224 bp, 10 predicted proteins | sample L2a1metaG_FD_144927 | JGI IMG/M metagenome (GOLD analysis project Ga0193738, IMG submission 144927) | Soil microbial communities from a riparian zone of the East river system, Colorado, United States - L2a1 | ecosystem: Environmental > Terrestrial > Soil > Riparian zone | place: USA: East River...
AGCGGGTGAGCGGGTGAGCGGGTGATTGAGACATGAATTAATTTTTAATTATTCCATTCTTAATTAGTTATAATTCGTGTAATTCGTGGCGGCAATCGGTCACTAAATTCGTGGCAACAGTTTAATGCTTAAAGACACCTTCGGACGTATTCATGATTACCTGAGGATTTCACTTATAGATAAGTGTAATTTCAGATGTCTTTATTGCCTTCCACATTCAGCAATGAATAAAGAAGGCTTCAAAGCATTACCCGGACACAAGCTTATGTCGGCCGATGAAATTTTTGCCTTTGCATCTGCATTTGTAAAACTGGGCGTTAACAAGATCCGTCTCACAGGTGGAGAGCCATTATTAAGACATGATGCTGCAGAAATTATCAGGCGACTTGCAACGCTTCCTGTTACACTCACGGTAACAACCAATGGCAGTAACGTTCATGAGTTCCTTGATACTTTTATGGATGCCGGAATTAAATCCGTCAACGTAAGCCTTGATTCGATGAATGCCGAAACTTTTTTTTCGCTCACCGGCAGAAAAGAATTCAATAAAGTTTTTTCAAATATTGAATTGCTTCTGAAAAATAAGTTTCACGTAAAGGTGAATAGTGTCGTGATGAAGGGTTATAATGAGAATGAAATTTGTGACTTTATTACATGGACAAAGGAATCGCCGGTGCACATCCGCTTTATTGAATTCATGCCCTTTCCGGGAAATCATTGGAAACCCGAAAAGCTGATAACCTATAAAGAGATCCTGGAAGAAATTCAATTAAAATTTCCGTTGGTTGAAAAGCTCAATGATGAAAAGCACGATACGGCAAAAAAATTCCGCGTAAGAAATCATGCAGGAACATTTGCCGTCATCAGCACAATGAGTGAACCTTTTTGCGGCGGCTGTAACAGAATGCGGCTTACAGCTGATGGAAAAATGCGCAATTGCCTTTTTGCAAAAACAGAAACCGATTTGTTGTCATCTCTTCGGGAAGGAAAAGATATTGTACCGCTTATCAAGGAATGTCTTTTTGGAAAACATTATATGCTTGGCGGACATGATGAACTTTTGTGGGCTCAGCAGCATACTGAATCAAAGGAAAGAAGCATGCTGGCAATCGGAGGATGAAAACAGTATGCAGTATTCAGTATTCAGTAGTCAGTAGTCAATTGTGAATCGTGAACCATTGAATTCTATGATTTCTGTTAAGGAAGTAAAGAAAATTTCAAACAAGAAATCTCAAATAGAAAAGAAACACAACGACAATTCCGCATATGATTTCGGTTAAAGAAGCTCAAAAGAAAATTCTGGAAACAGTTTCATCTTCCGGAATAGAAACAAAAAATATTTCTGAAGCAGATGGTCATGTCCTTTCCAAAAATATTTTCTCTCCCCTTGACCTTCCGCCATTTGATCAGTCTGCAATGGATGGTTACGCAATCATTGCTGATGATTATTTTAATAAGAAGTCGATACAGGTTACTGGTGAATCTTCTGCAGGAAAAAGTTTTCGTGGGAAAATTAATTCCGGAAATGCCATTCGGATTTTTACCGGTGCTGAAATTCCCGGAGGCGCTGATGCAGTTGTCATGCAGGAAAAAGTTTCTGTGAATGGAAATGAAATAATAATCGCAGATGAAAACCTGGCCCCCGGACAAAACATCAGGAGTCGTGGATCACAGATCAGGAAGAAAGAACTTGCGCTTGAAAAAGGAATGATCCTCAACCCTGCCGGCGTTGGATTTATTGCTTCGATGGGATTGAAACGTGTTTCTGTGTTCCGAAAACCTTCCGTTATAATCATCACTACAGGTAATGAATTACAAAAACCTGGAAGCAAACTTTCAAAGGGAAAAATTTTTGAATCAAATTCAATAACACTTCTTTCTGCATTGAAGAAAGAAGGAATTGAGAATGTCAAAACATTATTTGTCCCTGACGATGCCCTTAAAACACATAAAGCTTTTCAGCAAGCAATGCGCAATTCAGATTTCATCCTCTTCACCGGAGGAATTTCTGTCGGAGACTATGATTTTGTGGGAAGTGTTTTGAAAAAAGAAAACGCAAAGGAAATATTTTACAAGGTGAAACAAAAGCCCGGCAAGCCTTTGTATTTCGGAACGAAAAATAAAAAATACATTTTCGGCTTGCCTGGAAATCCGGCAGCCGTGCTGACCTGCTTTTATGAATATATCATTCCTGCAATCCGTAAGTTTTCGGGACATACTCATTGCTTTTTACCTTCCATTCAACTTCCTTTGTCGGAAACCATTCAAAAGAAAAAAGGTCTTACACATTTTCTTAAGGCTGTTACTGATTTCAAAACGGTTACTCCTCTCAAAGGACAGGAATCATACATCATGCGCTCCTATTCAGAAGCAAATTGTATTGCTTGTATTTCTGAAGAAGATGAAATTTTAGACGCTGGAAAAATTGTTGCCGTACACTTAATATAGAATTTCCACTTCCGGCTTTATCAAAGCATATGCTCTTGGCTAATTATCCCCTCTACCAATGGACACGTCACTCCTATTATTTTATTTCCTTCTCTTCTTAGTAGCCTTCCTGTATTCGAGCGTAGGCCATGGTGGCGCCAGCGGCTACCTCGCATTGATGGGCTTGTATCATTTCTCACCCGATATCATGAAGCCTTCTGCGCTGATCATGAACATCATCGTTTCACTGATGGCGTTTGCGCAGTATTCCCGCACGAGTCCGCTGAACAAAAAACTTTTCCTGCTGCTAATTGCAGGATCAATTCCAGCTGCATTTCTTGGAGCGGGAATCGAGATAAATGCATTCGTGTACAAAAAAATCCTCGCAGTGATACTGCTGATTCCGGTCTTACGCTTGTTTAACCTGATCGGGAAACCTGCAGCAGCGAAAAAAGATTTTGATCCTTTTTTTATTGTCATCATCGGCATCGTTATAGGATTTGTTTCGGGTATGATAGGAATCGGAGGAGGAATTATTCTGAGTCCCATCATTTTATTTATGGGCTGGGCCGAGATGAAACAAACGGCAACAATTTCAGCACTGTTTATTTTTGTCAACTCCATATCCGGTCTTGCCGGGCTTGTAACAAAAGGTGTCACTATTGATCCTGCTATTTATCTTTGGGTTGGAATTGCTGTAATCGGAGGATTGGCGGGTTCATATTATGGCAGCAAAAAATTCGATAACACGATGCTGAAAAAAATTCTTGGAGTCGTGCTGCTCATCGCTTCCCTTAAGCTTCTCACAGAGAAAAATGGAGGATAGATTTACATACGGTGCATTTATTCTTGCCGGTGGAAAAAGTTCACGCATGGGGACGGATAAAGGACTGATGGATTTTCGCGGAAAGAAAATGATTGAGCATGTCCTCGATGCATCAAGTTCTATTCAGGACCTGAACATCATAAGTAATAATGAAGCATATCGGCAATTTGGGAAACGCGTCTATCCTGACATTTATAAAAACTGCGGACCCCTTGGGGGAATTCATTCAGGGATTTACAATTCAAAATCAGACTGGAACCTGGCAATAACCTGCGATCTGCCTTTTGTAACCTGGGACTTTATATTTTTCCTGCTGAAAAAAATCCATGGAAATCCGTTCGATGCAATTGTACCGGTGCACGATGGCAAGGTAGAACCATTATGCGCGCTCTATTACAAGTATTGTCTGCCAAAAATTGAAGCTATGATTCAGAAAAAAGAATTGAAGATGCAAACTGTTCTTGAGAAATTGAATACGATGTATGTTGAAGTTCCGAAAGATCGATTTGATGCATCACTATTATTCCGCAACATGAATTCTCTCTCTGATTTATCTGCTTCTGACTTACCTCAGCGCACATCGTGATCGAAACACCTGAGAGCATCGCACATTCAGGTGCATTCCCATTTTCTATTTCCCATTTTCCCTGCCTCCGTCAGATAGTTTGATGTCGTTGAGATTACATAGTTACCTTTGGTGTTCATGAAGCTATCAAAAGAAGAACTGCTGCGTTATTCACGCCACCTTTCACTGAAAGAATTTGGCGTTGACTCGCAATTGAAACTGAAACAGGCGAGCATTCTTGTTGTGGGCGCAGGAGGATTGGGTTGTCCGGCATTGCTTTACCTTGCGGCTGCCGGCGTTGGAAAAATTGGCGTCATGGATTTTGATAAGGTTGCACTTCATAACCTTCAACGACAAATATTATTTACGGAAGTGGATATTGGAAAACCCAAAGCAGTTGTATCAGTTGAACATCTGCGGAAAAGAAATTCAATGATTGAATTTGAATCCATTAATGAAAAACTCACACCTGATCTTGCGTTGCAAATTTTCCAACCGTATGACATCATCCTTGACTGTACCGATAATTTCTCTGCGCGTTATGCGATAAATGATGCATGTGTGGAACTGGAAAAACCATTTGTATATGGTTCGCTGTTCCGTTTTGAGGGACACCTTTCTTTATTCAATGCAAAAGACAAAAACGGAAACCGTGGACCCAATTACCGCTCCTTGTTTCCGAATCCTCCCGTCAAGGGAACAATGCCTTCCTGTGAAGAAGCCGGTATCATTGGTTTTCTTCCCGGCCTTATCGGTACGATGCAGGCTGCAGAAACTATTAAATGGATTACGGGAATCGGTGAATCGTTAAGCGGAAAACTTTTAATGGTTAATTCATTGGATATGGATTTTTCAATTTTTGAGATTGAACAAAATGAATCTCAGGAAGAAAATTTAGAACCTTCAAAATCATCCCGATCCCGATAGCTATATGAAAAAGGTTTTTATCAACGGAGAAATACTTCCGGAATTTATTTCGGAGTCTATAAGGAAACACAGTACCAAAAAAGAAATAGGTGCGCACAGTATTTTCCTCGGACAAGTTCGTGATGACCTGATCAATGGAAAAAAAGTAGTGGCAATTGAATACTCCTGCTATGAAGAAATGGCATTGGAAACATTTCACGAAATCCGCGAATCTGCTTTTGCAAAATTCAACCTGACGTGCATGCACATTTACCATTCGGTTGGTAAGGTTGATGCAGGCAAAATTTCATTGTTTGTTTTCACCTCTTCGCTACACAGAAAAAATGCAATTGATGCCTGCTCCTGGCTGGTCGAAGAAATAAAAGCTAAGGCGCCTGTATGGGGAAAGGAAATTCTGGAAGATGAATCCTACGTTTGGAAAATCAATTCACTACACACATCGACAGAATCAAATTCCTAACTTTGAGATTCCTTATTTCCAAATTGGAAATTTTTTCGTCCCGATAGCTATCGGGATTCGAAATTCTGTATTAGAAATTATGATAGACATAACCCATAAAATTAAATCTCTTCGGATAGCAATCGCACAGGCAACTGTCCGGGTAAGCAAACAGGAAACCATTGATGCGATAGCGGCCAAGCAAATTCGCAAAGGCGATGTATTCGAAGTTAGCCGCACAGCAGGATTGTTTGCGGTAAAGCGGACAAGTGATATGATTCCTGATTGTCATCCGCTTCCAATAGAATTTACAACAATCCGACATGTGATTGATGGACTCGAAATTAAAATCGAAGTAGAAGTGCATTCCATTTACCGCACCGGTGTTGAAGTCGAAGCGATGCACGGTGCATCAGTGGTGGCGTTGACGATGTACGACATGCTGAAGCCAATCGACAAAGGGATTGAAATATTAAACATCAGGCTTCTAAAAAAGAGCGGAGGCAAATCAGATTACAATGATTCATTTGCAACAGACCTTAAAGCGGCAGTGATTGTGTGCTCCGATTCTGTTTCCGCAGGAAAAAAAGAAGACAAGGCAGGAAAGGCAATCCTGGAAAAACTTGAGAAGCTGCATATCAAACATCCGGTGTACGCAATCATTCCCGATGAGCCCGAAGCGATACGTGAAAAAGTAAATGTCCTTAGCAAAACAAAAATTGATCTTATCATTTTAACCGGAGGGACAGGAATTTCTCCGCGTGATTCAACTCCGGAAACAATCCTTCCAATGCTCGACTCCGAAATCCCCGGCATCATGGAAGCTGCGCGTGAATACGGACAGGAACGCATGCCTTATGCAATGCTTTCACGCGGTGTTGCCGGACTGATCGGAAAAACGCTTGTGCTCACATTGCCTGGATCTACGCGCGGCGCGCAGGAGACGATGGATGCATTGTTTCCTTTTGTGCTGCATGTGTTCCGGATTGCGAATCATGCTGCTCATGTGCCCCAGGCCAGCACAGCCCCAACCCCCTAACCCCCAACTTTGTCCGACGAAGCAGCGCGTAGTCGGAAGGGGGAACTTCCATCCGCACAACTGATCACATAAAAAATAATTAATACCGATACCGTTTAAACATATGCACATTAAAGAATCACGAACAGAAAAATTTGGTTATGCAATCATTCTTTTATTCTTCCTGAACTTTATCATGGGCGCATTGGGTTCGTTCTGTGAACAGGAAAGTTTATTTCAAGCGCTCTTCTGGCAACTATCAACAACTTCCATAATTGCCGCATGCGTGCTGATGGGCGCTTATGTTGCTGAAAGGGGATGGTCGTTCGCATCGGGTGGATTTTATCTGCTGGGTGTTGCGAACGGAGTTTTCTTTGCTTCACTCAACATCGGAAATTATTCTCCGATGACGCTTGCCAGGGGAATACTTGTGCTGGTGCCGGCATTTTTTGCCATCGGCCTGAGCAATTATTTTAAACCCTGGCTGAAATGGTTGTCGGTTTCAACGAGCATCCCATTCATCATTCTATACATCAGGATCCTTTCAGGACTTTCTCATAAACATGATGCTTATGAAATTGTAAGCTTCGTATATTTAAATCTGATGTCTGTAATTTGGGCAATCAACATCTGGCTGGAACTAAAACGGGAACAAGAAAACAAGATTGACAAAGTATAAAACTGAAGACGCACAAAGTGTTTTTATTTATTCAGAAGTCCGTTGATATATGTCATTGACAGCGCAGCCAGAAGTTCAACGGTATCTTTCCTTCCTGCTACCTTAAATCCATGATTGGCTCCTTCAATGGTGACAAGTGTTGCCGCCGGAATTTTTTTTAAAACTTTTTTCAGAAGGTCCATCCTTGCAAATTCATCCCTCGTACCGGAAAGGAAAAGCATTGGATGTTTTATTTTTTTCAGATGCTCTCCACGCTCAATGCCAGGTTTCACGGGAGCATGCAGCGGAAAACCAAAAAAGATAATTCCTTTTACGGCTGCATCAGGATGCTCAGATAAATATTGAGAACTCATTCTTCCGCCGAATGATTTGCCGGATAAGAAAACCGGAAGACTTCCTGCCTGCTTTAATGCATGTTTCAATGCTGCATCAATGGTTTGAAGCGCAACCAGCGGAGAATCCGGACGTTTCTTTCCTGCTTCCATGTAAGGAAAATTAAACCTGAGTGTGGCGATATTTTTCTCCGCAAGTTTTTCAGCAAGTTCCTGCATAAAGGGATGATCCTTTCCTGCGCCGGCGCCGTGTGCAAGTAGGAGCAGACTAATACTTTTTTCCGGGAACAGGTACGAACCCGAAACATTGCCGATTGTTTTTGAAACCTTGATGGTGAGGTTTTTCTTTTTCATTTATTAACATAAATGATGTAGCACGGATAAATGTACGATCATTTTTGATCGCTAACTTAAACCATTATCGCTCATGCTACCCCCAACATTTCATCGGTCTTCAATTTAAAGATCTTCTTTCCTTCTTCAGAAAGAATTGCCTGCTTGCACACTGAATAACCAAGCTCTCGGTATGCTTCGAATTGTTTTTCATCAAAGAACTGATCAGAAGTTGACTGATGAGGAAACGTAGGATTAATGCCCTTATAGCTATAAACATCTGTTGATAGCCTGTCAATGACAGCAAGCTTAATATAAACTAAGACACCTTTTTTTCCATCGTGATAATCAATATCAGCGATTGCGAATCCTTTTTTTGAAATCTGATATTTTTTCTGAAAATAGGTCTCTCCGCCGGTTCCAGGTAATATCTCATCGGACATATACTTATCCATAAAATTAATTCTCGCACCAAAGTCGACCCGAACTTTTTCTATTGCATTTGCCAGGTCATCAAAATTAAAGCTGCCATCACAGGCGCCATCGGAAACGACAATTAAATTCAGCTTCCTTCTGATAAGTTCATAAAAGGCGAGGTTTTCAAAATGACCGCCGTCGGAAAGCAGCAGATCATCGCTTGTTTCATTTAGTCCATACTTCAGAATTTCAGAAGTCAATCCGGGAACAAAAAAATTAGACCTTGCTTTAGGATTATCTTTTTGGGGATTGTTGATCCAGAATCCCAAACGGAGATTGAGCAGTGACAACAATATTGAAATGGTTTTATTTCTTGTCACTCCTCCCCCGGAAACTCCGGCATTCGGATTTAATGCTGCAGCGGAAGCGGAGATGGCCCCGGCCAGTGTAATACCCCGACCCGTATTTTTCTGAAATGAAAATGTTGTTTGCCATCCGGTTGCATCACTACCGCAAAAAAGAGGAGATATAATAAAGTTATCTCCACCACGTCCACGGTAATTCACCTTTTGAGAATTTGTGAGGATGACATTGGTGTTTATGATGTGGTATGGCCTGCGGATTTGGCCCATGCACATATCTTTCATTAAAGCGATATCGGCATCAACGGCAGGTTTCCAACTGTTATCACGAACAGCTTCCTTACTGGGCATAAATGTTTCCATCAGCCTGATGCGCCAGATGTAATTAGGGCCGATAAGATTCAGGTTTACGAAATATCCGACTGATGCGGTAATGCCTATTAATATGAAGAACAACCAGAGATGTTTGAAACCAAGACCTTCGTTTAAAAATACTTTGGTTGTAATAACATATGCGAATAGAAATATTCCATAAATCAGTGCAAATGCTCCTGCATAGATCATAGTATTCGATATTCTGGTATTGCCTTTTTTATTTTTTCTTGCCTTTACATATTGCCACACACCTACTGTAGCCCCAAATAATGAAGACCCTCCTGCAGTAGGCGTCACATATTCATCTAATGCATCTGCGACATATGGAAGCGATCCAAAAATGACACAGGCAAAGCTTACTTTTAACATGATCCCTAAAACCTGCTGGCCCGTTATAAATTTCAAGTATCTTTTCGTGCTTGTCGTTTTAGAAAAGGTTCTTAAAGAATACGAGAAGGCAAGAATTATTACTCCAACAAAAATTAATGCAGCCATACTTATTAGCAATCCTTTATTGAAATTGTGACTTTCAAGATTGAACCTTTGAATTAAGGTATGGTTAAGCCCATTCAATGACTCATGTGCTATACCATACAGGCACCAAACACAAAACGTCATTGCAATCGTCAGTACGCTGAGATAGAAGAACAATGATATGATCATGCTTCTTAATACAACAGCAGCAAAAGAAACCATGTCAAGTTTGCCTGTTGGCATAAGATAAGAGCTATGTTGCCGAATAAAGTTCAACAAGCCATTATTCTCTATATTGTTCTTGTTTCCTTCTTCTTTCTTTTTTCCCAATGGAAAATTATCAGAGTGCGTCCCGAAAGCACCTTCGCCCTGTTTAAGCGCCCATGTTAAAGCAGCTCCCAAATAACCTCCGCCCGAAACGGTGGACATGTAATCCATTTTATGAAGTTGGTCATTTGCAACCAGAGCCTGCATGACTCCCAATCCAAATGATGCCGATCGAATTCCTCCACCCGAAAGTGCTATGCCGGAAACAGGATCGCCTGTTTTCAATTTCAAATGATCGCTTTCGGCAGAAATAACCTCTTTTGAAGAGTCTGTTTTATATCCTTCTTCGCTTTCAGTCATGGATAATTTTTCTTTCATAGAATTAATTATTTTCAATTATGTGGAATAATTTCAAAGTTTCTCTTCTCGCTTCATTTCCAATTTCACGTAATAGAAATTACATGTTTCTAACAAAGATGCTTATGTAGTTAGGAGTGTGGTAGCTTATTTGATTCAGTTGCGGCTGCTCTAATCGAAAAATTTTGTTTTTAATAATTTCATCATACACAATTTTGGCAACATTACTTTCACTGACTTCAAAGCGTATTTGATTCGCATCAATTTTATATCCTGTACGCGCATTCACCGTCTTGGGCAATAGCCGTTTGCGAATAGTGTAAGAAGGATATAACTTTTTCAATAACTGTACAATTTCTTCTGCTCTCGGTTGTGCTTCTTCGGGTATTTCGTCAAGATAAAATACATCAATAGTAAAATTGTGTA
>Ga0193738_1001305_pt1 | contig 10222 bp, 11 predicted proteins | sample L2a1metaG_FD_144927 | JGI IMG/M metagenome (GOLD analysis project Ga0193738, IMG submission 144927) | Soil microbial communities from a riparian zone of the East river system, Colorado, United States - L2a1 | ecosystem: Environmental > Terrestrial > Soil > Riparian zone | place: USA: East River...
AGCCAGGTTAAACTCAAACGTTCCGGATGAATCCGATAGTTTGCCAATTGTGGAATTAATAAATTGTAAGGATGCAAAGGGAATTGGTTCCTCGCTATGTGCATCTTTTACAACTCCTGCAAGGATCTTTCTCTGGGAAATAGCAAACATGCCCGGCAAAAAAAGAAATATCAAAAAGATGTACAGACTGCGAATTTTCATCATCAGCTTACAAATTTAAGAAACGGCCACTTGAAGCCGGTATTTTGTGCAGCTAAAGTCAGGCGGCTGATAAAAAGATTTGGAATTATGGAGCCTGGGTATTTACTTTGTATTTCAAAGTACTTTTTATGGTCGAACAAAACCAACAAACTCTCGATACTCTCCAGGATATAAAACGCATGATGGAACGTTCATCCCGTTTCATTTCATTAAGCGGATTGAGTGGAATAGCTGCCGGCATTTGTGCATTGGTAGGCGCCTGGTTTGCCAATAAAGAATTTGGACCTTATTATAGGAGTTACGATTATCGGGGTGATTTTTCAGGGGGTGACTTTCAACAATTAAAATTACGATTACTGATCATTGCCGCGGCTGTATTGGTGGCGGCCCTGGCTTCGGCTTTTTATTTTACCTGGAGAAAAGCTAAAAATAATAAGCTACCGATCTGGGACCTGACTTCAAAACGACTTACCATAAATATGCTGATACCGCTTGTTACGGGTGGCTTGTTTATTCTCGCCATGTATCAATATAATGAATGGATATTTATTGCACCGGCCTGCCTGATCTTTTATGGCCTGGCCCTGGTTAATGCGAGCAAGTATACACTTACAGACGTTAAATATCTTGGTTTGTTGCAAATTTTATTAGGATTGATCAATACACAATATGTTGGTTATGGACTGTATTTTTGGGCAGCTGGTTTTGGCGTGTTACATATCATCTATGGTTTTGTAATGTGGTGGAAATATGAAAGAAACGCAACCCCTGGCTCTGCCTAAGGCGGAAAAGCAGGTTGTTGCTTACTTATTAGTAGTAAAGTTCTTTAAACATAAGTTGATAGTTGTGTTACCATCAGAAGTAATTCCAATCAGCCTCTGTTGTTGCCAATTTGCTGCTTCGCGATGCAAATTGCTCACTTTGCTGATAGCAATTCTGTTGATCAGTATTAGTCGCACATTTCAACGTTCTGTTCTTTAATTAATAAATTAAAAAAAATAATGTACTTACTGCTTTCAGGGCTGTGAGTGGCAATCCTTCCGCCTAAGGCGGAGAGGTTTGGAGGGCTTATGAAGAACCCGATAACTGGTTTAAATAAAATTTTTGATAATCGCATCCGCCTTGGCATTATGAGTGTGCTGATGGTGAATGAAGAAATAAATTTCAACGACCTTAAACAAATGCTGGAAGTGACCGATGGAAATCTTGCGACGCATTTATTGAATTTGGAAGAAAACGGTTTTTTAAAAGTTAAAAAAGGATTTGTGGGTAAAAAGACAAACACAACTTATTCTGTAACAAAAGCAGGGGAAAAAGCATTTGCCGATCATATTGCGGCATTGGAAAATATGATCAAAGGAGTTAAATAATTTTTTTTGTACATACACTTTGAAATACAAAGCACTTTTTATGAATAAAGAAAAACAGATCGTTCGCAACTGGCTGAAAGTTTTTATAGCAGCACTATTCGTCAGTGGGCTTACAGCTATACCAGTTGAACAAGAACTTACCTATGTCATAAATCATTTTCCATTTGAAGGAAGTATTAAAGGATGGCTGGTTGAAGTATTAATAGGGATACAACACACTTCGAAAGACTACCCATTTCTTTTTTATGGATATGACTGGCTTGCCTTCGCACATTTTGTGCTTGCCATTCTTTTTATCGGGCCTTACAGGGATCCGGTAAAAAATAAATGGGTGATCCAGTTTGGTATTATTGCCTGTATCCTGATCATCCCCTTTGCATTAATAGCCGGGCATTTCCGGGGCATGCCATTTTGGTGGAGGGTTGTTGATTGTTCATTTGGAATTATTGGATTGTTCCCATTGATGATCTGTTTAAAAAATATTAAACGTTTGGAAATTGAAGAAAAAGAGGAATCAGAAAAGAAGGACACATTTGATCTGCTAATTGCTTAACCCTTAAAATATAAGATCATGAAAACAATGACATTTAAAAGTAATACGCTGACAATAATAGCCGCATTACTTGCATTTCCAGCTGTCTATTTTATTATGGCCAATCTTTTGAATGAAATAGGCTTTCCGGAACCCTACAATTTAATTGGGTCTTTTGTTGAAAGTGCCGGGGGCAGAGAATGGCCTGGATGGAATATTAATCTCCTGATCCTTTGTGGGCCGATAGCAGCGATCCTTCTAACAATTTTTCAATTTGTAAAAATTGAATTTCATTTTTCTAAGGAAGAATTTTTATTGCTTTTCAGTATTCAAAAGAGATGGTTCCCCATCATAGTGACAGTTGCAAGCGTAACAGTATTGGCGTCTATCTTCTTTTATTTGATCGGAGAAAATTGTAATTGCTAAACATCAAAATATGAAAACTCCATTTATCATTTATATAAAGGCAGTTGGACTATATGCATTGTTAACTATTCCTGCTTTGGGCATGCCTGTTATATATGTCATTTCAATGATATATGTACTCTTGTATGGTTGGTTTGCATGGGCAGCGTTTACAATCATTTATCTGGTTACAGTTTTTTGCAATCCCGGCTATAAGTCAAAAATGGTTATACTTTCTATGGGAGTTGTAGCTGCTGTTGCAATTGCATTTCAAATGCTTGAAGTATTATCAGTCGAAAAAAACATTTGGAATTCCGGGCCCTTCCTACTCTTTCCGTTAGCAGCAGTTATCTCCGGATGGATCAGCCTGTCAGCATCAACGGAAAGTGTCAGGATCGATAACAGGGATTTGCTATTGAATTCGGCAGGGCATGTCAATAATGAACACATTTCTTAATTAAATAAATGATCAATTTTTTATTGTATGAAAAAGTTTTTTAATGCCGTGCTATTTGCACTACAGGGAATAAAACAATTTGTTTCCAGGGACAGGAATGGCAAAATTCAACTTGTGTTTGGTGCCACTGCCATCATCTTAGGGTTTGCCGTTTCACTGACCTCTTTCCAATGGCTGCTTGTATTATTCTGCATTGGTTTGGTCATTTCATTAGAGATGATCAACTCTGCCATTGAAAGATATTGTGATCTTGTCACCACCGATTTTCACCCGGGTATAAAGGTCATCAAAGATGTGGCGGCCGGCGCCGTATTAGTAGCATCGATTACAAGCCTGCTCATCGGTCTTATCATATTTATTCCTGCATTGGTTCAGTTTTTAAATTTTTTAAAATGAGTTTCAGTAAAAAGATCATAATTCCATTAGCCTTTACCTTATTCTTATTAATTATAAGAATCATAATAAGCAATGAGCTTACTTATATTTTTCTTGCCTGGAATTTATTTCTTGCATGGATACCTTTTGCGCTGAGCCAAAAGCTGGTTGATGTAAAGAATCGCTGGAAACTATTTTTTATAATTGGCTTGTGGCTTTTGTTTTTGCCCAATGCTCCTTATATCATAACCGACTTTTTACATTTAAAACATAGATTCCCTATTCCTTACTGGTATGATATTCTTCTTTTGTTCAGCGCCGCATTAAATGGATTGTTGCTGGGTCTGGTGTCACTTCTTACAGTTGAAAAATTTCTTGCTGATCGTTATGGAAATAGGATTTCAGGCATCATCATTCTATGTTCTTTTTTTCTCTGCGCATTTGGAATTTATATAGGCCGGTACCTGCGCTGGAACAGCTGGGATATTATTGTTAACCCCGGTGATGTAGCTGCCGATATTTTAGACAGGGTATTTAACCCGTTCGATCATTTTAGCACATGGGCCGTTACGGTCTTATTTGGCAGCTTTTTTTATGTAATGTATTATTCAATAAAAAAATTTATTAATAACAAATCAAATCAATTCTAAATAAAATGGAAACAACCGAATCGAAAACTACAGTTTATACTTTGCTTGATAAGGGCAAGCTCTTTTTTAAAGCCGTAATAATTTTTGTAATGGCTTTTTTTCTCTGGATACCTACTAATATCATTCGCGAGGTGATCAACGAAAGAGAAGGCAGGCAAAAGGAAGCGATAGAAGAAGTAAGCAGTAAATGGGCGGGAAAGCAAACTATTACAGGTCCAATTTTAATGATCCCCTATACTGGAACAGCGAACGGCCTTGTTAATCAAAAAAAATACGCCTGGTTCATGGCCGATCAACTGGATATCAGTTCTTCTGTATCGCCGCAAAAACGCCATCGTGGTATTTATGAAGTAGTGGTTTACGAGGGTGATATTTCAATTACTGCAAAGTTCAATGACATTAAGTTTAGAGAACTGAACGTAGCTCCTGCAAATCTTTTGTGGTCTGAAGCAAAACTTTTGTTGCAGATCTCCGACCTCAGTCGGGGTATCAATGAAGAAATATATATGAAATGGAAGGACAGCAGCATTCTTTGCCAGCCATGGGCTGAAACAAATGCAAACATCGGGGATGCATTGTATGCGGCCGTTCCATTAAGAGCAGAAGATGCCGATACTCCAAATGTATTCACAGTAAAGTTTTCTTTGCATGGCTCGCAGCAATTAATGTTTTCGCCGGCAGCAAGGGAAACAAAAATAGAGATGAAAGGAAACTGGCCAGATCCAAGTTTTACGGGTATAAAAATTCCTGAAACCCCTAATCCACCGGATAGCGGCATCGATGTAAAATGGAAATACCTGAATCGTAACAACCCAATGGTTTGGAACGATCAGTTCATAAATCTCCAAACTTCGGCAATGGGTGCTAACCTTATTATCCCGGTTGATCAGTATGATAAAACAGAACGTTCAGTTAAATATGCACTGCTTTGCATCATGCTTACGTTTGCCGCCTTCTTCCTTATCGAAACAATTTATAAAAGAAACCTGCACCTGATCCAATACGGGCTGGCGGGACTTGCCCTCGTGTTGTTTTATACATTATTATTATCTATTTCAGAATACACGGGATTCAATCTTGCTTATTTTATCGCCGGTGTTGCGACGATCGGGCTTGTAACCTGGTTTGTTGGCAGCATTATGAAGTCTTCAAAGCTGGCGACGTTTATTGGGCTTGTGCTTGCTGTTGTTTATGGATATATTTTCACGATCATACAATTACAGGACTATTCATTATTGATGGGAAGCATCGGTCTTTTCTTTGCACTTGCCATCATCATGTATTTCTCACGGAAATTGAAATGGTAGTTGACCCCACCCCAACACTCTCCAAGGGAGAGGGGCTTGGAACCTTTAATGAATGAGTTCGACCGGAGTCGATATTGGTTTAGTAAGAAACAGTGACAGATCTATGGAAAAGAGAATAATAAGAGAAACCATACTTGTGTTTTTAACGCATAAGATCGCTTTGCCGATGCTGAAGTTGGTAAGAAAGCCTAATGAATTTACATATAGTGAAGATGAGTTGAAGTCATTTCCGGCCGGAACATTGGGCAATGACCTGGTTGTTTTTTTGAAACAAAGAAACCTGCCATTACTCAAACATTATGTACGACATGATCTGAAGCATGTACTGCTTGGTTATGATACAACGGAAGAAGGGGAAGCCTGTTTGCAAAGTTTTATGTTTGGCAATGGCCGTATTTCATTCCCCGTATTGGCAACAGTAACTTATAGTTTTGTTACCATGCCGGAATATTGGAGTAAAATGAAAAAAGCATTTCTCCAGGGAAAGAAAAGCAATCCAATTCATGCATGGAAATGGAATGAGGTAATAAAAGAACCGACTGAAGAATTAAGAAAAAAGATATTGTAAGTGTAGTTATAGCCATGAGCCTTTTGTTGGAGTTGGTTTTAGTTCGGAAAGCCTCACGTATGTGGGGCTTTCATTTTAATAGCCCTTCGATAATCCCGATAGCTATCGGGACAGGGTGACAATGAGAGAGTATGAAAAATTGAATTGCGAAAAGAACCCTTGGCTTCGCTTTGTGCATGCTGCCGCAACAATAGTTGAATAGAATTGTTGCAGCACAAGTGAGTGACCCATTCGTCGCTTCGCTCCTCAGGGCAGGCTGCACAGAAGCTTAATTGTTATTCAATTGCTGACGTAATAAAAAATAAAAAAACCTCTCATAGCGAGAGGTTTCAAAAATTTCTGCAAAAATCCCTGTCTGCCGTCAGGCAGGCTTTTAATCTTTTCAATCCTGGTTTAAAAGTCCAATCCCATTGCAAAATACCACATTGGTTTGCCTTTAAATACCCCGTTCATTTCCCAGGCCGCATCAAGACGAAGGAAATAACCAAGAATTGTACTGCGTACACCAAAACCATAACCGCCGGCAAAAGGACCAATACCTCCAGCTTTTATTTTGACCATAACAGGATTTCCCGGTTCGCTATATAAAACAGATGGCCGTTCTATTTTATCATATTTGCCATTCCATGCTGTACCAAGATCAAAGAATTGCACCAGTTGGAAGTTTCTTAAGAAGGCGTTGTTGATCGGTTTATTAAATAATGTGCTGAATACCGGTAAACGCAATTCACTATTGATAACCGCAGCATTATTTCCATTAGCCACATTTTGATTGAATCCTCTCAGGTTAACGGCCAGGGATTGGAAGGTATAATCAATATCCGGATCTGGCCGGTTAGCATCATTGAATTTTGGAAACAGGTCATTATCAACACCGCCGGCATAATAAATGATTTTTTGCGTGCCCCATGAAATATCAAATGCTCCGCGAACTGCCCAAATAAAATTGCGGTAGATCGGCAGAAAATATCTTGCATCACCACCGAAATTGAAAAAATAAGGATTGTCTGCAGAGGAGCCAGCTGTTTTATTTATTTTGGAATTAAAATCAAAATAAAGTTTATAGCGCAGGCCATACCAGATATTCAATGCGGGGTTAATAGCATCATCATATACATACTCCGCATGTACTATGGCATATTGCTTTTTAATATCTTCTATCTGCAAGGTGGCCGGCGGAAAGTTCAGATCATCTGCAAGAATTACAATTCTGTCAGAACGGAAAGCTCCATTCAAGCGGATGCTTCTTACACGATCAAATGGATAAGAAACACCCAGCTGGTATAAATTAGTAAATAGCTTGCTGTTAAAAGGATTTCCGTTTTGATCAGTAACGAGAACTTTTTGCGTACTCCTGTAATAAGCCGTATTATAATCAAGTCTCTTCTTCAGGTATTGAGCACCCATTATATATTCATTATTCTTCAGGTCGGTGCTCAGGCGCATGCCACCGGAAAACTTCCAGTCTTCCATCAGGTCAGATGTTCCTACCCTTATCATTCCGTTGAATGGGTCGCCATTACCAAGTTGGATGGGGCCTGACCCACCCGCATATGTTTGGTAACGGGTAATAAGCACATTATTATTAAACCCGGCTACTACATAGTCATTAAAAAATTTCGGCGGACGATATTCAAACAGCTTGGCTTTTGCCAATACTGATTCTTTTACCGGTACCTCCACCGATTCCACTACATTGCCGATCTGAGTTGAATCTTTTTTCTCTTCTTTATTAAATTCATTTTCAAAAGAGTCTTCTTGTTTTTTGCCGCTTGAATCAGCACCCGGAACATCTATTTCAAACTTACTTTGCTCAAATTTTTCTTCTTCCATTACCTTCTTCATGTATTCAGTCGGTCTTGCTGATACATTCCGGCGCCGCAACGCATTTTCATCAACACGAAGGCGATAAAGAAATTTATAATCTCCCTGTCTTACCACTTCACTTACCTGTTGCTGATCCCCGGCGGTCCTGGTCTCTAATAAACTGCTTTGATAATTGGTGATCGGAAATACATAGGTGGAATCCTGGGTTACAGAAACAAAACCCACTGAATCAATGTCCGGCTTATCCCATTCCTTTAATAAAGAATCGACTTCAGCCAATGTAGGGTTACGCAAAAAATCGCCACCGATGAATACTAATGTATCAAGCCCCGCTCTTTCAGTTCTGAAAAAGCCGGCATATCGATTAGCAATCCCATTTTCATTACTTACAAATGTGAAATGCGACGAGTTATATTGAGAAGGGTAACGGGCATTACCCTGTTTCATATCAGTTAATTGGGAGATCTGCTTGAATTCAGATTTGTTCCAGTTATCAATAAGAAAAACATTATATCGGCTATGTGGCAGAGAGTCGTCAGCGTTGGCAGCAGTTGCTGATGGCCTGTTGCTGGAGAAAATAATACCTGTTTTATTAGGGAAAGCTACAAAGGATGCATCGAGGTCATCATATACATCATTGGTAATTTGTTCTATTGTTCCTTTATCAATTTTATAAACGAAAATATCGGTTTGCCCGCTTTTCACTGCGCTGAATATAAGTGTGTTTGCATCCAGCATATATTTCATATCCTCTACCTGGCTAAACTGTGTAAGATCTGTTTTTGAGATCTTAACCCTGTTCACAAGATCATACACAAACAACTTTATATTTCCTTTTTCCCAATACAAAACAGCAAGCCTTGTTCCTTTACCATCCCATGCCATTATCGGGTAGTTAGGATTTTTTTCATCCTCTCTTGCTCTTGCGCCAAACTTCAGCAACACTTTGCGGTTGGTAAAATTCTCATTCAGCACCACATAATATTTCCCTTGTTTGAATTCAACCACAGCATAACTCATATTCCGGGGAACCGGGTTAGCATTGAAACGGATAAAATCTTTTTTCTTGATGAACTCACTCACTGACAACTGGCCTTTCGGCGCCACTCTTCTGCCACGAATATCTTTCAGGTACTTCTGGCTTTCTTCCGTCATAAAATCAGTCAGCAGCATCTTGAATTTTTTCTTTTTGGTAACACGGTTGCACGCCGCATTCAGATTACGATAGATGCGGGCCAGGTACAACATGTAGGTTGTTTTGCTTTTGCCATATTTATCACCCAGCCATCGCCAAAAAGCATGACCAGCCAACAAAGGCTTTTCATGAGCAAACTGGTAAAAATTATTATATCGGCCACTTAATAAAGCAGATTTGAGATCGTCATCAAATTGAGCACTCCAGTTTTCAGCGGCATAAGCAATATAGCCATCGGTAAGCCATTCCGGAAGATCAAGCAAAGCCTGGTTGGCCGCAAACTCACCCAGGTCATCGCCAAACAATACGTTATCGACAAGCACTTTTGCAATGCCTTGCCTAATTTGTCTCTTTAAGTTTTCGTGGTTGCCATCGAAGTACAAAACAATTTTGTTATTGACCAGCTTGGTAACACCACCGGTATTTTGCCAGTCGATACCCAAACCGATATTGCTTTGCCGAAACTCATCAAAGTTGTTATACACAACAATGTTGGCACGGCGCTGCAAACCATATTCAACAAATTCTTCAATACTGGCCAATTGTTCTTCGGCCACCTGTGCCACATACTTGCCAAGCGCCAGTCCATCCTGGCTGAAATAAGTATTAAAATTATCTGTCTGGTAAAATTTCCAGTTGAACTTCTGGTATTGCACCCGGTTCTTTCCAAATTCCACCGTATTCACCTGTGCATTAGTTTTCAGGGAGAAGAAAACCACTGTAAAAAAGATAAGTCTGAATTCTTTCTTCATAAGATCTGTCCTGTTTCGTCTAGTAGTTAAAAATCGGATTTAAAAAATGTATAGTTGCTGCTATAGACTTATATGTTTTTTTGTTGCGAGGCGAGTTGCGATCCGCCAGCGGCGGAGAAGCAAAATCTCCTCAAATAGTTTTATGTCGTCGGCAATGGAGCCCTGATTAAACTCCCGTTGCGTCCGCCTCAGGCGGATTAACTGATGAAAATCCTATTAAGCTTTTTCGTGAGTTGTCAAATGTCAGTCGTGAGATTGAAAACATGGAAACTTTTCACGATTCACGTCTCGCGATTCACGAAATTGCAGGTTCTAAAGTACGGAAAACCCCCGATGTTAAGCGTTAAGACATTTACATTTAATCCCGTCCAGGAAAATACCTACGTTTTATATAACGAAGCAGGCCAGTGCTGCATTATTGATCCGGGCTGTTATTTTCATCAGGAGAGGGAAGAACTTAAGAACTTTATTGAGGAGACAGCCCTTCAACCGCTCTTATTACTTAATACGCACTGTCACCTCGATCATGTATTTGGCAACAAATGGGCTGCCAAAGTTTGGGATCTCAAGCTTCATATTCATG
>Ga0193738_1001306_pt1 | contig 10218 bp, 12 predicted proteins | sample L2a1metaG_FD_144927 | JGI IMG/M metagenome (GOLD analysis project Ga0193738, IMG submission 144927) | Soil microbial communities from a riparian zone of the East river system, Colorado, United States - L2a1 | ecosystem: Environmental > Terrestrial > Soil > Riparian zone | place: USA: East River...
GTCAACGTTCTCTCCCCCGACGACCACGACCCAGGTTTGTGATTACTGAGTCCTTCTACGCCATCCGCCGCACCGACGGTGACTTGATCTATGGCGACTTCTCTTGGATGCAGGCCGACGGCCCTGACGACTGGACCGTGGCCGACGAGGCAGACCACGACGACCCGACCGAATACGAGATTGTGCGCATGATCGTCGAACCGGTTGCCCGCAAGACGTTCGGATTGCCCGCCGATGACGACTAGCGGCCAATCGTCGCTGTTCCCGCGTGGCCGGCACGCGAAAGGCGCCGTCGAACGTTTCGCGGAGGCCGATCTACGCGAGCTCCGCAAACGCGAGACGATCGCCCCCGGGTTGAAGGCGCTCGAGGCCGCCTACCGGCTCGTCGCCCGTGAGGTCGACCGGGCCGAGGCCGAGGGCGCCGAAGGTGGGTGGCGGAAGCTGAACGCGACGCGTGAGCTCCGCGCGGTGCGCGAGAGGTTGGGGATCGTTCCACCAGAATCAACAGGTGACGAGCGCGACGATCTGCTCGCTTCACTGTCCGCCACGGCACGGCACACCGCGTAATTACGACCGGCCGACGTTCGGGCCGGCGGTCGACGATTGGACCCGCCTGTTGACCGGTCATCAGCTGATGGACCACCAGCGGCACGTGATGGACGTCGCGCTCGAGCTCGGCGACGACGGCCGCCTCGCCTACGGGATCGTGGTCCTGGTGATGCCACGCCAGAACGGCAAAACCACCGGTGTCGAGAGTCTGCTCACCTGGGGCCCGCACCGCCGGCCCGACTCGACGTCGGTGTACGCCGCCCAGAACCGGCTGATGGCCCGCGAACGCCTGCTCGACGAGTACGAGTTCAAACGGTTGAACCGGGCGACCGCGACGCGTGGCCGGTACGTGTGCCGCCGGTCGAACGGGTCGGAGGGGATCTACTGGCGCAACGGGTCGAAACTCGTGATCGTCGCGAACACCGACGACGCCGGGCACGGTCTCACGACCGACCAGGCCGTCGTCGACGAGGCTTTCTCGCATCCGGACCTCACGATGGTCGCCGCCCTGTCGCCGACGATGATCACCCGCCCCGACCCGCAACTGTGGATCATCTCCACCCCCGGTGACGGCACGGACGGGTTGCTGATGCATTACCAGGACGTCGGGCTCGCCTCACTGTTCGACCCGGACACGAACGTCGCCTACTTCGAATGGTCCCGCGCCGACGACGAACACGTCGCCGACCCCGAGGTCTGGCACCGGCGGATCCCGGCGCTCGGCCAGACGATCGACGAACGCCGGCTACGCCTCGAGCTCGTCTCGTTGGGGGAACCGGAGTTCGACCGCGCCTACCTGTGCCACCGCCGCGAGGAAACACTCGAACAGAAGATCCCGCCGGCGGTGTGGGCGCGTCAGGCCCGCGCACCCGTCGAAGCTGTACCCGCGCCGCCGCACGTGCTCGCGTTCGACGTCGCCCATGACCGCCAGTCGGCCACGATCGCCGTGTGCTCGAGGACCGCGACCGCGGGCGAGGTCGTGGTGATCGTCGAACGCCGGCCCGGCACGTCGTGGCTGATCCCCGAGCTCGTCCGGCTGCAGGCCCGCTACACCCCCGCGGCTGTTGTCGCGGACCGGCGCGCCCCCGCCGGGTCGATGATCGACCGGGTCACCGCGAAAGGTGTGCCGGTGACCGAACCGGACTCGGTCGAGTTCACCCAGTCGACCGGTGTGCTGTACGACGGGCTCGTCGACGTCGGTGACGTCGTCCACGTCGGTCAACCGGACCTGGACCGGGCGGTCGCGCAGGCCCGCACCCGACCGCTCGGCGACTCGTGGGCGTGGAACCGGCGCGAATCACCCGTGGACATCTCCCCGGTGTGCGCGGTCACGATGGCCGTGTGGGGCCATCGAAAGCTCTTCCCCGCGGCGACCCGCGGCCGCATCTGGTGACCCGGGTTTCGTCATCTGACGCAACTAGTGGCGTGACCGGTGTGCGTCGATCCATGCGTTGACGGCGCTCCGGGTGTAGCGGACCTGTCCGCCGGGGGTCCTGAAGTACGCCGGCCCGACCTGCAGGTGCCGCCAATCGCGGACCGCCTGCACGGTCACACCGAAGATCTGGGCGACGTCGTCGGTGGTGATCGCCCGTTCTCCGCTGGGTTCGGTGGTGCCGGGTGGTGATGGCCGCGCTTTTGGCATCACCGTCAACGATACGCGACCCGTGTTGCCTGTCCGATGACATGTTCGGACGGCGCCGCAAACGATCGACCTCGCCGGAGCTCGCGATTCAACGCGAGCTGTCCGCGGCGCGTTACAACCGGGTGGCCGGCACCCGTTACGCGATCGATGAGCTGCCGATCACCCAAGGCCTCGCGCAGTTGCACGCGGACGTGATCGCGTCCGCCGAGCTGTACGCCGAAGACCAGAACGGCAACCGGGTGGTGAACACCCCGGCGGTCCTGATTCAACCGGACCCGGACGAGGACCGGATGATCACGTTGCACAAGCTCGTCCAGTCGTTGTGGTGGGAAGGGAACGCCTACGCGCTGGTGGAGTTCGGGCAACGTTTCGACGTCGCGGTGAAGGTGCAGAACCCGTCGACGGTCGCGCCGGTGATGTTCGCCGACCCGGCCCGCGATCTCGAGGTCGCCGGCTGGACTGTTCACGGGTTACCGGCCCGCACCGACCAGGTCAACCATTGGAAACTGAATGACGACCCGCGCCGTGGCCCGCTCGGGCATTCACCGTTGCGCCGCTGTTGGACGGCGCTCGAGAACTACGCCTATGCCTACTCGTACCTTGCGACGTTCTACCGGTCCGGTGGGAACCCGTCGATGGTGCTCCGCTCGACCATCCCATTGGCACCCGGGCAGGCCCTCGAGGCACAGTCGCAGTGGGTCGCGGGTGGGGAGACGATCCGGGTTGTCGACCCGCAATGGCTGATCGAGGCCGGCCCTTCCGCGCAGGACATCGGCCAGACGATCGCCGTGCTCGATTTCGCCGCCGCCGAAGTGTGTAGGGCGACGAACGTCGCCCCATCGATCGCGAATGTCGTCTCCCAGGGGACGATGACCTATTCGAACGTCCGTGACGAGCTGACACGCTGGACGATCCTCTCTTTGCGCCCGACCTGGTTGCGCCGGATCGAGGACGGGTTCACCCGCCTGCTCGCGCCCGGGTTGCGGGCCCGGTTCGATCTGGACACGTTGCTACAGGGTGTCGAACGGCTCGCCGGTGACACCGAAGCTTTGGCGACGATCGCCGCCGCACCGCCACCACTGAGGTCGGTGTCATGAGTTTCGCACGGTCGACACGGCCGGGCCGGATCGGGCGGGTCGACGGTGACGGCCGCACCGTCGACGTCCGTCTCGTCGCGTGGGACACCCCCGCGAACGTCTCCGACGACGGGGGCCGTACCTGGTATTCCGAACAGTTCACCCGGGGTGGTCTCACCCCCGGCGACGACCGGCTACTCGTCCGTAACGAACACACCGGCGCGGTGGTCGGCCGGGTCCGGGCGATCGAGGACCGCGATGACGGCGCCTACGCCCAGGTCCGGGTCGCGGACACCGCGGACGGCCGGGACCTGCTCGCCCTGTTGGACGAGGACGTCGTCGAACACGTTTCGATCGAGTTCGACGACGACCCGACACCGGGCCGCCCCGGTCAGCTGATCACCCGCGCCCGTGCCGTGCTCACCGGTCTCGCGTTCACCTTGCATCCCGCTCACCTATCCGCCGCCGTGCTCGGCCGGCGCTCACTACCAACGGAGGCCAGCGTGCCAACATTCGACATTGACGGGAACGTCAACCTGACACCGACCGAACCGGACCCGGACGGCCCGGACACGCCGGAGATCCCGGACCCCGAGCCGGTCGCCCTGGCCCGCTCGTTGCCCGCGGTGCGGTCGGCGGCCGGTGTCCACCAGTTGCACCCGGCCGCCGGGCCGGCACCGGTGCGGGTCGGCCGTTTCCGGTCGCTCGGCGAGTTCGTCCGTGCCGCCGCATCCCGACAGCTGTCGCTCGACGAACGCGCCCACTACTTTCGGGCCCTGTCGTCCGCCGCGTCGTCCGACGCGCCCGGGCTGTTCGCGCAGGAAGCGTGGATTGGTGAGATCATCGATCTTCGCCGCAACCGGACACCGTCGTCGACCCTGTTCTCGCAACGTCCGCTGCCGCCGACCGGGAACACGATCAATCAACCGGTGATCATCCAACGCCCGCTGGTCGGGTTGCAGGACGGTGAGCTCGCCCAGATCCCATCGCGCAAGGTGAAGATCGGTTCGGCGTCATGGGACGTCGACACGTACGCCGGTGGGCAGGGCATGTCGATTCAGCTGATCGAGCGTTCGGACCCGTCGTACCTGAACGAGGTCTATCGGATGTACGTCACCGAAATGGATCTCAACCTCGAGGTTGTCGTCGCCGCCGCGGTCCTCGCCGCATCCGACGACACCCACCCCGCGCAGGAGGTCAACGCGACCGGTCAGGCCCATGTCGACGCGTTCATCGATGCCGCGGCGCTGCTGTTGAAGGCCCCGACGATCCAGTCCCCCCCGGAGGTGCTCGGCATGTCGGTCGACATGTGGGTTCTGCTCGCCAAGGCGAAGGACACGACCGGCCGGCCCCTGTTCCCGGCGCTCGGCCCGATGAACGCCCACGGTCAGATGTCGTTGACGAACACCGACACCGGTCAGGTGATGGACCTCGCGTACGCGATCATCCCGTCGTGGACCGGGAAGGTCGCCGTGATGGGTGTCCGTGACGCCTTTCGGACGATGGTCGGCCCGATGAACACGATGCAGGCCGACGTTCCCGAAACCCTGTCGCGTGACTATGCGGTGTACGAGTTCGCCGCGCACGGCCCGGTCGACACGGCCGGGCTCGTCAAGATCGTCGACGCGGCCTAGGCCGCCAGAACCCACGGAGGAAACCCAAAATGCCGAAGTACCTAGGAACCGTTGTCTACGACTCGGACACGTCGACCTGGTCGGTCGAGGTCGGGCTACCGGGCACCGCCACCCCGCCGGTCGCCGGTGATGACATCGTGTCGGGCACGTTGACCGTCACGGCGCTGCTCTCGACCCGCACCGTTGACGGTGAGGACCGCCCGATCGGTGACCGCGGCCGCCGCGGCGACGACACCGACGACACCGACACCGACAAGGCGACCGCCAAGCGCGGCCGCACACCGGTCGACACCGACTCCAAGGCCGCCAAGCGGTGACGGTGACGGTCGCGTCGCTCGCCGCGTCGCTGCGCCGCACGGTCAACGATCCGGAGGTCATCGCCGCGCATGACGCGGCGATGTCTTGGGCGCGTGTGCAGCTCGACCGGCCCGACGACGACCCGCTCGACGATCTCGCCGCGTTCAACTGGGGCGCGGTCGAGGGGTACGCCCGCGACTGGTTGAAACTGCCCCGCGCCCAGTTCGGTTACTTCGCCGAGGGTGGCGAGGGTGAGGCCGCCATGGTCGCGGTCGGTGACATCGCCCGCCGCCACCGGGCGATGCTCTGCCACGGCGCGCAGCACTCGTTCGGGTTCGCGTGAAACACGCATGGATTCGTGCCGAGCTCACCGCGATGCTCGCCGACGCGTGCGCCCCGACCCGTGTTGTCGACGAGGAGCCGGACACGATCACCGACGCAACCGTTGTCGTCGCCTGGGTCGGGTCGGTGCGCGACCGCGACGTGTGGCGCCACGAGTACGAGGAGCGGATCGTGCTCCCCGCGGGGGATCATGCTGCAGCGCATTTCGAGCTCCGCGACCGGCTCGTCCGTGCTGTCGCGGTCGCGGTCGACACCTGGGGGCCGGGCCCCACGTACACGGCGCAACGCCCGGCCCTGTCCGTCGAGACCGTCACGGTCGGCACGACACCGGCACCCGCGGTGATCTGCCGGCACACCGTCACCGAAGCACCTGAAATGGGAGACCCCTGATGCCGCGTTACGTGATCAATCCGAAGTCGCAAGCCACGATTCATTTCGCTGACACCGAGGCCGGGCTCGCCGCCGGTCAGGACGCCACGTTCCAGGTGACATCGTTCGTGATCGCCCATTCACCGCAGACCATCACGGTCCCCGCGACGTATGGGGCCGGTGCGTCCGATGACCTCGCCTCCACCAAGTACGCGTTGGACCTCGAGTACTTGCAGGATTGGGGGCTCAACGCGACGTCGTTCGCGCAGTACCTGTGGGACAACGAGGCTTTGACGAAATGGTTTTCGATCGAACCGCACGGGGACGTCGACACGGTCGCCGGGATGAAGGGCCAGTGTGTGATCCCGGGCACCGACTACGGGGGGAAGGCCGACGAGACATGGATCGCGACGGTGTCGTGCCCGTGTGTCGAAAAGCCGGTCGTGGTCGCCGACACCGCTGTACTGGCCGCCGCCCGCAAGTCCGCCCGCAAGGCCGATGACCGTTGACGCGTTCGCGCCTGTCACCGCCCGACTCGACCGGTACGCGACCGCGCTGACATTGCACGGCCCGGCCGGCGCGACGTTCGAACGGGTCGCCGGCCCGATCCTCAAGAAGGAAACCGCGAAAGCCGCGAAAGCCGCGTTCGGGTCCGACCTGAAACCGTGGAAGAACAAGTCGGTCAAAGCCGGGTTCGGGTACGACCGGGTCGAGCTCCGCGAAGGGCTGCGGATCGTGATCAAGCTCCGACCCCAAGGGGTCTGGGCTTTCGGTGAGCACGGCGCGAAACCGCACCGCATCGGCGGCGCCAAAGGCAAAGGGAAACGCCGCACAGTCAAGTTCGTGAAGGGCGCCGACTACGCGCACCCGGCCCGCGGTGTCGACCACCCCGGGTCCACCGGGAAGGGCGCGATCCGGTACGTCTTCAAGCTGGTTCGGGCCGCGCAGACCGACGCCGCCGCGAAGGGTGTCGCCGCGGTGCTCGAGGAGGCCGGCCGTGGCTGAGCAGATCGAAGTAGGCGTCAACGTCAAGACCGGCGATTCGGTCACGAACCTCGAGGAGGTCCGCGACGTCGCCAAGGAGGCCGGCGAAGCGGTCGACGGTCTCGATCAGAAGACCGCGACCGCCGACGTTGACGTCGACGTTGCCGGGGTGACCGAAGCGGAGGCCGCGCTCGACGATGTCACCGCGGCCGCGCAGACCGCGGACGGTCAGACCGTCACCGTGACCGTGGAGACACCCGGCGCGACCGACGCGGTGACCGACCTGGGGAACGTCGAGACCAAGGTCGGTGACGTCAAGAACGTTTCGGAGAACATGACCGGCAACATCGCCGGTGAGCTCGCCGGGATCGCCGGGCTGTCCGGGCCGGCCGCCCAAGGGCTCGGCCAGTTGGCGGAAGCGGCCGCCGGGGGTGCGATCCCGATTTCGACGATCGCGAAGTCGGCCGGCGGGATCGCGCTCGCCGGGCTCGCGCTCGAAGGCATCACGTCCACGATGCAGGTCCTCAAGGACGCCGACGCGTTCGACACCGCCCGCATAGAAGCCCTGACGGACAAACTGTTGGAAGGGCTCGAGGCGGCCGTCGCGCTGAAAGAAGTGCTCGACGAGGAAAAGCGGGTCACGGTCCGTGTCGCCGGTGAAGCCGGACTGTCCGCGCTCCTACCGTGGGGCGATTCGTCGGTGATCGAAGACATCACCGACGAGGTCAACAACATGGGTCTCAAGGTCGACGAGTTCACCGCGCTCGCCGCCGGCCCGAAAGAATCGATCGACGAATGGGCGCGGGTGATGGACGACGCCGGCGCCGACGCCGACGAGCTCGCCCTCGTCGTGATGGCGCTCTACCAGGAGAACGACAAACTGACGGAGGCCGCCCAGAAAGCCGCGGCGTGGCAGAAGTTCCAGGGGGACAGCGCGAAGGACGCGACCCCGAAGGTGCAGGGGTACGCCGACGCCGTCAAGAACGCGGTCGACGCGCTGATGATCTTGAACGGGCTGAAAACCGGGGCCGTCGCCGACACCGCCCCGGTGTCGACCGCCCGGGCCGGGCGCGGTGAAACGGTCAACAACTTCTATCCGGCCGCACCGTCACCGATGGAGCTCGACCTGTCGGCCCGCGAGTATCAGCGCGTCCGGGGCCCGGGTTGAGTTTCCGTAACCAGTGGACGATTTTCTGCGCGCAGGCCCCACACCCGCCGCACGGTGTCCCGGCCGGGTTCGACGAGACCGGCCGGATCGTCGTCGAGCTCGCCAAACTCACCGAAGCGGAAATCGCGGACGTCGACCCGGTCCTCGCCGTCTGGTCCGATATCACCGCGTACGTGATCGATGCGGACTGGATGGCCGGCACGACCGACACCGCCGAATCGCGGTGGCCGGTCGGGCAGCTGGTCGTGAACACGATGTCGCTCGAACCGGTGATCGGCCATTTCCGGCACCCCGACCAGGCAACCCGCCTCGCCCCGGGATCGCTGATCCGGGTCGGGATGAACTACCCCGACGAGGACGTGTGGCTTCCGTGGTTCACCGGGATCATTGACCGGTTCGACACCGACCCGACACCGGGCCCGGAGACATGGCGGATCACCGCCTACGACGTCCTGTACTACGCGTCGGGGTGGCGTTCGCAGGAGGACGAACCGCCGTCGACGGTCGGTGGGATCACCGGCGCCGCCGCGCTCGCCGAGATATGGGATGCGATTGAGTTCCCGTTCGAGACGTTGACGCCCACGGTCGCGGCGGTCACGGTCGCCGCGTTCGAGATCCGTGACCCGGTCCTCGCGCTCGTCCACCGTGTCGCCGATTCGTGCGGGGGCCGGGTCTGGGCCAACGAGGCCGGCCAGGTCGTCGTCGGCGAGTGGAACGATTTTGGGCCCGGCCCGACGATCCCGATCATCGAAGCCAACTCGCACACCCCCGGGCAGGTGTTCGGGGTGTGGCGCTGGTCATCGGCACGTCAACGCGTCGCGACCTGGCTGCGGGTCGCGGACCCGGCCGGTGAGGAAACCCGGATCCTGGTCGACGATTCGTTGCAGGCCCGCGCCGGTGACCGTGAGGACGCCGCCGGCTGGCCGAAACTCGATCTGCTGTTCGACGGTGGCGCATCCGTCGCCGGTGCGTTGTTGACCGACGCCGCGTCGCGTCACGGGTACGAGCTGGGGATCGATTTCGTCGACGTCGACACCGCGCAGCTACAGAACCGGGTCTATTCGGATGGGGCCGCGTTCGGGCTGTTACGCGACTACACGGTGCCGGGCCGGGTCCTGATCTATCCGGATTACGACCGGGGTGGGGACGTCATCCAGTTCATGGATTGCGCGATGATGGGTGTCCGCAAACGGGTCACCCGGGTCAACGCCTATTGGCGGATGACGGGCCGCTACTACCCGAAACTGCTCGAGGTCGTCGCCGTCGAACCACCCGCCGACTGCACCCTCGTCCTGTCGGAACCGTTCGACAATCTCGACGCGTGGTTCAACCTGTTCGCGTCGTCGATCGGCACCGGCCGGCACGGGACCGGGGTGCAGATCGGTAACGCCGGGTCGATCTGGTACAACATCGCCGACGCCGACGAGTCCGAATACGTGACGATCGGTTTCGCGTACAAAAACCCTCTGTCCGCGCCGCCGTTCATTGTGCAGCTCCGCGCGAATGTTCCGGCCCCACCGGCAACCCCGACCGGCACTTCACACCTGACCGTCACCTGCACGACTGCCGGCGCGATCGAGGTCCGCCGCGGGACGTCCGCGGGGACGATCCTCGCGACGTCCGCCGCGGGTGTCATCGCCGCCGCGACATGGCAGTACATCGAAATCCGGTTCCGGTTGAACGACACAATCGGGTTTGTGATCGTCCGGGTCGACGAGGCCGAAGTGATCAACGTGACGAGTGTCGACACGTTCAACGGTGGCACCAAAACCGTAATCGACGCGGTCGCGCTCGCCCATTCCGGTAGCACCGGGACAACCGACTACGACGACCTGTACCTGTCGACCGGCCCCGACTGTGTGTTCTTGGGTGACCACGAGGTCCCGTCGTGATCGGCGACACGGACCCGGAGGACGCCTACGACGCCACGGACCCGGTCGAGGCGCGGGTCGCGGTGCTCGCCCTGATCGTCGCCGGGATCCGCGAGGACCCCGACGACGTGCGGCGCGCCGCGCGCCGCCGTGACGCGCTCCGCGTCGTCGATGACCTGTTCGCCGCGCTCGCGACGCTCGGCAACCTGTTCGACGCCCTCTCGGACGAGCTCGAGGCGATCGTCTGATGGGCGCCCGCTGGTTGACGGACCTCGCGGACGTGTGA
>Ga0193738_1001307_pt1 | contig 10208 bp, 8 predicted proteins | sample L2a1metaG_FD_144927 | JGI IMG/M metagenome (GOLD analysis project Ga0193738, IMG submission 144927) | Soil microbial communities from a riparian zone of the East river system, Colorado, United States - L2a1 | ecosystem: Environmental > Terrestrial > Soil > Riparian zone | place: USA: East River...
CTTTTTAGTACTTTTGTTAGTTTCTTTTTCTTCACTCCAGATTTTGGCATAACTTTAGTTTTGAGAAGTTTACACGAACACGTTATGCAATAGCCTTCTATTGCAAGCCTGTTATTTGCTAGCTTGATATATCTGATATTTATCATCTCTACATTTCTTTTACATTTGGTACAGTAAGTTAGCTTCAAGTATATTGCATTAGCCATTGATGCATTTATTCTAGTTATCGATTTTCGTACTGATTTGTCAACTAATTAGGAAGTGGGGGGGATCGCACTAGTCATCTAAATTTTCAACATAAATAGTCCAAATTGTCCGGATTTGCGTGGAAATCGTAATTGCAAACGGAATATTTCCTTTACGAATTATCAATAATAAATGGGGGTTGGGCTTAATACTAATGTGTGTTCTCATATGGATAACACCCTGTGAAAGGCGTGGAAGCTGCTACTAATCTGACGTTCTAATTCTCACACTATAGAATCCGACATATTTTTAAATATGCCTTATATTCTCTCAATTTTAAGACTAATAGTAATGCAACCTCATGCAAATCCAGTTCTAAAATAAACCTGGAGGAGAAAGTAATTGAAGTCAAGAGGATCACGAGAAAGAAATATGCTTTCCAATTTTGCAGTGCTCTCTGGTTCACTAGTTCTTTTATTGACTTTGTTTTCAAATCTTGGTTCAAATATTGGAGCTTTTGCACAATCCAATGCAACGTCTACATCATTATATGATGAGAATTCACTCATCATACTTGTTAACCTAGAAAGGATTCGAACCCAGATATTATTAGCTAATCAGAGTTTGATTTCAGGAGATAAGGATATGGCCTTCGCACATTCTTATATCCCACATTCAGTAATATTTCCTTCAATTAAGAGCCAGCTAAGTGCAATTAGTTCACAATCGGCGTCTCAGCTCGAGTCATTATTAACGGATTTGCCTATTAGTATTAAAGCTGAGGGAAACGCAGGGCCACAAGGCAAATCGCAAACTGATATAAAAGCAATTATCCAACTTTTGGATAACATTTTAGATCAGAGCATAGGCCAACAGTTCATATCAAACCAGACTTCTATAGCAAATACTGTTGTCTTTTTACTACAAGATGCAGAGCAATCATATGAGCTTTCAAACGCAGCAGCTTCAAGTCAACAATTTAGTAAAGTTGACTATGAAAATGCTCAAGGGCTAGTTAGTGTATCTAAATCAAACTATGAGAATTTAGCAAGTTCCTTAGACGAAAGAAGGAGACAAGAGGTATACTCCTTCTTTAGTCAACTTGAAGATTCTATCGTACAACGAGCTAATATGGAGCCAATTTCACAGGTAGTTGCTGCAATAGAAAGAGATCTGGCAGAGTTTCTTTCAATAAACTCTGGTAGCGAGAGTGACGCACCGACGACAAGCGAACATTCGCAGTATTTTACAACTATAAGAGATTTACTATCAGAGGTTAATAATGAAGTTAAGGAGAATGAAGACTATCGGGCCGCTGATAAAGCTGCCATGACAGCATATCTAGATAACTACGAATACCTTGAAGCACTAATCGAAAAGCTCAACTCAACTCTAATGGTAGATATCGAAGTAGATATGAGAGAGGAGTTGCGGGACATGTTAAAGGAAGAACAATCGCCTACTGCGATAGAGAATTTTGTAAATAGTATACTTGTCAAACTTTCAACTGCCGAACAACTATTGGATAATGATCCTTCTCTTAGCCAGAATCAAACAAGTGCTGCTACTACTGCAAAACTACCGCCCCTAGGATTTGCTGACATTCAAGGACTAAGTCAAGGCTTTGGAACATACACTGGAGAGAGAAGACAAATGGGTGAAGCAGAAGATCCTGCCAAGGCAGCTGTAAGAGGAGATATTGATCAGATTAGAATAAAACTTGACCAATCTCTACTACAATACAAAGAGGGGAAAATGCAGGAAGCTTTGACAACTTCACGTTCTGCATATCTGGATAGTTACGAGAGAGTGGAAATCCCATTGCGACCTATTGACCCAGACTTTACACTTGATATGGAAATAAAATTCGCGGAACTTCGAAACCTCATACAAAGCAATGCTGGATATGAGCAGGTACTGAAAAAAACCTATGAAATTAAAAGTGGACTGGATGAATCTGAACGTCTTGTATCTGGGACTGGCATAATAGCTCCTAGCATTGCATTTTCTACCTCTTTTTCATTAGTATTTAGGGAAGGTTTGGAATCTGCACTAATAATTGGAGCTATACTTACATATCTTGAGGCTTCTAGAAATGATCGGTTCAAAAAACACGTATACTATGGTATAATAATTGCTGCCGCGGCCACTGCGGTTACATGGTTTATGGCTCAATATATTGTTGAATTATCAGGCGCAAGCAGGGAGTTAATTGAAGCTATAGCAGGGCTTTCAGCCGTTGCAGTATTATTCTGGGTTAGCTTCTGGGTGCTAAATAAGATTGAAACCAAGAAATGGATCGAATTTGTCAAGGCTAAGGTTTGGAAAGCGACTACAACTGGAAGCCTGTTGGTGTTTGTCATGCTCTCTTTCTTCACAGTGTATAGAGAAGGCTTTGAAACCGTACTCTTCTACCAAGCCATATTTTCCTTTTCAAAATATATGGAATGGTACGTTATAGGCGGATTGATATCAGGTCTTGTTGTAATAATAGGAGTAGCACTAGTTGTCAGAAGGCTAGGCAAGAAACTACCCCTTAGAGTATTATTCGGGCTAACGATGGGTATTGGAGCCTACATGTCAATCGCATTTATGGGCAATGCCGTTAGGGAATTTCAGGAACTCGGTATTATTCCTACCACTCATCTTATAGGTATTGTTCCAAGATTTGATATCAACCTTGCAACTATGACCGGTATTCACCCCACTCTTGAAACAGTTGTTGCTCAGATGGTGTTGCTGTCAATCTATGTAATAGGATCTCTTTACATACTTGTAATTCAACCTAGAAAGAAGAAGAGGATTGAAGACTCAAGAAAATCTATTGCAGATTTGGAGAAAAGAAGAGAAACATCCGTTGACTAGACAACTGACCTACCCCACATCTAACGATTTCAAAATTAACCGTAGATATCAATATTGATTCTCAAACTCTAGAATCGTACTAATTGGTAAATATTAGGCCCCCCTAATATTACTAATGTTCCTGAAAGTCTGGAAGTACAGGATTGGCATCCAAGGACAAACTCTCAGGAAATAGGATATAGCGATGGTAGGGAATGCTCCTCCTACCTATTGCTATGTCATGATAGTACATTTTGTCAGAAAAAAAGTGGATTCTGAAATATAATTTTCAATTTGATAAGACGCCAATATCTTATTAAATGAAAGAAGCCTACAGTTGTTCAGAAAACCTCATTAGATTATCTAGTCCATAATTATTGTAGCAAAGAATGTAATCCAAATATGCTATGCGATTAAAATACTCTTAAGTTCAACCTACAAAAAAATTGGCAGCTTGCAACGTGAAGGTTTAGTTTCCCTAGAAAAAATTGATATTGATGATAATGGAAGAAAGATAGTTTATTATAGAAGTAACATGAAATCTGTGGGTTTAACTTTGGACAAGGACAGCATTCTATTGCAACTTGAACAAAATGATTCACTTTTGGATACGAGTTTTGAATTTCCATTACAATTATGGCATAATGAGTGACAATAATTTATTATCCTACTCTAATTATTGAATTTATTCATCTATATTATTAATCCATCCGGGTTTTATGATGAATAAATGGGCAACATTAATAATTATTATTAATTGTAATTATATTGTCCGAAATGGTTTTGGGGGACTACGATGATAAGCAGCAAAAACAATAATATCGAAGAAAGAGAAGAACTCTATATCGATACAGCCGAAGCAGAACATGTGGAAATGTATCTCAAAGCAATATGGTCAATTAGCGAAAGAAAGGAAGAAGTTAAAGTAAGTTCTATTGCCAAGCTGCTAAGTATAAGCCAACCCTCAGTTGTACAAATGCTTCACAAGCTAAATGCTGCTCATCTAGTTGAATATAAAGGGGGTAAAAATGTAGTTGAACTTACCAATGATGGTCAACGGACTGGGAGACAAATGATAAGAAACACTCGCCTTCTGGAAGTACTCATGAAAGATGCACTCAAGATCGAGATAGACGAGGAAATGGTATGTGGTATCGAACATCATATGAATAAGAAATTTACAGATGCTCTGTGTACTTTGTTAAAGCATCCAAGAAAATGTCCACATGATCATGATATACCATATGGACAATGTTGTAGAAAATAACTGTTCCAAGTTATAGAATTTGATAGTAATGTCTCTCTCTTTATGTGAATATTGTCAGAAAATCTACTCCAAATTATTCAAGTTAAGGGGTAATGACACCTTCGCTAAAAAATATTAGTAAACAAATTTTCTGATTCTCACAATTAAGAATTTCCTATCAATATAAATAGCAATTTCCATAACAAGAGGAATACGATGAAATATTCAGAAACATTAGCATTAATGAATTATCATGCTTTACTTCCAATGCCTCTGGAAATGTGTCATCACTCCAAAGAGCAAAGCATATGTCAAAGTAGGGAACAACCTAACTAAGTCTAGAAGTCCAAATATTCAAAATACATAAAGCGAGGTGAACCTATGGTAAGAACTTACATACGCACAATCATAGTCCTTCTTCATTAATCATTGGTAATAGTTTATTTACAATAATACTTTCATGGTCTGCTTCTGTATCAAATGATACAAAAAGGATAGGATATTCATTATCCTCTAAGGTTATAGTTACTCTTTTTAGTTTCTCATATAATGTAAATGAGTATATTGGTTTACCAAGCTTGGCTTCATAACCTTTCCTGATATTCATTCTTAAGACTGATCGCATAGCATATGTTTCTATCTCAGTCTGTGTCAATAATGGTGTCAGCCCACTCCTGTATCGTGATATAATCTGGTTTCCCATCTTGTTTGAAATGCCTACGAATCTGATAGCCTTATCTGACTCTATTATTCTACTGCAAAGACTTTCTAGGCGTTGTTCAGCCTGTTTCATTAACCAGTTTATAGTTAAGTTGAGTAATATTAGTATGCAGATATTGGTAATGGAGTACAATTTGATCGGTTAATCCAATTGGAGTTTCGAAAGGCAGAACTGGAATCTACAATGATGACTGCGCTCACTGCATATAATATGATTCGATTCCTCAAATCTAAAGTCTCATTTAGTCCCGTTCACTTTTCAAGGAATTCATGCAATATTTCGCTAAAAATGGCGGGTTTCTCGGCAAACGGGGCGTGACCAGCATCTTCTACGATTTCAAGCACGGAGTTTTCGATCGTTTGTCCAAACAATTTTGAATGTTCAACTGGTATCAAATTGTCGTTTTTACCCCATATGATTAGAGAGCGGATATCCCTTATTTCTTTTAACCGGTGTAGGCCAATTTGTGTGGTGGTACTATTGAGAAACGCTGACTCAAAGGCATGCTTTGCTCCTGGTCTATTGATTCTATTTATGAAAACTTCAACCAATATTGGAAATACTCTCCAGGACTGAGCAACTAATTGTTCGAATACTTTCTTTACCTTTTCAGGGGATGCACTGACCGCTGCTTCAAGATACTCATTTAGTAAAGGAGTAGGTTTATCAAGCATTCCTGATGAATCTATTAACACCAAACTATCCACTATGCTCCGATTTCGAATCGCTATTTCAGCTGCAATATAACCTCCAAGAGAATGACCTATGATTGTTGTCTTACCATCGTCAATTTGAATGGAAGTCATGAAATCTAAAACAAATTCTTTGAAAGTATTTATTGTATAATTGAGATGAGGCAAGTCGCTATCACCGAACCCTATTAAATCGACAGCTACTGTATGATAGTGTCTTGAGAACGCTTCTGGAAGATCCACCCATCTGTCCGACGAGGAACCAAGGCCATGAAGAAACAAAAGATGCTTAGAGCCTCCGCTTCTTTCTCCAAATTCCCTATACCTTATATTGGAACCTTTTATTGTTAGCCTGCGATCGACCATTCTATTTATTGCTATTTACGGTCTGAATACTTATTATTTGTGAGTTATCTTGCATTAAATGCACTATGTTAACGCCGTAAGTCTTTAATCGCATAATATCGCAAGCGATATCATTCGTGAAAAAATGATACGCTCTAGCTAGTAACATTATATGCCAACGCCAGAACTGGAGTGGTAGTGAAACATTGTTAGAGAACAATAGAAGAATCTTATATAAATAATATCTGCGTATCGTTAGTTTCACAGGTGAGATACAATGAAGTGGATCTGTGTCTACTGTAACAAGGTAATGGACGGAAGGAACTTTGTAGATTATATCAAAGATAGTGATAAAGGCGAATATGACCGGTAGTTGTTCACTCCTGGTCTTCTTCTCCTCCTCCATTCTTTTGGAATATGATCAAATCCCTCTTTGTGTCAAGCATTAGCCACTAAGCTTAAAGCTAGGCGCCGACTGTTCTGTCATCATCCTTTCTTTTTTCTTTCTCCCTAATTATCAAGTCCATATATTGTCTAACTTCGTTAACATCTACCATTGAAGATTCTACTCCTGTTTCTTTTTCCATAGCATCTGCGTGTTGGTGGATTAGTTTTACAAGCTTTCGCATAATCTCTGCGTTGTCTTGTGCACTACCTAAAGTATCTAGCAGAGCATACTCCTTTGCATATTTTCTGGCTAACTGACGCAATTCTGCATCTTGGGCCACTGACAGTGCGACAGAGTATATTCCTAAGCTAAAGAGAAAAGAAGCAAGCACAAGAAAGGCACGTTGGATTGCTCCAAAGGGTGGATAAGAATTGTTGGTTATCCAGTTATTGGTCGTTGGAGAAATTAAAATGGTTGCCACTGCTGCTATAATCAAATAGTTAATGATCTTATTACGAGAAGAGGTAGCTTGCCGTCCAAGTGTTTTTGCTACTAAAATAAATGCATAAGCTATTACAAAATCAGCTGCAACCCATCCTGCAGTACCCATTACCCTAAAGATAAGGAACTGGGACTCCATATATACCATATAACTTCCAGTTGACTTTATAAATTGAGGACCAAATACCCCAGTTAAAAAAAGTACAGGTGGTAAAATTATAATTGTCCAAAATATTGCACTTCCTATCTGATCCTTAAAATAACGAAGGAAAAATGCAACACCAACTATTTCTGCGATAGCAATGGCAGTAACTTGAGGGACAAGAAACCCATAGAGATGAATGATAAGTTGTTCACTAGTTAATTGTCTGTGTGCCATAGAATTGCTAGCGGGGTAATTTGGATCTATGGAGGGTGGTCTTGAAACGACTAATTGCTTTATATCAAGTGTAATAGCAACTGTCTGGCTGATGCAAAGGAGCATCGATGATACAGCAAATGCCAATATCATAATATAGTGTCGTTTGTTGGTACTCGATTTGAACCATGACAAGAATTTGTAAGTGCGAAAACCAAAGAACAAGATGGCTACTGCACTTATTAAGAGAAGTATAATCAGCAGGTAAGTGCTATAATGTGAAAATAGCACCATTTCAACAATGATAGCTCCAAAGACGACTAAAAGTGCATAAAGAAAAATAGGTGTCGCCTTGTACAGCCTATTAAAAAACGAAGGAGCCTCAAGGTCTTTGCGCAATGCAACCATATAATCTCTAAGGGCATACAGACTTGCAAAAAATACAGTGATAGTCATTGCTATAAATAATATTAAACCAAAAGAAGAAGTAAGAGGCTTTCCCAAAACGTCAAAAAAGGTGCCAAAGATTACATCAGTGATTATTATGGCCCAAGCAATAAACGTCATCAAATAAGTTTTTTTGTTAATGATACTTGTAGTGACTACCAATGGCATTTTTGTAATCGACACGTCGTTATATACTCTCCTATATGCGTTTCAGCAAATTGCTGAACTGCTTATACTTTTAAAAACCAGATTTTGACCACAAGGTAGTTTCATCATCAGCAATCTAATCCAAGGGTGTGCTTATTTTTTGATTCTTATTCTTGCTGCTTTGATCAAATAATATCTTGCCAAGGTTCTGTCGCCTTTTCGTCGGATTCTTGTCATCGTCAGGCTGTAACAGGTTGTCGGATATTTTTCTCAATGGCGGTGCTGTCATGACTCCTCCTACTACTGGTACGATTTTTCAGTTAATTGATCCTACTGGTACGATCATTCACGAGTACACAGCGATGCCTGTCGGTACAGTTAGAAGAATTGAACGAGTAGTCTTCTAAAACGACTGGGTCAGCCTGGTTGCTAAGGCGAGAAATGATTTTGCAAAACACCAAATTACAATAGATGGCAAGAATGTTGAAAATGTTGAACAATATCGTGCAACGACAGATTTCTACAATATGACATTTCCGAAGGACAATATGTACTCTTTCTGCTGGAGTATTTAGATCTCTTCTAGATGGGCTGAAGCCTCTACCTGTGGGGAACCATAAGATAGAGGTTCATGTTGTTCAAATTATTCTGGGACGAGAATCTGATAACTTGTTCTTGAACTTAATTTATAACTTGAACGTAACCGCTCCATGCATTCCGAAGTAGCCTTCTGCTGTTCCTGATACCATATCGTTCAAATTCTGCTATGACGTATAATATGATTTAATAGAGGATAAAAGTATGTGATAAGTTTCCAAAGGGTGACAAAAGCATACCATGGTTTGAGTTATCTGGCCGTGATTGATTTCTCTATTACTTAATTAATCTATGTTCTAGATTCCCCTCGATTTTGTCATGTTGATTTGCTGAAGTTACCATTCTCATCTTCCTACGGGTTACTCGTTCCTGATATGTTTATTTTAGGATTCATGTTATACGCCAAAAGCTATTTTTACAGGAATCTAAATTGAGTAATCCTGCCCGTGTTTGGATCCACCTTTGCAGAAATTTCATAATCAATCTCTTTATAAACCAAAGAAATGTAGAAAAAGAAGAAGATGCTAACCCAGATTCTACATAGAGTCTTCAGAAAATTATAAAATGTTTCTAAATCCTACGATTCTCATAGCATTTATCATTGACAGTAGAAGTTATTCCAATTTCTATCAAAAGAAAGAATGGAGGGTAACTGCCTAATTAACCCGGAATTACATCCTGATAATCCCGCTTGCAATAAAATAATTGATTCAGTACATATTGTCTAGTTTTTTGGCAATCCTATAATAGGATGTCATTTTTTGGGTAGGTTTGACTACATGTTTATCCCTATTACAGCTCCTCTTTTTCCTCTAGTGGTTTTACATCTGAATTTGTCAATAGCTGAAAAGTATCTAGGACAGTGGAAGACCTGCTACAGGAAATGGAATGTCCTCGTTGTTCTGATATTATGACATTGTCTTCTGATTTCGATAAACTTCATATTGATACAAGTGAGTCATCAGGGAGCTTTTTTTGTTACTAGTTGTAATTACTACAACTAAACTAGTTAGAAATATCAATAAATGCATATATCCTTTCATGCGCCTATAAAACCAAAAATGGTACTTGGCACACTAATATACATAATCATAATCATTGTGGTTATCATCATTATCATAGCCCTACTCAAGTTTCTGTTCCAGTTATTCTTCGTTGCTCCTGTGGGAATGGATGCTTTCGATCTTGATATCTATAGTAGAACCATACTTACTATCCATCATCTGCATTAGGATAGTTCCTGATCGATGTTCAATCCAAGTGGTGTCTGCCAGACAAACAAACACAAAATATTCTCATAGTACGAGCTGAGCCTGCTTTGGTTATATTAAATTTCAAATCAATTATACAAAGTTAGAGTTTGGTACTGAAATTATCTTTAGTACCTATAATAATAAGAAAATGATAGTCGTTCATTTTTTTGCTGATAAATAGGCCTTTAAGCTTGATATCTCTTTCTAAACCTGGCAAAGACTTCAATGCCTCATTTCTTCTCAGTCCAACTTCATCCATCATAGATTTAAATCCACTTTTTTCATAGTCTTTTCTCTTGTCTATCTTTCGTATTTTAATATTAGCCACTGTTCTACGGCTACTTCTAATTGTATAATATCACTAAGAATCTCTTTCAATTGTACATTAGTCTAAAGTACGACTTAATACCTTATATTCTGCGAGTTAAATAAAAACCCGCAATTATGTGTACCTGTTGTCTGTTGTATATTGTCAGTGATACT
>Ga0193738_1001308_pt1 | contig 10208 bp, 22 predicted proteins | sample L2a1metaG_FD_144927 | JGI IMG/M metagenome (GOLD analysis project Ga0193738, IMG submission 144927) | Soil microbial communities from a riparian zone of the East river system, Colorado, United States - L2a1 | ecosystem: Environmental > Terrestrial > Soil > Riparian zone | place: USA: East River...
GGCGTTCTCGAAAGCAACGCCCGCGATCACGAGAAGCAGTCGCACACCAAGCACCTCATCCGCCTGCGCAGGCTGGACGAGGAAAAGCAGTACCGGGTCGGTGACTCCGTGGTGGAACTCCTCCTCAAGAACGCCAACGATGGGTCGGCGGGCTACTCGCTCATGGGCGGGCTGTTCCGCATCTGCTGCCTCAACTCGCTGGTCGCCCACACCGATACCATCGAGGATGTCCGCATCCGTCATACGGGCGATGTTACCGCCAAGGTAATCGAGGGCTCCTACACCGTGCTTAGCAAGGTCGAGCGTGTCATGGCCGCGCCGCAGGATTGGCCCAAGGTGATGCTCGATAAGCCGACCCGCGAGGCGTTCGCGGAAGCCGCGCACGTCATCCGCTTCCCGCGCGACGAGGAAGGCAATGTGTCCACCCCGATCAAGCCGGAACAATTCCTGATGCCGCGCCGCGTGGAGGATGGCGGCAGCGATCTGTGGACAACCTTCAACGTCATTCAGGAGAATGTCTTGCGCGGAGGCATGGAGGGCACGTATCGCCGTGATAACGGGCGGCAGGGCAGGCGCACCATGCGCACGGTCAACGGCATCGACCAGCGCATCAACCTGAACCGCGCGTTGTGGGGCATGGGCGAACACCTGTTTGAAGTCGCCGCCTAAACCCGGAGGGGTGGGGGCCGGGGAAACCCGGCCCCCTTTTTTCGTTGTAGGGATCACGTAAAGGAAAGGGGAACCAAAATGAACGAGCGTCGGGTCGGCCAGCCAGAGTTCATCTCGCTGTGCTGGCTTTCCGGTATGGGCGTCCAAGCCGCCGAGGATTTTCTGGTGAAAACCTACGGCGATAAGGCTGTCCTGATGTACATCACCATGCTCTGGAAGCTGCGCTTCGACCAGATGCAGCAAGTTAGCAAGCGCAATGCCGCAACCGGCCTGTGAGGGGGAACCAAAACATGAAGACGTGGAACCATCGGATCGTGCGCACCATCGAGCAGGACGGCCCGATGCTGCATCTCAAGGAGGTGCATTACGATGAGGCGGGCAACCCTGTCGGCTTCAGCAACGTGTTCATGATGGGCGAGAGTATGGACGAGATGAAGCTGCTCATTGACCGCCTCGCCACCGGAATCAAGCAACCGATCTTGGACGAAACCGAAATCAAAAGGGAGGAACCCGCAGCATGAGCGCGCGCCAGCGGATCGAAATGGTCGATGGGCGCGTGTATTTCTCGTCTGACGGCTGGGAGGCTATCTGGCTCCAGCCCAAGGCGGGGCCGATCCACAAGGTGACCAGCAAGAAGGAAGCCGACCTCGTCCGATTCCTAGTGGCGATGGGCGCGGCTAACGATTCACAAAAAGGAGATATCTAAATGGAAGACGAGAAACCCGATGGGGCCACACCCGATCTCACCACGCCCGATTCCTACCACGCCGATGTTGTCGCCAAGGCGGTGAAGTTCACCGTTTCGCTATTCCTAGGGCGAGGCAAGTACGAAACGGTCGAGGCCACATCGCTGGAGGATGCCGAGGCGCTGGCCGGTGTGATGGTCGATGAGCATCCGGCCATCAAGAGCAAGCCGATCATCACCGCCTACGATGCCGAGGGCAATAACGTCGTCGTATCCGGCAGGCAGTACGTCGGCGGCGGCAGGGCCACGGCCACGGCTCCGCTCGACACCCCGGAAGCCGCCGCCCTTCAGGAAGCGGCAGACGAGGCCGGATGGGAGGCAGCGGCCCCGCCAGCGCCAGCGCCCCCCGCTGCCAAGGGCAAGGGCAAGGGCAAGGGCCCCGCCGCTGCCAAGGGCAAGGGGAAGGCCCCCGCCAAGGCGAAGGCCCCGCCAGCGGCCCGCAAGGCCCCCGCAAAAGGCAAGGATAAGGCCCGCCGCAAAGAGCCCGCCCCCCGCCCCGCCATGCCCACGCCCACGCCGCACGGGCAGCGCTGGACCAAGGAGATAAAGGAACAATGGGATGTGCGCGCCGCCAGAGGCGAACTGCCGCCCGTTCCGGACTTCTCCGCACCTACCCACGCCAACTACCGCAAGCGGCTCGAACAGCTTGTCGCTATGGCGATGGCTGGCGATCTCGCTGGCTTGACCCGCGATGAACTGAAACCCGTCTCGTCATCCCGCGCAATCCTGTGCCGGTATCGCGACTATGCGATCAAGGCGCTGATGGCCAAGCCGCAGGAGAAAAAGCGCGGCGGAAAACCAAAGGAAAAGACTAATTGAAAGTAGATATCAGATAATGTAACCTGATATCTAGCTGGTGGATTTGTATCTCGTACCGCCAGCCACGCGCGACAATCCAGCCCTTTATCCCGGCGCGTTCATCAACAGGGACCAAGGGCGCATTCATGGCAAATAGGAGATATCCAATGCCACCTGTAGCACTAGACGCCCCGGCCCCCGTAAAAAGGGGGAGGGGCGCAAAGGCCAAGCCGCAAGTCGAAAGCATCTTCGGCGGCAAGGCCGTGTCAATTCGGCCAGCCAACATGCGGGTTGTCCTGTTCGAGATCGAAGGGTTGGCGAACCTGATGATCGCCAAGTTCTCGACCAAGGCGATGAAATCGATCAAGGCCAAGCACGAGGCTGGATCGCAGGCCAAATCGAAGAAGGTGCGCGAGGCCCGCGACTTCGAGGCCGATGCCGATAATGCGCGGCACGTATCCTTGGAAGGCTGGGACGGCATCCATGCGGCGGCGTTCCGCAATGGCATGATCGATGCCTGCCGCCTCACCGACCTCAAGATGACGCAGGCGCGCCTCGCGATCTTCTGCATGGAGGATGGCGAGGACAAGGACGATGGCACCCCGCTGGTGCAGATTCATTCGGTGGGCGGGCATGAAACTTCGATCATGCCCGTCCGCAATGCCAGCGGTACGCTCGATCTCCGGGCCCGCCCGATGTGGCGCGACTGGAAAATGTACGTGCGGCTCCGCTACGATGCCGATCTGATGTCGGTCGATGATATCTTCAACCTGTTGCAGCGCGTAGGCATGCAGGTCGGTATCGGCGAGGGCAGGCCATATTCCACCAAGGGCAACGGGCTTGGCTTCGGGCTGTTCAAGGTCAACGCGGCAAACGATGAGGGGCCCGTCGAGATGGTCATGAATCTGACGCCGATGAAGGACCCGCCGCCCGCCAAGGGCAACGGCGGCAACGGCAACGGCGGCGGGAACCGCTAAACCGACATGGCCAAGAAGCCTCCGAAAAAGATAGGGGGTGGCGGGTTCAAAGACCCGCCGCCCGACAAAGACCCCGAGCGGGCCATCGCGGCAATCGATAAGCTTGCCGAGAGAATGGGCGGCGTCATCTCGCCCCGCGATGTCGTTGATGCGGCGAAGAACGAAGCCTCGCCGCTGCACCCATACTTCGAATGGGATGATACTGTCGCAGCCGAAAAGTTCCGGTTGGGGCAGGCGCGTACCTTGATGCGAATCCGCATCGATTATCAGGACTTGCCGAACAACTCCACGATATCGATCCCCCTCTATTCGTCGGCGTGGCCGTTGCGCGGCGAGGGCAAGCGCAGCTACCAGAAAACCATCACGCTGTTGTCCGAGCAGGATTACAGCGACAGGCTGGCGCTCGATTGCCTCAAGCGGGCGCTCTCGCAGCTAACCGCGCTGCCGCATGCGGCTCTGGAGGACGCGCAGTTCGCGCTGGTGCCGATCCGCAAGGCGCTCGAAAAAAGGCTGTACGGCGATGAGACATAGGGCGCGTTAAATTTGGGGCGCGCGCCCTAGGGGGCACCCCGGCTTCGGGAGGAGACCGGGGTGCCCTTCCGATTCAACAAAAGGAAAGGAACCGAGATGGTAGATATAGACGATATCAAGGAACGGCTGGTGAAGTTCCACCGGCACAACGAGGTGCCGCCCACGACCCTCGATGAGTTCCACGAATGGAACATTCGATTCGCGCTGGAGAAGTTCCGGGCCAAGAAGTCCAACGAGGAGCCGGTGACATTCTTCAACTTCCTCCGGCATGGCCAGAGCCTGTCGATCATGGAGTCGGGCTACCGGGATCACCGCGAGAAGGCATCGGTGTTCAAGATGGTGCGCGCCGTCTGCATGGAGCCAGCGATGGGCGTGGATATGCTTTCGGTGATCAACGAGGTGTGGATCGCCAGCGTCAAGACCGTGAAGGAGGTTCGCCGCTACGGCTCGGTGAGCCAGACGCCGGGGCGCGAGGATGGCCTGATGGTCACCACCTACAGGCGCGACGGCGAAGTCAAGATGACCCGGTGGGTCGTCAAGTTGAAGGCCAACCCCGCCAACAACCGCGTCCTCGCCCGTGACGATATCGAGGGAGCCGAACTCAAAACCATGTCCGGGCAGGGGTTCGGGTTCTTCCACGAGGAACGCGACGTCGATGAGGCCGAGGCCGAGGCCGAGAAGGGGAAGCCGCAATGACAGCGATCAGCATCAACTTCGAAAAAGAGACGGCCCGCTCCTGCGGGTCGTGTTCGCTCTGCTGCCGCTTGCTGCCGCAGAAGGAACTGTCGAAACCGGCGCTCACCCGCTGCCAGCATCAGCGCCATTCGGAGAAAGGATGCTGTCGCATCTACGCCCGCCGCCCGCCATCGTGCATGATGTGGTCGTGCCGCTGGCTTACCGATGCCGATACCGCCGATCTCTCGCGCCCGGATCGCAGCCACGTCGTCATCGATCAGATGCCGGACGTGATCGGCATCATGGACAACGAGACTGGCGAGCGGCATGACATGGAGGCGATTCAGGTCTGGGTCGATCCCGCCTACCCGGATGCGTGGAAGCATCCGTCGTTGCTGGCCTACTTCAACAGGAAGGCCGAGGAGCGGCAGATCGCCGTCCTGATCCGCTACGGCTCCAGCGCTGGCCTCGTGGCGTTCCCGCCGAACACCACTGGCCGTCCAAATTGGGAGGAGCATCAATCCAACCAAGAGTGGCAGGAAACGTCGGCGGAGGAAAAACTGCAAAGGCTGGCAGCGATATGACTCCTGACCCATACTGGCTTTACGTCGGGCTGGCGGCTGGCGCTCTGCTGGCGTTTGTTATGTGGCGGGGATGATATCCTCTGGCGACCATATCTGATATCTGATAGCTTAACTATGCCCGCAAAGGAATCAACCGATTGGGCATATAGGAGAAAAAAGGAATGAACCAGATGAGCGACATCGAGAAGAATGTGTCCGAGGCTCTGTCAGCCGATCTCGAACGTGAACTGCCAGCGCGCATGCAGCGCACGGGCGGGGATGATGTCGAGAGGTTCATGGCAACCGCCTCACGGATGCTGACCGCTGTCCGCGATCAGATCGCCGAGGCGGAATCGCGCTACGCCATGGCCCGCGCCAAGATGACCGACGAATACCGCCGCAAGATGCAGCGGCTGGCCGACGAAGGGCAGGAGGAATTGCGCAAACTCGATGCCGACTCCACCGCCGATCTGGAACGCCGTCGCCGCATGCTCAAGGCGCTGGTTGCCATGCGCGGTGACTGATGCCGAGAGGCGCGCGCGCCGTTTGGCTGGGGCAATGTTACCCCAGCCAAACACCTTCGCGTCGCACCGTGGCTACATCCTGTGGGTGCTGTTCACGGCGCGCCATCGTGTCTATCGCCGCGCCCTCCTGTGTGAAGTCCCGCAGGAGGCTTACGATCAACTGCTCGCGGACGGGGAAATCCGCGAGTACCGCGACCGCAAGCGCGTGTTCGTTTGCCTCACGTTGAAAGGAATGAAGGCGTGACTAGGAATCTGCTGACCTGTCCTCCGCGCCCGTGCGCATCCTGCCCCTACCGCAAGGATGTGCCGTCCGGCATTTGGGAGCAAGCCGAGTACGACAAGCTGCCAGCCTACGATGGAGAGATGGGCGAGCAAGCGGCAAACGGGGCCATCGGCACTTTCATGTGCCATCAGCGAGACGGGCGGCTCTGCGCTGGCTGGGTGGCTGGCCACGGCCCGCACAACCTCCTTGCCCTGCGGTTCAACTCTCGCCGCATCGATGACTCCGTGTGGGATTACAAGACGGATACCATCGTATTTAGATCGGGCGCTGCCGCCCGCGACCACGGCATGAAAGATATCAAGAAGCCCGGCAAGCGGGCGGTGCGGCTGATGGCCAAGCTTACCGAGAAGGGTCTTGGCGGATGAGTCTGTTCTACATCCTTGACGATGACCACCGGCCAGTGCCCGTCGATGATATCGTGACGGCAGCTTCGTGGTGGGGGAAGGATGGCAACAGTCGGGTCGCCCTTGACACGGTTGGTGACCTAGAAATCTCGACGGTATTCCTGATGATCAACCACCGCTTCTGGCCCAAGGGCCCGCCCATCCTGTTCGAGACGATGGTGTTCAGGGATGGGGAGGAGGTCGAGTGTCAGCGCTACGCAAGCTGGGACGATGCCTTGACCGGGCATGCGGTGATCGTGAGGCGCTGTCGCGTCAAGGTAGAGGAGGGGGCGGAATGAACGCGCGCAGGGATGCGAAAAAGGTTCTCGCTGTCGGTGACAAGATCGCCGCGCTTTTATCCGGGCTGGGCCCGGAGGTGCAGGGGGCGATCCTCGCCGAAATGGTTTCGCGTTGGCTGGCCGGACACATGGTGATCGATGAGCCGAACTCGGTCGAAGTGGAGAAGATGCGCAAGGATGTTCTCGTGGAGTGGCTGAAACTCGTCTTCAAGATGACGCCAGCCAACGAGGCGATGCTGCGCGAGGCGCATGGCCTGCCGCCGTCCGCGCCGCCGAAAGAGGGGATGAACTAACATGACCCACGACGAATGGCGCGGCAGGGCGGCAGATCGCGACGCGGAATGTGAGAAGCAGGCCAAGTTACAAAGGGCTGCCGAGGAGCGCGTCAAGCGGCTGGAAGCGAAGAATGAACAGCTGTCCAAGGTCGCCCACGATATGATGGTCGTGCTGTGCGATGCGGCGGCGCACATGCACAACGCCGCCGATTACCCCGACCTCCCGATCACCAAGCAATGCGCTGCCGATATCAGCCAATGCATCACGGAACTGGCGGATCGCTGGTCCGCAACATGGAAGGAGCCAGCGGAATGAGGATGATCAGCATCACGGCTTTCGACGCAGCACTGCTGACGCAGGCCGCGCGCGGGGTGGAGGCACCCGAACCGCGCCTGTTGAACGCCATCCTCAACGCCGAGACGGCAATCGCCAATGGAGACGAATGGAATGACCGTGCTGTTGAGACTGGCAGTGTTGTTCAGCTTCATCCTGCGCTTCCTCGACTGGCTTAGGGGGCGAAGATGAAGAACGGAACATTCATCGGTCCATGCTGGCAGTGCAAATGCGAGATTTGGCTACCGCAGGAACTTTACGACGCCGCCAAGCGCGGCGCTGACAAGATCATCTTCCACTGCGCCTACGGACACGGGGGCGTGTTCGGCAAGGGCGATAGCGAACTCGATGTCGTGCGGCGCGAGCGCGACTGGCTCAAGCAGCAGCTAGCCCAACGCGAAAGCAGGATTGCAAATTTGCAAACCAAGCTGGAGGGCGAGATCAAAGAATCCGTCTCGCTAAGGAAGGCAGCGACCAAGACCAAGAAGCGCGCGGCGGCGGGCACATGCCCATGCTGCCACCGGACGTTCCGCCAGATGGCGCTACACATGCGCAACAAGCACCCTACATTCAAAGCCGAGGAGGTCGCGTAAACAAAATGCCAGCCAAGGAAATCGAAATGCCCGCCCGCATCGCGCGCCTGCCGCGTGATAGTCGTGGATATCCGATCCCGAAGTTTGTCGAGGAGCCGCAGGAGAAGGGCGGCGAGCCCGATTTCCGCATCATGAGCGACCGCCACTACGAGCGCTGCGTCAAGCATGGCGCTTGCTGGATATGCGGCGATCCGCTGGGGTCGAAGATGGCCTTCGTGGTCGGCCCGATGTGCTGCGTCAACCTCATCTCCGCCGAGCCGCCATCGCATTACGAGTGCGCCGAGTATTCCGTGCAAGTCTGCCCGTTCCTCTCGATCCCCAGCGCCAAGCGCCGCGAGGCCGGACTGCCGGACGAGATCGTGTCGCCGGGCGGCATCATGATCAAGCGCAATCCGGGCGTCACCGCCATATGGGTCACCAAGACCTACAAGGTGGCACGGGCCAACGGCGGGCTGGTCATCGAGATGGGCGAGCCGATCCGCATGGAGTTCTGGTGCAAAGGTCGCCGCGCCACGCGAGAGGAGATCGATGACGCGGTGCGCGAGGGCTTCCCGTCGCTTCTCGATGCAGCAAATAGGCAAGGAGCAGACGCGGTGGCGGAAGCGTTGCGGATGCGCCGCGCCTTCGATCACCGGCTGGCCCTCGCCGTTGTCGATTAGCTTATTCCCGCGCCAGCGCCATGCCCCCCCGCAGAAGACGCGCTGGCCGGGATAGGGGGCGGCTCCCCTGCCAAGCCGAGCCGCCCCCGCCCTTTTCTGGTATGAGTTCAAGCATAGCGGGGCGGTTCGACCCCCATCACCCCGCTTAGGGTCGGGCGCTTTAACAAGCCCCTCGCAAGGTGCGCCCGACCCGCCTTTCGAAAGGAAGTGGCATGACGGACCATCAATTCTCAAACGCGCACAAGATACGGGCCCCCTACGATTGGGAGAAGAAACCCGTCGAGCCTGTGCCTCCGGGCTTGCGCGACGGCTGGCGCAAGCCGCTCGCCAGACCTGAAGCCGCGTTCTGGCGCGGCGTTGTTGTCGGCGCGGTGATCGAGGCGCTGGCGGTCATCGTGCTGGTCTGGTGGCTGGCATGATAACGACGAGGACATGCAACTTATGCGGCAAGGAGAAGCCGCTGACGGACTTCTACCGGAGTCACAAGCTGCCGCTTGGCCGCGAATACAAATGCAAAGCCTGCCGCAATCCGCAACTCGTCGCCAACACGGCGAGATGGCGGGCCAGTGTTCCAATCGACTCTAGGCAAAGGCGGGTAAGGGCAGGAAAGGAGCCGACACAAAGATTGGCTATAAGAGGGAATTTGGAATATGCCGTCATCGACGGTGAACGATTTGTGAAATGGTGGAAGTGATGCACGATCCCTGCGTTCTCGATATCTCGCACCACAACCCGACTCCCGATTGGGGTCTGCTGGTCGATACCGGAATCATCGGCATCATCCATAAGGCCACCGAGGGCGCTGGCTACGTCGATGACCAGCTATTCAAGCGCGCCCGCCCCGCCATGGATGCTGGCCTCCTTTGGGCGACCTACCACTTCATGCGGCCCGGCAGCACTTATGCGCAGATGGACCATTATCTCTCCGTTGTCGATCCAGTGGAGGGCGAGCGCATGGTTCTCGACCACGAGGATGCAGGCGTCAGTGTCCAGCATCTCGAAGATGCCGTCGCCAACCTCCTTTCGCTGTGCCCCGGCGTCAACGTTGCGATCTACAGCGGCCATCTCATCAAGGATCTAGCTTTCCGGCAAGAAAAGCGACTACCTCGCGGCGCATACAACCCTGTGGGTCGCGCAGTACACAACCGCCGCCGCGCCGTCATGGCCGACAGCAACGTGGCCGCAATGGGCTCTGTGGCAATTTACCGACAAGGCCAGCGTGGCCGGTTGCCCGAAACCCGTGGATGGGAATCGCTGGAACGGCGACGAGCAATCTCTGCTGCAATGGTTCGATCCCGCCACGGAAATGCCAGCGCCAATGCCGACCCCCGCAGCGGTGACCATCGATATCCAGACTCCGGAAGGCGTGGAAATTTCGGTCAGCGTCAACGGCAAGCGTGTCTCGTAAAAAACCGGTCGGCTCCAATTTTTTTGAAGGGACGATCCCTCAAAAAAGGACGTAGCCGGGTCGGCGCAAGCCCGATTTTTTTTGAAAGGGACGACCCCCTATTTTAGGACCTAGGCAACGTCGCGCAAAACTCGTCGGACCGCAGGAGACCACGGACATGAACCCCGCCCCGATTGTCGCCTTTGTCCTCGGCGTGATGTTCGGAGCGCTCACCGCGACCGTCGTCTTCGGCATGGTCGGTCTCCTGAAATGAGACTGTGGCGCGACCATTCCCTCACCATCGTCCTTGTCGCCATCGGCTGCGTCCTGACAGGGACAGCCTTCGCCTTCGACGAGGGTCGATGGTTCGATTTCTGGCTCGGACTAGGACAGGGAACGCTCACCGCAGCGCTCCTGTTCTTCCTGTCGGCATGGTTCCGCGAGAAGGCCAAGCCAGAGGATTAAGTCCCCGCCCCTCGCCCCCCTGCCCCCTAGGCGGGCCCCCTGCCCCCT
>Ga0193738_1001309_pt1 | contig 10205 bp, 6 predicted proteins | sample L2a1metaG_FD_144927 | JGI IMG/M metagenome (GOLD analysis project Ga0193738, IMG submission 144927) | Soil microbial communities from a riparian zone of the East river system, Colorado, United States - L2a1 | ecosystem: Environmental > Terrestrial > Soil > Riparian zone | place: USA: East River...
AGATCGTGTGGCCCGGGACGCTCAAGTGGTGGTCGGCCGTGGTGCGTGCGGGGTGGTATCATGAGCGTGAACTCTCCCCTGGGGTCCGCAAACAGGCGTCGAAGCTCACTAATTGGTCGAACAACCAACTCTTCATGGGTCTTGGTGAGCTCGCGGGCAACGCCTACGGTGTGGTCTGGCCCGAAGACGGCCTCCAACTCCGCGATCGTCGCGGCCACGCGATGTGGCGCCTCAAAGATCACCACCAGTCGGGGCTCCGCAGCCAAGGCCTCGAACCATTTTTTTCTGGCGTTCGACCTAGTTGGCGGGAACCCAAGGAAGCAGAACCCATCTGCCGGTAAACCGCTCGCTGAGACGGCGGCCATCACCGCGCTCGGGCCGGGAATGGCTTCAACCCGGATTCCAGCCGCCCGCGCCTCCGCCACCAGGACCCGGCCGGGATCCGACACGATCGGCGTGCCGGCGTCCGAGACCAGCGCGATCGAGTCCCCGGCTTTGAGCCGTTCGATGAGTCCGGCCGCCTTTTCCCGCTCGTTATGCTCGTGAAGGCTCGTCGTCTTCGTCGTAATGGAGTAGTGTTGAAGGAGCCGAGCGGTCCGGCGAGTGTCCTCCGCCGCGATGAGGGAGACATCGCGAAGGATTCGGAGGGCGCGCAGCGTGACATCTTCGAGGTTGCCGATCGGAGTGGCGACCACATACAGGATGCCGGTCATGCGCGGGGCGCCGATCTTACCAGAATGTATTCCGCCGAACCCTTGCCCCATTTCGTCGACGAGTACCTCGCGTGGCTGCACGAGACACATCCCACCAACGCAACGTTCGACGGTGTTCACCTTCACGACGACCTGCTCGAGGACCTGAGCCGGGCCGCCATCGATGCGCAGGCGCGTGACCTGGGCGGTTTCGCCCGGCGCCTGGGTGCAATCGATCCGGCGCGCCTGACCGAAATCGAGCGGCTCGAACGTCCGGCCCTCGACGCGAGCATCCGCGCGCGGCTATTCGAGCTGGAGGCCGTCCGCACGTGGGAGCGTAATCCGCAGCACTACGGCGATCTGATCTCGACCAGCCTTGCCGGCCAGGTGCTCTTCGACTACGCGCCGTTGCCCGAGCGCGCGCGACGCGTGCTCTCAAAGCTGCGCCAGGTGCCGCGGCTCATGCAGGCTGCTCGCGACAACATCAAAGATCCGCCGGGGATCTTCGTGAAGGTCGGGCTCGAGAGCCTGCGCGGGACGCTGCGGTTCGTCGAGGACGATCTGCCGCGCGCGCTGTCCTCGCTCGACGATCTGCACGTGCTTGGCGATCTCGCCGACGCCTCCGTCGAAGCGGCGCGATCGATCGGCGCGTACGTCTCCTATCTGGAAAACGACCTCGCGCCGAGGGCCCGTGGCCCGTTCCGGCTTGGGCGCGAGCGGCTGCAGCAGAAGCTGCAGCTCGACGAAGGGATCACCCTCGACGTCGACAAGCTGCTCGCGATCGCGGAGCGTGAACTGCACGCGACGCAGGAAGAGTTCCGCCGCGTCGCGTCCAGGATCGACGCGAAAGACCCGATGGGCGCCTGGTCGCGCATCAAGGAAACGCACCCGAAGCAGGGCGACGTGGTGGCCACCGCCCAGGCGCAGTTGCAGGAACTGCGCACGTTCCTCGAGCGCGAGGGCCTGGTGACGGTGCCGGCCTCGGCGCAGCTCCAGGTGGCGCCGACGCCGCGTTTCTATCGGTGGACGTTCGCGAGCCTGTGGACGCCCGGCCCGTTCGAGACGCGGCCGCTCAAGGCTTACTACTACATTACCGACGCCGATCCCGCGTGGCCGGCCGATCGGCAGGAAGAGCACCTGCGCGACTTCAACGAGGGCGCGCTGTGGGCGAACTCGATTCACGAGGCCTACCCAGGTCACTTTCTGCACTACCAGCATCTGCGCCAGGTGACCGGCACGCTGAGAAAGTCGAGCCTGTTCTCGTCAACCGCGATGGTCGAGGGCTGGGCCCACTATTCCGAGCAGATGATGATGGAGGCGGGGTTCCGCAAGAAGGACCACGCGATCCGCCTCGGACAGCTGGCGGAAGCGCTGATTCGCCTGTGCCGGGTCGTGGTCGGCATCCGGCTCCACGCCGAAGATCTCTCGGTCGAACAGGGCGTTCGCTTCTTCCGCGAGGAGGCTTACCTCGAGGAAGCCGCGGCGCGGCGCGAGGCCGAGCGCGGTACGTTCGATCCCTCGTACGTGTTGTATTCCCTCGGGAAGCTGATGGTGCTGAAACTGCGCGAGGACAGCAAGGCGCAGGCGGGCGATCGGTTCTCGCTCAAGACGTTCCACGACACGCTGCTGGGTAACGGCACCGTTCCGCTGTGGCTCCATCGCAGCCTGATGCTTGGCGAGAACAACGGCGCCATGCTCGAATAGACTGACGGAAGACGAAACACAATGCCGTTATACGAGTACGAGTGCGACGCGTGTCACAAGCGCTTCGAGAGGATTCAGAAGTTCTCAGACCCGCTCGCGGACACCTGTCCGCACTGCGGCAAGGGACCGGTGAAGAAGCTGCTCTCCTCCCCGGCCATCCAGTTCAAGGGATCCGGCTTCTACATCACCGACTACGCCAAGAAGTCCACGTCCGAAGCTGGTAGCAAGTCGAGCAGTGAAGGGTCCTCATCGTCGAGCGAGTCGAAGTCGTCCGGCGACTCGAAGTCCTCGAGCGATTCGAAGTCGTCTAGTGACTCGAAGTCCTCGGGTGATTCGAAGCCGTCGAGCGGCGAGGGTTCTACGAAGAAGGACTAACGCTGGCGGAAGGAAAGCGCTAGCGCTTCAACTCGGCCGGGACGTTCAGTCCCAGCTCCCGCAGGTAATCCTTGAAGGGCTCCGCCAGGTCTTCCCGCTTCAGCGCAAAGTAGACGACGGCTTTCAGGAACCCCAGCTTGTTGCCGGTGTCATGCCGCACGCCGTCGATTTTGCACCCGTAGATCGGCCGCTGGCGGAGGAGCTTGCGCAGCCCGTTGGTCAGCTGGATCTCACCGGTCCGATCCTTTTCTTTCGCTGTCTCCTCGAGCGCCGGGAAAATGTCCGGCGTCAGCACGTAGCGGCCGATGATCGCCAGGTTCGACGGCGCTTCGTCGCGCGGCGGTTTCTCGACCATGTCGTGGATGCGGTAGACGCCGGGGCGAACTTCCTCGGCGTCGATCACGCCGTATGAGCTCACCGTCTCGTGCGGCACTTCCTCGATCGCGAGCACCGGGCCGTCCACCTCGTGGAAGACGTCCACCATCTGCTTCAACGCCGGCGGATTCGCATCGATCACGTCGTCACTGAGGATGACGGCGAACGGTTCGTCGCCGACGAACGGCCTCGTCACGAGCACGGCGTGCCCGAGGCCGAGCGGTTCGCCCTGGCGTACGTAAGACAGGTTCATCAGGCTGGAGATTTTCCTGACCTCCTCGAGCTGCTCCGTCTTGCCCCGCGCCTCGAGGAACGTCTCCAGCTCGATCGACACGTCGAAGTGATCTTCGATGGCGTTCTTGCCGCGGCCGGTGACGAGGATGATGTCCCGAACGCCCGACGCGACCGCCTCTTCGACGCCGTACTGGATGATCGGCTTGTCCACGAGGGGCAGCATTTCCTTCGGCTGCGCCTTCGTCGCGGGAAGGAACCGCGTGCCCAGGCCCGCGGCGGGGAAGACAGCCTTGTGAACCGGCGTTTTCGCCATCGTCCCATCGTATAGGATTTACTCATGCTCGATCCTGCTTACGTGCGTGACCATGCCGACGAGGTCCGCAAGGCCCTGCAGAACCGCGGCCTCGACTCCGAAACTGTGCTCGGGCCGTTCGGGGAGCTCGACGCGCGCCGGCGCGAGCTGATTCCCCAGGTCGAGGGTCTCAAGCGCGATCAGAACACGGCGGGTGAGGAAGTCGCGCGCGCCAAGAAGCAGGGCCTCGATCCGTCGGGGATCTTCGCCGCGAACAAGGCCCGTGGCCAGCAGATCAAGCAGCTCGAAGCGGACCTCGACGCGGTGGAGCAGAAGCGCGCGGATCTGCTGATGACCGTGCCCAATTTGCCGCACGCATCCGTGCCGGTTGGCCGGAGCGCCGACGACAACGTCGAGGTCCGCCGCCACGGGACGCCGCGTGCGCTGGATTTCGAACCGAAACCACATTGGGACCTCGGGCCCGCGCTCGGCATTCTCGATTTCGAGCGCGCGACGCGCATGTCGGGCGCGCGATTCTCGGTGTTGATGGGGGCCGGCGCGCGTCTCGCGCGGGCGTTGATCAACTTCATGCTCGAGCTGCACACCGGTGAGCACCGCTATATCGAAGTGGAGCCGCCGTTCCTGGTGAACTCCGACGCGCTACGCGGAACCGGGAATCTTCCGAAGTTCGAGCAGGACTTGTTCAAGATCGCGGGGGAATGGGATCTCTTTCTCATTCCGACCGCGGAGGTCCCGCTCACGAACCTCCATCGCGGCGAGATCCTCGACGGCCGCCAGTTGCCGTTTCGCTACACCGCCTACACGCCGTGCTTCCGGAGCGAGGCGGGCTCTTATGGCGCCGACGTCCGCGGCCTGATCCGGCAACACCAGTTCGACAAGGTGGAGCTGGTCAAGTTCACGACGCCGGACCAGTCCTTCGACGAACTGGAGTCACTGACGGCGAATGCGGAGGAAGTGCTCAAGCGGCTCGACCTTCCGTACAGGACGATGCTGCTGTGCACGGGAGACATGGGATTCGCGTCGGCGAAGACCTACGACATCGAAGTGTGGCTCCCGAGCCAGAAGACGTACCGCGAGATCTCGTCCTGCAGCAACACGATGTCGTTCCAGGCGCGCCGCGCCAACATCAAGTTCCGCCCGCAGGGAACCGGCAAGGTCGAGTACGTCCATACGCTGAATGGTTCCGGCCTCGCCGTCGGCCGGACCCTGATTGCGGTCCTCGAGAACTACCAGGAAAAGGACGGGACGGTCACCATTCCGGCCGCGTTACGGCCGTACATGGGCGGGCTGGAACGGATCGCTCCGGCGTCGTAACCTTTTTGCGCTGCTACCCAGCAATCTCGAACTGCAGCTTCGCCGCGAGCTCTGACAGCTCCCGGCGTCGCGCGTCACGGTCTGCCGACGCCTTGGCCAGGTCGCTGCGCAACGTCGCCAGCCGATCTTCCTGTTCGCCCAGCTGCCGCGTGTAGCGCTGCGTCAGCGCCTTCTCCTCGTCCGTGCCGCGCAGCGCCTTCATGTTCTCGCGCACGCGCTGCTGATCGCGTTCGATCTCGGCGATCTGACCATTGATTGAGGACATCCTGGCTTCGGCCGCCGCCACCTCCGACCGCTTGTCGGTGAGCGGTTGCAGCGCGCGCCGGAGCGACGGTTCGCTGGCGCCCGAGCGAATCAGGATCACGATCGCCTGCTCTTCCAGATCGACGAGGCGATAGGTCGTGTCACCGGCACGGCGCTCGGTGACCGTCAACGTCGCTTCCTGCTTCGCAGGGAGTGATACGCGGTACCGCGCCGCGTTTGGAGACATTTCCGCGACCGCCGGTTGCTCCGCCATTGTCCAGCCAGGCCGGACCGGGTGTTCGACGATGAGCGTCCGCGCGGACGCGTCCTCGTTGCGCGCGGTGTACTTCCACACGGCGCGGTCTTCCTGCGACGAGACAAGAACACCATCACGCGCGACGATCTTCACGACGCGGCCGGAGTAGGGACCCGGCTCCATCTTCACCAGGACGGCGAGATCGGCGCCATACGACAAGATGCGCTTCTCTCCGGGCTTCACCGATTCGAGCAGGCCCTCGCCGGCGAACGCGTTGGCGTCCACGACGCTGAACGACCCGCCGTCGAGCGTCAGCGCACTCGAGTTTGTGAGCCAGACTCCCCGAAGAGGCCTGCCAGAGCCCTGGCCCCTGTTCCACACCGAGACGCGCTCGGCATCGACTTCCGCATTCAGGATCGGCACTAACGCCGACTCGTTCTTGCGAACGGTGATCGGCTGCCGCAGTTTGTATTCGAACAGCTCACCCAGTTCCTGCGCCTGCGCCGCGGGTGACAGCGCCGCCATGTAGTCGATCGCGGGCGCTGCGGGGGGCGGAGGCGGGGCGGCCGGCACGCCCCCGACCACGCCGCCCACGAAGCCACGTCCGCCACCGCCGCCACCGCGGCCGGCCGGCCGAGCCGCGTCCACCGTCACCATCTCGCTGAGCGCTCCGATGGTCATGGTCATGTCTGCGCGCTCGGAGCCGCCCGCCGACACCGAAATCGACCGCGTAAGAGTCTGGAAGCCCGGCAAGGTCGCGCGCAGCGTGTAGCGTCCAGGACTCGCGGCGATGTCGAAGTTGCCGCTGGAGTCGCTGGTTCCCGCGGCCGCGACATTTCCCGAGGCACCGAGGAGCTGGATGGTGACGCCGGGCAGGAGACCTCCCGAGGAATCGCGCAGGGTGCCGCGGACGCGGGCGTCGCCCGACGTCAACGTGCCGGCGTGAGTCTGCGGCCGCAGCAGCACCGCAGGAGGCAGCGGAACGACCGGCCGCTGCACGTAATACGGTTGCGAGATCTGCTGAACGAAGGACTGCGGCGCGCCGGCGACGAGCGACAGTTCGACGTTCGTCCAGTCCTGTCCCAGCGTATTGTCCACGACCGCCCATCCCTGGAGCATCGGTTTCCGCGCGTCATCCGGCAGGACGAGACGATAGGTGGATTTCCAGATCGGCACTTCACTGATGTAACTGATCGCAATCCGCCGAGTGCCTGTGCCAGTGGTCGCCATGACCATCCGCCTGACATCTTCCCCGCGCGCCGAGGCGGTGATGCCGAGATAACTCGAAATGTCCTCACGCACGTCGCGTTCGGCGAGCTGCACGCTGGTGCCAGGCGTCAACTCGATGCTCCGAATAGATCCCTCGTCACCCACGATCGTCAGTTCGGTCACGGGCTCCGAGGCCCCGTTTCGAGTGCGCGAGACCTTCTCGACGCTGAAGATCCGTCCGCTCAACTCGACAATTCCGGTCCGGACGACGACACGAGCGCCGCGCAGGGCCTCGTAGAGCGCCAACCGATCCGCGTCGCTGCCGATCGGCGTGCGCAGCGCCGAGAGGCGCTGACCGATCGGCGCAATCGAGTTGTAGGTGATGCCGGCGATCGAGCCGCCGTCGAGGTCGAGCGCCGTGAGCGACTGGAGCACGTCGTTCAACTGCGCCGTCGTGAACTGGATCGTGACGGCGGTGTTCCCCGTGACCGACCCGAGGTGTTCGAAGAAGCCGACACCGCTCTTGTAAAGGATGACCCGCCTGACCGGCAGTTCCGGGGCCTCAGGCGCGGGCGCCCGCTGGGCGCTCGCCGCGGTAGCACCGAGGAACAACAATCCGACGATCACCAACCGGCTGCGCACGGGGAACCTCCCGTTCGGAACTATCGGCCGGAGATCAACGCTGCTGCACAGGCATAGACGGCCGCGCCGCACGCCAGGGTCACCGTGAAGCCCCAGTTCATGGCGATGAAGACCGCGAGGATCGCGCCGAGGACCGACAGGGCGCCGTTCATGCCCCACGCCCAGGGCACGAGTTGCGGCTGAGAGGCGGCCAGCAGGCGCATTCCCGCCGGCAGGGGCAGGCCCATGAGCAGGCCGGCCGGGACCATCAGCAGGACCGCCAGTCCAATCCTGACGATCAGCGGCCACTTGATCGCCGCCTGGACGATCGGCGGCAGCATCGCCCCCCACACGATTCCCAGCAACGCGACCGCGAGGCAGGCCATGACGGCGATGCGCCCGATCCGGGCGTCGGGGAATCGCCGGCTCATCGCGCTGCCGAGCCCTGTTCCGACCAGCAACGAGAACAACGTCACCGTCAGCGAATACACCGGATGGCCGAGCAGCAGCACGAATCGCTGCAGCAGCGCGACCTCGATCAGCATGAAGGCGCCGCCGAGGCAGGCGAAGTAGGCGAGCGATCGAAACCAGCCGCGTTCGAGGGCCGCGCGTGAGGTCAGCGCGAGCGGACCGACGATGAAGGCCGCGATCAGCCCTGAGGAGATGGCGAGCAGCACCAGGAGTGCCGTCAGTCCGCCGGTCGCCCAGGCGCCGGGATTATTTGGCCGATCGACGTGCCGTCCGATCATGCGCGCGAACGGCGCCACGAACGCGTGGTTGCCGAGCCGCGTGGTGTGAAAGAAAAAGGGACGGTCGTCCGTCGTCGGCGTGACGTCGAGCGGGTACTGCGCGTAGAACGCGTGTCGATCCGGCGCGAGCAGGAGCCTCGCGTAGTCGTCACGGTTGTCGCCGAACGTCTGGGTGGGCCGGCCCGGCAGATAGAGCACGGCGAAGCCCATGTCGATGGCTGCGCGTTCGAGCGTGTCGACTTCCGACGGGGTGAATGGCGTCTTCTTCAACAGAAACGTCGCGACCTTATCGTGCTGCACGATCGCCAGGCGGTCGGCCGGGTTCCAGCCCTGGCGAGCGCCCGCTTCCTGCGCCAGCGAGATCAACCGCAGTCCGTCGAAGACCCAGCGCGAGATGCTGAGCACCCCGCGGTCGCTCAGGTGCGCCAGGTAATCGTCAAACGCCTCGACCGTGTAGAGCGAGTTCTCGCTCAGCGCGTAGGCGCCGGCCGCCGTCGCCGCCCACGTATCCACCAGCGACGCCTGGATGATGTCGTAGCGCTCGTCGGACCGGCGGACGAAGCTGCGCCCGTCCTCGACGGTGACGTTGACCTCGGGCCGCCCGTAGACGCCGCCCGAGTAATCGCGGAACTTCCCGCGCATGACGTCGTTGACGATGATCGGGTTGATCTCGACGCCATCTACGCGTGACGCGCCGAACACCAGCGCCGAGAGCAGGTCGCGGCCGCCGCCGGTGCCAATCACGAGCGCCTTGAACCCGCCTTCGGCTTGCGGCTTCGGCGGGGCTGACGGGGAACCAATCGGTTCGCCGTACAGCCGGTATCCCAGCGCCGTCAGCTCGTACTGCAGGTAGGAGACCGAATTCAGATTGCCGTCGAACTTGAGGATCTGGGTTCCCGCTGCCGAATCGATGTCCATCAGCCGGCTGTCGGGCAGTGGGCCGGTGTATTTCTCGCTCAGCGACCACGCGCCGTAGGGCTGCTCGTAGACGCCGATGCGCGAGAACGAGTTCCACTTGCTGAACAGGACCGGATGGTTCTCGTGTCCCTTGGTCGTGCTGACGTCGAAGGCGCCGCCGAATATCCCGGCCGCGATCGCGATGACGACGCAGGTGTCGATGGCAATCAGCCACGCGCGCGGGACCGCCGGTCCCATCAGCAGCATGCCGGCGATCGTTCCCATGACGGCGGCGGTGAGGATCGCGCCCGGCGCGCCGATGATGTTGAGGGCCGGCATCAGCAGCAGGCAGCCCGCCGCGGCGCCGAGGAGATCCGCGGCGTAGACGGCGCTGATGTTGCCGCTCATCCGTGTAATCGAGAGCGTGATCGCGGCGCCGCCGAAGAAGAAGGGCAGCGCCGACAGCAGGTAGACGACCGACATCAACGCGATGTTCGACGGCGAATAATTCAGGCCGACCTGCATCCGGACCAGCACCGCGAGCGCGATCACGGTGACGACGGTGAAGGCAAAGGCGTGGCCGGCGAGGAGTTTCTCGGTCGGCGTGTCACGCCACCGATCCCGCATCAGGAAGACGTAGACCCCGCTCGCGCTCAGGCCGAACAGCGCAATCGAGATCGCCATGAAGGCGAAGTGGTAGTACATGGTGACCGAGAAAATTCGCGTGAGCGACAGTTCGGTCATGAGCAGCGAGCCGGACAGGAGGGCGACGCCGACGAGGGTCCGGGCCGGAACAGACGAGGGCACAGGTCAGTATATCGGCTCGCCGCTAACGCCGGCGTCCGCGCCTTCCCTGCCTGAGAGCGACGACAACGCCGGCTGACAGCGTTCCCACAATCAACAGCCAGACGAGTCCTGGACCGCCCAGCGTTTCCTCGAGCGGTCTCGCCGTCGTGCTGTCGTGCACCGCGGCCGCGACGACCAGGAGCGCCAGCGCGGCGACGGCGCCGATCGCGGCACGCGCGAGGGCGCGTTGAAACGGATGCTGCCTGAAGTAGCTCTCGATCGAGCCGGGCTTCTTTCGCGACAGGACGACGTCGATGAGGTATTCGATGTCGTGGTCGAAGTACATGTGCCGGAGCGACACCGCGTTGATCGTCGGAAGGCCACGCAGGTCCTCCGGAAGCTGGTCGGCGGCCGGCATCACTGCCCCGTTGGCGAGG
>Ga0193738_1001310_pt1 | contig 10201 bp, 8 predicted proteins | sample L2a1metaG_FD_144927 | JGI IMG/M metagenome (GOLD analysis project Ga0193738, IMG submission 144927) | Soil microbial communities from a riparian zone of the East river system, Colorado, United States - L2a1 | ecosystem: Environmental > Terrestrial > Soil > Riparian zone | place: USA: East River...
GAATCGGTGCCGATACATACTTTAAGGCGATAGCCTTTTTCAGTTTCCCGCTTGATTGCATTTTCTACGGCTTCAAGGATAGGGATCTCTATTGGTTCTCCATTGAATTTTCTCCAACGCATATAAAAAGAGGTTTTTCTAAATTATAGAAAAACCTCGAGATCTCAAAAGGGTACGGATTATTGTTTTGTGAATGAGTTACCTTTTAATGAATTTTTCACTCCATTGTTGTTCTCCATCGGTGAAACGAATGATATAAATACCGGTATGTATGCTTCCCAGGCCAAAGCTGCTGTATCCTTTTTCAACAGCGCCTTTTAAAAGCATTCTTCCACTTTGATCTATGACCTGGTAATGATAATCAGCCGGGCTGTTAACAGTAATGCTGTTTCCCGAGATCGTATTTCCAACCAATTGTGGTTTTAAAGTCTTGCCCTGGCGTATCGCAATAACATTTGAATAGTATTCTTTCAAATTATCAAAAGTGATACGAATACGATAAAGCAAAGGGCGATTATCAAGAGGATGGTAGCTATAATTCCTTAAAGCATTATTTGGTTGATCAAGCGGTGTAAAGTTTATACCATTGTTTGATACTTCGATCACCTGCTTCATTACAGTTTCGTCAGTTTCGATCAGCCAGCTTAATGTATGCATATCACCATTAAGTCTTCCTCGAAGTTCAAAACGACGAATAGGCAATACAGTAGCATCGGTATAAGTAGCCTGCAAAGAATAAGAACCAAGACTACCATATTCAGGAGCATACATATTTCCCTTACCATCTATGCGCATATAGTAGGTACCTGCATTAACGAAGGTGTCAATAATAGAGCTGAGAAGATTTCCTGGATTATAGGAACCGATAGAAGCATAACTGCCATCTAAAACATCTACCTGTAGATCAAGATCGGAACCTGAGTTACCGGTACCAACATTGTATGGTATTGCATTCAACTGTAGCCTGGAGAATGTCGGCACGGTAATTTTAAATAGATCCTGGTCATCAGTTTTCTCAATCACACCACTAATTGTTGCCTGGCCACTACTATTAAAAGTAGCAGATGTAGCTGTTGCAAATAGGCTAGTATGATCATCTATACGATATCCAAATCCGTTTGCTGGTTTTGTAATAACAGAAAGGTCGTCTTGCGTAGAACTACAACCAAGTGAGTTTGGACCAATGTTCCATAACGTCATATTTTGATTGTAGCCTGCACCCATGATAGGAGCCCAGCCAATTTCACCAGTTCCTTGTCCCCAATTATAATCAGATAGTTTGGCACAAGCTGCATTGTAAGAACTTTGGTGTCTTAAGCCCAATGTATGTCCTGCTTCGTGTGATGCAGCTTCAGCAACATTCTTTACATTGTAACTAAGCAATGCTGAAAAAACAAAGCAAGGAGAATTATCTCCCCATGTAAATGAATTTATGTAAGCAACTCCACCAGCTCCTGAACCATACCATTCATTTGAAGTAGTGATAACTACACGCATCCGTTTATTATAAGGAGCCGAGTTATATTTAGCTTCATTTGTTGTTACATTAATACTAAATGGACGATAGTCCTCAGCCACACGATTAAATATTTCTGTAATAGCCGCGTCGCTAAAACCAGATGAATTGCAAATAAATGTACCGTTGACATTCCACATTGTTCCAGATACAGTATGACCATCAAAATCAAGCAATATGACATTGGGAGCACTTGGATAACTATTAAGATCAGTAACCTGTGATTTTGCAATGATAGTACCAGTAAAGGCAAAGATCATTAGCAGGGATTTGTAGAGATTTTTCATAACTCGGATTTTACAGATGAATCATAGGTATACGTGGATGGTGTATGAAAAAAGTTACTCATTAACGAGATCATAAAACCCCTTCTTCACAAAGTAGTATTGTCCATTTTCCAGGCTGATCTCGTATGCATCGCCATGCTGAAAACTGATAATACGACCGACATAGGAAAAAGTTCCATCATCTTTTTTGATCTTGGAAAATGATAAAGCTGCGCCTGGAAAATTTGTTGACCTGATAACAACACTGTTTAGTGAGTTATCAGATTTTGATGCAACTGAGCTAACTACTCCCTGGAAACTTAAATCATTGACAAGTGATAAAGAAACAGCTTTGCCAGTTTCCGATTGTAACAAAGCAGAAAGGTCATTTATCCGACAACTTATTTTATTAGGAAAATTTTGAAAAAGAGAGGGACGGTTCATATCCGGTTCTCTAACCGGTGGTGTTTGCGTATATGATTGATGGCAGATCAAGAAGAGGGATAGGCAAATAATGCCTTTCATAAGGTTTTTCATTGGATACAATTTTTTTTGTTCAAAAGGATATGGATATACAACAGCATGCTGTTATAGAATCAAATTGGTACAGAATCACTTAACGTAAGAACTAACTAAGTAAACGGCTTTGGCTAAAATTTATTTTTTATTTAGTATCCGATAATAACCGAAATCGAATGTTTTTTTAATAAGTAATAGTACGGTTGGCCTATCGTACTAATTCATTTGATCAATTTCAATATTGATTTGTGCTAAGCAACACAAGTGTGCAGGCTTCTAGTGGAGTAATTCCATTTTTGATTGCAAGATCTGCCAGTTCATCATTTTCAGCGCCGGGGTTAAATATGATACGCTTAGGTTTCAGTGAAAGTATATAATCATAATATTGTTCCTGGTGAGTTGGATTTAAATAAAGTGTGACCGTATCAACATTGTTCCAATCTTTTTTTTCTTTTTCAATTGGAACATCAGCTACCATTGCATTTTTTCTACCTATTGCAACCACAGGATGTCCATGGCTTCTTAATCGATTAACAGCAAGATAGCTGTAGCGTGAAGGATTATCAGAAGCGCCTAACACAAGTGTCTTTTTACTTTTATTCATTTTACAAAATTAAAATGTAAAGATCAAAAAATGGCATTGTTTATTTGGCACTTTACTTATTATGATAGTGAAGCTTTGATATATTAGTGAAACAGAAATAAAATAAAACAAGTAAGGCTAAGCAAATTTATGCTCACGATCCATTTATTGTTTAACAAAACTCCGGCATATTCCATCCTCCTTAGATATTCTTTAAAAATAAATATTGCAGTAAGAATAAGCCATACCGTAGCCAGCCATTCTGAATTAAAAATAAATTGGACAATCATTAATGGTGCAAGTAAAAGAATAACCGATAAAGCCAGCATGTTTACCTGCCCGAGATATTCATATCCTTTTGCTTTTGGAAAACTAAAAGCCAGGGTACAATTAATAATTACAAAGGCAAAATGGGCCGCTTGTAATTCATAAGGATCTAAATGATAGTAAGACAATTTGCTGAATAAATTATTTTGAAAAGGATAAAGCATGAGTGTATTAAATGCTAAGCAAACTGCCATAAAAATAAACCGGTATAAATAATTGTGGTCAGGTGAGCAATCAATAGAGGCTGGGCCACATTTTTTTGCCACAATAACTTTTCTATTAAAGGAAACGAGTTTGTATATCCTTTTCAAGATCCATTTTAATGGTGCAAAATTCCCGACTGCTTTTATGAAAGGGATCTTCTGATCAAGTATCTCCAACAATGCATCAATGCCATAAACTACTTTGTGGGTTGATGTATCCAATAATGGTATTTCATTCCTGCTTTTGTCAAAATCAATTTTGGCAAGTAATATATCATCAAGCGTTGAAAATGGTTTTCGGCCATCTGTATTTAAAAAACCATATTTCACAAAAAGGCCGGAGTACCAGGTGCATAAAGGGCAGCTATCGTCGTAAACAAGGATCTTATTTTTCATGATCAGTGTTTTGATTTGGTCAATCCATCTAACTCATTTCGTAAAGAGAAAAGCTCTATCAGTCTATAATAAATTCTTAAGTAATAGAGGACAATGAATACTGAAGATCCAATTGCTAACCAGAAAATAACCAGTAGAGTATCTTCGGTAAGTTTGTTTTCAAATAGAAAGATAATTGCAATTAATGATAGGTCCGCAATACATAATATCCAATAAAGCAGGATTGGTTTTTTATAACCACTATGAATAAAAGCTGGAGAATTCGCAATTGCACTAATTAATTGCCAGCATCCAAATAACAATAGTCCTATTTCATCTCCAACAAAATAGAAGAGAGGGACTGATAACATCAAACAGCTTACTAATATTAGTTGACAATAATAATCTACCTTCCTAATACGTAACATATCGAGTATTTTAAACTTTCAGAAAAAAATGAAAGAAATATTCCAAATAAAAACCGGTCTCCCGGTTCGCTGATGTTTCAGCTGTCTATTTAAAGATCTTCATCAGGCTGCTTACAAACCAATTCTCTTCTGCTTTTATCATTACATCAAGGGTTTTGTCTGCTTGCAATCCCAACCGTTTTATACTGCTTACGGTATCTATAAAAGTTTTTACCTTCTTATCTTTTTTATCTCCTTCCACATCTTCCAGTTTATCCAGTAACTGCATCATTGGCTCCAGCTCTCTTTTCTTTCTTTCTTTTACGATCTGCTTTACTACTTTCCATATATCTTTTTCGGCGGTAAAATATTCTTTTCTTTCGCCAGGTAAGATCACTCTTTCAACCAATCCCCAGTTGATCAATTCACGAATATTCATATTTGTATTACCACGGCTGATGTTGAGTTCTTCCATTATATCATCCTGCGTCAATGGATCGGGGCTTATCAATAAAAGTGCATGAATTTGCGCCATTGTCCTATTAATTCCCCAATGTGTTCCAAATGCCCCCCAACTACTGATAAATTGCTGCTTAGCTTCGGTTAATTTCATATCCCAAAGCTAAGAGAAACATTTCGAACTTTCAAAAAATATTGAAAGTATATATTTTAAAAAAAACCAGCAACTCGCCAGTCTATGCCGAAAGTTCAGTTTTCTTCAAATTGATCTTCTTTTGTAAATAATTTGAAAAAATGCCCGATAATCCAAAGTACGCTGGCTGTAATAATTGAGCCTATAGAAACTTTAAAGGACAAAGCGGCGTACCTATCATCTAAAAGAAGAAGAAAGACGCTGAATAAAAAAACAAACACTCCCTCGTATAAAAAAATGTCGAATACTTTATTATAGTTTTTCATAGGATCGGCTTCGATATTAAAAATACATATCAGTTATATTCAAAAAGAAATTTAAGGGACATTTTTAAATAATTAAGTGGAATTACTGTATTAAAAAGAATTCCTCATAGAAAATTTTCTATGAGGAATTCCTAATTGGCCAAAATAATTATAATAAGTTAGATCAGACCAGCATTCCAATCGGGTTCTCCATAAACTTCTTAACTGTTTGGAGGAACGATGCACCTACTGCTCCATCAACACTTCGGTGGTCGCAACTCATAGTTACTTTCATAACATTGGTCACACTAAATCCTTCTCCCTTCTTTACAACAATTTCTTTTATTTTTCCAATAGCCAGTATACAACTATCCGGAGGATTTATAATTGCAGTGAATTCTTCAATATCCATCATTCCAAGATTACTTATCGTAAAAGTGTTGCCACTAAATTCATGCGGTTGCAGTTTTTTATCTTTTGCTTTTCCGTAAAGTTCTTTTGCTTCAGCCGCTATTTGTGAAAATGATTTTTGATCTGCAAATTTTATTACAGGAACAATTAATCCTTCAGGTACGGCTACTGCACTTCCAATATGAATATGTTGATAGGTCCTGATAAAATCTCCCATCCATGATGAATTAACTGCAGGATGCAGACGCAATGCCATTGCACATGCTTTGATAATCATATCCTGGAAAGAAATTTTTACCGGGCTGAATTCATTCATCTGTGCACGGGCAGACATTGCATTATCCATATTGATCTCCATCGTAAGATAAAAATGCGGAGCAGCAAACATGCTTTCACCCAAACGACGGGCAATTGTTTTCCGCATCTGGCTATTTGGAGTATCAGTAAATTTCTCTTCAGTTACTGGAGTGAATTTAGCAACAGGTTGTTGTGGACTTGCTACTGGTTGTTTACTGGCAGGCTGTTGACTGCTGACTACTACAGGACTGAAACCATCAACATCTGCTTTGACAATTCGTCCGCCATCGCCACTTCCATGAACTGACTTAAGATCAATACCCTTTTCTTTCGCTAATTTTTTTGCAAGAGGCGAAGCCTTCATTCTTCCATTTGTAGAAGAACTTGATGCTTCTTCTTCTTTTTCAGTTGCAGGTTCAGAAGAAGATTTCGAACTTTCAGCTACTTGCTGTTGATTTTCGGCCGTTGCCTGTTGACCAGCACCACCTTTTGCAGCAGCAACAATAGCATCAACATCTATTTTACCTTTTTCACCAATAATACATAACAGATCATTTACCTGGATCTTTTCACCTTTTGCCGCGCCTTGATATAATAGTGTCCCATTTTTATAACTTTCTAATTCCATTGTCGCCTTGTCAGTTTCGATCTCGGCAAGAATATCTCCTTTCTTTACTTTATCACCAACATTCTTATGCCATGCAGCAATTACACCTTCTGTCATTGTATCACTTAATCTTGGCATCAACACAACTTCTTCCATTTTTGAAATATTAATTGGTGCAGAGGTAGCAGTTGCCGATTCATTACTCATTGCTGGTTGTTTATTGCTGGTTGTTGATTTCGCGGCCGTTTCTTTTTTCGGTTCGGCCTTTTTTGGACTCTCACTCTTTTCGCTTACCTGTCCGCCACTTTTTATTAATGAAGAAATGTCTTCACCCGAGGCACCAATGATAGCAAGCAGGTCATTTACCTGGAGCTTACCACCTTTTTCAGTACCAATATGCAGCAACGTTCCATCCTTATAGCTTTCGAGTTCCATCGTAGCTTTATCGGTTTCCACTTCGGCAAGTAAATCGCCTTTTTTCACTTTGTCGCCAACTTTTTTATGCCATGCGGCAATCACACCTTCGGTCATGGTATCGCTCAGGCGGGGCATTAGAATCACTTCGGCCATAACGTATTCAATTGAGCGCCGAAATTAAGGCAATTTCGTGAATGGTGAGTGAGTCGTGTGGAGAAGAGATTTTATGTGCCCGGCTTATGAAATTATTATTTAGCATCCATTGCGTCGCACTCTTGTACTATAACAATTCTATTCAGCTTTTACTCGCAGCTTGTAACTTTTAATAATCCAGTTCCAATCTTAATTTATCTTTCAACTCTTTAACCAACGGATAACTTTCTATCATCTTAAAAAATTGCTCACGGGAACTAAGTGGAGTACCAACGAGGATCTTTTCTTCTTTGTTTTCTTCCATTACTATAAAAAACTGGAGAAGGTTATTATTCAATTTCTCACGTAAAAACTGTGAAGCTTTTTGCCCGCCCTGTTCTATAAAACGCAGTTGGATATTATTTGTGACGATTGCAATAAAACTGTTGGCATCCTGGATTTTTAATTCTGCCAAATCGAAATTGATACCGGCAGGATTTTTTTCACTTTTCAATTTCTGTACATATTCATTCCATGCCGCTTGTAAACTTTCCAGGTCAAGGGGTGTGCTAATTGTTTCACTTCCGTTCCCATTATTTCCGTTGCCCTTAACCTGTTTTCTTATTTTATCAAGTGGAGAAAGTTTAGTTGTTTGAGGCTTCGTGCCGATAGCTATCGGGATCGGTGCCTGAGGTTCAGGTTCCTTCTTGTAGTTGGTTGGTTCTTCTTTTACAAGTGAAGTTTCGATAACCAGCTTCGCCTCTGTTTCTTCCTTTTTTACTTTTGTTCCTATAGTTTTTGGGATCTGACTTTCAACTTTCAACGGTTTGATCGCCGCTGTTCTGAATGCAAGACTTGATTCAACTATTTTTTTTTTACTTATACCACCAGTATCTGAAGTGAGTTCAATGGCCTGTTGCAGGTAGCAAAGTTTTATGATCACAAGTTCTACATGTAATCTTTTGTTACGGGCAGCTTTATAATTAATCTCAGCTTCATTAATAATATTCAAAGCGCTTATTAAAAAAGAAGGTGCAATATTTTTTGCGGTCGAAATATATTTTTCTCTGAAACTTTCTACTGCTTCTAGCAACACGGCAACTTTTTCATCTTTACATACAAGCAGGTTGCGAATAAATTCTGCAAAGCCATTTAAGACAAGATCTCCTTCAAACCCTTTTTTATTAATGTCATCATATAATAACATGGCCCCGGAAAGATCTTGCTTTAGCATGCAATCCATCAGCTTGAAATAATAATCGGCATCGAGAATATTAAGATGTTCAAGTGTGTTTTGGTAAGTCAGCTTACCATTTGTGAAACTCACAATTTTATCCATGATGCTGAGAGCATCCCGCATGCAACCTTCGCTTTTTTGTGCTATTACCTGAAGGGCGGGTTTCTCTGCTTTTATTTCTTCCTTTTCGCAGATCTCCTGCAAATGAACTACCGTATCATTATTGGTGATCCGTTTGAAATCAAATATTTGGCAGCGACTTAATATTGTTGGAAGGATCTTGTGTTTCTCAGTGGTTGCTAAAATAAAAATTGCATAGGGTGGTGGTTCTTCCAATGTTTTCAAAAACGCATTGAATGCCGAAGAGCTTAGCATGTGAACCTCGTCTATGATATACACTTTGTATTTACCCGCTTGTGGTGCAAAACGAACCTGGTCAACCAATGTTCTTATATCATCAACTGAATTATTACTGGCCGCATCCAATTCATGAATGTTCATCGATGTCCCTTCATTAAATGAAATACATGATTGACATTTGTTGCAAGCTTCCCCTTCTTTAGTTTGATGCTCACAGTTAATCGTTTTGGCAAGGATACGGGCACAGGTTGTTTTACCAACACCTCTTGGTCCGCAGAAAAGAAAAGCATGTGCAAGCTGGTTATGCTTGATCGCATTTTTTAGCGTAGTCGTAATATGCGATTGCCCAACTACCGTATCAAAAGTTTGCGGTCTGTATTTTCTTGCTGAAACAACGAATTTATCCATATTGATCATGTCTGAAATCCTGGATATAAAATCCGACTTCAGGGACTGCAATAATAAAGAAGTTTTGGATGCTTTGATATTTGTTTTTGCACATCCGGATCGCTGATTCCAGGTGCCGGGCTTAGTGGAGAATGGGGTGTCGTTTAAATTCTTTTGTTTGATCAAATAAATAACGGTAAGTCGTAAGGATGCGATTGCGATAGGTACCCAGGGCTTCAGATACATTGACCATTTTCGGATTGAATTCGCCTATCCATTGCATTTCATAATAGTCATAAATGGACTCTCCTAAAATATATTTTCCGTTTTCCTTCTTCAGGTTTTGTATCAATTTGGCTCCCTCAACTATCATATAACTATCAACCCCTTTTCCCTGGAATTCCGGAACAACTCCAAATACAAGCCCTGTAAATTTTCTATTTTTCTTAGTTGCCTTTACCCAAAGAAATTTCAGCTTATGAAAAAGATCAAAATTTCCGTTCAAATATTTAAACCATTGATTCAGATCGGGAAGATTGATCCAAATACCGATCGGTTCATTTTTATAATATACAAACCAGCAGATCCGTTCATCCAAAACTGGTTTCATGCTTTTGAACATTTTAAATACGACTCTTTCTTCGAGTTGTTTTAATCCACCATGACCTGCCCAGGCTTTATTATAAACTATTGCAAAATCCTTTGCGAATTTTTCTAATTGATTTTTCCTGATATGTGCTGAACTGTAATTAGGATCCTTTTCACATTCATCGTGACGATCAAAAAACTTCTGTTGAATAAGCTTATCAGCTTGCAAGGCGAAACAGATCTGGTTGAAATAATTTTTGAAACCATAATTCTCAAAAAGCTGCTGATAATAAGAAGGATTAAAATTCATGCAATACATTGGTGAAAGATCAGTTCCTTTTACCACCAGTCCCCACCAACGATCTCTTTCCCCAAAATTTACCGGGCCATCCATTGCCTGCATTCCTTTTTGCATCAGCCAATGTTTAGCTACATTAAAAAGCATATCGGCTGCGGCCTGGTCATTAATGCAATCAAAGAAACCAACACCACCCACCGGTACATCATCACCTTTATTTTTGTATTTTTTATTTGTAAATGCGGCAAGGCGGCCAAGAAATTTTCCTTCCTCATCTTTTAAAATCCATCTTATCACTTCGCCTGAGCGAAAGGTTTTATTTTTTTTCTTATCAAAAACTTCATAGATGTCTTTGTCTAACGGACGGATATAGG
>Ga0193738_1001311_pt1:2500-10201 | contig 10201 bp, 1 predicted proteins | sample L2a1metaG_FD_144927 | JGI IMG/M metagenome (GOLD analysis project Ga0193738, IMG submission 144927) | Soil microbial communities from a riparian zone of the East river system, Colorado, United States - L2a1 | ecosystem: Environmental > Terrestrial > Soil > Riparian zone | place: USA...
ATAAAAGAATCATGAAAATGAGAGTGTTGACGTTTTTCGTGGGGATTCAAAAATTGAAAAAAAAAATTCATAAAAATAAAAAAGGAAGAAATAAAAAAATAATAAGAAATGACGTATTGATGTTATATTCTTTTATCTAATAATAAGAATGAAAACAGCCCTTTGTCTTTTTGTTGTTGCTTTAATAGCAACCCCCCTTTTTTTATTAGAGAAACCGTAGTATTCGTTGGAACAAAAAAAGGCCCGGCTAGGTACTTACCAGGCCAGGCCACGGGAATAAAAGGGGCCCTTTCGAACAAAATCAAAGCAAAGGGGTCTTCTTTCTTTTTTTTCTATTGAATCTTTTGATCCCTTACTTGAACTAACTGTAATTGCTAATAAAAGTTGTAGATAGAATATAGATAAGATAAAGAAAGAGAAAGAAATACTTTTTCAATCCTTATTTTATGTGTAATATAACATAGTAATTATCTTTTTCAATTGGGAGAGATGGCTGAGTGGACTAAAGCGGCGGATTGCTAATCCGTTGTACGAGTTATTCGTACCGAGGGTTCGAATCCCTCTCTTTCCGTTTTTGTTGATGACTTAATATTTGATTTCTCTTTCAAATTTCGCCAATCCTTTTTAATGTTTCCTGGTTAACCATGTGGAATAGATAAAAAATCCTAAGAAAATTTAAAAATCAAGCAATGAAAATGAAAACTCCCTTTTTTATTCTTCACGTCCAGGATTACGCCCCGGATCATTAGATAGGAATCCAAAGATAAATAGAGAAACAAAGAATATCACTACTGTGTAAACGAAAAGTTTGAGAGTAAGCATTACACAATCTCCAAGATCTTTTTTTGGAAAAAAAATGAGAAAAGAGAATAGATCCTCCATTACCAAAAATTTATTTAATACCTCCAATTAGAAGATATTGCGGGGGATCCTAACCTTAACCTTAGATATAGGGTCTTTCAAAAGGGCAGAATGGGGAATCCGGGGTGAGCCAGATTTGGGTTTCTCGAAGCTATCCAACCAAGACTTTCAGACTTTCAATGTTTGAATCGAAGGTTTATAGTATAAGACTAATAAAGCATTAATTTTCTAGAATAATATTAAGGATCTCATCGAAAACTTACAGCAGCTTGCCAAACGAAGGCTAAGAGAAAAAATAACAAAGGTATGACTGGCATAAGATCTACGATTGGATTCAAAAAAGCGTAGGCCTCGGGCAATTTGGCGAAGAAAAGACTATTCGAATAAAAGGCAGAATTAAGACAAATGCAGATCAAACTAAAGATATTAAGCATAACAGGCGTTTTGTTCTTGGAGATAATTGCATTTTGATTGAGTTAATGATATAAGGAAAATGAAGTAAAGTAAGGTAGACAAAAATTCTTCTTTTTCTTTGAACCCACCCAATCAAAAATTCCCCAATTCTCAAACAAAGGAGAATAGAAGAAATAATACTTTCATAGAATATCTTAATTAAATTATATGTAATGATCAATGAATTCGGCTGAATTCTATATCTACACGCGTAAAAATCCTAGCAAGAATCTAATCTATTCTATAAAAATTTTATATATAAAATTGCCCTGTAATTGACCAAGACCCAATACTAATAATATTTTTTATTAGTGTATAATGGAAATATAGATGGGGCGTGGCCAAGTGGTAAGGCAACGGGTTTTGGTCCCGGTATTCGGAGGTTCGAATCCTTTCGTCCCAGGTAGATACATTGTATCAGAGTAAAAGTTTATTTTGAAAGTAACGTTATGTTTAAATGCCTAATATTGGATAGAATGTCATTCTTGTTTCTTTTCTAATTTTGAATGATTCTTTTATGAATCATATCTTTGTTTTTCACAACATACAGATATTACTAAATAGATTTGTTTGTCATCAAGATATGATGGTAACGTAGGTCACACCCTAGTTGAATTCAACTAATTAAAAAATAAAGTATGGGCGGATTTTTCATCATATGTTCATTCCCTTCATATTGAAGGGGTTTCGAGCTACTTAATTTGAAGAAAAAACCTTACGTCTCATATCTTTTTAAATTTTCAACGATACATTTAATTTTGAATTACACTAAGAAAGAGCACTTCTTTCCTATATCCTATATCTTATTCTTTATCCATTCAAATTAAACTTAAAAAAATGGGGTAGCCAAATTATTAGGATCTCTTTATTCTAAACAAGAGGGGGGTTATTACATTCAATTAATGGGATTAAGTCTCTTAAGACAAGACTGGGTTTGGGTAAACTAAAAAATTAGGAGCAAGCGCCTAATCTGGACTTGTTTGTCTTTGTCCCTAGAGAGTATCCTTTCCCCCAAAAAAAAGGTATCCTTTTTTATTTTTGTTCTGATTCAAGCATTCCCAGAGAGTCGTGGGATAGATAGTTCTTAATTAGTAACAGTAATAGGAGGTCTTGATTTAAATATATGTATATCTGTGTATGTCCGAATCTCATTAATAACGAATCAAGTTACATATGTAACGGATCCATAATAAAGACTGTAGTTCAGTCTATCTCATAGGTACGAAAAAACCCTAATTCGTTCATCTTATTCATCTTATCTTATTAATAAAATTCGAATCGAAAGAACAAGTACTTAAATATTCTCTTCGATCGGTCTTTTTTATCTATCTCACACAAAAAAAATAAAAATGGTTTTTTTTTTTCAATTCATTTATCTGCTTTAAATCGTTGATGGTTCAATTCGAAAAGAAACAGATATTTTAATTTTTTTAATAAAAAGTAAAGTTAAAGTGTTGCATTCATACAATAACATACAATAATAGGTGGGGTCTTGCTAAGATTGCTTCAAAAAACATCTTTGTCTTTGTATAGAAGAATTTGTATAGAAGAAAAAAGGGTATAGATTAATATGTTTATGTATCGACGGAACCAATGACTATTCATGATTCCATAATTGAATCAATTCCATATGGGTTCCAAATTAGAGGAATTTTTTGTTATGGTAAAACTTCGTTTGAAACGCTGTGGTAGAAAGCAACGTGCGACTTGAAGGACACGATCCGGTGTGGATTTTTATTCTTACATCCGCCATCTTTTCTATGAATGAAGGTGCTCTTGACCCGACATCTGTTCTGTTTTCACTAGAATCCTTTTTTGTTAGGTTGTAATAAATAGAGTATAGTACATGATGGAGCTCGGGTAGAAAGTATGGATTCATCTTTCAGGGGGCAAGAATCTAGGGTTAATACCAATCAATAAATTGGAACAACTTTGTAAGTATATCATATATATCAATATAGAAATTGAAAGGATCCGATTCAGTCAAGTTTTTAATTCAAAAGTAAAATTTGTTGAAATTGAGAAAAGTCTTTCGATTCAAAGTGTATCATTCGGTAATCGAGCGTTTATATGATTCTTTGATAGAAAGAAATCACAAAAGTGGTATGTTGCTGCCATTTTGTAAGGATTAAGAAGCACCGAAGTAATGTCTAAACCCACTGATTTAAAACAAAAAAAAGGATCCCAGAACAAGGAAACACCGTTTTTTCAATTGTTTCAATAACTGTATAATAATAAAGATTAAATGAGACAAGCAAGAGGGGGTTAAAGACCATTCAAAAAATGAAATAAATTGCCTAAAGATTTTTTTTCTTTTAAGCTCTTTGAGAATTATTCAACTTGAGTTATGGGTACAAATGATTTTTATTTTTTCAGGAAGGAGGAAGAAAAAAATGAGTTAAATCCTATTCTAATTTATTTTATCAACTCCTTTGCCAGAAATTATAATTCTATACGTAGACAAAACTCCAAATCATTTTTTCTCGAGCCGTACGAGGAGAAAACTTCCTATACGTTTCTAGGGGGGGTCTTGTTCATTTACTTAGATCTATCCCAATGAGCCGTCTATCGAATCGTTGCAATTGATGTTCGATCCCGAAGAGAAGGAAGAGATCTTCGGAACGTAGGTTTTTATGATCCGATAAAGAATCAAAGTTATTTAAACGTTCCTGCTATTCTATATTTCCTTGAAAAGGGCGCTCAGCCCACAGGAACTGTTCGGGATCTTTTAAAAAAGGCAGAGGTTTTTAAGTAACTTGGTCCTAATCAAACAAAATTGAATTAAGGAAATAAAGAAATAGAAAGGGATAGTAATTCTTATATAAATTTTTGTATTTATATATATACTTTTTTCCTTTTTTGGATTCTACTCATATCTATTTTTCATTGCTTCTATAAAATTTCATGTTCTATAACGACAAAACTCGAGTTGCTTGATCCTATAAATAGAAAATTCTGGGAGTTCCTTCAATTGGTCGGTTTTCGTTGAAACTATACTAATAAGTAATAACCAAGGAATCCTCCCTTTTTTTATTCTAGTTACTTATTATTGATTCAATCTGATATTTTTTTCTATTTGGTCTTTTTTTATTCCTCTATCTAAACTTTTTTCAGCTATGTAGTGCCAATCCAACACAAGCCCTTTTTTTAATAGTTTAATAGTATTGAAATAAATTCCATTTATTTTGTTTTTCCATTGTATTATTTTCTCAACATTTATATTGACAACAGTGTATCGAACAAATATAATTCATCGTGATAAGTAGATAAATTTATTTTTGTCCGAGCGGTTTGATTTTTACCTTATATTATTCAAATGATGGGATTCCTTGAATTCTCTTTGATATAATAAGAATAGGGGTTTTGATTTAAAAGTCGATAACATAATAACGAAGGGGTGGTCCATAAATTTTGACATTTATCTATCTTTTTTTTTATTGTATTTACATAAACTTTTTCTATTCGGGTTGCTAACTCAACGGTAGAGTACTCGGCTTTTAAGTGCGGCTAGGATCTTTTACACATTTGGATGAAGCGAGGGATTCGTCCATACCATCGGTAAAGTTTGGAAGACCACGACTGATCCTGAAAGGGAATGAATGGAAAAAATAGCATGTCGGATCAACGAAGAGTTCTGAGAATATTTCATTCTTTCCGAATCGGTTCAAACCGTTGTGTTCTTTTTTGAAACGGAACAAAATGAATTCAATTTCAAGTTGGGTCGGATGAATAAATGGATATAGAGCCCTAATGGCTTCAATTTATTTATTTATTATTTATTGATATGATTATTGATTATAGGGAAAAAGCAACGAGCTTCTGTTCTTAATTTGAACGATTACCCGATCTAATTAGACGTTAAAAATGTATTAGTGCCTGATACGGGAAGGGATTATCCCATGAACGAATTCTTTATATTTTAATGAATCCTAACTATTGACATTTTCCATTATGGAATAGAAATGTGTGTAGAAGAAACAGTATATTGATAAAAAAATTCCAAAATCAAAAGAGCGATTAGGTTGAAAAAATAAAGGATTTCTAAGCCTTTTGTTATCCTATAACGAACATAAACTTATTCGTTTAAATGGAAAAGAGAGGATAGATAATCCGTTGATAAGTTTACCTGTATCCCCGAGGTATCTATTCGTTTATTACTCGAATACCTCGTTTTGGCTGTATCGCACTATGTTTCATTGATAACCCCCAAAATCCTCTACCTTTAGTTCAACTAGAATTTCAAATGGAGGAATTCCAAAGATATTTAAAACTAAATAGATCTCAACAACACTACTTCTTATATCCACTTATCTTTCAGGAGTATATTTATGCACTTGCGCATGATCATGGTTTAAATAGAAATAGATCCGTTGTGTTGGAAAATGCAGGTTCTAATAAGTTCAGCTTACTAATTGTGAAACGTGCAATTGAGCGAATGTATCAGTATGAACAGAATCATTTGATTCTTTTTGCTAATGATTTTACCCAAAATACCTTTTTTGGGCGCAACAAGAATTTTAATTTTCAAATGATATCAGAAGGATTTGCAGTCATTCTAGAAATTCCGTTTTATCTCCGATTATTATCTTCGCTAGAAAGGAAAGGAATAGTTAAATCTCATAATTTACGATCAATTCATTCAATATTCCCTTTTTTAGAGGACAAATTTTCACATTTAATTTATGTGTTAGAGATACTAATACCCTACCCAGTCCATCTGGAAATATTGGTTCAAACTCTTCGCTACTGGGTAAAAGACGCTTCTTCTTTACATTTATTAAGATTCTTTCTCCACGAGTATCGTATTTGGAATACTCCAAATAAAGCCAGTTCTTGTTTTTCAAAAAGAAATCAAAGGTTTTTCTTCGTCCTATATAATTCTCATCTATGTGAATACGAATCCATCTTCGTCTTTCTTCGTAAGAAATCTTCTCATTTATGCTCAACGTCTTCTGGAACCCTTCTTGAACGAATCTTTTTCTATGGAAAACTAGAACATCTTGGACTTGTAGAAACTTTTGCTAAAGCCTTTCAGGACAATCTATGGTTGTTTAAGGACCCTTTCATGCATTATATTAGTTATCAAGGAAAATCAATTCTCGCTTCAAAAGGGACGCCCCTTTTGATGAAAAAATGGACATATTATTTTGTCAATTTATGGAAATGTCATTTTTACCTATGGTCTCAGCCGGGACGGATCTGTATAAACCAATTATATAATAATTCCCTAGTTCTTCTGGGCTATCTATCAAGTGCGCGACTAAACTCTTCAATGGTACGCAGTCAAATGCTAGAAAATGCATTTATAATTGATAATCCTATTAATAAGTTCGATACTCTTGTTCCAATTGTTCCTCTAATTGGATCATTGGCTAAGGCGAGATTTTGTAACGTATTGGGGCACCCTATTAGTAAGGCGGTTTGGACTGATTTATCAGATTCTGATATTGTTGTCCGATTTGGGCGTATCTGCAGAAATATTTCTCATTATTATAGTGGATCCTCACAAAAAAATAGTTTGTATCGAATAAAGTATATACTTCGACTGTCTTGTGCTAGAACTTTGGCTCGTAAACATAAAAGTACTGTACGTGCTTTTTTGAAAAGACCGGGCTCGGGGTTATTGGAAGAATTCTTTACGGCGGAAGAGCAAGTCCTTTATTTGACCTTTCCAAGAGCTTCTTCCACTTCGCAGAGGTTATATAGAAGGCGTATTTGGTATTTGGATATTATTTGTATCAATGATTCGTTAGGAGATCATGTAAATTGTCACTAAAAATGTAGGTAATGAAGATAACAATTTTTTTTCTGAAATGTTGATGTAGGATGTAGTAAGGGTTAAATCAACCGAGTTTTCAACTTTTTTAAAGTTCTAAGTAAGAAACCGGGTTTTAAATGTATACATAGGGAAAGCCGTGTGCAATGAAAAATGCAAGCACGGCTTGGGGAGGGATTTTTACTTTTTTAAAAAGAAAATTATCTACTCCATCCGACTAGTTCCGGGTTCGAATCCCGGGCAACCCACCGCCAAAAGGGGGTATATAGATTACTTATATGTTTTTTTCAACAATATACTTACAAAAACAAAAAGCTTGGACAGGTCTAGATAAATACTTGACAAAAACATATAAGTAATCTTATATTATTGAATAACAAGCCTTATATTTCGAGTTATATAAAATTCGTGTGCTTGGGAGTCCCTGATAATTAAATAAACCAAGATTTTATCATGACTGCTATTTTAGAGAGACGCGAAAGCGAAAGCCTATGGGGTCGCTTCTGTAACTGGATAACCAGCACCGAAAACCGTCTTTACATTGGCTGGTTTGGTGTTTTGATGATTCCTACTTTATTGACCGCAACTTCTGTATTTATTATCGCCTTCAT
>Ga0193738_1001312_pt1 | contig 10199 bp, 7 predicted proteins | sample L2a1metaG_FD_144927 | JGI IMG/M metagenome (GOLD analysis project Ga0193738, IMG submission 144927) | Soil microbial communities from a riparian zone of the East river system, Colorado, United States - L2a1 | ecosystem: Environmental > Terrestrial > Soil > Riparian zone | place: USA: East River...
CTCGCCGATCAGCAGGTTGTAGGTCTTCTTGATGTACTGGATGATCGCTTCGTCCATCTCGTTGCCGGCGACGCGGACCGCCTTGCTGTAGACGATGCCGGCGAGCGAGATCACGGCGATGTCCGTGGTGCCGCCGCCGATGTCGACGATCATGTTGCCGGACGGCTCCGTGATCGGCATCCCGGCCCCGATCGCCGCCGCCATCGCTTCCTCGACGAGATACACCTCGCTGGCCTTGGCGCGATAGGCGCTGTCCTTCACCGCGCGCTTCTCGACTTGCGTGATCTCGGAGGGCACCCCGATGACGATCCGCGGGCGCACCCAGACATTGCGGTTGTGCGCCTTCTTGATGAAATAGGTGAGCATCTTCTCGGTCACCTCGAAGTCGGCGATGACGCCGTCCTTCATCGGCTTGATCGCCACGATGTTGCCGGGCGTGCGTCCCAGCATCTCCTTGGCGTCCTTGCCGACGGCCTCGATGCGGCCGTTGACCTTGTTGATGGCGACGATCGAGGGCTCGTTGACGACGATGCCCTTGCCGCGTGCGTAGACGCACGTGTTGGCCGTCCCGAGGTCGATCGCCAGATCGCTCGAGAACAGTGAAAACAGAGACCGTAAACTCAAATCCGTTCCTCGCTTCCGCTTCCCGCGATGTAAATCCCGTTCTTGCCGTGGTCCTTCACGTGGTACATCGCCTCGTCGGCGGCCTGGATCAGGCCCTCGGTCGAGGCGGCCACGTCGGGGAGCGTTGCCACCCCCACAGACACGGTGAGATGAATGTCCAACCCGTCCCCCTCGAGGAACCGGTGCGCGTTGATCCGCTCGCGGATACGCTCGCCGACCGCCGCCGCGCCTTCGCTGCCGGTGTCGGGAAGGATCAACGCGAACTCGTCGCCGCCGAAGCGCGCGACGACGTCTGTCTCGCGCGCGCTCTGTCGAATCAGTCCAGCCGCTTCCACCAGCGCGCGGCTGCCATAGAGGTGCCCGTGCGTGTCGTTGATCGACTTGAACCCGTCAAGGTCGATGAACAGCAACGACAGGGGCCGCCCGCTGCGGGACGCGCGCTTCGTTTCCCGCCGCAGGACCTGCGACAAATAGCGAGAATTGTAGAGCTGGGTCAGGTCGTCGGTGACCGACAGCGCCTCCGCCCGCGCGACTCTCAGGGCGTTATCGAGCGCGATCGCCCCCGGCTGCAGGGCGCGCAGCACCGCCGCCTCGGTCGCCGCCTGCAGGCGCGGTTCCTTTGCCGAAATGCCCCGATCCAGTCCGACCAGGGCACCCACCGTGCGGCCCCGGCACTCGAGCGGGAAGGCGATTACCGCGGCTGAGGCGGGTCCGCCGAATCGCTGGTCGGCCGCGACGTTTCCCATCGCGCACACTTCCCCGCGTTTCAGGACCCAGTTGCCGACGGCAACGGCGGCCGGCTCGAGCGTCGGACTCACCCCGCGGGCGCCAAACGTCCGAATTCCCACCGAATCAAGGGCATAGACCACCCAGGCGGACGCCGGCAACCACTCCGCGGCGCGCGCCACGATGGCGTCGGCGACTCGCTCCGGGTCGAGCGACGCGTTCACTTCTTTGATCACTTCGGTGAGGACGTCGGCCCGTGAAAGGCGACTACGCAGCGCAATTTGCAGCGGCCGAAGCCGACTGGCGAGGTCCACCCGGGTGGACGGTGACGGCGAACGCCGACCGCGGGCCGGCGCACGCGTGCCCGATGGACGGCGGATGCGAGGCTGCGGAATGCCGAATCCCTCTAAGTCCTTCTATCCTCCGTAAATATAGCACGTCCCGTTCGTGGCATAATTGCGTTTTCCCTAACAGAGGTCTGCCAAGCTCATGACAATGCTCGATCGGATGCGGCGGCACCGCGGCTGGCTCAAATGGAGCCTCGCCATCGTGGTGGTGTCGTTCGTGCTGCTCTATATCCCCAGCTTCCTGGAAGACCCCACCCAGGGGGCGGCCAACAACGCGGTGGTCGCCGACGTCGAGGGACGGGAAATCACCGCCGCGCAGTTCCGGCGCGTGTACCAGCAGCAAATGGCGCAGTACCGCCAGAATTATGGCGGCAACGTCGACGAGCGCCTGCTCAAGCAGCTCGGCATCGACCAGCGCATCGTCCAGCAGATGATCCAGGAAGAGGCGTCGCTGGCCGAAGCGCGCCGTCTCGGGATCACCGCGAGTGACGCCGAGGTGCGCGAGCGCATCCTCGCGCTGCCCGCGTTTCAGGAGAACGGCCAGTTCATCGGCGACGACCGCTACCGCCAGTTGCTCCGGATGCAGTCCCCGCCGATGCGCCCTGACGAGTTCGAAGACCAGGTCCGCCGCAGCATCGTTGCCGAGAAGCTCCAGGCGGCGCTGACCGGCTGGGTGACGGTGGCCGAGAATGACGTGGTCGAGGAGTTCAAGCGCCGGAACGAGAAGGTCAAGCTCGCGGTCGTGAACTTCCCCGCCGACAAGTTCCGCGAGGCGACGGTCGCCACCGACGCCGAGGTGGCGAAGCAGTTCGAGGACAACAAGGAAAGCTACCGCGTCGGCGAGAAGCGCAAGGTGCGGTACCTGACGATCGACCAGGAGTCGATGCGCCAGAAGGCCACCGTCACCGGGCAGCAGATCGAGCGCTCCTACAACGACAATATCCAGCAGTACTCGACGCCGGAACAGGTCCGCGCCAGCCACATCCTCCTCAAGACCGAGGGCAAGGACGACGCGGCGGTGAAGAAGGAGGCCGAAGACCTGCTCGCGCAGCTCAAGAAGGGCGCGAACTTCGAGGAGCTCGCCAAGAAGCACTCGCAGGACGAGGTGAGCGCGGCCAAGGGCGGCGACCTCGACTTCTTCCCCCGGGGCCAGATGGTCGGCGAGTTCGACAAGACCGCGTTCGAGCTGCCGGTCGGGCAGATGAGCGACCTGGTCAAGACGTCATTCGGATACCACATCATCAAGGTCACCGATAAGCGCGCGGCGGCGCAGCGGACGCTGGCGGAAGTCCGCACCCAGATCGAGGACTCGCTGAAGTGGGAGCAGGCGCAGTCGGCGGCGCAGAAGCTGGCCGACCAGGTCGTCGCCGAGTTGAAGAAGCCGGCCGACTTCGAGACCGTGGCGCGTTCGCGCGGGCTGCAGACCGGCGAGTCCGGCCTGTTCCAGCAGGACGAACCGATCGCCGGCATCGGGATGTCGCCGGCCGTTTCGCAGGCCGCCTTCCAGCTGAAGGACGGCGAGATCAGCGAGCCGCTGCGCACGCCGCAGGGCTACGCCTTCGTCACCGTCACCGGCAAGCAGGCGCCCTACCTGCCGCAGCTCGACGAGGTCAAGACCAAGGCGCGCGACGACGTGATGAAGAAGAAGTCGATCGAGACCGCGCGCCAGAAGGCGGCCGCGCTCGGCGCCGAGATGAAGTCGGGCGACTTCGACAAGGCGGCCAAGGCCGCCGGGCTCGAAGTGAAGACGACCGAGCTCATCGCGCGCGGTTCCCCGATCCCCGAGGTCGGCGTCAGCCCGGCGCTCGAAGCCGCGGCCTTCTCGCTGCCCGCCGGCGCGGTCAGCGACCCGATCGTGACGGAGACCGGCGCCGCGATCGTCAAGGTCGTGGAGCGCAAGGACGTCGCCGCCGACGAACTGGCCAAGCAGAAGGACACGCTGCGCGGCGAGATGCTGAACGAGAAGAAGCAGAAGTTCTTCGCCGCCTACATGACCAAGGCGCGCCAGCGCATGAAGATCAACATCAACCGCGAAACGATCGCGCAGATCATCGGGTAACCTGGTAGTCGAGTAATTGGGGCGCGCCTCAGAGGCGCGCCCTCTTTTTTTGTACCGCTTTCCACTGGCGGCGACTGCGTAGGCGCCCCCGACGGGTCTCGCTCCGAATCCCGCTTCGCGCGCCGGAAAACCAGCCCTCCGGGGGCCGCGATCGTTCCGGCCTGCGAAGGCGGGACTTCGGCGGGACACGACTCTGCGGGCAGACAGCACCGCGTGGTATCGTCCCCGGTCAGCCATGATGCCTCAGGCGACCGCGACCGCCGATCCCCGCGTGGTCCTGCGGCGCGTCACCCGGCGCCTCGTCGCGTTCGCGTTCGTCTGCTACGTGATCGCCTATATCGATCGCGTCAATATCGGATTCGCGGCGGCGGCGCTGCAGCGCGATCTGGGGCTGAGCGACACGGCCTACGGCATCGGCGCGGGGCTGTTCTTCCTGGGCTACTGCCTGTTCGAAGTCCCAAGCAATCTGCTGCTCGAGCGCGTCGGGGCGCGGCGGTGGATCGCGCGGATCATGATCGTGTGGGGCCTCGTGTCGATGGGGATGATGTTCGTCCGCGACCCGTTGACCTTCTACGCCGCGCGCGTGCTGCTCGGGATCGCCGAGGCGGGATTTTTTCCAGGCATGGTCCTCTACTTCACCTACTGGGTGCCGGCGGCCGAGCGGGCGCGGACCGGCGCGCTGTTCATGATGGCGGCGCCGATCGCGATCATCGTCGGGGCGCCGGTGTCGGAAGCGTTGCTGGCGCTCGACGGGCGGGCGGGCCTTGCCGGGTGGCAGTGGCTGTTTCTCGTCGAAGGCGCGCCGGCGGTGATACTGGGCATCGCCGCGCTTTACGTGCTCACGGATCGGCCGGAGCAGGCGAACTGGCTTCCGCCGGCGGAGCGCGAGTGGCTGGCGTCGACGATGGCGGCGGAACGGAAGGCGCGAGCCGCGCATGGCGCGCAGACGATCATGGCTGCCCTGCGATCGCCCAAGGTCTGGCAGCTGGCGGCGGTCTACTTCCTCAACACGCTGGTGACCTACGGGATCTTCCTGTGGTTGCCGCGCATGTTGCGGGAACTCTCCGGCATGAGCGGCTGGCGACTGAGCGCGCTGACCGCGGTACCGTTCATCGCCGCGCTGATCGGCATGGTGGTGATCGGACGTCACTCGGACCGGACGCGGGAGCGGAAGCGCCATGTCGCGGCCTGCGCAATGACGGCCGCCTGCGGGCTGATCCTCGCGGCGGGATCCTCGAGCGTCCTGCCGCTCTTCATCCTCAGTTTCACCCTGTCGCAGGTCGGCCAGCGATCGGTGATGAGCGTCTTCTGGGCGATTCCGCCGATCGTCCTCGCGGGCCCCGCGGCGGCCGCCGGCATCGCCCTGATCAACGCGATTGGCAACCTGGGTGGGTTCTTCGGGCCGTCGGTCATGGGCTGGCTCAGGGAGGTCACGGGAGGCTATTCCGGCGGGCTGTTGGTCCTCGCGGCGGCCCTGATTGCCGAGGCGGCGCTGGTTCTGACGGTGAGATTGCCGGCCCCGCCGGTCGCCGCGCGCGCGCACGAGTGACGCGATACACTGTCGGCCGATGCTGATCGATCGTCAACGGCAACCTGCGGATTTACTGCCGCGCATTCAGCGACTCTTCGACATTTCCGCCGGCAAGATCCTCTCGATCGAACACACGTGGAAGCCCGAGAGCGGCGCGCCGGTGTTCACGGTCGCCGGCCACTACCAGGCACGCGGCTGGACCGAATGGACGCAGGGATTTCAGTTCGGATCCGCGATCCTCCAGTACGACGCGACCGGGGACGCGAGTTTCCTCGACCTGGGCCGCTCGCGGACGCACGAGCGCATGTCGGCGCACCTCACCCACATGGGCGTGCACGACCACGGCTTCAACAACGTCAGCACCTACGGCAGCCTGTGGCGCCTCGGCCGCGAAGGCCGGATCGACGCGACCGACTGGGAGATGCGGTACTACGAGCTCGCGCTGAAAGTCAGCGGCGCGGTCCAGGCGCGGCGGTGGACGGAACTGCCCGACGGCGGCTTCATCCACTCGTTCAACGGCGCGCATTCGCTCTTCGTCGACACCATCCGCTCGCTCCGCGCCCTGGCGCTCGGGCACATGCTCGGGCAGAAGCTGATGGAAGAGCAGGACGCGACGATCAGCCTGCTCGATCGCCTGCTCGATCACGCGCGCGCGACCGCGCAGTACAACGTGTACTTCGGGCGCGGGCGCGACGCCTACGACGTGCGCGGCCGCACGTCCCACGAGAGCCTGTTCAACGTCGCGAGCGGCACCTACCGCGGGCCGAGCACGCAGCAGGGCTACTCGCCATTCAGCACCTGGACGCGCGGCCTCGCGTGGGCGATGCTCGGCTTCACCGAGGAACTGGAGTTCCTCGCGACGCGGCCCGGCGAAGGCTACGACGCGTCGATGCTGCTCGAAGCGGCGATCGCGACGTGTGATCACTACATCGACGACGTGAGCGCAGCGGACGGAATTCCGTACTGGGATGCCGGCGCACCAGGCCTCGCCGAGATGCCCGACTGGCGCGAGAAGGCGGCCGATCCGTTCAACGCGCACGAACCCGTGGACAGCTCCGCGGCGGCGATCGGCGCCCAGGGGCTCCTGCGCCTCGCCCGCGTGCTGGCGCAGGCCGAGCGACAGTCGGAAGCCGACCTGTACATGCAGGCGGGCCTCCGGGTGGCCGAAACGCTGTTCGAGGAAAGCGGACCGTACCTGAGCTCGGATTCGAAGCACCAGGGACTGCTCCTCCACTCCGTTTACCACTGGCCGAACAAGTGGGACCACGTCCCCGAAGGCTCGAACATCCCGCGCGGCGAGTCGAGCCAGTGGGGCGACTACCACGCTCGCGAGCTGGCGCTCTACATCAAGCGGCTGGCCGACGGCGGACCGTACCTGACCTTCTTCGGATCATGACAACGCCTTCGTCCCGGACCGCGGTCATCACGGGCGGTACGCGCGGCATCGGGCTCGGCGTCGCGCGCGCGTTGGCGCGGGAAGGCTGGAACCTCGCGCTGAGCGGCCTGCGGCCGGAAGCCGATGTTGCGGCGGTGTTGAGTGAGCTTCGATCGCCGGGCATCTCGGTCAGCTATGACAGCGCCGACCTCGCCAGCCGCGACGCCCGGACTCGATTCGCCGACGCCCTTCTGGGGCGGCATGGCGCGGTGAACGCGCTGGTCAACAACGCCGGACGCGCGCCGCGGCAACGCGCCGATCTGCTGGATGCCGGCGAAGAGAGCTTCGAGGAACTGATCCGCACCAACCTGCAGGGCCCGTACTTCCTGACCCAGGCAATCGCGCGCGAACAGGTTCAGCGGCGGGAGGCCGATCCGTCGTTCGCCGCCTCCATTGTCTTCATCACATCGGTCTCGGCCGAAGCGGCATCGATCAACCGCGGCGAGTACTGCGTGAGCAAAGCCGGCCTGTCGATGGCGGCGCGCCTGTTCGCCGTGCGCCTGGCGCCCGTTGGTATTCCCGTATACGAAGTGCGCCCGGGTATCATCGAAACAGATATGACGGCTGCCGTGAAGTCGGCGTACGACACCCGCATCGCCGACGGCCTGGTGCCCGAGCGGCGCTGGGGCACGCCCGAAGACGTCGGCCGGATCGTCGCGGCCCTGTTACGCGGGGACGCGCCGTACGCGACGGGAAGCGTGATCGACGTGGGCGGAGGACTTGCCATACCGCGGTTGTAGGAGGCTCCATGATCCTGCTGAACCTGTTGATCCTGTTCGCGACGCTTCAGTCACCCGACCAGTCCCCGACCAGCGTCCGCGTCTACGTGTTCACGATGACCGCGACGACCGGCGAACCCAGCGACGACGAGAAAGACCGGCTTGCCGCGGTGACTGATATGCGCGAGGCGCTCGGGCAGAAGAAAGGCATCACCGTCGTCGACAACCTCCAGCAGTCGAACGTGCAGATGGAAGTGCTCGGCCGCGAACAGCGCGAGGAGCCGACGGGCTCGTTCGGCGGCAAGAGCATCACGCGCATGGGCGACACCATCATCCGGCTGCGCGTGCGGTCCGGGGAGGACGAATCGGACCTCAAGGGCATGGGCCAGGGGACGTATAGCCGCGCCGCGAAAGATGCCGCCGACCGTTTCGTGAAGTGGATCGCACGCCGCGAGCCGGAACGCTCCGAGCAGGCGGCGAAACCGCTCGAGATCTACTTCATCGACGTCGAGGGTGGGCAGGCGACGCTGTTCGTCACGCCGTCAGGCGAGTCGATGCTGATCGACGCGGGCTATCCCGGTTTCGCCGATCGGGACGTCAATCGCATCGTCTCGACCATCAAGCAGGCGGGGCTGACGAAACTCGACGTGCTGCTGGTGACCCACCACCACGACGATCACGTCGGCAACGTTCCGGCGATCGCCGCGAGGATTCCGGTCGTGACGTTCGTCGATCACGGGGAGACCGTCGAAACCAGCCCGGAGTCGAAGGCCCTCTACGACAACTACCTGAAGGCGCGGGCGTCGGGCCGGCATCTGCTCGCCAGGCCCGGCGTCAAGATCCCGCTACGCGATCTCGACATGACGGTCGTGTCGGCGCACGGCGACAAGCTCGCCCAACCGCTCGCCGGGGCCGGCGCGCCGACACGCGAGTGCGCGTCGTTCACGCCGAAAGCGGACGACCCGACGGAGAACGCGCGGTCGGTGGGCGCCATGATCGCCTTCGGCCGCTTCCGCATGATCGATCTCGGGGACCTCACCTGGAACAAGGAACAGGAGCTCGTCTGCCCGAACAATCTGCTCGGAACCGTGGACGTCTACCTGACGACGCACCACGGGCTGGACCAGTCGAACGCGCCGGTCATCCTGCACGCGCTCAAGCCGCGCGTGGCGATCATGAACAACGGGCCGAAGAAGGGTGGCTCTGTCGAGGCGATGCGGGCGATCCGCGCCTTACCGGGGCTCGAGGACTTCTGGCAGCTTCACTATTCGGTCGATGCCGGCAAGGACGTGAACATGCCGGAGCGGATGATCGCGAACCTGGACGAGTCGGCCGCGCATTTCATCAAGCTCACCGCGCAGCGCGACGGCAGCTTCACGGTCACCAATTCGCGCACGAAGGAAACGAAGGCCTACCGTTCGACGCGATAGAGGTGCGTCTTCGTCCTCAGGTAGAACGCCCGGCCGTCGATCGCCGGTGAGGCCATGAACCCGTCGTCCAGCATGTTCTCGGCGAGGACTTTGTATTCGCGTCCCGCGTCGATCACCGTCGCGCGCCCGTCCTCGCTGAAAAAGTAGATCCGCCCCTCGGCGGAGACCGGTGACGCCGAGTAGCTGTCGGGCACGCGCGCGCGCCAGACTTCCGATCCATCTTTCGCGTCCAGGCAGGTGACGATCCCGCTGTCGTTCACCATGAAGACGAGACCGTTGAGGACGAGGATCGACGGCTTGTTGGGCGCGCCCCGCGGCGCTTTCCACGCGATCTGGCCGTCGGGCCGCACCGCGAAAATCTGCCCGGTATTGAACCCGGTGGGATAGAAGACCAAGCCGTCCGCGAAGACCGGACGCGTGCTCGCGGAGAACTGCGCATGCTCGTCGATCCGCCACAGTTCCTTGCCGGTGAGCGCGTCATAGGCGTAGCCGGCCTTCGAGCCCAGGCTGATCAGGATCGCGCGGCTGCCCGACACCACGACGTGCGGCGTGGCGAACGCCTTGCGATAGTCGCCGTCGGCCTTCGGCTTTCCGTTCGGCTCGATGTCCTTGAAGTCCACGGACCGTGGCGTCTTCCACACCGTCTTGCCGGTCCGCTTGTCCAGTGCCACGACATACTGCACGTCGCTGCCGTCGAAGTGCATGAACAGCAGGTTGCCGAAGAGAATCGGCGACGATCCGGCGCCGCGGAAGTGATTGCAGTCGAGATCGCGGCGCGTCCACAGGACCTTGCCGGTCGCCGTATCGAGCGCGGCCGTCCCCGGCGATCCGAAAGTGACGTAGACGCGGCCGGGCTCGCCGACCGGCGTGGGTGACGCGTAGGTGTTGAAGGCGTGCGCGAACTGCGGGGTGTCGACGTCGAACAGCTTCAGATCGAACAGGATCTTCCCGCTCTCCTTCGCGACCGCGATCGCCGACAGCTGCTTCCCATCAGGCGTCGCCGTCGTCAGCCAGACCTGGTTACCGAGCACGATCGGCGACGACCATGCACGCCCGTGGATCGCCGTCTTCCAGCGGACGTTCTGCGTCTCGCTCCAGCTGACCGGCAGACCGGTAGCCGCCGACAGGCCGTTCCCGTCGGGACCGCGAAACTGCGGCCACTGCGCGAGCAGCGCGAGAACGAGGAGCACCACTACTGCTGCCTCGGCTGAACCTCGTAATTGATCAACACCACGAGATCCTCAGGGCCGGCCTGCTTGAGGCTGTGCGAGCTGCCCGGACGGGTCAGCACTGCGGTGCCGGGCGTGATGTCCACGGTCTTGCCGTCA
>Ga0193738_1001313_pt1 | contig 10192 bp, 11 predicted proteins | sample L2a1metaG_FD_144927 | JGI IMG/M metagenome (GOLD analysis project Ga0193738, IMG submission 144927) | Soil microbial communities from a riparian zone of the East river system, Colorado, United States - L2a1 | ecosystem: Environmental > Terrestrial > Soil > Riparian zone | place: USA: East River...
GGTTGCCGAGGCCGTCGACGACGAGGGAGAAGATCGCGTCGCTGGCGGCGACGTGGATGTTCGTCTCCTCGACGACGTAGACGTCCTGGTCGTAGTTCGACTTGGCGTGGGAGTAGTGGTTGCGGGGGTTGAAGGCACCGATGCTGACGTCGGTGATGTCGTCCTCGTTCCAGCGCAGCCAGCCCTTGCGGGTGGCGAACCCACCCCTCGGGTCGACGTCGACGTTGAGCATGTCGGGCGACTCGTTCTCGCCCAGCGCCAGCGGGTTGCGACGGAGGTTGAGGCCCCCGGTGTAGTCGGCGAGGTCGAGGGGTTCGAGACGGTTCGGCATCTACGGCACGTTGACGATGACGCTGCGGCCGGGAGCGATCGGCCCGGCCCCACCGAGGACGAGTGGACGGTTGTGGATCGGGTCGAGGATCGCTCGCAGCTGCTGACGCAGGTCGCGATCCCAGCGCGCCATGTAGACGCCTTCGAGAACCTCGTCCTCCTGCTGGGCGTAGGACAAGGCGATGGCGAAGTAGGCGAGCGTGACGTGCAGGCGGGGGTCGAGATCGGGGATGTCGGAGGCACCGATGGTCCACACCGGCTGGCGGTAGCCGCGGATGGCGATCTGGATCGTCGACGCCATCGAGGGGGTCGGCCACAGGTGCAGCTGCCCGTTCCACACGGAGACGTAGGCAGGCACGTCCCCGCTGGCGTCGGTGCGGTACGCCCCGCCGAACGAATCCTCGGCCGTCTTCTGGTCGACGATCAGCAGCTGATGGCTGCTCGTCCCGGTCAGCCATGCCGACGTCAGCGACGGCAGGTTGAGGTCGAGCGGGAGCAGGGCGGTCTGCTCGCCGGGGATCTTGGCAATCGTCCAGCTGGTCTCGTTGCGTGGCCAGCGGTTGTCGAAGGCCATCGTCCGGTCGAACGCTTCCTGGAGGTAGACGTCGAGGAGGGAGTCGGGCAGTTCCTCATCGTCCATGTCCAGCTGGGCCCGGACGTAGTTCTTGATCCCCTGGACATCCATCAGGCGTCCTGCCTGACGATGGAGCGGGCGTAGGCGATGCGGCAGCCCATGCACCGACCGTTGCGATCCAGCTTCTCGGTGTTCTCACAGGCACCGTGCTTGCCGATGCACGTCGGCAGCTTCGGCTTCGACGGGACGTAGGGGGCCGTCGAGAACAACCCGGCGGGCTGGATGTTCCCCTCCCCCGTGTTGACCAGCGCGACGCCCGTGACTGCGTCACCCCATGCCTGACTGACCAGCTGGATGTCTCCGCCACCGCTCTGCACGACGGGCTTGATGTGACTGAAATCTTCGGTACCCACGGGCTCTCCTCGGTTCAGGCGGAGACCCTCGGCCCTAACCCGCACGGGTTAGAGCCGAGGGTCACGATGGCTCAGGGACCGAAGGTAGCTCCGGTGATCTTGAAGTGACGGCGACGCTCGCGGACGGTCGTGTTGCCGTAGGTCGTGATGAACGACACGCGGGCGTCGAGGGCGGTCGCAGCCGGGGACGGGGACGTGGCGGTCGACGCCGTCGAGCCGGAGAGGTTGCCGGTGAACGGGGACTGCTCGAAGTTGCGGTCGCTGTGGATGGCGAGGCCGATGTACTTCGAGTTGAGGCCGAGGGCCGTGCCAGCGGGGGCGTCGGGGTCCCAGTAGATCGGCACGTTCTTGAACATCAGGTTCTGGAACCCGAGGTTCGCCTTCGACGTGTCGGTGTAGCGCACCTGCGGGGTGAGCGACGCCTCGTAGGCCTCGAACCAGTCGCCGGAGGCGAAGATCGCGTCGACGTGGTCCTTGCCGCCATCGCTGGCGAGCATGAACATCTTGCGCAGGATGCTCTCCAGTTCCTGGCCGTTGAGCGGGGCGGTGACTCCGGTGGGCATGGCCAGCGCCTCACCCTTCGGACCGATGCCCGTGCCGGTGGCGACGTTGAACGTCGGCGAGCGCCACAGGTTCTCCATCGTCGCGTCGGCGACGGCGGGGGGCGTGATGCCGCCAGCGATGAGGGTCGCATCGACGAGGTTGGTGAGCGGATCGAAGTCCTTGACGTTGGCGCCGCGACGGCCCCACAGCATCAGCGAGAGGATGCCCTTCAACGACTCCTCGGCCTGCATGACCTTGGTTTCGAGCAGGTTGATCATCTGCTCCTTGCCGTTGTTCTGTGCTTCCTCCAGGCCGGAGATGATGATCGTGGCGTAGATCTGCTTCCACGGGAAGACGGCAGCGGAGATGCCGCCGACCGGGTTGACCACGATCTGCTGCCACTGGCTGTAGCTGTCAGCCTCGCCGGGCCCGAGGAGGAGCGGCTCGACGATGTTCATGCCGCCGTCGACCATGCGCACACGGCCCTTGGACTGGAGGTAGTCGAGCAGGACCCGGCCACCGAACACGTTGTCGGTGAGGGTCTTGCGGTAGTTGTTGAGCGTCGTGGTGAGCAGGGTGTCCCACGTCGGCGGAGCGTTGGTTGCCAGCGTCATGCTGGTTCCTTTCGGGGAGGAACCGCCAGCCCGCTACTGCTGATTGCGCTCGTATTCCTCGAACGCGGCAAGAGCGGCCTCACGGAAGGTCGGGCGTTCTTGCAGTGCGCTGCGATTGGTGAGGCCATTGCTGCTCGTCGCCACGCCCGAACTGACCACTCGTGTCGCCGCCGCAGCTGAACTCTGACGCCGAGTGGTCTCGGCCTCTCGTTGCTGCTGTGCGACCTGGGCTGCCTGCGCTCGCGCTTGCAGCTTGTCCAGGGTGATCGACTTGTAGATCATCGGAAGCGCATCGACGGGGTAGTTGCCGCGCATCGCTGTCGCGATCACGGCCTGGATGTCCTCGTCACTCGCGTTGTACTGCCGTCGCAGTCCGTCAATCGTCCGGTCGACTTGCTCGTCCATCTCCCGTTGAGCGATCCGCTGTTCGAGGGCCAGGCGTGCCTGGCGCTCGGTGGCAATCTCTCGCTCCAAGGGGTCCTGATACTCAGGCTCGGGTTCCGTTGCGGGCTGTGCCTGCTGCTGTCCCAGCTGGAGGCCAGCCTGCTCGGCCAGGTAGCGGATGGTCGCCTGGGGATTGGCCTGCAGCGCCTGCTGCAACCTGATCCCGTACTCGGCTTCCGCCCGTTGCTGAGCGAGTTCCTGGGTCTTGCGGGTGTAGTCAGCCGTGCGGCTGTACCCCCGCTTGATCTCGCTGTACGGAACTTCGATTTCCTCGTCGTTGACCTTGACTCGGTCGTACCGGTCATCAGGGTCGTCGATCTCTACGTATCGTCGAGGAGGTTCCTCGACCTGGGATTCGGGCGTCTCTGTCGTGACGTCTTCGGTCTGCTCTACCGCTTCGACGATGTCCCCGCTGCCGGGATCGCCTGCTGGCGCATCTGACACTGAGTCCTCCGGGGTTGCTCTGTGCTCTGGCGCTGGATCATAGACCCAGGTCAATCACACAGGCGGCATGGTGCCCATCAGCTGCATCAACAACTCCGGCGGGAGGCTGTTGAGGTCCATCGCCATGTCCCCCTGCATCGGGTCAGTGAGACCCTGCGGCGGCATCGGCGGGGCACCCTGCATCATCCCCGGTGGCATCGGCGCGCCCGCCATCATCATCTCCGGGGGCATCCCCGGTGGCCCCTGCGGGGGCATGGGCTGCTGCTGCTCGGGCGGCATGGCTTGCGGCGGCGGTGCACCCTGCTCGGGCGGCGGAGCCTCCTGCTGTTCGGGCGGCATCCCGCCTGCCTGCTGGGCTTGCGGCTGGATGAATGGTTGCGCATCCTTGATCCCGAAGCCCTTCTGCAGCACCTGCATGTAGAGGGTGACCGGGTTGGCGACGCCCATCTCCAGGAACGGCATCGAGGCGTCGACCAACTGGAGTGCGGACTGCCGACGGAAGGTCTCGTTCATCGGCTCCGTCGAGCCCGCAGCGACGTCGAAGTCGAAGTCGCCCTGCAAGTAGTCCGCGTCGTAGTTGATCCACACCCGACCAGGCATGGTCACGACGCGGGCTACCTGCTCCCCGGTCATGTACTGCTGCATCAGGCTGACGATGCGTTCGCCGACGCGGGCCAGCGTGGACTCGATCTTGCGGAGACGATCCTGGGCGCGGGCGTTGGCCGCGTCCTGGATCATCGCCGCCTCCGTGGCCGTGCGCTTGACCGCCGTCTGCGCCGCCCCGCGCTGGTAGTCGGAGACGCCGGAGACACGGTCGATGTCGTTGGTGATCAGCCCCGACTGGTCGTAGAAGTCGGTCGGCGTGATCACCGCAGGCATCGGAGCGATCACCTGCGACGGGTTCCCGTCGGAGGAGACGGGGATCATCGTGTTGTCGATGTCCGACTCCAGGGCGGTGATCGAATCCCGGTCGAAGGCGTCCCGCTCGTACAGCCACTTGCGCTGGAAGCGCTTGCGGTGGTTCATCATCTGCGTGCGGGTCTGGTTCAGTTCCAGCTGCAGCGACTCGATCTGCTGCACGTCACCCATCGGGTAGAAGTTGTCGGCGACCTCGAAGTTGCGGATCATCTCGAACGGATGGCCCTTGGCGTAGGGCATCTCGGCGGGCTTGATCAGGAAGTTGGCCTCGCCCGCGCCGTCGGAGTCGAGGGCGAACGTGCACACCTTCTGGCGCTTGATGTCGTAGAACTCGACGACCTCGCAGAAGTGCTTCGACGCCGGGATGTCGTCGTCGCGCCCGTCACGACTGCCCATGTCCCAGCGCGACCACGCCTTGGCGCTGGCCTTCTTGCGCGCTCCAGGCTGGTAGCGGCTGTCGACACGCACGTCAGCGACGGGACGCCAGGTGCGCTGAGCGATCCAGCACAGTTCCTTGGGGTGCCGTGCGTCGGGGTCGACGAACATGTCGAACGGGCTGATCCGCTCCAGGAACGGGCGGTCGTCGGCGACGTACATCTCCGACTCGACGTTGCCCTCGACGTCATCGCGATCGTCGATCCCATACGCGCCAGCGTTCTCGTCGCCAGCGTCGACCTCGTCCCCGGTCTTCTTCTCCTCGGGTGGCTTGGTGAACTTGTAGCCGACCTTGCACCACCCGTGACCGACGACCAGCCAGTCGTTCACGGCGAGGCGGAAGTCGTCCTGGTACCGGTTCGCTGCCCACAGGTAGTTGAGTACCTCCTCGGTGACGATCGCCTGCGGTGCCTGCTCGTTCTTGCGGGCGTTGACGATGAACTTCGGGTTGTTCACCGCCACGCTCGGGGCGATGGTGTTGATCGTCGAGAAGATCAGGTTGACGATCAGCTGGTCCGACTTCGACTTCGAGCCGTACTGACGGCCCTTGTACAAGTCGATGAACCGCTTCCAGTCATCCTCGTAGTTCTCGGTCTCCCGCCAGCGCTTCGATCGACGCACTTCCTCGCGGGCCCACTGGGCGTAGTCGGCTTGTTTCATCCCTGCCACTCCCTACTTCCCATGTGGGCAGCACCCTCGGGAACGTGCTCGGCGACGAACTCCGCGTTCGTGCGCGATGCGAAGTTCTTGCGGCCGTACATGAACCCGCCGCCATGCCAGCCGAAGCCCACCGACGCCACGCGGCAGCGAAAGCAGACGTCGTAGCCCTCCTGCGCAGGCTTGCGACCACAGTCTTCGCAGATCACGTGATCGTGAACGGCTTGCTGCCGCCCGTGCTCACCGCGACGGCGACCGTCCGGGCGGGGCCGACGAGCCCGGCGACGGTGGCGGTCAGGCTCGTCGCGCTGACGAACGTCGTGGGCCGCTGGTCGGCCTCGAAGATGACCTTCGACTGGGCGGTGAACAGGGTCCCGGTGACGGTGATCGTCGGGGACGCACCGATCGCCGCCGTAGCTGGCGAGATGCTAGTGACCGTCGACCCGCCTGCGCCGGAACCGGCGACGTCGCCCCAGATCGAGTGCGGCAAGGCGTCGTACCCTCGCCACAGCTTCTTGCCGGATGACCGGGCGTGGACTCGGGAGGGGAAACGCTGTGTATCCAGACGGGTCATCATCTGATCCTTTCGTCGCGGACCCATTGGTCCCCGATCCGTTCCGGCGCGAGCCTACGCTCCCCACCCCCGTTGATCAGGGGAAGGTCGCCGTAGAGCATCTTCTCTATGTAGCCCATCGTCCCCGGCCCCGGCTCCAGGTCTGGCTGGTACTGGGGCTGGAAGACGTGCTTGACCATCTGATTGGCGATGGCCAGGCTCATCACCCGGTCATCGAACGGGGACCCGGTCATCTTCCCGGCGTCGTCGCGGACGAACGTGCGCAGTTCGCTGATCGTGTCGGCGCAGAGCAGTTCGAGCGCCCCGTCGCGCAGCGCCTGGTTGAGTTCGTCGATCGCCAGCGGCTTCGTGTTCTGGCTCGTGCGCCAGCCGAGGATGTCGGTCGGCACCGACTTCTTGTAGCGCGGCGAACGTTGCATGTACAACGGGTGGTACTTCGACCGCTGCAGCGCCTTCAACGTGGTCAGGCCGTGGTTGTTCGACTCGACGCCGATCAGCGCCCGGTTGTACCACTGGCCGAGCGGGACGAGGACCTTGGTCCCCAGTTCGTCGGGGTCGATGCGCCCGTGCCAGTGAGCGACGACGAGCCCGCTGCGGACGTTGATGACGTGGACGGAGCAGAAGTCGCCGTGCTCGTAGCCCTGCGCCGGGTCAGCGCCGATGCAGTAGCGCCCGTCCTTCAACGGCAACTCCCACACCCGCAGCGCACCCTGCGCACGGTGGATGAACTTGTACCCACGGACCTCGTCGAAGTCCCCGCGGAACATCGGCTCACGCACGACCAGGCGGCGCAGCATGTCGGGCGAGAACAGCGGTCGACCGGAGCGGAGGAACGCATCCTCCGGGTCGCTCGGGTACTCCTGGGCCAGCTGCCACTCGGGCAGGTCGGCAACCTTCTTGTCGTACCACTCCTGGCTGCGCCCGTTCGCCGACCACGGGTAGAACACGGCCTTGAACCGGTTCGAGTTGTTCACAGCCCCCACCCACAGCTTGTGGAACAGGTTGCCCTCGCCGTTCGCCGTCGACAGGGCGATGACCCGCCCACCGACGTCAGCGATCGGCTCGATCGAGGCCCACGCTTCCTCGCTGTTGGGGAGGTAGGCGATCTCGTCGATCACCGCCAGCCACACCGCTTCACCACGAGCGGGGTCGCTGGCCGAGGGCAGGGACTCGACGTAGCTCTCGTTGGAGAACTCGATCTTGGTCTGCGTCATATTCGTCATCGGACCCCGCCACTTCATCCACTCGGGGAGGAAGCGGTAGCCGTACTTCGCCTTCTGCAGCAGCTTGACGGCGTCGCGCTCGGTGCGGCTGAGCATGATCACGACCCGGTCGTCGTAGAAGAACGTGACCCAGAAGACGTAGGTGGCGACCAGCGTGGAGAACCCCAGCTGGCGCGCCTTCAACATCAGCGAGTAGCGGTTGGTCATCCACCCCCGAGTGGTATCGACCTGCGCGTCGAACAACTTGAACAGAATCCGGCCCTGTTCTGGATGCTTGATGTACCAGTAGCGCTCACAGAAGTAGCGGAATCCTTCGAGCAGGACCTCCGGGTCCTTGGACTGCGGGCAGCACTTCCTCCACTCCATCTCCTCGACCAGCTGGCCGAGATCGAAGTCGGTCGTGCTCACTCTCGGGTCGGGTCGTCTCGGGTATCGGCCGGGATGTTGGCCGGATCGACTGGCCAGTGGGCCTGGATCGCCGAGCCGATGTTGGCGTCGGTGATCACGCCGACGTCACCGCCGGGATTCGGATTGTCGCTGTCGAGGGCGTACTCGTACTCGGTCTCGTAGTCGACGCACACCGGCCACATGAAGTAGTTGAGGGCGAGGATCGGGTAGCCGCGCAGCTGAGCGCCGAACTCGGAGTTCTTGTACTCGTCGCCGCCCGCAATCGCCTCCTTCATCGCCCCCGCCGTCACCCGGTCCTGGAGGGCGACGTCGCGAACGCTGGCCTGGATCGACGTGTAGCTCATGGGCGGAGCGTAGTCACCAGGCGATCTCGGCGAGCGTGAGCCAGGAACGGCCGTCGAAGGCAGCCCCGGCGACGTCGGTCTGCATGAAGGTCCAGACCTTGTCGCCGGGAGCCATGTCGATGACACACGAGACGCTGCCCGTGCGGAACCCGGTCGAGACGTTGGCGGCGACGGTGTCGTAGTTGTTGAGCACCGTGTTGGCGCTGTTGAGATGTTGGAGACGCAGGATCATCCAGTTCTGCGCCGCGCCGCTGCCGATGGTGACGTGCATCGCGACGTAGAACCGGCCAGCTGGCGCACCCGCCGCCGAGTTCAGCGTCGCTCCTGGAGCACCCGAGACACCGGAGAACCCATCGACGAGGATGACGCTGCCGATGACGATGCTCTGCATCGTGCCGTTGGAGTTCGTCCCCCTGGTGAGGCTGGCGGTGTAGGCGCGGCCCTTGACCTTCGGCGTCGATGCCGGTGGCCCCGGCGGGCCGTCCGCGCCGTTCGGGCCGGGCTGCCCGACCGGCACCCATGCGCCGCCGACCTTCGCTTTGAGCGCTCCGGTCACCAGGCGACCTCGCTGATCGAGAACCACGAACGGTCGTCGAGGTACGGGCCGGGCGAGGCGTCGGGCTGGAGCTTGACGGAGAAGTAGTCGTCCCCGGCGTCGACCGTGACAGCGTTCGCCGCCATGTGGTAGCCGGTCGATGTGTTCTGCGCGACGACGTCGTAGGTGCCGAGGACGGCACTGTTGGAATACTGCCGGTGCTCGATCTGGAAGATCATCCAGTTGCCCGACGCGCCGCCGTACACGGTCACGCACGCTTGGATCAGGAAGCGCCCGCCGACGTTGGTGCGGACGCTCGTCGGGCTGATCTTCGTGAACCCGTCATTGACCTGGATCGTCCCGATCGTCAGCCCGGACATGATCCCGCCCTGGAGGATGCCGCCGCCGTTGCTGAAGTTGGCGTTGAACCCGCGGGCCTTCGCCTTCGCTGCCGCGGTGCCTGGCGGTCCCGCGGCACCGGGCGCGCCAGCCGGGCCAGGTGTCCCGACCGGCACCCACACGCCACCGACCTTGGCTTTGAGCGTCCCCATCAGACGCCCGCGCAGATCATGGCGATGATGCTGCTGCTCGGCCACGCCGTGACGGTCTGCCCGCCCCAGGCGTTGATGGAGACAGCGAGCACGAGGTCGGCCCCGGTGCCGACGAACACCGTCGAGTAGTTGACGACCTCGCCCGCGGCGGTGGTCGAACCCTGGCGCATCATCACCCCGGTACCGTTGACCCAGGCCACGGCGTCGAACACGGCCGCGGCGGTCTGCGTGACAACGGTGTTGAAGTGGACGACGACGACCCGCCCGAGTGGCACCGCCGCCGCAGGCACGGTGAGCACCGTCACGTTGGTCTGCCCCATCGCCGCGGTGACCGCGATGCTGGCCGCTGGCTTGGCCCGGTAGACCTGCTGCGGGTTCGGAGTCTCGATCGCCACCGCGCCCGCTACCGGGCCGACGTCCTCGATGAGGAAGTAGCTGGATTGCTGATCCGTGAAGACACTGGTCGCTGTCCCGGAACTGAATCGGAGGTCGAAGCTGCGCGTCACTCCGTCGCCGACGAAGTACGCGTTGATCGGGGAGTTGTTGTAGACGCCCGAGATGTTCGGCGTGTGGCTGTCCCACCATTGGGTGCCGTTGGCGTAGACGGCGGTCATCGCCCCGACGGTCGCGCCGGAGGCGGCGATGGCGCGGGAGTTGCCACGGAGGACGTAGCGGCGCCCGACGAGTCCGGTGAACGGGAGAGGCTCTGTGATCGGCGTCCAGGCTGATGCTGGGACGGTGACGGCGGCAGGCTTCATTGTGCCGACGGCGACGACGCCCCACGCGGCGTTCCACTGCATGATCGGCGTCGGCGCGATCGTGGCGGAAGCGACTGCCGGGCCGACGTCCTCGACGATGATGAAGTTCGGCGTGTCCGGTCCCGCCGGGAGGCTGCCCGGCCCGGACCCGAAGTAGACGGCCGTCTTGATCGTGACCGCGCCCGCGGCGAAGGTGGTCGGCGGTGTCTTGCAAGTAACCGACACCTGCGAGCCGGCGGGCCCGTAGACAGTCGACTGCGTGCCCGAGAGGGTCGTCGTGCCGTTCTGGAGACGGACAGCGAACCAATCGACGGCCCCGGAGTAGACGCCGACGAATAGCGCCGTCGCGACGTAGCGCCGCCCGGCGACGGCCGTGAACGTGGCAGCCATCTCGGCGACGTCGACGTAAGCGCCGCCTCCGATCGCG
>Ga0193738_1001314_pt1 | contig 10183 bp, 8 predicted proteins | sample L2a1metaG_FD_144927 | JGI IMG/M metagenome (GOLD analysis project Ga0193738, IMG submission 144927) | Soil microbial communities from a riparian zone of the East river system, Colorado, United States - L2a1 | ecosystem: Environmental > Terrestrial > Soil > Riparian zone | place: USA: East River...
CGGATGGTACCCGGACGGCTTCGGGCACCTGCTCGTCGGAGGGCCGGCGGAGCGCACCGACGTAGACCCCGATCAGCACCAGGATCGAGCCGGCGGCGAACGCCCACGTGATGCGTTCGTCCTGCAGCCACCACGCCAGGACGATCGCCACCAGCGGGATCAGCACGCCCTCGTACGAGACCGCGCTCGCCGTCCAGCGGCGCAGCACGAAGACATACAACGTGAAGACCACGACCGAGCCGAAGATCACGAGGTAGGCCTGGGCGAGCCAGGTCCTGGTCAGCTCGGGCACGATGTGGGCCTCACCGTAGATCGCGGTGAGCGCGAGCAGCATGGCGCCCCCCACACCCAATCCGATCGCGTTCATGGCCGCCGGATGCACGGGTGGGAACGCCTTCACCACGATGCCGGTCTCGGCGAAACAGGCGGCGCCCGCGAGCAGCGCCAGCAGCGAGGTTAGCGGCACCCCGGCGCCGACCCCTTCACGGAAGATCACCGCCATCCCACCGACGGCGAGGATCCCGCCCGCCAGTCCGCCCCACCGGAACCGTTCCTGCCGGTGCGCGAGCGCGAACACGAACGTCAGCAGGGGAACCGTCGCGAGCAGGATGGCCCCGAGCCCTCCGGACACGCGTTGGAGGCCCCAGTACGCGAAGGCGAACGCCGCGCCGAACCCCAACACGCCGTAGAGGACGGCGCCGAGCAGGGCCCGACCGCGAGGCATCCCGGTTCGAAGCGCGAGGGCGATCACCACGAAGATCAGCGAACCGAGCAGGAAGCGCGTGGCGGCGGCCCAGAACGGATCGAGCTCGCATCCCTCGCACGAGATGTACCGGACCGCGATGACGTTGCCGCCCGCCAGCGTCACGAACAGGCCGAAGGCTGCAAGGGTGACGCGATCGGGTCCGCTGCTCCCGTCGGCCGACTCCGCCATGGCCGCAGAGCTTATCCGTCCTTGGTTTGGGGTTCCCCCACCGACGCGCGTTCGGGAGGGTCGTCGTCGAGCCGCGGCTCCGACGATCCTCCCAGACGCCGCAACTCAACCCGCGCGCTTGATCGACATGCGAGACGGGCGGCCCGGTTGCGGGCCGCCCGTCTCGCGGATCACCGTTCAAGCCTGGAGGAACGGCGAACCAGCAGCATCCCCCTCAGTGCTGGCCCCTCGGGCTACTGCTTGATGAACTTCGAGACGTTCGTGATCTTCCAGACTTCTCCGTTCAAGGTGGTGACGAACGCGGTGTCACCCACGAAATCGAGCGAGGTTGGCAGGTCCAGCTCGTCGACCAGCACGGAGAACGAACCGTTCCGGTTGACGAGTAGCAGCTCGCCGCTATCCGGCGCCGCTGGACTCGCCGGGGGGACGTCGCCCGGCGAGTCACCCTGCGAGAGCGCGTAGAGCGCCCTGTCGGGACCGGGTTCGACGTCGACGAGCAGGCTGAAACCGGACGCAACTTCGTGAGCGTTCGGCCCGGCAGCGTTCAACGGGAACGAGACGACCCTCCCCGTCGCCGGGATATGAGGGACCGGCCCTGCCTCGGCCATGGACACAGTGCCGTGGGTCACCGCCAGCCCTGTGGGGACGATGTTCTGGAACTGGAGCCGTTGCGTGATCGCGCCCGCGGACGACACATGGATGACCCGGTTGTGGTGTCCGTCCGACACGAGGAACCCATCGGCGACAGGCTGGAGCGCGAACTGGACGCCGCTCGGTAGATCGAACGCGGTCGCGGGGGGATGATCGATCGACCAGGTGCCGAGATCGGCGAAGACCGTGAAGTTCCCCGACCCGTTCATCCGGTAGATGCCGACGACGTTGTTGCCGCCGACGTCCGGACCGACGAGCGTCACCAACACGTACATGGTGGTTCCGACGAACGCCACGTCGATCGCCCCGCCGAGAGGTATCACCTGAGGCGGGAGTCCACTGGCGAACGTCGTGGCGTTGCCCGTCGTGGGATCGATGCGCGCGATCTGGCCGAGCTCTGCCTCGGCGACGTAGAGTGCCCCGTCTGGTCCGATGGTTGCGCCCACCGAGCCTTGGAGCCCGTCCGCAAGCAACGTGACTTCCATCGGGGGCTGGGCCTTTCGAACTCGTGCTCCTGCCGGAACCGTGGCGATCGATCCTGTGATCACACTCACGACGAGCGCAACGAGCGTGACGACGCGAGTTCTCCTCACGGCCTTCTCCTTTCAGACATCCGGTGGATGGATCCCTCCTCAGTCGTAGAAATACGGATCGAGGACGCGGACCTGGGTGATCACGTCGACGGGGAGGTCGTTCCGGGCGGCGGTCCTGCGGATCGCCTCCGGGGTCGGCGCCTCGTAGACGCAGAACGACTTCGTCCGGTCGTCACTCACGTAGGAGTGGAGCCAGGTGACCCCCTCGTCGGCGTTTCGTTCGCCGATCGCGAGGCACAGCTCGGCGCCCTCCTTGTCCGCCGGGACGTGCCAGCCGTCCGGGAACGTCCGCTCCACGACGTACCGTGGCATCCGCACCTCCCTCCGTTCGCCGACCTCGCGTCGAAGGTAGGGCGCGACACCCACCGCGCGCATCGGGAGAACCACCCAGGTTCGGGGGCCGGACCCTACCTACCGGTCTTGGACGACGAGCCCGAGACGGATGGCCTCGGCGCTCGCCTGGCCGCGCGTTCGGACGTCGAGCTTCCGCAGGATCGCCGAGACGTGGTGATCGACCGTCTTCGCTACGAGGAAGAGACGATCGGCGATCTCCGCGTTGCGGAGACCCTGCGCCACCAGTGCGAGCACCTCCATCTCGCGCGCGGTCAGCCCCACAGGGTTCCCCTCGGTCGTGGGGCGAGGCCCGCGTGGGAGTCCGGTCGCGCCGCGCGCGCGGAGCCGGCGCGCGACGATCGCGGCGGCCGGACGCGCGCCCAGGCGCTGCAACTCGTCCAACGCGCGCCGCAGCGGCTCCTCCTCGTCCGCGTCGGCAAGCGCGAGCGCCGCCTCGTAGGGGCAACCTTGGTCGGTCCAGAGCTGGGCGGCACGCTCCCAGTCGCCCGCGATCTGGACCGCATACGGCTCCGCAGCGCGGTCCGGGATCGCCTCCTCGATGCCTGCGCGCCGGCGCCAGGAGGCGAGCTCGCCGATCAACCACGGAAGCCTCTCTCGCGTGGCGAGCTCGAACGCCGCCTGGGTCACCCCGGCGACCTCCTCTCGCCTGCCCCCGAGCCACGCCGCCTCGGCTCGGGCGGCCGCCGCCGGCCCGAACCGCAGCGACTCATCCGTCGACTCCGAGAGTGCCCAGGCTTCGTCCAGCGGCGCCGATTGGCCGGGATCTCCCCGCCGCGCGCGAACGAGCCCGAGCACGACCTGAGCGATGGTGCGAGGCATCGTCGTCGCCCGCGGAACGCGGACGACGGCCGCGGCGGTGGCGGCGGCGTCTGCCCACTGCCCCCGATCGAGCTCCGATCGAGCTCGATACGCGAGGAGATAGAGACGGTAGAGCTCGAGCCCGTGCTCGCTGCAATACCGGATGCCTGCGTCGAGGTACTCGTTCGCGGACGCGTATGAATGGGTGTGCACGAACGCGCAAGCGAGGTAGTCGAACGTTCTCCCAACGTCTTCGTACATTCCCGCCCGGGCGGCGAGTTGCAGGGCGCGTGTGAGCTTCTCGACTCCCTCCGACATGCCCCTGAGCGATTCCCCGAAGCCGAGTGAGGCGAGGGTTCGGACGACGATCTGGGTATCGTCCAGCCGCTCAGCCAGTTCGAGCGCACGCTGGCTCGAGGCGAAATCCTCCACGAAGATCGGGAGATTTCCGTAGGCCAAGGCGAGCTCGCGCCCCGGGGGAAGCTCCTCGAGGATGACCACAGCCTCGCGACCCGCTCGCCGGGATTCCGCGATCCTGCCCGGACACCAGAGGATCTCCGACAGCGAACGGAGCGAGTCGCCCTCCCTGCGGCGGTCACCGAGCTTGCGGTAGCACTCGAGGGCGGCGCGCTGCGCCTCGATCGCTTCGTCGTTCTCGTCCGCGAGGTAGCACTCTGCGGCGCGGCGACCGAGGAACTCGGCCCGCTCCTCGAGGTGCAGGTGGTCATCGAACCGGAGCGCTCGCGCGTACTGGGCGGCAGCTTCCCGATGCGCGCCCAGCGAGGCCGCGCGTACGGCCGCCTCTGGCGCGAAACGCAACACAGCTTCCGCATCGCCGGCTGCCTCCGCATGATGCGCCAGCCTCGCGAGATCCGGGGAACCCGTCGGCGGAGCCGCCAGCGCCCCGAGCGCCTTCCGGTGCAGGATGATGCGCTGATCCGAGGGGAGTGACTCCTCGATCGCCAGCCGAGCGAGCTCGTGGCGGAAGACGACGCCTTCCGGATCCGAGCTCAGGATCCCGGAGGCGAGGCACTCCTCGACGCGATCGATGGCTTCCGGCGCGAGCGCCTCTAGGAGCCAGGGCTCGCAGCGAGGCGGGACGGCGGCGACGGCCTCGAGCAGGTCCCGCGCCCCGGGGCTCAAACGCGCCGCTCGGGCGAGGACCGCGTCCCGGACCGTGTTCGGGATCTCGGCGTCGGCCGCCGCCAGGACCTCGGTGACGAAGAACGGGTTGCCGCCCGTCTTCCGGTAGAGATCATCGGCGTCGACGCCGTGCGGTGCGGCGAGTCGGGCGACGGCCTCCGGCGAGAGCGGATCGATCCGCAGCCGCCGCACCGTCGGACTGGTCGAGAGCTCGCCCGTCAAGACCCGCAGTGGATGCACGCGGTCGAGCTCGTCGCGGTAGCTCACGAGGACGAGGGCGGGAACACCTTCCACCTTGCGCCCAAGCAAGCGAACCACGTCGAGGGTCGCCTCGTCGGCCCAGTGGACATCTTCGAGCACGAGCACGCTCGGCGCATGCCTGCCGAGCTCGTGCATGAGGGCGGTGGTGACCTCGTAGGGCTTCGCTGCCCCGTGGACGAGCGCCTCCACCTCGCCCCCGCTCGACTCCGCAACCTCGATCAGCGGCCCCAGCGGACTCGGCGTGTACAGCGCGTCGCAGGCACCCCAGAGGATCCGAGCCGAGCTCCGATGCTCGTTGCAGAAGCGCCGCAGGAGCGTCGTCTTCCCGACCCCGGCCTCCCCCGCAACGAGCACGAGCCAGCCACGTCGATGCTCACGCACGTCATCGAGCAACGCGGCCAGCGCGTCCAGCTCGCCCTGCCGCTCGAGGAGCTCCGTCGAGGGCTCGCCGATCAGCGTGGTCATGGTCAGGGGCATGCTCATCCAACGTGGATGACCGCGCAAGTGCCGCGTTTGAGACCGCTACCTCGCCGACCGACCCCAGATTCGATCGGCGACCCCGGCGACGAGCTCGAGCTTGCGCCACTGCGTGCCCTCGTCGATCTCGTTGCCGACCATCACGCTCGCAAACCCGCACTGCGGGCTGATCGCGAGCCGGTCCATGCCCCCCACGAAACCGGCCGCCACATCCATCTTCCGAAGCAGATCGTCCTCGTCCTCGAGGACGGGTGTCTTCGTCGAGACGATCCCCATGACCATCGTCGAACCCTTCCTGAGGTAGCGCACCGGCTCGAAGCCACCGTCGCGTCCGAGGTCGTCCCACTCGACAAGGAACGCGTCGTACGGGAGCTCCCCGAACACACGCTCGGCGACGGGTTCGAGCGAGCCGTCGCACATCCACGATGAGCGGAAGTTCCCGCGACAGATGTGCAGCGCGACGGTCACGCCGTCGGGGATGCCTTCGAGCACGGCGGTATCGGCCGCGATGGCTGCGTCGACGAGATCGGCGACCGGGTGGCCTCGCGCCTCGAAGCGCTCGACCCACATCGGGTCGACGAGGTACGGGTAGAGCGGGAAGTCGAACTGGATCTGTGTAGCTCCCGCCGAGATGGCTTCAGCTACCAGATGACGCTCTATCTGCGTCGCTGCATGAGCGAACTCCTCCACCGACCCATAAGCCCCCTCCACCGTCGTGAACGGGTGGAAGAAGATCGACGCCGCCGGGAACGTCACCTTGAAGGGGTAGCCGTCTGTTGCCTCGGCCATGAACGCAGCCTCCCTAGCGGCCGGCGAGTCGATCTGTTGGAGCGGCGCGACGATCTCATGGACGGCCAGCTCCACGTCCTCGCCGCGGTCGTTGCGGAAGGACACCGTCTTGCCGGTTCGGACGCCCGACACGGCGTCGTAGAACGAGTTCATGAACATCCACCGGCGGAACTCGCCGTCCGTCACGACGTCGAGCCCGAGGTCGATCTGTCGTTGAACCGCGTCCTGGATCTCGGCGTCCTCAACCTCACGGAGCGTAGTTCGATCCCTCTCCCGCTCCTCCCTCAGGACGGCCGAATGCCCCCGTTCGTAGAAGGCGTCGATCGCTTGGCGCAGTGCTGGAGGTCGGAGCAATGAGCCGACGACCTCGGCCCGGGCGGGGCGGCGTGACGCGCGCATCGGAACCGAAGACTAGCCGCGATGTGAAGCGAAGTGAAACGACTGTTCCGGTAGGAGTGACGTCCGCTCGAGTCAGCAGCGAACGCATCCGACACCGACCTAGCCCACGTCACGGCGGGAGGTCGCAAGCGCGCCTGTCAGCGCGGTGGCGGCCGCGTAGAAGGCAAGCAGCACGACGCCCGTCTCCGGCGCGAGCAGCGTGCCGGGACCCTGCCCGCTGATCGCCGCTGCGGCAGCGCCCGGCAGGAACCGTCCAACATCGCCAAGGCCGCCAACATCGCCGACCAGCAAGCCCTCGACGAACAGCAGCCACGCGCAGATGCCGATCAGCGTCGGGACCTGGTAACGAACGAGGGCGCCAACACCGACGCCGACCGCTGCCAACAGCGCGGCCGCCACCGCGCTCCCGAGGACGAGGAGCATGTAGTCGCCCCCGTCGAGCTGCACGTCGATCCCTCGTGCCCGCAGCGCCGCTGCGCCCGCGCCGACCGCGGCCGCTCCGGCGACGAGACCGAATCCCGTGCCGATCAGCATGCTCGCCGCGACCTTCGCCGCGACGACGCGACCCCGCCGCGGGGTGACGAGGAACGTCGAACGGATCGTCCCGTGACGGATCTCGGCGGTGAACGACATCGCCCCGAGCAGCGCGGCGAAGATCGCGGCGAGGAACTCGCCCCGGCCGAACACCATCAGCTGCACGTCGGTGCCTGCGAGGTCCTCGGCGGAGAGGCCGAAGCCGTGCAGGAACACGGCCAGCACCACGAGACCCAGCATGGTGGCGAAGAGGCCGAGGCCGGTCCGGGTCGAGCGCTGCTTCAGCAGTTCGGCGCGAAGCTGGGCCATCACGATGCGCCTCCCGTCAGCTCGAGGAAGATGTCCTCGAGCGTCCGTCCGCCGTCGGTGAGCTCTTCGAGCCGCCCGCTGGCGACCTCCCGGCCGTGATCGATGATCACGACGTGATCGACGGTCTGCGCGGCCTCAGCGAGCATGTGGCTCGAGACGAGCACCGTCCGGCCTTGCTCGGCGAACCAACGCAAGAAGCGCCGCAGCCAGTGGACGCCCGCGGGATCGAGCCCGTTGGCCGGCTCGTCGAGGACCAGAAGCTCCGGGTCGCCGAGCAGGGCACCGGCGAGCCCGAGCCGCTGTCGCATCCCGAGCGAGTACGTCTTCACCCGCCGCTCCGCGACGGCCTCGATCTCGACCAGCGCCAGCACTTCCTCGACACGGCTCCACGGGATCTCTGCCGCAACCGCGAGCGAACGCAGGTGATCGCGCCCGGAGCGTCCCGGGTGAAAGTCGCTCGACTCGAGCACCGCGCCGACCCGACGCGCCGGCTGGTCGAGCTCGCGGTAGCTGCGGCCGAAGACGAGCGCCTCGCCCGCCGTTGGCGCGACGAGCCCCAGCAGCAACCGCAGCGTGGTCGTCTTGCCGGCGCCGTTCGGACCGAGGAAGCCGGTGATGGTCCCCGCCTCGAGCGAGAAGCTGAGGTCGTCTACGGCGACGAGCTCGCCGTAGAGCTTGGTCAGCGAGCTGACCTTGACCACAGGGTCGGCGTCGGCATGGACGGGTACTCCCCGTTCGTCGACGCGCTTCACCATGTATCGGTCCAGTCCTAATGGGCACCGGGGCCGACGATACCGCTGGCGTGGAGGAGGACGATCAGCAGGACCAGGGCGATCGCGATGAAGATCCCGAGGACGAAGACCCAGCGCGGCTTGCTGCGTGCCGGTCCGCGGTCGGGGTTCACACCAGCGTCCTCTTCGTTCTCGGGGTAGCGCGGCGGGTCAGCCAAGGGGGCCTTTCCTTACCCTCGGTGTTCGGAATCGAGAGGTTAGCGAGACACCCTGTCGGTGTCAAATCACAACGTCTCGACCCTTGTCGTCACGTATACTCCCCACCGTGCCCAAGCTGTGGACCGAGACGATCGAAGCTCACCGCCGCGAGGTACACGACGCGATCCTGGATACCACCGCGGCCCTTGTAGCCGAGCACGGACTGCGGCCGGTAACGATGTCCCAGATCGCCGAGGAGACCGGGATCGGGCGGGCGACGCTGTACAAGTATTTCTCCGACGTCGAAACGATCCTCTATGCCTGGCACGAACGTCAGATCACCGGCCACCTGGCCTATCTCGCCGAGGTCAGAGACCGGTCCGGCGACGCTGACGAGCGACTCGAAGCCGTGCTGGAGGCGTACGCGCTCATCTCCCACGAAACCCAGGGGCGCCACGACAGCGAACTCGCGGCATTCCTCCATCGAGGCGAACAGGTCGCACGAGCGCAGCACCAGCTTCACGAGATGGTCCGAGAACTGCTGTCCGAAGCCGCTGAGACCGGCCGCATCCGGAATGATGTTGCGCCCGACGAGCTCGCGAGCTACTGCCTCCACGCTCTGACAGCGGCCAGCACCCTGCGCTCCAAGACCGCGATCCGCCGACTCGTCGCGGTCACGCTTGCGGGTTGCGCCCCCCCATGACGGGGGCCCCAACATGGATCGTTCCTCGGGGTTGGCCTCTCGGCGGACAGCTCGGTAGCCTCGGAGCTTGGGGTGTGATCCGGGAATAGCTCTCGGTTCCGAAGGATGCAGAGGCAAGGAGGACCGAGTTGGACCACGACCACCACGGACACGAGCACACTGAACGTGACCACGCGGATCACGCGGATCACGACAAGCACGGAGGCAATGGACCTGGAGAACATGCGGGCCACGACAAGCACGCCGGGCACAGCGTTGCGATGTTCCGCGACCGCTTCTGGCTGAGCCTCCTCCTCACGATCCCGGTGCTGGTGTGGTCGGAGATGGTGCAGGAGTGGCTCGGCTACACGGCCCCCTCCTTCCCCCTCTCGATTCGCATCCCGGCGATCCTCGGCACGGTGATCTTCGTCTACGGAGGCCTGTCGTTCCTGAAGGGCGGCGTCCAGGAGCTCCAGGACAGGCAGCCGGGCATGATGCTGCTGATCTCGCTCGCGATCGTTGTCGCCTTCGTCGCGAGCCTCGCGTCGGAATTCGACTGGCTCGATCTCGAATTCTGGTGGGAGCTCGCGCTCCTGATCGATGTGATGCTCCTCGGGCACTGGCAGGAGATGAAGGCCATCGGCCAGGCATCGGGAGCGCTCGAGGCACTCGCAGCACTGCTCCCCGACGAAGCGGAGGCCGTCCACGGAGCTGAGGTCCACATCGTCGCCGTGGGCGAGCTTCGCCTCGGCGACGTCGTCCTCGTCCGCCCGGGCGGCAGGGTGCCGGCCGACGGAGCGGTCATCGAGGGCGACGCCTCGTTCGACGAGTCGATGATCACCGGGGAGTCGCGCACCGTTCGCCGAAGCTCCGGCGACCGCGTCGTCGCCGGCACGGTCGCCACCGACAACTCCGTGCGGATCAAGGTGGAGGCCGTCGGCGACGAGACCGCGCTCGCGGGGATCCAACGGTTGGTCGGTGAGGCGCAGGCGTCGCGGTCTCGGGCTCAGGCACTCGCCGACCGCGCCGCGGCGATGCTCTTCTACATCGCTGTGGCTGCCGGCGCACTGACGTTCGTGGTCTGGGCGGCGATCGGCGACACGGGCGAGGCGGTCGAACGGACCGTCACCGTCCTCGTCATCTCGTGCCCACACGCGCTCGGGCTCGCGATCCCGCTCGTCATCGCGATCTCCACCGGTATCGCCGCACGAGCGGGGATCCTCGTCAGGGACCGCCTGGCGCTCGAGCGGATGCGCACGGTTGGCACCGTCCTGTTCGACAAGACCGGGACCCTGACGAAGGGGCGACCGGCCGTCCGAGACGATACCGG
>Ga0193738_1001316_pt1 | contig 10179 bp, 9 predicted proteins | sample L2a1metaG_FD_144927 | JGI IMG/M metagenome (GOLD analysis project Ga0193738, IMG submission 144927) | Soil microbial communities from a riparian zone of the East river system, Colorado, United States - L2a1 | ecosystem: Environmental > Terrestrial > Soil > Riparian zone | place: USA: East River...
AATGCTGCATCGGCTCCTGTTCTTGTAAAGAACCTGGCTAAATGCGCCTATACAGTTATACTATCTGTTGAATTAAAACTCACCAATGGAGAATTTCAGCATAGCAATATTGAAGATTGGCTGTCTTTCTGCAAAAGCTAGCAATAGCAGGGTTTATAAAAGATAAAAATCAAAATATAAAAATAACCGGAGTACGCCGAAAACTCTTTATCAAAGAGCAGGCAACAAAAATTTTAAATTATGAAAGAGGCAAAAAAAACAGAGGAGAGTAATATCGAATTACTTGAATTATCTAAAAACAGGCAACTGTTTCTGCTAAACCCATTTACTAAACTTTTTAAAGCCCAAAAAAATATTACAAATTGGGAGCAGGTGACTTGTGCAGGGTATAACCCTTATTACCAACGGCTGGAGTCAGTGGTAAGTGTGAAACAAGAGACTGGTTATAATGGCAATCTTTGTTCAAACGGATCCCTTGAATATGTGAGGTTCTTTGTTGACTTCCATGATGGCGCTGGATTCCAGGATATGGGATATACTAGTTTTAAAGTCGCCAATATTTCTAATGCACCAGCAGGACCTCAGCATCCGTTGAGTTATTTAGCGTTTTTAGTTATTGATGATAAAAAGCATCGCAAGTTCCTTGACTGCGACCATGCTGTAATCCCAACTTTGCGGGCAGTTCTTTCATGGAATTCTATTCCATCATCTAATCCAAACCAAAGCCCTCATTACGGAAATCATATTGATGTAAAAATTCAATTAGATCGCAAGCCCTGGATTTGGTGGAAAGATGTTGTTGAAATCGCTAAGATCAAAGACTTTTCAAAACTTATCGAACCAGAATTTGAAATTAAGTTAAAAGAGCCTGTTACAGAAAAAGCTGAAACGATTTATAAACTTAATAAAGCCGCAAAAGTTGATGCACATCGTACTTTTTATTCAACCATTGGTTCAAAGCTTAATTCAAATGTTGATTTTAGTAAAGCAGCATCCATTTTTGATATAACGAACCTGGACGATTTTAATATCGACCTCAATTCTTTTTATGACTTTTTTAATGGTGCAGGCGAAAAAGCAGATGTAAGTTTTGAAGAATTAACATGCATTGGTCTAAATACACTTACTGATAGATTAGGAGCCGTTATACATATCAAGAGGCCAACGGGCTATAATGGAAATCTTTGTACCAATGGATCAAAAGAACATGTTGCTTTTTGGGTTGACTGGAATAACAACGGAACTTTTGATCAGTACCTGGGAACAGTAAGCCTTCGGGTCCATGATATTTCTAATATACCCGAAGAAGGATTGTATTACTCTGTGCAATTACCAATGAATGTAACAAACAGGCTTCGGTTATGCAGCAATCCAAACATTGTTAGGATAAGAGCCATTCTCTCATGGGAATCATTACCATCCACCACCAACCCCAATGTGTTGAACCATTGGGGCAATTATAAAGATGCATTGGTTCAATTGCGTCCGGCATTCAGACCCGGTTCCGGTCTTCATTCAGCTGTTTGGTATGTGGGAGGTGTTGACAGAACTTCAATTGATCCGATATCACATTTACATAACGCAGGTGTTGCTTCCATTTTCAATAACAGACCATGGGGAGGAAGAATAAGTTTTCATGGTGTAATTGACAGAAATGGCTTTGGCGGAATAATTAAATATCGGTTCCTTGTAAAAAAACAAACAGATCCTGATTCTTCTTATTTACCCGTATCTACATCAGAAACTTTCCGCCTGGATGATCTAAATACAGTTGCAGGACCTTTTGATGATCCGCAAACAGATGTTAACGGATGGTACATTTATAAGCAAAATCCAAACTTAAATCTTTATAATATCGACAATTACTTTGCAACATGGGACGCTACTACGAAACCCGATGGCGCATACACTATTCGCTTTGTACACACGGATGAGTTTAACGTTGAAGTGATCGCTGATCAATTCACAATAATTGTTTGTAACAAAGGAATGTCAGTTAGTCCAACCGCCAACACAGTTGTGGATATTGGAAAAGAACTTGACCTGGTAATTGATGGCGGCGATTGTCATAGCTATACTCCCGGAGCACCTACAATAAACGGGCATGTAAGAGCTGTTCATCCCTATTTTGCATGGTGGTCATTAGAACTGCAGCCAACATCACATACTAATGGAGCAACCCCGGTACCTGTGTCACGGACTCATTCTTTCCTGGGTGATAATGGCGATGCCAATGCAACATGGAGTTTAGATACCTCGCCTTTGGATCCTTGCGGATATACTGTAAGCCTCAGTGCTCGTTCAAGAGTTATTCTTAACAGCAGCCCCGGTCACTTCCCGTATTATGGGCCAAAAGCTGTTGGCTTCGCAAAACTTCCTTAATACAATGACAACAAAACAATCGCCTCATACTTCATGAGGCGATTGTTTTTCTATAAGCAAAAAGAAAATTGGTTGAAGAGTACCGGTCGTCTTCTGTCCTTCAAAAATACACGCCAGCTTACGTCATTACTATAGAATTACTGCAATCTATTCTTGTAGATGAAGAAAAACATTTAGACTGGTTAGAAAAACAGATCAGTCTCATCGGGCAACCTGGTGATAAAAATTATCTTGTTGAACAGGTTTAATGAATAGTAATTTGGTCGTGAAAAATTAAGTGACACAGTGGTTATTAAACTTATTTTCCGATTGATGAGGGCATATTTGCATTAACTTTCTAAGCAAATATGGAAATCGTTTTATTATCACTCGCCGCATTTGCAGTTGCTATTCTTACTTTTTTTTCAGGATTCGGCCTGGGAACAATCCTTACTCCTGTTTTTATGATCTTTTTTCCCGTTGAAGTAGCGATTGCTTTGACAGGAATTGTTCATTTCTTCAATAATATTTTCAAACTGATCTTAGTTGGCAAAAAAGCTGACAAACAGGTAGTGATTCGTTTTGGTATTCCTGCGATTATTGCAGCATTTATTGGTGCATGGTTATTATTGCAGATCACCGATCCAAAGCCACTATTCAGTTACAGCATTGGAAACCGGATATTTGAAGTTTCTCTTGTAAAATTCATCATATCTATTTTGCTTATCATTTTTGCATTGATTGATTTGATACCTTATTTCAATAAACTTCAATTTGGAAAAGACAAACTTCCAATAGGGGAGTATTGAGTGGTTTCTTCGGCGGCTTATCGGGCAATCAGGGTGCATTGCGTACTGCCTTTCTTATTAAAACCGGTTTATCAAAGGAATCATTTATCGCAACAGCGACTGTCGTTTCTACTTTTGTCGACTTTACCCGTCTCTCAGTATATGCAACCCGATTCACCAAAGCTGGATTACATGAAAATATAACATTGGTTATTTGCGCCACACTTGCAGCCATTGCTGGTGCATTTATCGGCAATAAGCTCTTGAAAAAAGTAACGCTGAAGTTTATTCAAAAGTTAGTGGCTGTTATGCTTATCATTGTTTCTGTAGCTTTAGGCTCAGGACTTATTTAAAAAGAGAACTGACGAAATAAAAACATCTTACAAATTCTATGAAGTATTTACAGCTGCTACTATCTTCATCCCTCTCTGTTTTATATTCCTATGCGCAACAAAAAAGGCTCAATATGAGCCTTTTTTGGGTACCGGGGAGCAGACTTGAACTGCCGACCTCTGGGTTATGAATCCAGTGCTCTAACCAGCTGAGCTACCCCGGCGTCTCACCAATGAAATTGTTGTTTGAGGGCAGCAAAAATATAGAAATATGACTGAAGGTTGAAATCAATTTTTTTGACGACTTCATTCCTCATTTTTCATTTCAAACTTCCTTTTTTTCACAATTACAAGCAAATAATTTTCATTTATAACATCGATCGATGCAGGCATAGTTTATGAATAGGTATAATCGAAATAAACTATTGTTTAACCAAATTATTTTTTATGGCAGAGATTCATGTGCAGGAAAAGAAAACAAGTTCATCCACATGGTTGTGGATATTAATATCACTTGTAATTGTTGCTGCGATCGCTTTTATATTCATATTGAATAATTATAATGAAAGAAATGCGAACAGCGAAACAAGTCAAACTTCTTCTATTCAGTATCATTCATTGCCGGCTGCCTGAATAAAGAGGAATTCATTAACCAAAGAACATTTTGTTCTATAAAATAATTCGTATGAATAAAAATAAAAATCTTCGACTCCAGGAACTTGATCATTCAAAGTTTGAGATCGTTAAAGATGAGCCAGACATTCGTGGATGGGATGTAAGATATAAGAATGGTGAAAAGATAGGTTCAGTGGAAGAATTGATCTTAGATACGAAGGCAAAAAAAGTAAGGTATATGATCGTTGACCTGGATGAAAATGAATTGAGGCTTGAACATAGAAAGATCGTAGTCCCTATAGGTTTTGCAGAACTCGATAAAGGTAATGATGACGTAATGATACCGAATGTATCGGTCGATCAACTTTGCAGTCTCCCTGATTATAAAAGAAATTCTTTAACTCCTGATCTTGAAAGAAGAGTTGCTTCGGTTTTCGGTAGAAAAGTGCAGGTAGAACCTGTCACTAATATTAACCGGGAAGAAAGAAGAACAATTGACAAAGATATTAATGACGATATTGATCCGGAATTCTACAGTCATGACCATTATAACACAGATAATCTTTACAAGAACAGGGCAAGAAAGACAAACCGACTGGCAAAAGATTCTGAATATGATCAGGGATTACGTCTTTGGGAAAAGAGAAACGATGGGGAGGTCATCGATACATCTGGTCTTACAGATGAAGAAAGAAATAAACTTTTGAGATACAGAAGGGAATTATATCGTGAAAGACGATACAAGAATGAATCGGTGTAAGTAAACCAGTCCGGTTATTTAAAATTGTAAGAAGAAGGCTGTTCCTTCTCCTTCAACCGACTGTACTTGTATATTTCCTTTGTGCAGCATCATTATTTGTTTACATAAACTAAGCCCGATTCCGCTTCCACTTTTTTTAGTACTGAAAAAGGGTATAAATATCTTTTCTAAAACTTCGGCAGACATACCGCTGCCATTGTCAGCTACTTTAATGACAGGCTTTCGATTATTGTTTAAGAAGGCAGATAGTACGATGCGAGGTGCATTTTTTTCTTTTACAGCTTCAATTGCGTTCACTAAAAGATTAATGAGCACCTGCTCAAGCAAATTTGTATCTGCATCTAATGAAAGATCGGGATCTTTTAATATTGTTTCAATATCAATATTTTTTTGCTCAAGAGTTGGCTGCATCAATTGTAATAAGTTTTCAAAAATATCCCTGACAAAAACTTTTTTCAGGTTAAGTGTTGTGATCTTATTCAGATTGCGATAAGTCTCCGCAAATTTCAAAAGTCCTTCGCTTCTTCTTTTAATTGTTTCGATACCTAATTCAAGATCATCAACCGACCCGGACTCATTACTTAACACAGCCACCGATTGTTGCAAACGATGTTTCAATGTATCAGCCAGCGAAGAAATTGGAGCAACTGAGTTCATGATCTCATGTGTCAATACACTCAAAAGCTTTTGCCAGGCCTTTGATTCTGTTTCATCCAATGCCTCGTTCACATTTTGAAATGCAATCAGCTTGTAGATTTTCCCTTCGGTTTGAAATGCCGTTGCTGATAATAAAACTTTAAATGATGAAGTTTCCAAATGCGCAGTTGCTATTCTTCCATCACCTGGTTTTAATGAAATGATCTGTTGATACAACACTTCATCTCTTTTCGCCAATGAATGGATCGTTTTAAGATAGGGTAGCTGCAACATTCTTTTAAGTGATTCATTCATCCAGACGATTGTTCCTTCTTGTTCCTCATAAGAAATAATTCCCGTGTCAACTAACTCCAATATTTTTTGCAAGTATTGATATTGCGTTTCTTTTTCTTTACTGATCACTTTGAAAGTTGTATTGATCTCATTAAATCCCTGGCGAAGCGGTTGTATCTCTACCGGTGCATGTTTCACGTCAAAATTTCTTGAGAAATCACGGTAATGTATCGACTCAACGAATTGTCTCAATTCATCATGCGCTTTTTTATGAAAGCGATAAAAATCAACAAGCTGGTAAATGATGACCGGACCTGCGATCAGTAAATAAACATATAATCCTTTTACAATTAAAAAAGAAGCGCCGCTTATTGTTATGAATAACAACAGCACCCGTATTAAGATCCTCCATTCAAATTGTTTAAATATCATACCCCACCCCCTGTCCCCCTAAAGGGGGAACTTAGATTTGATGTTACTAATTAATTTGTAAACCCCGAGCAATGGAAAACATCTGATATTATATAAAACATATTAAATCAAATAAAAATTTTAATTAAAGCAACAATGAATGTACCGCCTAAGTCGCCCCGCCGCGGCGGGGGACAGGGGGTCGGTTCAAATATCATATTTGCTCAATCTGCGGTATAGGGCAGTTCTTGTTAATCCCAATTCTTTAGCAGCCTTGGTAATATTGCCGTTATTTTTTTCAATTACTTTTAAGATAGTATTTTTTTCGATTGTGCTTAGTTTCATTTCCTTTGGCTCACTTTCAGGAGATCCAGCTGACTCTATTGGAGAAAATATCAGGTCTTTTGCCTGCAGCACATCTTCATCTGCCATGATCACAGCTCTTTCAATGGTGTATTGAAGTTCTCTCACATTGCCCGGGTAATGATGATTCATTAATTTTTCTATTGCTTTGCTATCAAACTCAACTTCTGGTTTAATGTATTTATTACAATACAATTTGCAGAAATGTTTTGCAAGTAACAAAATATCGCTTCCTCTTTTACGAAGAGGAGGCATTACTATTTCAACTGTATTGATACGATAAATGAGATCTTTTCTAAATCGGTTTTCATTTGCAAGCTCAGTCAGAGAAACATTTGTTGCGCAAATAAGCCTGATGTCGACTGCGATCGCTTCATTACTTCCTATACGATTTATCTGGCGGTTTTGTAAGACATTTAAAAGCTTTGCCTGCTGTTGTAAAGAAATATTTCCAATTTCATCAAGAAAAAGTGTGCCGCCATTTGCTGTTTCAAATCTTCCGATCCTGTCTTCCCTGGCATCGGTAAAAGAACCTCGCTTATGTCCAAACAATTCACTTTCAAATAATGATTCAGTTAAAGCACCTACATCAACCTTTACATATGGTTTATCAGCCCGGAGGGATTGCTGATGAATAGCTTTTGCAACAAGGTCTTTACCTGTTCCATTTTCACCAAGTATCAGAATATTAGCTTCAGTAGGAGCTATCTTTTCGATCTTATAAAATATTTGTTGCATCACCTCTGATTCACCGATCAATTCCTTGCCGATGATCGAATCTGAATGTAAACCAGGCGTAAGAGATGTTTTACTTTCTTTTCTTTTTAATGCATCCTTAATGATCGAGATCAGTTTTTCATTATGCCATGGTTTTACCACAAAATCTGCTGCACCTTCCTTCAAAGACCGAACAGCAAGATCAATATCGCCATAAGCAGTGATCATGATAACGGCAGCATCCGTCTTCAATTTTTTTATTTCATTTAACCAAAAAAGGCCCTCATTACCCGTATGAATTGAACTGGTGAAATTCATGTCAAGCAGGATGAGATCAAAATGATCTTTGTTCAAATGCCAGCGAAGATTCTCAGGATTTTTTTCTGTGATTACTTCCTTTACTTCTGTTTTAAGTAGGAGCCTTACTGCCGTCAGCACATCTAGGTCATCATCTACAACTAATATGGATGCATTCTTCAGGTTCATAATTTCAATTTGCAACAGTTTCGCAAGCGACAGTATGCAACAGGCAATAAGCAATTGGCAATTTCCCTTGCTTTTTATTTGTGAAATGAAATTTATTTTTTGATCATTGCAAATTGTCTATTGCCAATTCTCCCTTTTGCTGCAATTATACCATAAATACAAAGTCATGGCAATTAATTTTTTAGTAATAAGTGTTCGCACCAGGTGTATCAAAAGCGAACACATGGTGTATCGGTAACGAACAGCTTCGTAGATTGGGGGGTTGTAACTTTCTGTAAATCACATCCGTTATAAACTGGCATATTCTTCCTATTATGAAATCAGTTTTTTTTAGGTAAATACTTGAAGCTGCTTTTATCGCCAACGCAGTCGGTAAGATATCAGCAGCTTTCTTTAACAAATTGAAGATCTTAAAACCAATTATTTTTCTGTGGATAGAGTTATAGCAAAAAAGAAATGGGGCACTAAAAGAATACTGACCATTGCCGGAATTGTTGGCATTTTGGTTTTGATAGCCGGAGTCTATTATGCTACTGCCGGCAAAAGCCGGTTAAATGTAGAGGCTGAACGGATCACCATCAGTGAAGTTAAATCGGGACCATTCAGAGAATTTATTCCTGTTAATGGAGTGGTGCTGCCCATCACTACAATTTATCTCGATGCATTGGAAGGTGGAAGGGTAGAAGAAAAATTTGTGGAAGATGGAGCTATGATGAAAAAAGATCAGCCGATCCTTCGGTTGTCAAATACTGATCTGCAATTAAACCTGGTAAATCAGCAGACGTCGGTTTATAACCTGCTTACTCAAATGCAGATCTCTCAAAACCAGGCTCAGCAAAATACGGTGAGCCGCAAAAATCAATTGACAGATGTAAATAGCCAATTAAAAGAAGCAGAAAGGATCTATAAACTCAATAAAAGTCTTTATGATCAAAAAGTAATTGGCGGGCAGGAATTCAAACAATCAGAGAACAATTATTATTATTTGCTTGAAAAGTCAAAACTCTCTGAAGAGATCATGAGGCAGGACTCTGTTTCTGGTAACCAACAATTAAGACAAGCATCACAATTGTATAATGGCTCCCAGGAGGCATTGAATGTAATGCAGAAAAAAGTAGGTGACCTGATCGTTAGAGCACCGGTCGATGGACAACTTACTTCACTGGATGCAGAAATAGGTCAGTCAAAAAACAAAGGTGAAAGACTGGGCCAGATCGATATACTTAGTGGATTTAAAGTAAGAGTTGATATTGACGAGCATTATATTTCACGTATCTATAATGACCTTGTTGGTGAATTTAGTTTTGCCGGTAAAGATTATAAACTCAAGATCAAAAAAGTTTATACACAGGTTACCAATGGTCGTTTCCAGGTTGATATGGAATTTGAAGGCGAAATACCTCAAGGTATCCGTCGTGGTCAAACATTGCAGATAAGACTTGCCTTGAGTGATGAGATCACAACATTGCTTGTTCCAAAAGGCGGCTTCTTCCAAAAAACCGGTGGCAATTGGATCTTCAAAGTAAGTGACAATGGAAAGACAGCCTATAAAGTAGATATACAGCTCGGCATGCAAAGCCCGGATTATTACCAGGTGTTAAATGGATTAAAAGCAGGAGACAAGGTGGTAACATCCAGCTATGATAATTACGGGGACATGCAGGAGCTTATTATAAAGAAATAGAACATTCATTTTTATAAATGTATAGCCATGAAAAATAAAATCATCTATTTAACCATTTTTATTTTTTCTGCAAGCTTAATTACTTCAGCAAAAAAGATCAATAACAATTGTAGTAAAACCTGTGCAGAATTGAACAGGAAAGAATGCAAGGAGCCGAAAAAAACGGAAACCGAAAAAGAAGCCGAAGTAGATATACCATCCATTGGACTTTTTTTCTTCAACATCTAAAACTCACCCTTTCACTTTAAAAAATAAAAAATGATCAAGATCGCAAATCTCGAAAAAACTTATCGAACCGAAGAAGTGGAAACTGTAGCATTGAATAAACTTTCTTTTGAAATAAAGGAAGGAGAATTTGTAGCTGTAATGGGGCCATCTGGCTGTGGCAAATCAACGTTGTTGAACATTGTCGGACTGCTTGATGACCCTGATGATGGCAGTTATGTATTCAATGGTATTGAAGTTGCAAAATTCAATGAACGTAAAAGAGCCGATCTGCGCAAAAGAAATATCGGGTTTGTGTTTCAAAGTTTTAATCTGATCGATGAGCTCACCGTTTTTGAAAATGTTGAGCTACCTCTTATTTATACAGGTGTAAAAGCGGCTGATCGTAAAAAAAGAGTGGAAGAGGTGTTGGACAAAATGCAGATCATGCATCGTCGAAATCACTATCCGCAACAATTATCGGGTGGTCAGCAACAACGGGTAGCTGTAGCAAGAGCGGTGGTGAAC
>Ga0193738_1001317_pt1 | contig 10177 bp, 9 predicted proteins | sample L2a1metaG_FD_144927 | JGI IMG/M metagenome (GOLD analysis project Ga0193738, IMG submission 144927) | Soil microbial communities from a riparian zone of the East river system, Colorado, United States - L2a1 | ecosystem: Environmental > Terrestrial > Soil > Riparian zone | place: USA: East River...
ACTCGAGCCCGCCGGGACGACGCTCGAGTTGCACGGTCCCATCCCCGGGATGCGGCCGCTCACCGCGCGCCTCTCCAGCGCCGGTCGGCACAACGCGTCCAATGCGCTTGGCGTGGCCGGAGCGGCGCTCGCGCTCGGGGTCGAGGCCGACACCGTCATCGATGCCCTTGGATCCTTCGAGGGTGTGGGTCGCCGCCTGGAACGCAAGGGCGAGGTCGCTGGCATCGTCGTATACGACGACTATGGCCACCATCCGACCGCCATCCGCGAGACGATCCTCGCGATCCGCCAACGCGAGCCCGGGCGCCGAGTCTGGGCGGTCTACGAACCGTTGACGTACCATCGCACCGCCGCGCTCCTACCGGCCTTCGCCGAAGCGCTCGCGACCGCCGATGCGGTCGTCGTGGCGGATATCTGGGCCGGCCGGGATCCGGACACCACGGTCGCCTCCGCCGCCGGCCTCGCCGAGGCCGTGAGCGCGGTGCGGCCGGGCATCCAGGTCGCGGCCCCGGGGTCGGTCGAGGCCACCGCCGACTGGCTCGCGCACGAGGTCTGCGCCGGGGATGCCGTCCTGGTGATGGGCGGCGGCCATAGCTACCGGATCGCCGAGGGCCTGCTGCAACGACTAACGGAGGGCTGATCGTGGACCACGCTGCTGGCGGCGACCTGCTGGATCGCTACAAGCGCGCCTGGGAGACCTTCGACGGCGATGCCTGGACGGACCTGTTCACCGAGGACGCCGAGTACCATCGGGACCCGTTCGAAGCCCCGATGGTCGGCTCGAACGCGCTGCGGGCATACTTGCTCAAGATGGCCGAGTCGCAAGACCAGGTCGAGATGACCGTTGAGCGGCACTGGGTCGTCGGGGAAACGGTCCTCGCCGCGTGGCATGCCAGCTACATCACGGTGCCGGCACGCACGCGGGTGCGTCTCGCCGGCTTCATGACGCTCGAGATCGCGGGCGACGGCCGCATCAGCCGGCTCCGCGAGTGGTGGCACCGGCGCGAGACGCCGGCCGCCGGGTAAGGAGAGGAGATCCATGGCAGGCGATGCCTCGTTCGATGTCGTGAGCGACTTCGACGAACAGGAACTGCGCAACGCGCTCGACCAGGTCCGGCGCGAGGTCGGACAGCGCTTCGATTTCAAGGGCGTGACGGTCGATCTGACGCAGGCAAAGGATGAGCTCGTCCTCGTGACCGACGACGAGCATCGCGCGAGCGCGGTCAAGGACCTCATCGAGTCGAAGGCGATCCGGCGCAACCTGTCGCTCAAGATCTTCGACTGGGGCAAGGTCGAGCCGGCGGGCGGCAACAAGGTCCGCCAGGAGATCAAGCTTCGCCGAGGCCTGTCTGAGGACATCGCCAAGCGCATCACCAAGCTCATCCGCGACGAATTCCCCAAGGCGAAGTCGCAGATCCAGGGCGATGCGGTGCGCGTCTCGAGCAAGAGCAAGGACGAGCTCCAGAAGGTCATCGTGCGGCTGCGCGAGCTGGACGAGGCGGTCCCGTTGCAGTTCCAGAATTACCGCTGAGGTGAGGGGTGCCCGGATCTCGCATCGCCAGGATCGTGATGATCGTCGTCGCCGTGGTCATCGTCATCTCGCTGGTCCTTTCCGCCTTCCTGTATCCGATGGCGTTCTGAGCCGATCAGGATCGACTGATACGCATGACTGAACGGTCGATCGAGGCGCCCGGCGACCCCGCTCCGGACTTCGCGGACGAGCCCGGGCTCGAGGCGCCCGCTGCCGCCCCCGAGGAGCCGGCGCAGGACGACATCCCGCCGCCAACCGGGGAGCCCGCCGCGACCGACGAACCCGCCGCGACCGAGGATGTCGCCTCGACCGAGGATGTCGCCTCGACCGAGGCGCCCGCGGCGACCGAGGACCTCGCCTCGAACGATGAACCTGTCGAGGTCCAGGAACCCGCCGCGACCGACGAACTCGCCCCGACCGAGGAGCCGGCCACGGACGCAGCCGCGGATGTCGGGCCGCGGACGGTCGGGCGCCTCATCGCCGATGCCCTGCGCAGCGCCGGCGTGCGCTACGCCTTCACCGTGCCGGGCGAATCGTTCCTCGGCCTCCTCGACGCCCTCGGTGACGCCGGCATCCGCGTCGTCGCCACCCGTCACGAGGGCGCGGCCGCGTTCATGGCGGAGGCCCACGGCCAGCTGACGGGACGGCCAGCGGCCTGCCTCGGGACCCGCGCCGTCGGCTCGGCCAACCTCGCGATCGGCATCCACACGGCCCGCCAGGACTCCACGCCCATGTTCGCGCTCGTCGGCCAGGTGGCGCGCGCCCACCGTGGCCGCGAGGCGTTCCAGGAGATCGACCAGGTGGCGACGATCGGCGGCCTGGCGAAGTGGGCAGCCGAGCCGGCGAGCGCCGAGGATGTGGCGCCGGCGATGGCCGAGGCGATCCGCCAGGCCCTCGGTGGACGTCCCGGCCCGGTCTTCCTGTCACTGGCCGAGGACCTGCTCGACGAGCCGGCGCCGTCCGATGCGCGCGTCGAAGGTGCCCGGCCCGGCCCGACCCGACCGGCCGAGGGCGAGATCCGTGCCGTCATCGAGCTGCTCGCCTCAGCCGAGCGACCGGTCATCCTCGCCGGCGGTGGCGTCCTTCGCGCACGCACGTCGACCGAGCTGCTGCGTTTCGCGGATCTCCTCCAGGTGCCGGTCATCGCGGCGTGGCGGCGAGCCGACCTCATCTCGAACGACCACCCGCTCTACCTCGGCATGGCCGGCCTGGGCGCGGCGCCGTCCGTGCGCGAGCGCCTTGCGGACGCCGACGCGATGCTCGTCCTGGGCTGCCGCCTGAGCCAGCCAACCTCGTACGACGACGCGATACCCGCAGAGACGACCCGCTGGGCCCACGTCGACCTGGAGCCCGTGCGGGCCGCCGGCCTGCGTCCGGCCGACGTCGCGGTCGCGGCCGACGCGCGCGCTTTCCTGCGCGCCGCCAACGAGCGCCTGCTCGGCAAGGCCGTCCTCGACGCCGAGCTCGTCCGGCGCCGCCAGGCGAACAACGTCGACGACCGGGCCGCCTGGGAAACCTCGAGCGTCGTCGATGCCGACGCCGATGCCTGGACGGGGCCCGGTGTCCATCCGGGGCGGGTCATCACGACGTTGCGCCGCGTCCTGCCCGACGACGCCATCCTTACGACCGACGCCGGCAACTTCGCGGGCTGGGCCGGCCGCGGGTTCCGATTCCGCAAGCCCGGCACCTTCCTCGGGCCGACCTCGGGGTCGATGGGGTACGGGATCCCGGCCGCGATCGCCGCCTCGCTCGTCCATCGCGACCGTCCCGTCGTCGCGCTCGTCGGCGACGGCGGCATGGCCATGACGATGGCCGAGCTCGAGACCGCCAACCGCGAGCACGCGCGGATCATCGTCCTGGTGTTCGACAACGAGCGCTTCGGGACGATCCGGATGTGGCAGGACGACCGCGGCACAGGTGAGGGCGTGGCCACCGAGCTCGGCGCGGTCGACTTCGCGGCCATCGGCCGCGCGATGGGCGCTCGCGGCGTGCGCGTCGAGCGCGATGCCGACGTCGAGCCGGCGATCCGGCAGGCCCTGGTCGAGGAACGCTCGACGGTCATCCAGCTCGCCCTCGACCGGGCGTGGGTGTCGGTCGATCGCCCGGCCGCCCAGACCGGCACGACCAGCTAGCCGTCGCGCCTGGCCAGGACCGAGAAGGACAGCGGGATCCTCCCACGTTCCTCCTCCCGAACGTCCGCGTGGCCGTTCCACCAGTCGGTCGGGTGCTCCGCGACGCGCTCGACGGTCAGCCCGGAACGCAGGATGGCCGTAAGGATCTCACCCAGGGTCCAGGCTCGGGCGAACTTCCAGTGCTGGTCGTCATCGTCGATGGCGAGCCGGTCGATGTATTCGGGCGCCCAGCCTTTCGAGGCCTCCGGACCGGCGAAGTAGTCGTAGTCGGTCGCGATCCAGCCGCCGTCGGCATCGACGTCGAACAGCCACTCCGCGGGGTGGCCCTCGAACAGCACGAGCCGTCCGCCCGGCGCCAGCAAGCGGTACAGCACGGCCGCCCAGGCGTCCAGGTCCTGGAGCCACATCAGCGAGCCTCGACCCGTGTAGAGCAGGTCGGCTGTGCCGTCGAGCTCATGGGGCGTGTCGAGGACGTCCGACTCGATCCAGCGGGCGGGCGCCCCGACGGCGGCCGACAGGCGACGCGCGAGCTCGAGCATGCGCGGACTGAAGTCGACGCCGACCACCTCGTCCGCACCTAGGTTCCAGAGCGACAGCGTGTCGCGACCGGCGGCACATTGCAGGTGGATCGCCCGCCGGCACCGCCCGTGCAGGTCCCCGATCAGCTCCAGTTCCGGGGCCAGGAGGTTCGTGCCACCCGACGAGATGAGCTCGGCCGCCTCGGCGAACCAGCCTTCGTAGCGTTCGGCGGCTTCGTCCCACGCCCGGCGATTGGCCGCGTGCATGCCGCGAACGTCGGCCCGTTCCGCCTCGGTCGCGGCGCGGATGTGCGGCTGCGGGTCGTCCTCGGGCACGCCCGCGAGTGTACGACCCGTCCATCCGTGGTAGGTAGTTGACAGCGCAACTACCCGTCGGATAGCATGGCTGAGCACCAAAGGAGCTCCTGCCGCATGCCAGCCGTCGTCGTCGATGACATCACCATCCTGCCGAGGATCCCGGCACCCGACCCCGCGATCGCCCGTGAGTGCGCGGTCCGCAGCATCACCAACGCCCCGAGCGGCTTCGAAGGGGAGGGGTTCCCGGTTCGCCGCGCCTTCGCCGGCGTCGCCCTCGAGGACCTCGATCCATTCGTCCACCTCGACCAGATGGGCGAGGTGGAATATGCGCCGGGTGAGCCGAAGGGCACGCCCTGGCATCCGCACCGCGGCTTCGAGACCGTCACGTACATGATCGACGGGACCTTCGAGCACCAGGACTCGAACGGCGGCGGCGGGCTCATCACCAACGGCGACACCCAGTGGATGACCGCCGGCTCCGGGATCCTGCATATCGAGAAGCCACCGGAGGCGCTCGTGCTGAGCGGCGGGCTGTTCCACGGCTTCCAGCTGTGGGTCAATCTCCCGGCCGACCAGAAGTGGTCGCCGCCGCGCTACCAGGACATCCGGGCGCAGGAGGTGGCGCTGCTGTCGTCACCCGATGGCGGGGCGCTCGTGCGCGTGATCGCGGGCGACATCGCCGGTCACGCCGGCCCCGGCTCCACCTACAGCCCGATGACCCTGGTCCACGCGACCCTCAGCCCCGGGGCACGGTTGGCCCTGCCGTGGCGACCCGACTACAACGCCCTCGTCTACGCGATGGCGGGGCAGGGGAGCGTCGGCGCCGAGGACCGCCCGATCGGCACCGGCCAGTTGGCCGTTCTCGGGCCGGGCGATGCGCTGACGGTTGCGGCGTCGAGCCAACAGGATCGCCGCAGCCCGAATCTCGACGTGCTCATCCTGGGCGGACGCCCGATCCGCGAACCGGTCGCGTGGATGGGGCCGTTCGTGATGAACACGCGCGAGGAGGTCCTCCAGGCCGTGGCCGACTACCAGGCCGGCCGCCTGGGCAGCATCCCGGCCGTGCACAACACCCCGACGAACCTCATCCAGACCGATCGATCGGCGGCGACCGACCCCGGCTAGGGCGTCTCGCCCTGGAGCACGGCCTGCTCGCCTTCCCGTGGCCCCGGTGCCCCGGCCGGCCCGTCGACCGGCGGCGCGTCGTCGCGCCCGACCCGCCTTCGCAGCCGATCGGCGGCGACACCGACCGCGAGCAGGATGAGGCCCTCGATGAGCAACGCGACCTCGGTCGAGTCCGACAGGTAGGTCAGGTTGAAGTCGGTCAGAGCGATCAGCAGGCCAAGCGCCGCGGCGTAGATGAACGACGTGGCTCCCCGGCGGAACGCCCGCTCGACGAGGATCGCGGACAGGACCAGGAGCGCGAGATCACCGACCCACGGTTCCACGACGCGTCCGTACCCTCCGTCGGCGAGCGTGGCCGATCGGCTCACCGCACTCGCCAGCCCGATCACGGCCGTGAGCCCGGCCCAGAACCGGCTGATCGCGGCACGTCGCCCGCCGCCCGGGTCGGCGTCGCGCTCGCCGATACGCGCCTCGCGCAGGCCGATCAGCGCGATGATCACGGCGGTCGCCAGCCACCAGGCCGCGTTCGCCACGACGAGGACCAGCGGATCGGGACCCGAGAAGGTCGCAAGGCCGGTTTCTGGCGAGAAGTCCTCGGGGAAGAAGCTGACCTGCAGCCACGCGAGCAACGAGACCCCAAGTCCCGTGATCCAGCTCAGGACGCCGACCTGGGTGAGCACCGAGGGATGGATGACGCGCAGGGCGATGGCAGTGGCCAGCCCAGCGCTGGACGCAACCACCCCGTTGACAGGCCAGTCGAGCCCCGCCGCGTCCCCGAAGGCGGCCGCCGCGGTTGCCGCATACGTCGCGACCAGGAGGAATGCGACACCGGAAGCTCGTGATGCCCGCTCGCCGCTTCCCATGAGGAACAGACCCAGGACCCCGAGCACACCGGCTGCTAGCAGGGCCATGACGCCGAACATCACCCCCGGATCGCCGTTCGCGCTGATCGCGCGGGCCATGAACGAGCTCCAGGCGCCCAACAGGAACGCGCCACCGAGGTACGCGAAGACCTCCGAGATCGTCACGCTCGGGCCGAACATCGCCGAAACCGCCGAGCGAGGCTGGGCGCTGGTGTCGTGCCGGCCGCTGCTCCCGGGCGCGGGGGTGTCGAGGACGGCGTGCGGGTCGGCAGCCGCGCGAAGGCGATCCGCGGTGAGCCGGTCGATCAGACCGGCCTCTTCCCAACCCGCGATGTGTTCCAGTGCGTCACTCATGTCGGGACTCCATGCGTACCGAGATGACGACTATGGCAGCAGGACGTTACACCGCCATCAGGCCGCCGCTGGCTTGCGTGCGTCGACGCCGTGGATCCCGCGCTCGGCCAGCGCGCCGGCGAATGCGTCGAGGTCATCGACCGTCACGTACAGCGCGGGCGCGTCGAACGGGCCGACCCGGACACGCTCACTGAAGTCCAGCCGGACACCGCCGTGGGGCGAGCCGCCGAACGTGACGTCCCCGTGGCGCACGCTGCGGCGCACGCCGATCGCCGTGATCCAGCGCCACGGTCCCTCGATCCGCCAGCCGGTGATGTTGGCCAGGGCCGTCGTCGCGTGGGTTCGCCCGAATCTGGCCGCCAAGGCGTCATCGCGGAGCTCGACCCACGCGTCGTCCTGCCCGCGCACCCCGAACAGGCGGAGCAGCGGTCGGGAACGGGCCCCGAGCCGGATCGGGAAACGCTGCGTGGCCATGGCAACGCAGAGCCTAGCCCAACCTCATCATCCGAGAACGGGGGTTGTCAGATCCCGCCACCGATGGCAAACTCCGCTGACCATGCACCGTCATGCAGCCATGCGCCGCTGTCTGTGTCCCACCCTCGCCGAGCAGGGCAGGTGGTGTATCTAGGCGTGCGACCCGAGTAGCCCGCACGCCGCTCACCTCGGACCCCTGCCCTGGCAGGGGTCTTCGTCTTGTCCAGCACCAGCACGACCACTGAGGGACACCCGACCATGACCGATCTCCACGAAGTCTCACCACCCACGAATCCGACGATCTCGACCCCCGAACTCCGCGATCGCCTCCGCGACCCTGAGTTGACGATCGTCGATGCCCGCCCGCTGACCGGCTACAACGGCTGGCGCATCGATGGCGAGGCACGAGGCGGCCACATCCCGGGGGCCGTCGCGTTCCCGAGCGCCTGGCTGACGAGCGTCGATCAACCCGAGATCCGCCGCATCCTCGATGAGAAGGGCGTCGTCCCGGGCCGCGAGATCGTCGTCTACGCGGCGCGCGACGACGAGGCGAACGCGGTCGCCGTCGGGCTGGCTGGGCTCGGCCTCGAGAACGTTCGCGTGTATGCCGACGGGTTCGCGACGTGGGCCGCCGATCCCCACCTGCCGCTCGAACGCCTGCCGAAGTACGACCGACTCGTGCACGTCGACTGGCTCCACCAGGTCCTCGCGGGCGGTCGCCCCGAGGCCGCTCCCGATGGCCGGTTCCTGCTCTTCCACGTGAACTTCGGGGTGCCGGAGGAGTACGCCGAGGGCCACATCCCGGGTGCGCTCTACCTCGACACGAACTGGCTCGAGGATCCGGCCGACTGGAACCGGCGCTCGCCGGAGGCCATCGACGCCGCGTTGCGCGCCCTCGGCATCACCCATGACACGACGGTCGTCCTTTACGGCCGGGACACCGAGGGCCACGCCAACGAGAAGTGGCCCGGCCGTCGTGCCGGCCAGATCGCCGCGACCCGGGCGCTGATGATCCTGCGCTACGCGGGCGTCGACGACGTGCGGCTGCTGGATGGCGGGTACGACTGGTGGGTCCGGACGGGCCATCCGCTCGACACCGTCCCCCACGAGCCGAGCCCGGTGGCGAGCTTCGGCGTCCAGGTCCCGCTGCGGCCCGAGGTCATCGTCGACATCGAGGAAGCGAAGGAGATCATCGCCGATCCCGATGGCGCCGCCCTGGTGAGCATCCGCACCTGGCGCGAGCACATCGGCAACGTGAGCGGCTACAACTACATCGGCCCGGCGGGCCGGATCAAGGGCGACGTCTGGGGCAACTGCGGCACCGACGCCTATCACATGCAGCACTACCGCAACGTCGACAACACGATGCGCGCCTATCCCGAGATCGCGGCCAACTGGGCCGAGGCCGGGATCACGGCCGACAAGTGGGTCGCGTTCTACTGCGGGACCGGCTGGCGGGCGAGCGAGACCTGGTTCTACGCGTATCTCCAGGATTGGCCGCGCGTCGCGGTCTACGACGGCGGCTGGTTCGAGTGGAGCCTGGACCCGATCGACAACCCGATCGAGATCGGCGAGCCCGGCGAGGCAGCGGTCGCGTAGCCGGATCGCCGCCGCGGGTCGGCGAATGGTACGCCGCGGGTCGGCTCGCCGACGCCGCGGGTCGGCGCCGGGGTACGCTCCATGCATGCCTGCCGCTGACCCCAAGATCCGGCTCGCGATCGTCGGGACCGGCGACGTCGCGTACCGCCACTACCTGCCCGCGCTCGCGTCGCGCGCGGACCGGGTCGCGATCACGGCGTTCGTGGATCCGGGCGCGGGGGCCGCGGAGCGGGCGGTCGATAGCGTTGCGGGCTGGTCGCCGGGCGCCCGGGCCTACCTCGGTCTTGACGAGATGCTTGCCGACGGCGTCGCCGACGCGGCCATCGACCTGACCCCGGCCCCGCGGCACGGGCCGGTCAACCAGGCCATCCTCGACGCGGGCCTGCACTGCTACTCGGAAAAGCCGCTGGCCGGCAGCGTCGCCGACGCAGATCGTCTGATCGCCACCGCGGCCGAGCGCGGGGTTCGGTTCCTGTGCGCCCCGGGCATCGCCGTCACGACTCGCTTCCGCTGGCTGGCCGGGCTGATCGACTCAGGCCGCTACGGCCGGCCGACGCTCGCGGTGACGCATCATGCCGATCCGGGACCCGCGGCCTGGCGTGAGTACACCGGCGACCCGACACCGTTCTATCGGGAAGGCGTCGGCCCCGTCTTCGACCATGGGGTCTACCGGCTGCATGCCCTGACCATGCTGCTCGGCCCGGTCGCGCGGGTCCAGGCGATGGGCACGATCGCGACCGCGACCCGGGTCGTCCGCGGCGGGCCGCTGACCGGACAGACGATCGAGGTCACCACCCCGGATCACGTGCTGATCAACCTGGCGTTCGCCGGCGGGGCGCTGGGACAGCTGCTCGCGAGCTTCGGGACCCCGAGCTCCCTCGCTCCGTGGCTGGAGCTGCACTTCCCGATGGCGACGCTGAGTTTCAGCGGACCGGGCTACGACGATGACGACCCGGTCAGCCTGTACGTCGATGACGACAGTCCGCGGGCCGGCGAAGGCTGGCAGCACGGGATTGAGGTCCCGCAGGATGAATTCTCGGTCGTCGAGGCCGGAGCGCGCCACTTCATCGAGGTCCTGCTCGGTGAGACCGAGCCCGTCCTCACGGCCGAACACGCCCGGCACGTCCTCGAGATCACGCTCGCCGCGTACGCATCCATCGCGGACGGGCGTTCCCACGCGCTCGAGACGACCTTCCAGGCCGCGCGCCGCTAGGACGTCGAGCCGACCTCGCGGGCCGCTTCGACGATCGCCGCCAGCGAGCG
>Ga0193738_1001318_pt1 | contig 10174 bp, 10 predicted proteins | sample L2a1metaG_FD_144927 | JGI IMG/M metagenome (GOLD analysis project Ga0193738, IMG submission 144927) | Soil microbial communities from a riparian zone of the East river system, Colorado, United States - L2a1 | ecosystem: Environmental > Terrestrial > Soil > Riparian zone | place: USA: East River...
CCGGTCGCTCTCGCGATGGGGCCGTCGGTTCGGATTCTTGGTATCCGACTTGAGGGGTCAGTGCTAAACGGCCGCTCGTTGCAGATTGGCGAGAATGTCCTCCACGGTCTCATCGGTGGTTTGAGCGCTGCAGTCGAGCCAATAGCCGATCTGTGCCGTCTCGCGACGCAACACCTCATCGAGGGCTGCTGCCGACAGACGAAGGTGCGCGGCCTTCTTACGCATCTCCTCGCGCCACTCCAGGGCGGACACGTGGGGCGACAGTACGACCAGGTAACGCTCAGGTGAGGCAATGCGCTTGACGAAGTCTGCGAGATCTTTGCCCAAGATCAGGTCTTGAACGATGGCGTCGAAACCCTCCTCGGCGCAGCGGTCGGCAGCCATCGCTGCCAGGTCGTAGCGCAGATTGAGTTGAGCTATCGCATCGGGGCTGGGATTGGGCGTCATATCGGCGCGACCGCTCACCACCATTCTGCGGAACATGTCGCCATGGATGTGAACGGACTTCGGTAGTCGAATTGCCAGGAGATCGGCAACCGTTGACTTTCCTGTCGCCATCGCGCCGGTGATCACGATGACTCTCCCCCGAGCAGACATCACAGAACGAAGTCTGTTGCGTCAGAGGGGCGAGAGCCAGCACCGACATCCCTTTTCGGCGAATATCGTCGAATAGGCGACCATCGCTCGCGGCAACATCCGCATTAGCGGACTAGACTTCCGTTCTGTGCCGCATTATCGGATTGCCCAGGCCGCTTCACTACTCGGGGTGTCAGACGACACCGTACGCCGCTGGCTCGACTCCGGTCGGCTCCGTGCCAGCAGTGACAGCGGTCCAACCACGATCGATGGGGCCGAGCTTGCTGCGCACGCGCAAGAGATTGCCACTGCACCAGAACTAGGTCGGCCGGTCGCCGAAAGCGCGCGGAACCGTTTCACCGGCTTGGTGACTCGCGTCACCAAGGACTCCGTCATGGCACAGGTCGACATGCAGTGTGGACCCTTCCGGGTGGTGTCGCTGATGTCTGCTGAGGCGGCAACTGAACTCCAGCTGGAACCTGGAGTGCTGGCTGTGGCCTCGGTCAAGTCCACTCATGTCGTCGTCGAGATCCCGGCAGATCGATGAACGCACGATCCAGCGCACGTGTGCTGGCGGCCGCCCTGGCGATCCTGCTATCGGCCTGCAGTTCGGCAACTCAGCCTGCAGCGCCAGGCTCCAGCACAGACGGTTCGGAGGGTAACGGGACTGTCACCGTCCTCGCCGCCGCGTCGCTGACAGAGGCGTTCACTCAGATCGGCGAGGACTTCGAAGCAAATCACGCCGGCAGCACCGTCACCTTCAGTTTCGGGTCGAGCGCGACGCTGGCCACCCAGATTGTGCAAGGCGCCCCTGCTGACGTGTTCGCGGCGGCTAGCTCGGCGACCATCGAGACTGCGACCGCAGCTGGGGCTGCAGAGACACCGACGAACTTCGTTTCCAACACGCTCAGGATCGCCGTACCAAAGGGCAATCCACACAAGATCACCGGATTGGAGGACTTCGCCGACGAGAGGAAGCGGATCGCCCTCTGCGCGCCGCAGGTCCCTTGTGGCGCAGCGGCGACCAAAGTTTTCACCGTCGCGAAGATCGTTCCCAAGCCCGACACCTTGGAGCAGGACGTGAAGGCAGGCGTGCAGAAGGTTGCGTCCGACGAGGTCGACGCTGCCCTGGTTTACAAGACCGACGTCCTCGCCGCAGGTGACCAGGTCGATGGAATTGAGTTCCCCGAGGCGCAAGAGGCGATCAATACCTATCCGATCGCCACTTTGACCAACTCGAAGAACCCAGCATTGGCCAAAGCCTTCGTCGATTACCTACTCTCCTCCGACGGCCAGGCCGTACTCGCCGAGGCCGGTTTTGCCAAGCCCTGACCAGTCCTGGCAGAGCCGCGTGCCGCTGCTGCTGGCTGTGCCGGCCGCAGTGGCTTTGCTGTTCTTGGTGCTGCCGCTCGTCGGGCTCGTGATGCGTGCTCCCTGGGCTGACGCCGGAGCCGTGCTGACGAGCCAAGGCGCGCTACAGGCGCTGCGGCTGTCCATGATCACTTCGACCGTCTCAGTGATCATCGTGGTGATCATTGGTGTGCCACTTGCCTGGCTCTTGGCTTGGCCGGGCCTCCGCGGTGCCTCGGTGCTGCGCGCCTTGATCACGATTCCCCTGGTGCTGCCACCCGTCGTTGGGGGAGTCGCGCTGTTCACCGTGCTAGGTCGTTCGGGGCTGCTCGGCCGGCCGCTTTATGAGCTCACCGGGTTTGCGTTTCCGTTCACTCCCTATGCGGTGATCCTGGCGCAGGTTTTCGTTGCGCTGCCCTTTCTGGTGCTGTCGGTGGAAGGTGCCCTCCGTGCGGCGGATCGCCGTTACGAAGAGGCCGCCTCGACTTTGGGGGCGGCGCCAATGACGGTGTTTCGCCGCATCACTCTGCCCCTCATAACACCAGGCATCACCGCCGGTGCCGTGCTCGCCTGGGCCCGGGCTCTCGGGGAGTTCGGCGCGACGATCACGTTCGCGGGTAACTTTCCCGGCACAACGCGCACCATGCCGCTGGAGGTCTATCTCGCGCTGGAAACTGATCCTGAATCGGCGCTGCTGCTTTCGGTGTTGTTGCTCGGGGTCTCGGTGGCCGTACTCGTCCTGCTGCGGCATCGCTGGGTGACCCAGTGGTAGCCGAGCTGTCGGCCGATCTCGGCGTTCGCCGCGGCGGCTTCACGCTCGATCTCGGGCTACAAATCGCAGCCGGAGAGGTGGTCGCTCTGCTCGGCCCCAATGGCGCAGGCAAATCCACTGCCCTACGCGCGCTCGCCGGGCTGCTTCGGATCACGTCCGGCCAGATCACGGTTGCTGGGCAAATGGTGGCTGATGCGGCGTCCGGGGTCCATCGAGCGCCGCACGAGCGGCCAATAGCAGTGGTGTTTCAGGACTATCTGCTGTTTCCGCACCTCAGTGTCCTCGACAACGTCGCGTTCGGGCCGCTGGTGCGTGGAGTTGCCAAGGACGAGGCGCGGCGCCACGCTGCGGCGTGGCTCGCCCGCGTCGGCATCGCTGATCTGGCGGCAGCGAAGCCGCGGCTCGTCTCAGGGGGGCAGGCGCAGCGAGTAGCGCTGGCCAGGGCCTTGGCCACTGAGCCCCTGCTGCTCCTGTTGGACGAGCCGCTCGCCGCGCTGGATGCCAAAACGCACCTGCTCGTACGCGCCGAGTTGCGCCGTCATTTGGCTGATTTCGCTGGCGCCACGCTTCTCGTGACGCATGACCCGATCGATGCGACCGTCCTCGCCGATCGGTTGGTAGTGATCGAGCACGGCAGGGTGGTACAGCAGGGCTTGCCGCGCGAGGTGGCGCGGCGCCCCCGTACCGATTACGTGGCCCGGCTCGTGGGTCTCAACCTGCTGGCTGGACGCGGCCACGGTCATCGGGTGCTGCTGCCTACTGGAGGATCGGTCGAGCTGGCCGAGTCAGCATTCGGTGATGTTCATGTGGCTTTCCGCCCAGCAGCTGTGTCGCTCTTCGTCCATCGTCCTGACGGATCGCCCCGTAACCTCTGGGCAGGTCGCATCGCTGCACTCGAGCCGCACGGCGAGGGCGTACGCGTGGAGATCGCTGAGGCTCCAGACCGTAAGTCGAGCATTCTGGCCGAGATCACACCGTCAGCAGTCGCTGACCTGGAGTTGGTGCCCGGTAGCGAAGTGTGGGCAGCCGTCAAAGCCTCAGATATCGAGGTTTACTCAGCGCACTAGCTCAAGATAGGGGTGTGGAACTCCGCGAACTCTTCCTTCCCGTGCTCGGCAACTGGACAGGTGTCGAGCAGCAAGCGGCTTCACCCTGGGGTCCGGCGACTACGGCACGAGCGATGATCGTTTTCAAGCTCGATGTCGGTGATCAGGTCGTCGTGCAGGACTATCGGCAAGTGAGTGCCGACCGTGCGGAGTTCACGGGCCACGGAGTGTTCATGATCGATAGGGCCGCCGATGTGGCTGCCACTGCGCCACAGACGCCGATTCTGTGGTGGTTCTTCGACTCTGAGGGCCTACCGCCGCAACCAGCTCATGGCGCATGGCAGGACGGCGAGTTGATCATGCACCGGCCCACGCCGCGCGGGATGTCCGAGCATCGCTTCGCCGTGGCCGACGAACAGCTGAACTATCTGATTCGCCTGAATTTGGACAATGCCGCTGAGCCAGACGAGTTTCTGAGGGGAACGTACCGGCGTTTCAGTGGTCACTGAAACTGATGGCCGCGCGGCCATTGATCAAACTGCGCAGCTGAAGTTGAGCCGGTATCCGCTGGAAGGATCGCCAGTCACCGTAGGGATCTGCAGGTCGTACCCATCACTGAAGACATTGTCGGTGTCCAGGCTGACGCGACTCATGTTGCTGAGGCTCTGTTCATACCCGCTGGTCGCATAGACCGTCCTACAGGTGTCCTCGGGCAGGGCCATTTGCGATGTGGCGATCTTGTTCGCCCCGTTCGTGGCCTTCGCCAGACTGGGATACACCTCGAAATGAATGTGCGGCCAGCGGCCCGAGTAACACGCGGGAAAGATGGTGGTAAACCTCACCTGGCCGCTGTCATCAGTCTCCTGGACGCCGCGCAGGTAGTTCTCGCCGGTAACGCCCTGGGAGTAGAGGGAGTATCTGCCTTCCCGGTCGCAGTGCCACACGTAAACCGCGCCGCCAGCCAGGGCCGCCTTGTTGTTGGCGAAGTCGTTGATGGTCATGGTGATGTCGAGCGGTATCCCCTCGGCCCTGGTGGTGCTGGATCCGAAGCTCGAGGTGATGTCGCGGCGTACGACGCCGCTCTGATTCAGCACATTCGCACCATTGGAACCATCGCCCGGATACGGGCCGCCGGTCTCCTCGGGAAGCTCGCCGTCGGCCGTGTCGGTGGTCTGCTCCGCACCACCCCCCGCGCCGCCGCCGGGCGGCCCGGCTGGGCGGCTGCCCGACGGGGAGCTCGCGGCGCTCGTGGTTGCGTCGCTTCCACATGCCCCAAGGGTGATCAGACCGGCGCCCGCGAGCCCAACACCGGCAACCAGCTTGAGAATGCCTCGCCGGTGCAGCAGCCGTGGCAGGTCGTAGTCCAGGCCACGATCATGGTTCTCGAGATCGGTTTCGCGATGGTTGATACGCACCATGATCAAAGGCTAGAGCCGCGATCGCGCTCGTTTTGACCAAATTGGTTCATTCATACGGCACGCACAGATGCTCACAGCACACACCCAGCGTTGGAACGGCACGGGCAGAATGAGCCCGTGCCCAAGATCGATGTCCGGGAAGGAACTTTCAGCGGCGGGCTTCCGTACCTGATGCTGGGTTCAGGCCAGCCGCTGGTTTATCTCTGCGGATCTACCTCCAACAACCGGAACCCCAGGCCGGGGCTGGAGCGAGCCCTCGCGTTGCCAGCGGTGACGCCACTGGCCCGTGCCGGCTTCCAGGTTTACTTCACCAACCGCTGGCCTGGAATGGCCGCCGATACCACCTTCGCGGAGGTGGCCGAGCGTCATGCGGATGCGATTCGCGACCACTTCGGTGGCCCGGTGGATGTGCTGGGGGCCAGCACCGGCGGATCGCTGGTGCTGCAACTGATCGCTGACCGCCCTGATGTGGTGCGAAAGGCGGTGGTCGCAGCCGCTGCGTACACCTTGGGCCCACGTGGCAGGCAGCTACAGGAGGACCTGCTGCAAGCCATCGAGAAGACTGGTCGCTATCCGGCCCAGGGTGTCCTGGACTCGATGCAGGGCAAGCTCCGCTCGCGGTGGATTCGAGCCTTGCTCACTCCGATCGCGATTGTGACGGCCAAGCGGGTCAAGATAGAGAATCCGACGGACACGATCGCGGTGCTGCGTGCAGAGGACACTTTCGACGTTCGTGATCGGCTCGACGACATCCAGACTGAGACACTCGTGATCTGCGGCGCCCAGGACGACTTCTGGACGCCAGAGATGTTCGCAGAGACAGCGTGTCGGCTGCCGCGGGGAACGCTGATCATGTATCCCATCCGTGGACACGCGCTCATCATTGCCCAAGAGTTCTTCCGTGACGTCATAGCCTTCCTCCGCGCCTGAGGACGTAACCATTGAGCTGACCGGGCGGGATCACCAGCCAGACGCTACGACTCGGAATACCCAACCGGGGTTCAGCGTTCGGCTTTTGACCGGGGATGGGCGACGAGCTAGCCTAGACCCTTGTGTTCGGGCGTGCCCGACACTTTGTGCGTGCCCGAATGTCTTGTGCCGGCGGTGTTCGCACGCCTGACCTGCCGGAAGGCTCCAAAAGGTCGCAGCCCAATCAACATGGAAGAAAGAGACACAACTCGGTGCCCACAATTCAGCAGTTGGTCCGCAAGGGCCGCGAGGACAAGGTGAGCAAGACCAAGACGCCTGCGCTCAAGGGTTCGCCTCAGCGCCGGGGCGTGTGCACGCGCGTGTACACGACGACCCCGAAGAAGCCGAACTCGGCGCTGCGGAAGGTCGCTCGTGTCCGGCTGTCCTCTGGTGTCGAGGTCACCGCGTACATTCCCGGTGTTGGCCACAACTTGCAGGAGCACTCGATGGTGCTGGTCCGCGGAGGGCGGGTGAAGGATCTGCCCGGCGTTCGGTACAAGATCATTCGTGGCTCACTGGACACCCAGGGTGTGAAGAACCGTAAGCAGGCACGTAGCCGTTACGGCGCGAAGAAGGAGAAGTAATGCCTCGCAAGGGACCGGCCCCGAAGCGTCCGGTGATCGCCGACCCCGTTTATGGGTCGCCGCTGGTGAGTCAGCTGGTCAGCAAGATCTTGTGGAACGGCAAGAAGACGGTCGCACAGAGCATCGTCTACACCGCGATGGAGGGCACCCGTACCAAGACCGGCGTGGACCCGGTGCAGACGCTGAAGCGCGCCCTCGACAACGTGCGCCCGTCGCTGGAGGTCAAGAGCCGTCGTGTTGGTGGCGCGACGTACCAGGTTCCGGTCGAGGTCAAGCCTGCCCGCGCGACCACATTGGCGATGCGCTGGCTGGTGAGCTTCGCCCGGCAGCGTCGTGAAAAGACCATGGCCGATCGGCTCATGAACGAGATCCTCGACGCTTCGAACGGCCTCGGCGCCGCCGTCAAGCGCCGCGAGGACACCCACAAAATGGCTGAAGCGAACAAAGCCTTCGCCCACTACCGCTGGTAATTACGCCGAGTTGTCAGCGTCTCAGCCGGCTATAGCCCGCTGAGACGCTGACGAGTCAGGAACTCTTATGGCTGTCGATATCAAAACCGACCTGTCCAAGGTCCGCAATATCGGGATCATGGCCCACATCGACGCGGGCAAGACAACCACGACCGAGCGCATCCTGTTCTACACCGGAATCAACTACAAGATCGGTGAGGTGCATGAGGGCGCCGCCACAATGGACTGGATGGAGCAGGAGCAAGAGCGGGGGATCACCATCACCTCCGCTGCTACGACGTGCCATTGGAAAGATCATCAGATCAACATCATCGACACCCCAGGGCACGTCGACTTCACCATCGAGGTGGAGCGTTCGTTGCGAGTGCTCGACGGGGCCGTGGCGGTGTTCGACGGAGTCGCCGGGGTAGAGCCACAAACTCAGACCGTGTGGCGGCAGGCTGACCGCTACGGCGTGCCGCGCATCTGCTTCGTCAACAAGCTCGACCGCACGGGTGCGAGCTTCGAGCATTGCGTGGAGACCATCAAGAATCGGCTCAACGCGATACCCGCTGTCGTGCAGCTGCCGATCGGCTCTGAAGCCGACTTCATCGGCGTCGTCGACCTGATCAAGATGCGCGCCCTCACCTGGCGCGGTGAGACCAAGATCGGTGAGGATTACGCAGTCGAGGAGATTCCCGTCGAGCTTGTTGATCAAGCGCAAGCAGCTCGCCATGCGCTGATCGAGCTAGTGGCCGATCACGACGATCACATGATGGAGGCCTTCCTGACTGACGAGGAGTCGATCACTCCGGAGCTCCTGCAGGACTCGATCCGGCGCGCAGTGCTGGCTTCCAAGATCACCGCTGTGCTGTGCGGCAGCGCGTTCAAGAACAAAGGCGTGCAGCCGTTGTTGGATGCGGTCATCGCCTACCTGCCATCGCCGCTGGATGTCCCCGCCATCCTTGGGTTCAAACAGGGCGACGAGTCGGTGACGATCGAGCGGCACCCGACCGACGCGGATCCGTTCGCGGCGCTGGCGTACAAGATCGCGGCTGACCCTCATCTGGGTCGGTTGACCTATATCCGCCTCTACTCAGGAAAGCTCGCGGCGGGCTCGACAGTGCTGAACGCGACCAAGGGACGTAAGGAACGGATCGGGAAGATCTACCAGATGCATGCGAACAAGCGCCAGGAGATCGCATCCGTTGGCGCTGGCCAGATCGTTGCCGTGATGGGGCTCAAGGACACCACCACTGGCGAGACGCTGAGCGACATCAGTAATCCCGTGGTCTTGGAGTCGATGGACTTCCCGGCACCCGTGATCGAGCAGGCCATCGAGCCGAAGACCAAGTCCGACCAGGAAAAGCTGGGCATGGCAATCCAGCGACTGGCCGAGGAGGATCCGACGTTCCGCGTCCACACCGACGACGAGACCGGTCAGACGATCATCGCCGGGATGGGCGAGCTGCACTTGGAGATCTTGATCGATCGAATGAAGCGCGAGTTCCGGGTCGGGGCCAACATCGGTAAGCCACAGGTCGCTTATCGCGAGACGCTTCGGCGACCGGTCGAGAAGGTTGAATACACGCATAAGAAGCAGTCAGGCGGCTCAGGTCAATACGGTCGTGTGATCATCAATGTGGAGCCGCAGCCGCATGGCTCTGGCTATGAATTCGTCAACCAGATCACCGGTGGGCGCATTCCGAGGGAATACATCCCGGCCGTTGACGAGGGCATCCAGGACGCCATGCAGTTTGGTGTGCTGGCCGGTTATCCGGTGGACGACGTGAAGGTAACGCTGATCGACGGCGCCTATCACGACGTCGACTCCTCCGAGCTCGCCTTTCGGGTCGCCGGCTCGATGGTCTTCAAGGAGGCCGCACGTCGCGCCGATCCTGCGCTGCTGGAGCCGGTAATGGCAGTGGAAGTCACCACTCCGGAGGCCTACCTCGGCACTGTGATCGGTGACCTCAACGCGCGGCGCGGCCATATCCAGGCGATGAACGACCTGCATGGCAACAAAGTTGTGCAGGCGCTCGTGCCACTGTCGGAGATGTTCGGCTACGTGGGCGACTTACGGTCCAAGACCTCGGGTCAGGCCTCGTACTCGATGGAGTTCCATTCCTATGCGGAGACCCCGAAGGCGATCGCCGAGGAGATCATTCAGAAAGCACGTGGGGAATGAGATCAACCACAACGATTGCGTTTGACCTGAGCGGAATCGTCCACAAAACTTAGGCCGGGTCAAAATCGGCCAGTTGGCTAATAACCCAAGAACCGCCCCGCGACCAGCGTGGCGAACATCCAGGAGGAGCCTCAGTGGCAAAGGCGAAGTTCGAGCGGACAAAGCCGCACGTCAACGTTGGCACTATCGGGCACATCGACCACGGAAAGACCACATTGACCGCGGCGATTACCAAGGTGCTGCACGACAAGTTCCCGACCCTGAACCAGGTGTCGGCGTTTGAGCAGATCGATAAGGCACCGGAGGAGCGGCAGCGCGGTATCACGATCTCGATCGCGCATGTGGAGTACCAGACCGAGAAGCGGCATTACGCGCACGTCGACTGCCCCGGTCACGCCGACTACATCAAGAACATGATCACCGGCGCAGCGCAGATGGACGGTGCGATCTTGGTCGTCGCCGCGACTGACGGCCCGATGCCCCAGACCCGTGAGCATGTCTTGCTGGCCCGCCAGGTCGGCGTACCTGCGATCGTGGTGGCGCTGAACAAGTGCGACATGGTTGACGACGACGAGATCTTGGAGTTGGTCGAGCTCGAGGTTCGCGAGCTGCTCACCGAATACGAGTTCCCGGGCGACGATCTCCCGGTCATCAGGGTCGCAGCGCTTCCGGCGCTGAGCGGTGACGCCAAGTGGAGCGACTCGGTGATGGAGCTCATGGATGCGGTGGACAACTACATCCCGCAGCCTGTTCGCGAGGTCGACAAGCCGTTCCTGATGCCGGTAGAGGATGTCTTCACCATTACCGGCCGCGGCACCGTCG
>Ga0193738_1001319_pt1 | contig 10174 bp, 10 predicted proteins | sample L2a1metaG_FD_144927 | JGI IMG/M metagenome (GOLD analysis project Ga0193738, IMG submission 144927) | Soil microbial communities from a riparian zone of the East river system, Colorado, United States - L2a1 | ecosystem: Environmental > Terrestrial > Soil > Riparian zone | place: USA: East River...
TCTTCCTCTCACAGCAATACAATGGGATCATCCGGTAGGGTCGTAAAGTGTTGTAGCAAACCTGGCCCCAATCATGTTTGTGTAATGAAAACGATCCTGGGAATTGACAGTTCTGAAGATGGAAAACAGGTTAGCTCATTTATCACCAGCCCGATGGTAGATTCTGCAGTGAAAAAAGGAATTGAATGGATCGCGGCGGCGCAGGCTCCTGATGGAGGATGGGGTTCGGGTAGTCATTCTGCGCAAGGCATTATAGATCCCCTTGCTGTAAGTACTGATCCTGCCTCTACCTCGTTGGTAACTATGAGCCTGCTTAGAAATGATAACTCACCCGAAAAAGGAAGGTATGCAGAAGCTTTAAGGAAAGGAACTGAATACTTGCTAAGGGCGGTGGAAAATTGTCCGGCCAACCAGGTCCAGATCACTACACTCACCAATACCCAACCGCAGGTTAAGCTGGGAAGAAATATTGATGTCATCCTTACTGCTCAATTCTTCACCAACTTACTCAGGTATGAATTAAAAGATGAACAATTAAAAAAACGTATTGAAAAAGCGTTAGATAAATGCATTGACAAAATTCAAAAAACACAGAGTAATAATGGCGCATGGCAGGATGGGGGCTGGGCACCCGTTTTGCAATCTGCCTTGGCAAACAATGCGCTTGAAAGTGCGGATGATATTGGAAGATATGTTGATTCAAATAAACTGAGGCGCAGCCGTGAATACCAGAAATTTAATTTTAATGCAGACACTAAATCGGCAGTTACGGGTGACGCCGCAGGAGTGATGTTGTATTCCATTTCAAGTACTGCAAGAGCCAGCGCAAAAGACGCCCAGAAGGCCGAAGTGGTGATTAAAAAAGCAAAAAAAGCGGGAGCGCTGGATTCGAATGCAAAAGTGACTGAAGAAAACCTTTTTATCGCGGGATTAAGCTCTTCAGAATCCAAAAATTATTCTACTGCGTTCAAAATAAATGAAGCTGCAAAAGGTGAAGCGTTAAAAGAAGATGTGATGTCAGGATTTGGGAATAATGGTGGCGAAGAATTTCTTAGCTTTTTAATGACGGGTGAATCCATGCTGATGCAGGGAGGCGATGCCTGGAAAAAATGGTATGACATGATGAGTGGAAAATTAGTAAACATTCAGAACCGGGATGGAAGCTGGAATGGACATCATTGTATTACGAGTCCTGTATTTTGCACTGCTACTTGCTTGCTGATACTTTCCATTCATAACGATATGCAATTTTCAATTCAATTGAATAAGAGATAAGAAATAGTTGTTCATGCCTGTGTAATCGTGAAAATAGTCTCATCTTTTAAACAGGTTGGCACGTGGAAAAATCCAGTTAATTACCGGAGTTCCGTATCTACGGAAGCTCCTTTTTAAAACCAAAATCAAATTTATGAGACATATTTCTACACTATTCGTTTGCGTGATTTTATTATTCCCCATAGTTTATGCGCAGGATTCAAATAATCTTACAACTCAAGGCATAAGAATTATAGGCAGACAAATTCCTTTAAACACCTCAAATGCTGAGCCAGTTAATATAAGAATGAGGTGGTGCATGGGCACACAGTTGAATGACGAACCTCTTCTTATTATTGATGGGATACTTGCAGAAAAATTTGAGCTTGGGAACATTAACCCAGATAACATTGAAAGTATTTGGGTATTAAAAGGTCACACGGCGACTGCTTTATATGGATGTAGAGCTGCCCCAGGTGTAATTCTTATAACCACTAAAACTGCAAATGATCGAACAATACGAGTAAAGGATATGCTTACGGGTGAAATACTTGCTAGCGCAAATGTTGATCTGATCTCAATGGAAGGAAGAAAGGATACAACTCATTTAGTTACTGACTCATCAGGAAAGATTGTAACAAATAAAATGGTTCATGGGAAAGAGTATGAATTGAAAGTTAGCAATGTAGGGTATAAAAATTTGAGATGTATTGTTAGCTCTAAACAATTGGGCAAAAATTATACTGTGCTTTTAGAAAGAAATTATGAGCGGTTAGAAGAAGTTAGAATCAAAAGCATTGGCATGAAACAAGTGGGCAGGAGGACCAATAATGCTTATTTTGACGCATTGCAGGGTTCGTTCCGATGTTTAATTGCAGGTATAAATGTTATAAGTAAAGATCAAATTAATATACTGGATGGAAAGAGCGTCGATAATATAAAGTTTTATCCTAATCCTGTTCTGCATAATCAAAAAGTAAATATTGAATTCGAAAATGAAGAAGATACTAAATTGACTGTAAGATTATTTTGCCTGGATGGTAAGCTGATCAGCTTAAGTGAATATCAAATGAGGAAAGGAATAAATAAGATATCGTACTCTCTGAATGAAAGTTTGACTGCTGGCATGTATGCACTGCAAATTCTTGACGAAAATAACCGAATACTTAAGACTGATAAATTGATCATTCATTAAAGCTTCTGCTTATGTCAAAGAAATTTCAACTGCAAATTCCCGAACCATGTCATGAAGACTGGCATAAAATGACTCCGGGCGATAAAGGACGTTTCTGTGATTCTTGCCAAAAGACTGTTCATGATTTTACCGGTATGAGCGATGCGCAATTAATTGCTTTTTTTAAAAAGCCATCCAACGGTTCTGTATGTGGACGGTTTTATAATGATCAACTGGAAAGGGATTTTGAAATTCCACGGAAAAGACTTCCTTGGATAAAATATTTTTTTCAATTTGCTATACCTGTTTTTTTAACAAGTTTAAAAACACATGCACAGGGAAATCTAGTTTTAAAAGAGAGAATTACTCCAACAATTTCAAATGATTGTTCAAAAGAGTTAGCAGGACGAGTAGGTGGAGTGGTTTCGTTAGTTGATCCAAAAAAGGTTTCAGGAAGAGTGATTGATGAACAAGGAATAGGAATTCCATACGCAACCGTTATAATTAAAGGAACCAGGAATGGCGTAGCATGCGATAGTGCCGGTAACTTCTATCTTAGAATTGCCGGAAAGTATCCTACTACATCCCTTGTTGCTTCTTGTGTTGGATATGAAACGACTGAGTTATTTCTTACCGATCGTTCAAGTCAATCTCAATCAATTATTCTTAACCCTATTTCTAGGGTTAATAGTGGAGTTGTAGTGGTAGGTTATGAAACTGTAAGGAAAGGTTATGTAACAGGAGCTATGAGTGTAGTTACAATTTCCTATTTGGAAAAGGTGAAAGATTATTTTGCAAAAGATTCAATTAAAGTCTTTCCAAATCCTGTCAAAGCAGGAGATCAAATAAAAATAGAATGGAGAAAAGCTCCAACGGGTGAGTATAAAATTGATCTGTATAATTTACAGGGACAATTGATCAAATCCTCTGTGGCTAAAATCGAAAACGAAATAAAGTCTTTCACTTTTCAGATACCGGAAATTACTCCCGGCAGTTATCTTTTACAAATGACAAATAAAAAATCAGGAAAAAATCATTCAGAGAAGATCATCATCCAATAAAAAGTAATTCTACTTCGTAAATCTTACTTGCAAATAGCAGTTCCCTTTTTTAATTTCAATCTTCAAACCTTTCACCTTTTGTAATCTTTTCTTTGCCATAACACAAAAGCCCCTGCTGCGTCGGGGGTTATTTTTTTGGCTAAGAGGATAAAAGAGAGAAAGAGGAAAAGGAGAAAATAACTCTTTGTCTCCTTTTCTCCTTTGATCTCTTAGTTCAATCTTTCATCTTTTGTAATCTTTTCTTTGCCATAACACAAAAGCCCCTGCTGCGTCGGGGGTTATTTTTTTGGCTAAGAGGATAAACGAGAGAAAGAGGAAAAGGAGAAAATAACTCTTTGTCTCCTTTGATCTCTTAGTTCAATCTTTCACCTTTTGTAATCTTTTCTTTGCCATAACACAAAAGCCCCTGCTGCGACGGGGGTTATTTTTTTGGCTAAGAGGATAAAAGAGAGAATGAGGAAAAGGAGAAAATAACTCTTTGTCTCCTTTGATCTCTTAGTTCAATCTTTCACCTGTTGGAATCTTTTCTTTGCCATAACACAAAAGCCCCTGCAGCGTCGGGGGTTATTTTTTTGGCTAAGAGGATAAAAGAGAGAGTGAAAAAAAGGAGCAATTAACTCTTTGCCTTCTTTTCTCCTTTGATCTCTTAGGTAAAAATTAATCACTTAAACGCCGGATGAAATTGTTCTAAGGTCTTTCTCAAAAATTCACGATCGAGATGTGTATAGATCTGGGTTGTTGTAATATTTTCATGACCGAGCATTTCCTGCACTGCTCTAAGATTAGCACCACCTTCTACCAAATGCGTAGCAAAGCTGTGTCGAAATGTATGCGGTGAAATTGTTTTTTTTATTCCTGCTTTTTTTGTCAGCTCTTTTATAATAAGAAAGATCATGACTCTTGTAAGCTTGCTTCCCCGGCGATTGAGAAAAACGATGTCTTCATTGCCTTGTTTTACGGAGATATGTAAACGAATATTTTTAAGGTAGATGTTCACATATTTCACCGCACTGCTTCCAACCGGCACTAATCTTTCTTTGTCACCTTTGCCAAGCACTCTTATAAAACCAACGTCAAAATATAATTGTGATATTTTAAGATTCACCAGTTCACTTACACGCAGGCCACAACTATAAAGCATTTCAAGCATTGCTTTATTCCGTCCGCCTTCGGGCTTGCTGAGATCTATTTGTGCGATGATATTCTCAATTTCCTCAAAGCTTAATGTATCTGGCAAAGATCTTTTAAGCTTTGGCGCTTCGAGAAGGGTAGTAGGGTCGTTTTTACTGATCTGTTCTATGAGGGAATATTTATAAAAAGATTTTATGCCTGAAATGATCCGTGCCTGGGATGTGGGAGACATTCCCAATTCCCCGATCCATTTAATGAATTGCTGGAGATCAGTTAATTTAAGTTCGGAGGGATTTTTTAATGTGCCGGAATGCTGAAGATATTCCGTTAACTTCTCAATGTCCCGCATATAAGCCTCCACTGAATTATCTGAAAGAGATCTTTCGAGTTGCAGGTAAGCTTTGAATCCTTTTTTATAGGGGTCCCACATTTATTGAAAGTTCCAAGATCAAATTACAAATTCCAACTCGCATTATCGCTTTTTCTCTTCCAGTGTAATATCCTTTTCAATTGTCTCCCATTTATTTCCTTTCAGGATCTTTGCCCATATATGGGTAGGGGTAATATTCACTGAATCGATGTATTCATGCATGGCATCGTAGTCAAGATCGGTAAGCATATTGCCAAATGTCATCATCGCTGTTTTTCCGGTAGCCATTTCTTCTACAAAAATATTCCCCCTGTCAGTATAAGCAACCAATCCATCCGCTACGGCATACCTGGGATCAAACTTATTAAGGGCACTTCCTTTTCTTTGAATATTTTGACTTTTGCTAAAAGGAATTTTGGCAAAATAGCCGCGGCCATTACTGCAATCATTAAATAATAGCCACACATAGCTCGTGTCATGGAAATAGGAACTCATAGCTGATGTGTTAAGATTGAACTTATGTCCTCCAAAATCATCAAATGAAAGTTTGCGATTAGTGCCAAGACCGCTATAACTCCAGATCACAGAATCAGGCAGGCAATTGGCAGCGCTGATATAGATATAAGGCTTTAATTTATGATCTTCTTTAATAAATTTAATTGTATCCGTTTGACAAGCGGTATCGCAAAACATTTTTGTACCCTTCCCGGAATTACCACACGAAAAAAGTGTTGCAGATATAAAAAGCAGAAAAAGAATTCTCATTGTAAATTGATTTTATGTGACAAAAATAGCAAGCCCTTCTGTTTGACAAAGTTTTTCTTATAACTTGCAGGGTTCTGATCATACCATTAAACATATGAAAGTTGTCAAGGAAACGCATCGGTTAAAGCCGCTTTTTAGATTTTTAAATCGTTTAAAAAGGGATCCACCACAGAAACTGCAAAGTATTGCAATAAAGGCAGCCAGCAATGTTTGGAAGGAGATAGATTGCTTGTCCTGTGCTAATTGCTGTAAAACGATGACACCTACTTATACCAATGCCGATATTAACAAGATCGCTTCTTATTTGCAAATAAGCCCTGATGAAATGAAAAAACGGTGGCTTAAAAAGGAAAGAGGTACCGGGAATTGGTTAAATAAAACCACTCCCTGCCAGTTTCTTGACCAGGAAACTAATATGTGCAATGTGTATGAAGTGCGGCCGGCCGATTGCGCAGGCTTTCCACATTTAACCAAGAAAAAATTTGTCGATTACCTCCATATACATCACCAAAATCTTGATGAATGTCCGGCGACTTTTAAGATGGTAGAGAAAATGAATGAGTTGGTGGAGAAAGGAATTAGTAATTTGTAATTAGGAATTAGGAATTTGTGTTTTGTCATTTTTCCCAAAGGGATTCTCTTGGAAAAATTTAAAGAAACACATCTTCGATCAAAAAGAACTCAGGTTCTTTATCCTTAAAGAGAGTGATGCTAAGTATGTTAAATTGAACGTGTTTGTATTCGGCGTGCAGGTAGAGAAATTCTTCAGCCGCTTTTTTTAAAAAATTAAACTTCTTTTTTGAAACACTTTCTTCGGGAAATGCGCCGTGAAAATAATGCCGGCTTTTCACTTCTATGATATGGAGCAGGGTTTGTTTTTTTGCAATTATGTCGATCTCATACCGGGAGTAACGCCAGTTACTATGAAGAATCTCAAAATCATTCTTTCGCAGAAATTCAAGAGCCAATGCTTCACCTTCTTTGCCAAAGTCATTGTGTTGGGCCATACAGTAAATTACAAAACCTTGCGAAAAATCTGTTAACAACCGTGAATAATTAAAGGCAGCTATTGGAACAATTCTTTTATTTTTGCAAACTAATCTTCTTTGTATATGAAACTGGACAGATATAACCTGCTGATATTATTTATACTTATTCTTGCTTGTGCTCTTTACCGGGTTTGGGATAGCAGGCCAATGGGCTTTGCTCCTCAAATTGCAATGGCGCTATTTGCCGGCTCGATCTGCAAGGATAAACGTTTTGCTTTTTTGTTTCCTGTTCTATCTTTGTTTAATAAAAATAAGATCGGCCAAATATTCATTGGCTCACTTGCCGGTGCCGTTTACTTTTTTCTTATTTCAAATTTTATGGTATGGGTCGGCGGCGGATGGGACATAAATAATCAGCCATATCCACGATCTTTTAGCGGACTTATGCTCTGCTATACTGAAGCCTTGCCGTTTTTTAAATGGAGTGTATTGTCAACATTAGTATTTAACGGTATTTTCTTTGGAAGTTTTTATTTGCTGGGAAAGAGTGTGCTGAAAAAAGAAATGCAGACAGCATAAAAATTACCAGGATAAATTATTTGATCCCGCTTCAGGCGGGATTTTTTTTATAAAAGGGTGCCTTTGCTTTCAAAACCATCGTCGTCTATTGGTATTCCAAAGTCAGCCGCTTCTGTTGCTAATTGATCGCAGCGATTATTATACGGGTTATCTGCATGGCCTTTTACCCAAACAAAACGGACGAATTGTTTTTTTGCAAGATGATAAAAGCGAAGCCAGAGATCCTTATTCTTTTTGCCCCCTTTAAAATCGGTAGCTATCCAGGTATTCAACCACCCCTTTTCTACCGAATCAACTACATATTTACTATCAGAATAAACAACCACTTTCAATCCGTCTTTTTTTAATGCTTCCAAGCCTGCTATCACCGCCATCAATTCCATTCTATTGTTTGTGGTCTTCTTATATCCTTGTGATAACTCTTTCTTATTATTTCCTGATAGAAGGATTGTACCGTAACCACCGGGCCCGGGATTGCCGCGGCTGGCCCCATCGGTATAAATAATTACATTAGGGTTGCTCAATGCTGATAATTTTCTGGTGTAGGAAATTTAATTGGCATTTGCGGTTTGCCAAATATTATTTTTTTAACTTCTCTGCAGTGTGGATTCAGGTACAGATTGTCTAGTGCCAGGTAATCTCTTTGATCAGCCACTTTCGCCGAAGGGATCACTTTTTTTTCTAATAATTTTTTTAAATATTTTTCCTTTAAGGCAGGAGTTATCAGGCTTTTAGAAAAAACGATCCTTTTTCCGGTTGCTTGTTCTACTGATTTAGCGATCATTTCTGCGCAATACATTTTATCATCTGTCACCAGGTCAAAGTTCATATCAAATTGCAGCTTGTTATTATAATGCGTATGTACGATGGTTTTTAATTTTTCGAGTTCCGGAGTTGTAATGTCATATCGGTAAATTCCAACAGCAACGTTGTGAACGGGTGTAATAAATGAATCGACAATATCACGGCGCATTATTTCATCGGGATTAATGTCGCCGGCCATATTGCTATAAATATACATTGTTCCATTGTCCATTATTGCAATTCCACTATGCGAATAAAGCTTTTCGGTTTGACTGAAATCGCTTAAGGATTCGCTTATAAAATCATTTCCGCATCTTAATACAAGATCTCCCTCACGGATGCTGTCTTTCACGGTATTGATCACCTTCCATCGTTCTGTTAATAATGAATCCGGTAAAGGGACAGTTTTTTTAGCACTTGTACTATCTCCGTTATCGCCGCATGCAAATGCGATAAAAACAAGCGATAAAAAGAGGGCGTTTTTTTTCATAGCAAGTGATAAAATTAAAAAATCCAACCTTGCGAAACCAAAGTTGGATTTTTATAAGAAGAATTTATTTTTTACTGGCTGATAAAATCGAAGTCATCAAGGCCGATCTCATCAGATACAGAGCCGCCGGGGCCTCCATTTTTTACATAATATCTGAAACCAATGCGATGTTTTTGTGCGATCGTTCCATTTGGTAAGCCTGATATAACTATTTCAAATTTTGTCCAGGTTGTTGGGTAGCCAGCAGGATATGGGCTGAAAGACAGGTTTGGATTAAGATCAAGCAGTTTAGTTGTAAAATCGCCTGTTTCATTTGCGGTTCTTCCAACATTTGTACTGTTGTTTGTTGGATTCAGCCAAACCTGCATACGATCAGGATAGTTAACAGGATTAGCAGTAGTCGTCCAGAATGAAATTTTATCGCCATTTTTCATCGAAAGTTCCGGTGTTATTAACCAGCAATTGATAAACGACAGGTCTGTACCAGCTGTATAAGGAACAAATGCGTGTTCATTCGCACTGGCTTTGTAAGAGTGTGCAGAAATACGGGAAACAAAGGGCCCGCCTTTCTGGGTATTTACAATATATGAGCCTTGTTGCCATGAGTCGCCTCCTAAAGGATCACTAAGATTCACACCTTTCCAGCCCATATCGATCACACGTTGCATTGAGTCGAACTCTTCATGATAAGAAAGACTGGCAGGTTGTATAGTTTCCGCTGTCACTTTCTCTTCGCCACAGGAAGTGATAAGAATTGAAGACAATATTGTAAGTACGAAACCAATGAAAGTTAAATTTCTTTTCGTCATTTTAGTTTTTTTATGGTTAGTACTAAATGATTTTAATTATAAATTATTTTTTAGTGACATAAGACACAGCGTCAACACCGATAGAAGAACCACGTCCGTTATTGCCAGCTTCTTCGGTAAAATAACGGAATGCAAATCGTCCCTTTGTTGGGCCATTCAGCCCCACAACAGTAGCTTCAAATCTCGTCCATACATGCGGGTAGGCTTGTCTTGCTTGCTGGTAAAGTGGGTTTGCCGGGTTATTGTACGCACTTTTAAGAAATTCGTAATAGAATGGATTGATATCAAGCAACGGAACAGTGAAATCGCCGTGATCAGTTCCATCGCCACAATTCAATGAAGTAGTTTTATTTAATCGTACTTGCAAACGATTGACAAAATCAGTTGAATCGTTATTAAAGAATAATAATTCCGTACGAGTATAAAAAATAATTTTATCGCCATTCTGCATTATCAATTCCGGGGATACAGCCCAATTGCTGATCGTAACTGCAGCACCAGATGTCGATTGATAATCGGCCCAGAGATAACCATTGCCTGTTCCGCTATAAGAAATAAATGGAATTCCTGTAAGAGTAGTTGGATTTTGCCAGTTTGTACGTCCTACTAATTCACTCCTGTTTATAAACCGCCATCCCCTGTTGTAAGCATTTTGCGCGGTATCAAATTCTTCAACAAATGATTGATCGGGAACCGGAGGCGGTGCTAAAAGATAACTGTCGTCTTTGCAGGATTGTAATAAGGTAAG
>Ga0193738_1001320_pt1 | contig 10165 bp, 8 predicted proteins | sample L2a1metaG_FD_144927 | JGI IMG/M metagenome (GOLD analysis project Ga0193738, IMG submission 144927) | Soil microbial communities from a riparian zone of the East river system, Colorado, United States - L2a1 | ecosystem: Environmental > Terrestrial > Soil > Riparian zone | place: USA: East River...
GCAATCATTTTGGACAATTGCTCGAGTTCGTACATACCTAGTTGAGGACTCCCTAAAGCAATTACATCTCCAGAATCTGTAGTATTGAGTTCATCGATTACTGATTTTTCTTCTTCTTTTCCAAATGATATAGTTTCATCGTGTGTATCCCTACTGGAGAACATTCCACAGGCACCTGATGTGCCCAAAGCAGCGGATAAAGATTTGGTTTTATACATGTCTATATTACTAATGTCAGGACCAAACGAAACGCAGCTTTCTTTTACAGATTTACCAGAAAAATATCCCAATACTCCATAATCCAATTCCGTTTTTAGCTCCTTGTCGATCTTAATTCTTATTTTAGGATCTCTTGTACTATCCATTCTGAGATCAGAATAGGGTGCCTTACCAGTTATCGCACTAGCCAATGCGCTGAGGGAACTTTCTTTGTTTGTTCGCAGACCAAATACTGAATTTGCCATTACAGCCGCATTACTTTCTGCAAAACTGACACTATGTCCACTTTTTGGTAATTGAAATAGTTCATACGGTATACATGAGAACGAAGGTATAGAGCCCATCTTCTCATATGCTTTGGCTATTTTGCTTTGCTGTTTCTGGAAATTGCTAGATAGATTATTCTGCTTATGACTATCATATCCCATTGGATTTATTGTGGTAGGAACTACAAATTCCGCTTCTTCACTATACTTTGTCAAAAACTCTACTCCGGCGTCACCAATTGTGTTGTAGTTAACACCTGAAAGATGAACCCATTCTACTGGAATTAGTTTTTCTGCATTGGTCGCTTTGCCTATTGATAGCAATATCTTGTATGCCGTTGAGATAGGATTGCCATTCTTTCCATCCAGGGCGTCCTCTTCTTCTCTAGTTAAATCCACAAAGATTATGAAATTGCTGACCTATAATAATTATGACTGCATATGAAGTTGATCATTTTTTGCAGGTATTGAATAGAATAAATAGAGACTGTTAGTACCATACTTGCATGGAATGTGCAGTATATGATACATATGTAACAAAAAAAGATGGAAAGATTATGCACTTTGACGTTATCGTGGAATCTTCAACTCCACATGAAAAGGCAATAGGATACGGAAAGGAGTATCTCAAAGATGCTGGTCAAGAAGGTCAGTCGATGACTCAGGAGGAATGTCAATTCTGTCACGTCCAAGAAGCTCCAAAGACAGTTGAAGACAGCATACAAAAATCCGGATACTTTATACAAAAGATGGAAGGATGTCCTTAATAAATTAGGATTAGATCCATTTCTAAAAATTAAACATCCACAAATTTTTATTTTTTCTGTTACTGTTATAACATACCTACTTGATATTGCCTGAAAATGTTTTAGTTGCCAGATATTATTTTCAATGAGAAAGTCATTTTATTTACTCTGTATGTTAGACTTTTAGTTTTTCTCATAGAGAAAACATGAGACATCATGATTTGTTTCCTTTCTTTCTAATTCTGGTTCCTTTTTGCAGATTTCCATGCTGTAAGGACATCTATTGAAAAATTTACAACCACTTTCTGCAGGAGTCGAATCAAAATTCTTGATTCTAATTACTTTCTGCTTGTCTATATTTTCAAACTTTGGTTCAGATATGGCATCTAATAATGCCTGGGTATAGGGATGTAAAGGATTGGATAATACTGTATCTATAGGACCACTTTCAACTATCTTGCCCGCATACATGACAGAGATATCATCTCCAATGTATCTTGATGTTGCCAAATCATGGGTAATGTAGAATACCGTTATGTTACGACTAACACTTAATTGCTTTACTATTTGGAGTATTTGGGCCCTAATTGAAACATCAAGCATAGAAACAGGTTCATCAGCTATGATTAATCTAGGTTCAATGACAAGTGATCTAGCAATTGCAACTCTTTGTCTTTCACCACCAGATAGCATATGAGGATACTTTTCAGCAAATTCTACTGATGGTTTAAGATTCACATCATCTAATACAGCAAGTATTTTATTCGTACGTTCTTCGTTTGAGTAATCTTTATAAAATATATCAATCGGTTCCTTTATGATATCAAAGACTTTCATCAATGGATTCAGTGAACTATACGGATCTTGGTGAATCATCTGAGCCTGTTTGCGATAATTCCAAAGATCTTTACCATTCTTATTGGTGATATTACTCCCGTTAAATATGATTGAACCTGAATCCGGATCAATTGCTCGTAGAATTATTCTGGCCAATGTAGATTTCCCAGAACCTGATTCGCCCACCAAAACAGAAACTCGCCCTTCTGGAATATTTAAGCTGACACCGTCTAAAGCCTTTTTGTAATACTTTTTTCTTGGACTTACAAATGAGAGAATACTCTTATTAACTGGGAAATATTTTTTAACGTCTTGTACTTCTAAAATGTTCTTCAAGAATTAGTGGTAATGAAAACAAAATGTAATTTAAACGATTTGTAGATACAAGTTCAAATCTATTCCGACTTTAGTTGATAATTTGGAGAAATTTGGACAAAGTTACCATGACCAATATTTGTTTGATCCACTTTCCCATCCTCCATTACTACCTTTCCTCTCACAATTGTCATAACTGGCCATCCCTTGAGTTTCCATCCATCGTAAATAGTATAGTCCGAATGAGAATTTAATATATCTGGAGTTACCGTTTGTTCTTTTACCATATCAACTATCGTTAAATCGGCATCCGACCCTTTCATAATAGTACCTTTCTTGGGAAATAATCCAAAGATCCTCGAAGCATTGGCACTGCATATTTCGGATAATTTGAGAAGATCGACCTTTTCCTTATTTACTCCTTCACTCAACATTACGGGAAGCATTGTTGCCAGACCTGAAAACCCCGATGGTGCGTTCCAGAAATTCCCTTCAGCTTTTTTCAATTTCAAATCATTGGCAACGTGATCTGTTCCAATAGTATCAATAAATCCACTTCTTAGTGAATGCCACAACTTTTCTATGTTATCTTTTGGTCTCAAAGGTGGGACTACCTTACCCTTTATATCATCAAAATCTGTACTGTGTGTTAAATAATGAGGACATGTTTCAATCCAAATTCTGAGGTCCTGGTGCAATCTTTTATATTTGAGAATTTCATCCAGAGCTTCTGACGAACCAATATGAACAAAATATAAGTTTGGCTTGTAATTTAAGGCAATATTCATTATTTTTCTTATTGATTTTACTTCAGATACTTCTGGTCTTAATGATGACCATAATTCAAGGATTTTTGAATTGACATGCTCGTTCTTTTTGCGGATTTCTTGTATATTTTTAGAACATACTTCATGATCTTCTGCGTGGACCAGCACAACTGAGTTCAAAGATGCGCCATTCTTGATAATCTCGGTGAGCAGATAGTCTGTCATGTTTACCTCCATTTCTTTTGGTGAAGTTGAACCTGGATCTAGATCTGCGAGAATTCTATTAAGATGGGATCCTAGATTCATATAAATTTTAAAAGAATTAATACCGATACTTTTGAGGTAACTCATGTCACTAGTTTGTTGAGGTTCCAAAATTGAGGCATGCACCGCATAATCGGTAATGTGGGTATTCTTACTTGCCTCAAGATGTTTGACAATTTTTCTATAACTCCCTTCCAATCTAATCATGCGAATTATTGTCGTAATTCCACCAGTAGCGGCAGAACTAGATTCAGTAATCGCAGCATTATCTATTGGGGTATATACACCATAATGGACATGGGGGTCAATTACACCTGGTAGAACATACTTGTTGTCCGCGTTAATAATTCTGTCAGCACTAACATTTTCGATAGTCTTTTCGAGTGCTTTTATTTTTCCATTTTCAATTAAAATATTGGTATTAACAATACCATTAAAGGGAATAACTGCATTTACATTTTTGATAATAATGTCGCAGGTATTATTCAAAATATCCTGAATATGGTTATTAATATTAATTTAATCCTTTGTAAGCTAGAGCATGATCCTAAAGCTCATCCAAAATACTCCATTTACTAAAGTGACTTCGAATTGGTTCAATTACTTTATTCAGATAAATGGAAACAGAATCCTTGAGATCTTTGGGGTGGAGCTTTTTCTGATTATAGTCATTTTCAAGGTTAGTATAGTTATCATACGTCATGTTTCCACCATACTTACTTGGCCTTTCAATTTGAAATTCTGAAAAATTGTGGAAAATTATGTACCTGATGATCTCTAATATGGGATTATTTTCTGATATTCCGATAGGACAATAAGCCTTTGATATTTTATTGCTGATTGTACTCTCATCATCATGAATAAGTATCCCACCTAATGGATTGGTTTTGCTCATTTTACTTGATAATCTTTTATCTTCATCATTGCCCCCATCATCGGGGAATTTTGTAGGTTCGTAGAGCCCAGGGAGTAAGTGATGATGAACAGACACAGGTACTTTCCATTTCAGCTTTGGGAAAATTTCTCTTACAAGCATATGGATTTTCCTTTGATCCATTCCGGCGTGAACGATATCCAAATCAAGTGCCCTGATATCTGCTGATTGCATTGAAGGGTACATCAATTGGGAGAAATCTAGCTTCTCCTTTTCTGATCTACCCATAATGGTGAGAGCTCTTAATGTTCGTGATAATGTCATATGTTTACTAAAGATCATAAAATTCTTCCAATAATCATCGTAATTATCGTACAAAGTTGAGCCTAAAATGACATTTACCCCCGGACAGAAAAATTTGAACGCCTCCGCATAGTATTTGGAAACTTGAATTATTTTTTGCCAATCATTGTCTAGCTTATTATTTATGTACGTATGCCAATCCGCAAGAAATACATTACTTTGAACTCCAGCATCAATGAAGTCATTTATCTTGTAACCTGTCAAAATTAGGCTCCCCAAATGAAGTTTTCCAGAGATTTCTAAACCTATGTAATGGCGAGGCTTGGCATTAGTTTGAAATATTTCTCTTAATTCTTGTACCTCAACAACCTCTTCAGTAGGTTCTCGTAGCACAAGACCAATTTTGCTTTCGACATCCATGAACTAGGTTAAAATAAAGGCGGGAATTATTATTTTTACCTAAACAATACAGCTCTCACTTAGAAAAGTGTCTCAATATTAATATGTGATAGGAGTTAATTTAGAAAAATGAACATCAAGGATCTTTTTGGTGGCGAAATAGTTGGCACGGGGTCTGATTTTATAGTGATTCATAAAGGTAAAAACAGGGATATTGTTACAATTCAGCTCTCACAAGATAACAAGACTGAAAAATGAGGCAACTCCTTACGGTTCTTCATTTTAGTGAAGGTTTATCCATTTTCACACTAAACAGTCTGATTTTGACAAAAAGTTAAATTTAGTAACGTACAAAGTTGGTCAATTGACATCAAAAGTTACAACTGAAGTCTTAGAGAAAGGAACACGTCAGACCAAAACGATCTTAGAAATACCTCAAAAACATAAATCAAAAATAAACTACAATAGAAAAGCAGAATCTGAATTTTTTGTCGATAATTCTGCCTTGGCAGGCTTTACTGGAGAACGGATTCTCTATATGTCAGTAAGAGAGTTGATAGAAAATTCGTTAGATTCCTGTGAAATAAATCATATACTACCGGTTATTCATTTAAGTCTTAAACCACTAGACCCGCTCAATGATTTATGGACAATATCGTGTAAGGATAATGGCATTGGGATACCATCGGAGAAAGTGCCAGTTGCTGTTTGCTCGTTCTTAACTTCTGGAAAGTACGTTGAAAAACAACAAAGGGGTCTTTTCGGAGTTGGATTGAAGATGATAGCGGCATTTTCAACAAAAGATACTGATCATCCTCTGAAAGTATGGTCCAAGTCTGAAGAAGAGTCAGAATTCTACTTTGATCTCAGAACGGATATTGGGACAAATAAACCAATCACTCTCTTTAAAAAGAATGTCAAAAATAATGAATCACAAATAGAAGGTAATTCTGGTTTCAAAGTTCAAGCAATTTTGCGTGCAAAATTATCTCCTGTAACTAAGAATAAGATCTATGACTATATTAGTCAAACAAGTATTGTTAATCCATACGCGATCATTGTTTTTGAAACAGATGAAGGTAAGGTAACGTTTAAGAGAAGAACAGATACAATGCCAAGTCCCTCATTGGAAGTGCTACCTCATCCCTCTGATATGGATCTTAAAACTCTAAAGAAGGCCATCCTTAATTTCATGAATCAAAAAACAACTCTGCAGGGTATACTTTCAAACTCATTCCAAAAAATGTCAAATGATAAGGCCAAAGATATTGTAAATAGGGCAGGATTGGCAGCAAAACCTGCGGATCAATATGATGAGCACGAGTTGATTAAAGTTGTAAATATCTGCAAACATACAAAATTTCAGTCTCCAAATACAGACCATTTGAGTCCTATAGGGGAAAAAATTCTAACCGTCGGAATGACATCTGAATATTCAATTATTCAAAATAAGGTTACAACTAATTCAGGAAGTCAGACACATTTAACAGCCAAGATATTAAAACCTGCCCTGACCGCATATTCTTCAAGAATTTGCGTTGTTAATAATAGGCCAACGATAGTAGAATGTGGAATTGCTTATGGAGGGGATATTCCCTCATTCAAACTCTATAGATTTGCCAATAAAATCCCGCTACTATACGACGAAGGTTCTGATGTTGCACGCGAAGTGATTTCTGAAGTAGGAATAAATAAAATGGGGATTTCAAAGAAAGAAGTAAAGGAACAATTTTCTAATGTGGAAACAAGATCAGATAGGACCGTAGAATATTTACCAATTCACATTTTCTTTCACATATGTTCCACAAAAATACCATATAAGACTGCAGGAAAGGAGAGTATTGCCTCAGAAGGTGATCTCAAAAAATATATGAAATCATGTCTCTCGGATCTTTACAGAAAAGTCAGTGCCCAGATAAGACGGGAGCTAAAGATAAAGGAAGACGAGAATAAATTAAGGCTCTATAAACACTATATCCCATTCATTGTAAGCGCAATATCAGAATCAATCAAGATTGATACAAAAAAACTTACCAATGCATTTCAAATCATGGCGGGAAAGTATGTTAGTGGGGAATTATCAAATATTACTAAACAAATCCTTCCAAATTTAGACCAAAAAAAGAGAATTGAACCAGTCAATAAAAAGATCAACCCTAGTAACAGTAACGGTAACGAAGATAAGCTGAGTAAATTTGATACCCGATCTAATGTATCAAAACAGAGTAACAAAACTAATGCACCTAAAATTAATATTTCTCGTAAGAATACGAAAAAGTGAGGTATAGAAGGAAATGACATTAAAAGATAAAAGACATCAAGAAATAACCAACAAAATCAGGAATATAATGAAGAATGTTGGAAATGATATTCTTGTTAAGGGTATAATGCCAAGTCTTGAAATTCCAAAGGTGGGATATGACAATACCGTTTGGTCGGACGAGAAGAGAATGCTTACTATTGGAGAGAAGACAATCCAAATTGGTCCTAACAGCTCGAAGAAGATACCAACTTTTGCGCAATATTTAGTCATGGCAAATGCCATAAGAAAATTGCTGGACGAGGAAATGGAAAGTACCATAAGGGGGATGTATTATGCCACTCTGAGCACTGTTGGCGATGAAAAAAATCAACAAAAATTTTGGAGCGGTCAAGATGATTCTGATGATGCAATCAAGGCAATTGAACTTTTGACAAATGTTCCACGTGAGGAGTTTTCTGTAACTTCCAAACCAAAAGGGATGATTTCGGGGCCAATAACACTAAGTGTTGGTGGAGATCTGATAGATTGCAACCTAGGGAGCAAGGCTACATCGCAACTAATACCAACCAACATCCGAGATCTCGAAATAGTAAAGGTAAAGGCAGATTTTGTGATGGTAGTGGAGAAAGATACAGTACTTAACAATATAAGAAAATCAGGATTTATTCAAAAATATAACGCGATCTTATTAACAGGATCAGGTGAACCAGATAGAGCAACGAGGATGATGGTAAAGATGTTAAACGAAAAGTGGAAAAAGCCAGTTGTTATTTTCGCTGATGCTGATCCATGGGGACTAGGAATTGCATTACGTTACAAAATCGGAAGTGAATCATTAAGTTATGATAGCGATAGATTGGTAACACCAAATGCAAAGGTGCTGGGAATGATGTTTTCTGATATTTATGAATATAATATACCGAAGGTAGCCAGACTTGCCGCTACTCCGGAGGATATGAACAGGGCAAACGACATGAAGAAAAAACCATGGCTTCAGGATAAACGATGGAAGAAAGAATTGGACCTATTTCTTGGAAGAAAAGAGAAATGTGAATTGGATGCATTTTTCAAATATGGATTCAAATATTTGGCTGATACATATTTACCCAACAAATTAAGAGAAGCTGGAGTCATCTAGTTCTACGTTCTGACTTGGAATTTAAGTCAGGGAATAAATATTGTCAAGTCATCGTATCCTTGGCTCTTACATCTTGTAACTTAATTTCAGTTGGTGAACTCAAATACATATTGGCCGTGTTCTTATTATTTTTGGATTGGATTATGCTGAGGTAAGCTACATAAAAGAATCCTATTGTTTGTATTGCTATAAGAGGAATAAATATTGGATTTCCCGATAACAATGATATGGCAATTGTAATGCAACCATAAGCGCTAAAAAAGATTTCCAATAACGTTGTCTTTGTAAATGGTAAAGCATACTTATTATCGCGCCAATCTTGATTTTTTTCCATTATTCCAAATTTTGGGGTTCTTAGGAATTCATTTCTTTTTCCTACCAAGGCGTCAAATATAGCTACAGAATTGTTAATTGAAATTCCGCTCGCGTAAAATATCATGAACAAGTACTGTAGTGCCTTTGTTCTCCAATTCTCATGCCATATTTTTCTAATCATTATCAAATATGTTACCGGTCCTAATATAAGATACGCTACAATTCCAAAGGCGGGAGCCATAGCAGTATCATAAATCTGATAATTCATCAATAGCAAAATAGGGAATATCAGGAACTGTATTAGAAAAAGAGGATTAATGATATGCTTGGTTAATTGAATGAATATTTGGATTTTAGTATCTATAGGAAGTGTTCTATGTGAAAGTAACATTATCAAGAGTTTCTTTGCAACCTGTATCGAACCTTTCGCCCATCTGAATTGCTGACGCTTTGCAGCATTCATTTGAACGGGAAGTTCAGCATTTACAACCAAGTCCTCATCAAAGATGCACTTCCAACCTTTCATCTGAGCACGGAAGCTCAAATCTAAATCCTCCACTAAAGTGCTTGTATGCCAGCCACCTGCATCCTTTATGCATAGGGTTCTCCATACTCCAGCAGTTCCATTAAAATTCATAAAGAGATGTGTAAGACTCTTTGCCTTTTGCTCAATAAAGAAATGTAGGTCCAAGGATACAGCTTGGGCCTTCGTCAAAATTGAATATTTTTCATTAATGTGACCCCATCTTCCCTGAACTAGACCAATTTTCGAATCCTCAAAATAACATAGGGCTTTTTTCAAGAAATCACTTTGGGGAATAAAATCAGCATCAAATATGGCGATGAATTCTCCTTTCGCAAGTTTCAATCCTTCTTTAAGGGCTCCAGCTTTATACCCTGATCTGTTTACTCTGTGAAAAGCTGATATGGTAAATCCATCTTTTTCATATTTGGCAACTATGGCCTCAATGATATCAGAGGTTTCATCGTCTGAATCATCAAGCACCTGTATTTCCATTCTCTCCTTAGGATAATCCATACTGCAAACAGCATTGATGAGGCGCGTAGCCACGTATTTTTCATTATATATTGGCAGCTGAATTGTTACTAGCGGGCAAGTTTCATCAGACAGGTTTATTTTTCTTGTGATCTTAGGAATAAGTGAGTTCCTAGTAGACTTATAACTCAAATAATTAAAATTCAAAGTGTAAATAGTCATTATCCAAGCAATTGCCATCAAAACATAGTATAAAAATCCACTGAATTCTGATATTATCTTCTATCACTACCTATTGTAAAAATGTACAAGTAAATATTTATAGGTTCACTGTAAATCCTGCTGACACTACTGGCCCTTTTGGAATATTTTTACGCATTGCGGAGGACATACATTTTCACATGCCATACAGAAAATGCAATCTTTTTCTCTTATCATGAATGGCTTTTTCTCTGATGCGGG
>Ga0193738_1001321_pt1 | contig 10165 bp, 9 predicted proteins | sample L2a1metaG_FD_144927 | JGI IMG/M metagenome (GOLD analysis project Ga0193738, IMG submission 144927) | Soil microbial communities from a riparian zone of the East river system, Colorado, United States - L2a1 | ecosystem: Environmental > Terrestrial > Soil > Riparian zone | place: USA: East River...
GTCGTCACGCGAACTTTCAACGGCCCGGCGCGCCTTGTGTTCGAGGCGTGGACCAAGCCCGAGCTGTTCAGGCAGTGGTGGGTGCCAAAGTCGATGGGAATGTCCCTGCTTTCCTGCGAAATGGATGTTCGTGTCGGGGGCAAGTACCGTTTGGAGTTCGCACACGCGGACTCACAGTCGGCGTTCTTCGGCACGTACAAGGAAGTAACACCGCACTCGCGCCTCGTCTGGACCAATGAGGAAAGTGATGAGGGTTCCGTCACGACGGTGACCTTCGAGGAAAAAGGCGGCAAAACGCTACTCGCCATGCACGAGCTCTATCCCTCGAAGGAAGCTCTCGATGCTGCCGGCACCGGGGCGGCGGATGCGACGGTCGAGACGTTCGCGCAACTGGATGAGCTGCTCGTCACGCTGAGCGCAGGCGCGGGACCGTCGTGACGGCGTTGATCTCGGAGTCGGTTGAGCCACGGCCGCAGCTGATTCTCGCGGTCGCCGCGCATGGAGAGCAGCTGCCTGGCTTGCGGCGGGACGTACCACGACCCAGCCCGTGCCGAGGTCCGCGGTAAGCGGCCAAGTCAACGCGTCGCGCGAACCGCAAATCGGACATTCAACGGGTTGATTCCGTACGGGAGCGGCTTGTCTGCGGCCAGCTTCGGCCGTACGAGCTCGAACTCGCGCTGTCGGAGCAGCTCCGCGAGGCTGGCGGTGCCGAGAAGGAGGGCGAGATTCCGGCCGGCACACTGCGCGCCGCCGCGCGAGAACACGTTCATCTGCCAGTCGGCGTCTGCCGAATCGTCGAGCCAGAGGCCCGGTGCGAACCGGTTCGCATGCGGCAACCGCCGCGCGCGATGGTGGGCGGCGACGGGGATGAGGACCCGCGAGCCGATCGGCAGCGTGGCGCCGTACCACTCCGTCTCGGCCGCCGTGACTCGCACGAGCATCGCTGCCGCGGGCCAGAGCCGAACGCTGTCGAGCAGGCAGGCGCGCACGAAGGCAAGGTCGGCGAGGCCGGCGACCGTGCCCGGCCCATGGGCCCTGTCCGCCGTGCGGACCTCGGCGAGCGCCCGCTCGTGCGCGGCGGGATCCGTCGTGAGCATCGCCAGCGCGTTGAAGACCGCGGTGCGAACCGCGTCAAGCGCCATCAGCCAGAACGGCACCTGACCGTTCGGCCGGGTCTCCACATCGGTGGGTGCGGACGCGAAGAGACTGACGAGCGTGTCGGGCTCGGCGGCTGCCACGTACCGCTGGATCCGGGCGTCCATGGACGCCCGCAGCCGTGCGTTCCTGCGTTGATTCCAGACCTTCAGCCCCAGCCAGTCGGCGTCCAGGCGCAATCGGCTGTGCTCCTCGCTTAGCTCCGTGTCATCCGCGGCGGCATCGCCGAGGGCACAGCGCCGCGCGATCCTTCGAAAGGCTGCGAGCGACCGCTCGTAGTCGAGGACCCCGGCGTCCGCCAGCATCGTCGCGACCTCCTCGTGGACGACACTCAGGAATCGCTCCGCGAGGCGATGTGGCTCGTGTCCATAATCAAGCACGTGCTCGTTGAACGGCCGCCGCTGGGCATGGAGATCCGGCGGTGAGCCGTTGAGCGCATCGGGTGCGAACGGAGAGAACAGCCGTTGCTTCTCGGCCGCGTTCAGTCCGAAGACCGACACGGGTGACTCCAGGACCCGGCGGACATCGTCCGCTGCCAGGACGAGGAGCGTCTGCCCGAGGACGCTTCGAAGCATCACCGGCCGGCCGGCGTAGCGCTCGGTCAGACGCTCCACCGTCGCCACGCCGCGCCCGGTGTCGAACCGGGTCGCCACCTCGGCCCAGAACGGCAATGGGATCAGGATCCCCCGGAGCATGCTCGGCAGCAGGTACGTCAGCGTGAAGCGGACGTTCTCGAGGAACGAGGCCTGCGGGAGCCCTGAGGTCATCCTTCCCCCTGGTGCAGCGGCGACCCATTATCGCAGCGCCTCAGGCGTGCCGAGGGCCGACCCACCGGTCTGTGAATATGTACTTCCTATGAGTCCGGATTACAGGGACGCTGCGTTTCCACACCGCCCGACTCGACGTCGATGACCGAGAACGCGCTGTTCCTCCTGCCAGCGCTACGGCGAGCTCGCGACCTTATCGATCGCGATTACGCGGAGCCGCTCGACCTCGACGCGATGGCCCGCGAAGCCGGGTACTCCCGATTTCATTTCGCTCGCGCATTCGCGGCGGCCTACGGTGAGACGCCACGGACGTACCTCACCCGGCGCCGGATCGAGCGCGCCAAGACCCTCCTGCGAACCGCGAACCTCTCCGTCACCGAGATCTGCTTTCTTGTCGGCTTCGCGAGCCTCGGCTCGTTCAGCGCGCGCTTCCGCGAGCTCGTCGGAAGGTCGCCGAGCGAGTATCGCGACGACGCGGTCGCACGGACCGGCGTCCCGCCGATCCCCGGATGCGTCGTATTGATGTGGACGCGGCCGCATCCGGACGGTGAGCAATCGGGGAGAAGCACCCCACGCGCCGGCCGGACTACGGTGTCACGAGAACCGCAGCCGAAGGAGCACCCATGATCAGCCGGCTCAACCACGTGAACGTGTTCGTGCTCGATCAGGACCGGGCAAAGCAGTTTTATACCGAGACGCTCGGGTTCGAGCTTCGCAGTGACGCGATCCTCGATGGCTTCCGCTGGCTCACGGTCGGCCCGAAGGACCAGAAGGATATGAACATCCTCCTCGCCTACCCGGCCCCGCCGATGTTCAGTCCCGAAGACGCGGAGGCGGTCCGCGCGCTCGTCGCGAAGGGCTCGCTCGGCGGCGGGGTGTTCGAGACGGCTGATTGTCAGAGGACGTTCGAGGAGCTGTCGGCGAAGGGCGTCACGTTCCTCCAGGAACCGGCCGAACGGCCATACGGGATCGAAGCGCTCTTCCGAGACGACTCCGGGAACTGGTTCAGCCTCACGCAGCCAAAATGGCTCGGATAGTCAACCTCGACCCGCGCGACCGCCGCCCGGGCCGTCATGCCGATCCGGCGGCGATGCACCCAACCGCCAGCGCCGCAAGCGCGATCCCGGCGGCATGCGATCGCGAAACCCGCTCGCCGAGGAAGACGGTCGCCAGGATCACGGTCGTGACCGGGTAGAGCGACGACAGAACGGCGGCCACTGCCAGCGCGCCGGTCTGGACGGCCAGGACAAATGCGCCGGTGGCAGCCATGTCCAACACGCCGACGGCGGCGGTAGCCGGAATGAGCCGCCGGTCGACGCGCCAGGCCGACCGCGTGACGAGGATGGTGCCGACGATGAGCACCGCCTGGGTCGCGCGGACCACGACCAGCGGGCCGAACACGTGACCGTCGCTGAGCTGCGCGGTGCAGATGCTCACCGAGCCGATCCCGACCCCGGCCACCACCGCCAGGCCGAGCCCCGATCGGCCGCCGCCCTCGTCGCCGGCCCGTGACACGAGGACCACGGCGACGATGGCGAAGGCGATGCCGGCCAGCACGAGCGGCGCCGGCACGCCCTCGAGGAGGATCCCGGCCGAGACCGGGACGACCGCCGCGATCACGCCGGTCACCGGCGCCACGATCCCCATCCGCCCGACGGCGAGCGCCTGGTAGAGCGCCGTGAAGCCGACGCCGCCGGCGATGCCAGCGAGCACGCTCCACGCGAGGTCGGCCTGGGTCGGCGCGCCCTCGCCGCGACCGATCGCCAGAACGATCGCGAGCAGCATCCCGACGAGCTGCGAGAGCAGCACGACCCCGAACAGGGCCGTTCGGCGGGCCAGGAGGCCCCCGCCGAAGTCGGCGCAGCCTCCGGCGAGCGCCGCAAGCAGGCCCAGGACGACGGTCGCGGTCGCCGGCCCGCCGAGCTCGTTCAGGCCGTCTGTCCGGTGACCGCCGCGCGCGTCGCTGAGGCGCGTGGCGCTCTCCATCGTCGAAGGACGTTCGTCTCCACCGCTCCCCTCTGGCGGGCCCAGGTAAGTTGCCGGCAAGTATGCCCGGCTACAGTGCCCACTGACGGTCAACGAGCCGCGCTGGCCCGATGGCTAGCTTGGGTCTGCGGTTCGGCCTGGCGCATCGGCCACGAAGCTCCTCGTCCAACCCTCGATGTAGAGTTGCCGCATGACCGTCAAGGTGCCACCGAAGGGCACGCGCGGCTTGCCCATCCCGCGCTTCATGAATCGCTTTGCGAACCGGATGGTCGTGCGCCAATTCCGGCGCGGCGGTGTGCGCTCCCAGGGTGGTGTCTCGGCGCTACTCCTGGAAACGGTTGGCGCGAAATCGGGCAAGCCGCGCCAGGCGGCGTTGGGCTACCTCGAGGAGGGACCGGCATCTTGGCTGGTCATCGCCTCCATGGCCGGTGCCGCGTACCACCCGTCATGGTTGTACAACCTCGCCAGCCAGCCCGAAGCGACGATCGAATTCGCCGATGGCCGGCGGGTTCCCGTCCGGGCCGAGACGCTCGATGGAACGGACCTCGAAGGGGCGTGGGCCCGGATCGCCACGGAGGCGCCCGAGTACGCGAAGTATCGGACGAAGACTGATCGCGACATCCCCGTCCTGCGTCTCCGTCAGCGCTGACCTCACCCGAAGGTGAAGCAATAGGCCTCCGCGTCCTGGTCGAGGAACTCGATCTCGAACGTGCGGTCGACGATGGGTCCCGATTGGCGGATCAACTGATAGGTGCGCTGGTCGCCCACGACCCCGCTGCCGTCGGAGGCGACGTCCGTCCCGTGAGCGTCCGTCGCGAGCTGACCGTCGAGGAAGACCCGGAACGGGATCGAATCGCCCCGGGACGCGGGTCCCATGACGAGATTGACGTCGCGAGCGTGGAAGCGGAACGCGATCCGTCCGCCCGGCTCGTTCAGCACGGCAGCGTGCCGGGTCACGGTCCAGGTCCCGGTGAGCGCCCAGTAGTTGAGGGGTAGCCGCGCGGGCGCGGTGTACGCACTGGGTTCGTCGAAGCGGGCGTCCTCGACCTGGGCGAAGCCGGTGCTCTGGCCGTATCCGGGGTAGGTCTCGGGCGACTGGAGTGTCCGCCAGTCCGCGGCCACCTCCAACCCGACGGGGTCGACGTCCACGAGGGTCTGGTCGACGTCGTCCGCCCCGGCGTCCAGCAGGAGCTGCTGGATCACCATCTCGGTCATGGCGTACTCGCCCTCGCCGAAGTGGTGGAAGCGGAGCCGCCCATCGACATCGGCGATGTAGACGGCCGGCCAGAAGTGGTTCGCGAACGCGCTCCAGACCGCGTAGTCCGGGTCGAGGGCGACCGGGAACTCGACGCCGAAGCCGCGCGTGGCCGGGGCGACATTGTCGACGTTGTGCTCGAACCCGAACTCTGGTGTGTGGACGCCGACGATGGTGAGGCCGGCGGCGCGGTATTTCGCGTCCCAGGCCCGGACGTATGGCAGCGTCCGGAGCCAGTTCACGCAGGTGTAGGTCCAGAAGTCGACGAGGACGACCCGTCCCCGCAGTCCCTCCGGCGTCAGCGGCTCCGAGTTGAGCCACCCGTTCGCGCCGCTGAACGACGCCAGGTGCCCTTCGACCGGCAGGGCGAGCGGTTCGCCGGCCAGGCGATGGGCGATGGAGCGGATCAGGCCCGGCTTGCTGGTCGGGGTGGTGGCAACGTCCGACATCTCGATGCTCCTCTCCTTCGCGAACCGGCACGAGCGGCGAGTGACAATCATCCTCCGCCAGGCTGCGGCCGTCGATACGCCAACCTGACCTGCCCCCCCGGCCTTCGGTATCCTCGTGACATGGGTGCAGCCCATCGGCTTGGTCTCGAGGACGCGCGGCGGATCGCCATTCGTGCCCAGCTGCTGGACGCCCCGCGACCGACCGACCTCGTCGAGGTGTGCGCCAGCTGACGCTCCTGCAGATCGACCCGACCGCCGCGATCGCGCCGAGCGCCGACCTGGTCGCGTGGAGTCGCCTCGGGCCGTCGTACCAGCCGGCCCACCTGCAGCAGGCCCTGGAGCAGGACCGGACGCTCTTCGAGCTCGACGCGATGGTGCGGCCGATGAGCGACCTCGGGCTCTTCCTTGCGCGCATGGCGACCGCGCCTTCCCACGAGAGCTCGCGGGAGTGGCTGCGGCGCAACGACCGGTTTCGTCGCGATGTCCTCGAGCGGCTCGCGACCTCCGGACCGTTGCTGTCCCGCGACATCCCCGACAGCAGTGCGGTGCCTTGGCAGTCGTCGGGCTGGACCGGCAACCGCAACGTCACGCAGATGCTTGAGTTCCTCATGATGCGCGGCGAGGTCGCGATCGTGGGTCGCCGTGGCCGCCAGCGCGTGTGGGATCTGCCCGAGCGGGTGTACCCACCCGACACGCCGGTCGTCCCCGCCGACGAGGCCGTGCGGGTCAGGAACGATCGGCGGTTGCGGTCGTTGGGCATCGCCCGCGAGAAGCGGATCGCCGTGCCCCTGGAACCGTGGGCCGTGGGCGACGCGGGCGAGCCGGCGACGGTCGAGGGGGTCCCCGGCGAGTGGCGCGTGGACCCCGGCGCGCTTGGACAGCCGTTCGAGGGGCGCACCGCGCTGCTGTCACCGTTCGACCGCCTGCTCCATGACCGCGACCGAGCCGTCGAGCTGTTCGGCTTCGAGTACGTCCTGGAGATGTACAAACCGGCGGCACAGCGGCGGTGGGGCTATTTCGCGTTGCCGGTCCTCCACCACGATCGGCTCGTGGGCAAGGTGGACGCGACGGCGGACCGCAAGGGTTCGAGGCTGGTCGTCCATGCCATCCACCAGGACGTCCGGTTCACGCGCGCCGTCCGCGCCGCCGTGGACGCCGAGCTCGAGGCGTTGGCCTCCTGGCTCGGGCTGAAGGCGGTGGGCATGCCGGCCTAGCCGGCACGTCACTCAGCCCGCGCGCCCGACCTCCACCTCGACCTCGTTACCCACGTTCGCGCCGGCCGCGTCCATCATCGCCTTGCTGACGCTCAACGCCAGAACGCCACCACCGGCCGGCATGACGTTCGACGCGAAGTCAGCGCCATTGATCGTGCCGATGACTCGTGCTGCTTCAGGCCGCCGAGCGCCGTTGCGACGTCCGGCGGCAGATCGGCCACGGCCAGTCCAGAGGTCGCCTCGGGCTCCAGCGACGGATGGTGACGCGGCAGCGCTGCAGGTCGGACATCGCTGGCACTCGCTCAGCCTTCCATCCGGAGCTCTTCGAGGTCGAGCTCCCGTTCGATCGTCCTCAGCGTCTGGTCGTTGATCTCGCGCCGATCGCGCAGCTCGATGACCGCGGCTCGCTGGGCAGCGATGACACCGCGCTGGATCTCCTCGTGCTCGATCCGCTCCTGGCGGCGCTCGGCGGTCTCGTCAGGATCCTCGGTCGCGAGATGCTGGGTGCGATCCTGGAGGCCCGACTCCAGTCGATCGAAGAGCGGTTTGTGCGTCGGCCAGTCGGCGCGAGCGCGCTCGATCTCGTCGAGGCCGGCCTGGTAGGCCGCGACGCGCGCCACCGTCGCCTCGTCGCCGTCCGGTTCCACGCCGTCCCAGCCCGCCCAGCGCACCACCGCCGGCAACGTGAGCCCCTGGCCGACGAGCGTGACGAGGATGACCGAGAACGTCAGCAGCAGGATGAGGTTCCGCTCCGGAAAATCGGCGGGCAGGGCGAGGGCGGCCGCCAGGGAGACCGCACCGCGGAGTCCCGCCCAGCTCACGACGAAGGTCAGCCGCGTGGCGAGTCGCGGATCGCTCCTTGCGATGTCGCGCCGTGGCGAGCCGGGCAGGAGGCTGCTCAGGAAGACCCACACGATCCGGGTGAGGACGACGACGGCACAGACGAGCACGACGAGGGCGGCGATCTCCGCCGGTTGTCGACCGCCGAGGCCCTCGAGGACCGCGGGCATCTCCAGGCCGATGAGCACGAACACGAAGCCGTTGAGCACGAACCCGACCATCTTCCAGGTGGCGAGCCAGAGCACCCGGCTGGTCGGACTCAGGATCTTGCCCAGGCGGCTGCCGATCACCAGACCGGCCACAACGGCCGCCAGCACGCCGGACAGGCCGAAGCGGTCGGCCGGAAGGTAGGCGGCGAATGGCAATACCAGCGAGATGATCACCTCGACCGGGGGGTCGTCGAGTCGGCGGAGGAGCTCGCCACCGACCCTCCCGACCAGGTAACCGATCGCGATGCCGCCCACCGCGGCGACCGCGAAGCTGGCGAGCGATTCGGACAGCACGAAGCTGCCGCTCACGACCGCCAGCACCGCCGCGCGATAGGCAACGAGCGCCGTCGCGTCGTTGAAGAGGGCCTCGCCCTCGACCAGCGTCACGATCCGGCGTGGCATCCCGAGTCGGCGGAAGACCGTCGTGGCGGCGAGGGCATCGGTCGGGGCGACGATCGCGCCGAGCGCGAAGGCGGCGGCCCAGCCCAGGGCCGGCACGGCCGCCTGCGCCACGACCGCCACGATGACCATCGTGAAGAGCACGAGCCCGATGGACAGGCGCGCGAGCGGGGCCAGATTGGCCCGAAGATCGCGGATCGGCGTCCCGACCGCGGCCGTGAACAACAGCGGGGGCAGGAAGACGAGCAGCACCAGGTCCGGCTCGAGGCTGATGCGAGGCAGGCCCGGGACGAAGGCGAGCCCGAGCCCGCCGAGCACGAACAGCGTCGGATAGGGCACGCTCACGCGGCGCGCGACCTCGAACAGGATCGCGATCGCGACGAGGATCGCCAGGACGGCGGTCAGCGTATCCACGGTGGCTCAATATTGACGGGGCGAAGGCGGGAGGTCACGCCCGGTCGACCACCACGCACGGTGCGACGGACGGCCGATCATCGACCCCGACGTTCACGCACGCGCTGCCGGACACCGGGGATCACCTCGCTCGCAAACAGCTCCAGTTGGGCAAGTGGCGAGGTCATCGGCCAGAAGATGAACGTGTCGAAGCCGAGGTCGATCGACCAATCCGAGAGCGCATCGATCCAGGACGACACACCGCCTGTCAGCCCGGGCCCACCTCGCGCGGCCCCGATCGCTCCGACCACGTTGTAGATTCGGCGGACATCCGCCGGTTCCCGGCCAGCCGAAGCAGCCGCTTCGTCGATGCGCTGTTGTCGGAGCGGGACGTCTTCCGGCGGGACGTAGGTATTGAGCGGTGAGACCCAACCATCGCTCGACCGTCCGGTCACCGCCAGCATCCGCGGCCCGTTGCTGCCCAGCCAAAGCGGGATCGGTGCCGTCGGGGCTGGTCCCGCCTCGTACCCCTCGATCTGGTGCTGGCTGCTGCGAAGGTCGACGACGCCACCGACAAGCGCGCGGCGCATGACCTGCAACGCTTCCTCGGTGAAAGCGACCATCTCGCGCGCCTCTCTCCGCGTCCCGCCCATGGCCGCGATGCCGTCGGCACTCGCACCGCCGCCTACGCCGAGAACGATCCGGCCACCGGTCAGCACGCTGAGCGACGCGGCCGCTTTCGCGAGGATGGTCGGAGGCCGCAGCTGCAGGTCCGCGACGTCCGGGAAGAAGGAGATCCGTTCGGTCTCGGCGGCGAGGTAGGTGCCCAGCGTCCAGGCATCCAGGAACTCAGGGTTGTACGCGTGGTCCTGGATCGCCAGGTATTCCAGGCCCGCGGTGTCTGCCGCCTGTGCGAGCCAAATGGTCTCGGCGAGGCGGTCGACGGAGGGGTGGAGACTCAGCCCGAACGTGATCGGGTGTCCGTAGTCGGTCATGTCGAACCTATCTGCGCTGGAAGCTGTTCTATAGTTGCGATTGCAACAACCGTATACCTATTTGCGTATGCACGCAAGTACCCCGTGATGGGAGTCCGGTCGTGGCATACTCGGTTGCAGATGCAAGCACCAGCCGACACTGGACTCGCCGAGCTCGTGGAGCAAATGGTCGACAGCGCGATCCCCCGGCCCGGCGGTGCTCGGGCCTGGCGAGCGCTGCTACGGGCGCACGCCTCGCTCGTCCGTCAGCTCGAAACGGATCTCGAGGGTGCGACCGGTCTCGCGCTGGCCGACTTCGATGTGCTCGCCCAACTTGCTCTCGCCGACGGTTCGCTGCGCATGACGGAGCTCGCCAGCCGCGCGCTGATCTCCCGATCCGGCATGACGCGCCGGGTGTCACGGCTGGTCGATGAAGGCCTGGTGCGCCGGGCCGAGGCCGACGCCGATGGACGTGTCGTCGTCGTCGAGCTCACCGATGCCGGCATCGGTGAGCTCGACGACGA